>Ga0105045_10000391_pt1 | contig 30751 bp, 32 predicted proteins | sample MAT02_FD_78089 | JGI IMG/M metagenome (GOLD analysis project Ga0105045, IMG submission 78089) | Freshwater microbial communities from Lake Fryxell liftoff mats and glacier meltwater in Antarctica - MAT-02 (megahit assembly) | ecosystem: Environmental > Aquatic > Freshwater > Ice > Liftoff... | reverse complement strand
GTCGGGGGCGACTTGGCTTCGACGGGGATGTAGCAGTTACGGTAGCGTGTCGAGGTTCTCGGACTCCTCGTAAATCCATCTGGGAAAACACAATCGCCAACAACAACTTGGCCCTGGCTGCCTAACTTTTAGTTAGACCAGCAGTGCGTATGTGGAAGCCCGCCCGGGGCGGCTGCATACGTATCGCAAATCCGGGATAGTGGTCCGATGTGTTGCCGGTCGGACTGCGAAACTCAAGGTGACTTGTTTCGTCGTGGGCGGCCCACTGGCCAGCGGCGGGAGACCTCAATCGGTGGGACACACACGTAGAAGCCGTAGCGGAAGCATTTTCGGACCCGGGTTCGATTCCCGGCGCCTCCATGCAAAAGCAATCGATGCACGTCCCAGAGGGCCCAGCCGACACCGGATGGGCCTTTTGGCTGCTGCAGGCCATCTTCCATGGGCCGGAGTCCTCACGCCCGGCACGACCCAACCCGAGGCCTGATGCAGCTCGACTTCTCGACGATGGACCGGCGCACCGCCTACTTCTGGATGGCCTCGACCATCGGTCCGCGGCCGGTGGCGTGGGTGTCGACGCGGTCGGCCGCTGGCGTCGTGAACCTCGCGCCGTACAGCTTCTTCCAGATGGTCACACCGCATCCTCCGACGCTGCTGATCATCCCGCAGCACAACGGCGACGGCTCGCTGAAGGACACGGCCCGCAACATCCAGGAGACGGGAGAGTTCACCGTCAGCCTCGTCCCATTCGCGCTGGTCGAGCGCATGAATGCGACGTCGTTCGCCTTCGACTCGGAGACGAGTGAGTTCGCTGAGGCCGGCGTCGAGGCCGCGCCTGCGCATGTAATTGCGCCGCCGCGGGTGGCCGGCGCACCGATGAGCTTCGAGTGCCGACTCGCCTCGTTCATCCTGCACCCGGTCGCGCACCCGACCTGTGCCGTCATCCTCGGCACCGTGGTGGCCGGCGATGCGGATCCGGGGATCATTGGCAGCGACGGTGCCGTCGATCCGCACCGGCTGGACATCGTGTCCCGCATGGGCGCCGACTGGTATGGGCGGAGCAGCAGTCCCACCAACTTCACACTGACGAGGCCGACGGGATGGGCGCGATGAAGCAGCCGCGTGTCGCAGCGGCGGACGACGAATTCCGGGGATTCCCGCGATCGGCCTTCACCTTCCTGACCGGACTCGCCGGGCACAACGACCGCGAGTGGTTCGAGGCGAGGCGCGAGGACTACGAACAGTCCCTCAGGGTGCCGATGAAGGCGCTGATCGAGGAGATGGATGCGCGGCTTGCCACCGTCGCCCCGGAGATCACAGGGTCGGTGAAGGGGAGCATGTTCCGAATGCACCGGGACATACGCTTCAGCAAGAACAAGGCACCGTACAAGACGAATGCCGCCTGCTGGTTCTTCCACCGTGACTCGAAGGGCTCGGTGGGGAAGGAGGCCGTGCACGGCGGCGCCGGCATGTACTTCCATCTCGAGCCGCGCGCCTGCTTTGCAGGCGGCGGTGTCTGGATGCCGCCGTCCCCTGTGCTGAAGCGCGTCCGCGCGGCGCTGAACGTCGGTCACGAAGACTTCGAGGCGATCGTCAAGGCCCGGAAGTTCCGCGCGGTGTTCGGTGACCTCGATACCGAGTCGATGCTCAAGCGGATGCCGCGCGGCTTCGACGCGGACCATCCGGCCCGCGACCGGTTGCGCCATCAGAGCTTCACGGCGGGCTGCGCACTGACACAGGCGGATGTCACCTCGGCGGCGCTGGCCGATCGGCTCGAGGAGATCTTCCGTACGATCACGCCCTTCGTTCGGTGGTTGAACAGTGCGATGGGATTTCGTCCTCACACCTCGCGCTGACGCGCAGCGAGTTCCGCCATGTCACAGTTCTCAGGGCGCGCCGCGCTCGTCACCGGCGCCGCTTCGGGCATCGGCTCCGCCTGTGCGTCACTGCTTGCTGCGCAGGGCGCGACCGTCTGGTGCACCGATCTCACCACGTCCGGTGCGGACGAGACGGCACGGCGGATCACCGCGACGGGTGGGCGTGCCGAGGCACTCTCGCTCGACGTCACCGACGAGGCGTCGTGGGAACGGGCGCTCGCGGCCGCCGGGCCACTCGATCTCGTGGTGCACGCCGCCGGTGTGAGTGGTGCGTCGCCGATCACGGAGATGTCGTTCAGCGACTGGAAGCACATCCTCTCGGTGAACCTCGACGGCTCGTTCCTGGCGATGAAGTATGGCGTCCGCGCCTTGCGCGAGCGCGGCGGCAGCATCACTGCAATTGCATCGGCATCGGGGGTGCGCGCGGCACCGGGGGCGGCCGCGTACTCCTCGAGCAAGGCGGCGGTTCGGATGCTGGCGCGGGTCGTGGCCAAGGAGTGCCTCGCCTCCGGCGCGCAGGTACGCGTGAACACGATCTCGCCTGCCGGTGTCAGGACGCCGATGTGGAGTGCACTGCCATTCTTTCAGGAGATGGTGGCACGGCTTGGCTCCGAGGATGCGGCGTACGGCGAGCTCGGATCGCAGCCTGGCAGTTCGCGATTCGCGTCGCCAGAGGAGATCGCAGCGGCGGTTGGCTACCTCGCCTCTGACGCCGCCGCGATGATCACGGGCACCGATCTGGTCATCGACGATGGCTACACCATCTGAGCCGGGTCACAGACGTCAGCCCTTCGGGTTACGCGTGAACGCAGGCAGGTCGACTCGAGCATGCACGACAGCCAGTTCATGCCCGCGTCGAGCGCTGGCTGCTGCGCCGAAGACATTCTTGTTCGGCTCGGGCCACGGAGCGCTCCCGCGTTCGGTGCCGCGTGGCGACCGTCAGGCGTCGCCGAGCGCGGCCTGTCCTGCCGCCAGCCGCGCAATCGGCACGCGGAACGGTGAGCAGCTCACGTAGTCGAGACCTGTGCGGTGCACGAAGGCGATGCTCTTCGGATCCCCACCATGCTCGCCGCAGATGCCGGCCTTCATGCCAGGGCGCGTCTTGCGCCCCGACTCCATCGCGATGCGGATCAGCTTGCCGACGCCGTCCTGATCGATGACCTGAAACGGATCGTCAGGGAGCATGCCGTTCTCCACGTACAGCGGCAGGAAGCGCCCGGCGTCGTCACGGCTCAGCCCAAGCGTCGTCTGCGTGAGGTCGTTTGTGCCGAACGAGAAGTACTCGGCCTCCTTGGCAATGTCCGCCGCCGTCAGCGCAGCGCGCGGCAGTTCGATCATCGTGCCGACCTGATACTCGACCGGTTCGCCCATGCCGCCCAGCACCTGCCGCGCCACCGCGTCGATGATCAGGCGCTGGTGCGTCAGCTCCTTCGCGGTCATGATCAGCGGCACCATGATCTCCGGCTTCACGACAATGCCGCGGCGCTTGGCGCGAACCGCCGCCTCGAAGATCGCGCGCACCTGCATCTCGGTGATCTCGGGGTACGTGACGAGCAGGCGCACACCACGATGGCCCAGCATCGGGTTGGTCTCGCGCAGCGCGTCGACGACCCGCAACAGCTCGTCGCGCGTGACGCCGAGTTGGCGCGAGAGCATCTTCATTTCCTCGCCGCCATGCGGGAGGAATTCGTGCAACGGCGGGTCGAGCAGCCGAATGTTCACGGGCAGCCCGTCCATCGCCTCGAAGATGGCCTCGAAGTCGCCGCGCTGCATCGGCAGCAGCTTGGCCAGTGCGCGCCGGCGTCCGGTCTCGTCATGGGCGAGGATCATCTCACGCACGGCGTTGATGCGATCGCCTTCGAAGAACATGTGCTCCGTACGACAGAGTCCGATGCCCTCGGCGCCGAACGCCCGGGCGATCCGTGCGTCGCGCGGTGTGTCGGCATTGGCACGGACACGCAACCGCCGCGACCCGTCGGCCCACTCGAGCACCTGGTGGAACGCCTGATACGCCGGCGCCTGCTCCGCCCGCAACGTGCCATTGATGACGCGCATCACCTCACTCGGCACGGTCTGCAATTCGCCGAGGTAGACATTGCCGGTGGCGCCGTCGACGGTGATCCACTCTCCCTCGCGGACGATGGTCTCACCGACCCTGAACTGCCGACTCTCGGCACTGACGCTCATCTGCTGCACCCCGACCACGGCGCACTTGCCCATGCCGCGACACACCACGGCCGCGTGGCTCGTCATGCCGCCACGGGCGGTGAGCACCGCGCGCGCGACGACCATGCCATGGAAGTCCTCGGGGGTCGTTTCATCGCGGACGAGGATGACGCTTTCGCCGCGCAGCGAGCGCTGCTCGGCGCTGTCGGCATCGAAGACGGCGACACCGCTCGCAGCGCCGGGTGAGGCAGGCAGGCCGCGACAGATGACCGGCGCGCGCTGGCCCACATCGATCACCGGATGCAGCAGCTGGTCGAGCTGGTGAGCCGGAATCCGGCGCACGGCCTCACTGGTGTCGATCAGCCCCTCGTCCACCATGTCGCGTGCAATGCGCAAAGCCGCAGCCGCGGTGCGCTTGCCGGTGCGCGTCTGCAGCAAATAGAGCATGCCGCGCTCCACCGTGAACTCGAGGTCCTGCATGTCGCCGAAATGCGTTTCGAGCACGAGCTGCGTACGCAGCAGGTCCACGTACGCGCCCGGCAGCAATTCCGCCATCTGCTCGATGCGCAGCGGAGTGCGGATGCCGGCCACGACATCCTCCCCCTGCGCGTTGACGAGGAACTCACCATAGAACATCCGCTCACCGGTCGATGGATCGCGAGTGAATGCCACGCCCGTGCCTGAATCGTCGCCCATGTTCCCGAATACCATCGCCACGATGTTGACGGCGGTCCCGATGTCGTCCGGGATACCGTTCACGCGGCGATAGTCCACCGCTTTCTTCAGCATCCAGCTCCGCCACACGGCTTCGGTGGCGCCCCAGAGTTGCTCCACCGGATCCATCGGAAACTCCAGTCCGGTGGCATGGCGCACGAGGAGCTTGTACTCGTCGACCAGCGCGCGAAGCGAGGCTTCGTTCAGCTCCGAATCGACCTCGACACCCTGCGTCAGCCGCTTGGCTTCGAGGAGATGCTCGAACTTTTGCGCCGGGACGTTCATCACCACGTCGCCGTACATCTGCAGGAAACGGCGGTAGCTGTCGAACGCGAATCGCGGATTGCCGCTGTTGCGCGCCAGTCCCTCGACGGTGTCGTCGTTCAGCCCAAGGTTGAGGATGGTCTCCATCATGCCTGGCATGGACACCGCGCCGCCGGATCGCACCGACACGAGGAGCGGATGCGCCGCATCCCCCAGCCGCTTGCCGGACACCTGCTCCAGCCGCTGCAGGCTGGCTGTGACTTCGTCGCGAAGCTCGGGTGGGTACGTGCCGTTGCGAAGGTAGATCGCGCACAGCTCGCAGGTGATGGTGAACCCCGGCGGCACGGGCACACCGATGTTCGTCATCTCGGCGAGATTGGCGCCCTTGCCGCCGAGGATGGCCTTCATCTCCCGCGCCCCGTCGGCCTCACCGTTGCCGAAGAAATAGACGTAGCGTCGCTCGGTCAGCGTCTCGGAGATCGTCACGTGGTTCGCAGGGCGGAGGTGGTGAAACTAGCAGGCGTACGCACGACCGCTGACGAGATCCGCCGGCGGTTCGGTGGGATAGTTGCCGCTGAAGCAGGCGTCACAGAAACCCGTCGGTCCGCCGGGGACCGCCGAGAGCATACCATCCAGCGAGAGATAGCCCAGCGAGTCAACGCCGAGGGCATCGCCGATCTCGGTCACGTTCCGCGCCGAGGCAATCAGTTCCTCTTTCCGCGGTGTGTCGATACCGTACCAGCATGGTCCGGTGACCGGCGCCGAGCTGACGCGCATGTGCACTTCTCTGGCACCGGCGTCGCGGATCATCTTGACCAACCCGCGTGTCGTGGTGCCACGCACGATCGAGTCGTCGATCATGACCACACTCCGCCCCTGCAGCACTTCGCGGACGGCGTTGTACTTGACCTTCACCTTGGCGATGCGCCCCGACTGCGTGGGCTGGATGAAGGTGCGCCCGATGTAGTGATTGCGGATCAGCGCGAGTTCGAGCGGCAGCCCGCTCACCTCCGCGTAGCCCAGTGCGGCGGCATTCGACGAGTCGGGCACCGCGAACACGAGATCGGCGCCGGGCGTCGGACATTCGCGCGCCAGCTGCCGACCGAGCGCACGCCGCGCGCGGTCCACGCTGTGCCCGAAGATCTGGCTGTCAGGGCGCGCGAAGTAAACATGCTCGAACACACACTTCTTCAGCGGCTGGACCTCGAACGCCTGCACGGCGCGGATCTCTCCCCCTTCGATCGCCACGATTTCGCCCGGCTGCACTTCACGCAGCAGCGTCGCATTGACGATGTCCAGGGCGCACGTCTCGCTGGTGGCGATGATGCTGTCGCCGAGCCGGCCCAGCACGAGCGGCCGCCAGCCTCGCGGGTCACGCGCGACCAGCAACGTCTGGTTGATGAGCACCACCAGCGAGTACGCTCCTTCCACCCCGTGCAATGCATCGGTGAGGCGCTGCACGGGGTCCTCGTGGTTGGACTTCGCCAACCGATGCAGCAGCACCTCGGAATCCATCGTCGAGGTGAAGATCGACCCCTGTGCCTCGAGTTCGGCCCGGATCTCCGAGGCGTTGGTCAGGTTGCCGTTGTGCGCCAACGCAATCACGCCGCCCTTGAAGCGCGCCATGATCGGCTGCGCGTTCTCCACCGTGGAGCTGCCGGCGGTACTGTACCGCGTGTGGCCGATGGCGACGTCGCCGATCAGCGAGGCGATTGCCGACGCCGGAATCGCTTCCGATACGAGGCCCATCGCGCGGATCGGGTGCGCCAGGCCGTTCAGATCCACCGTGACGATCCCTGCCGACTCCTGACCACGGTGCTGCAGGGCATACAGGCCCAGATGCGTCAGTGCTGCCGCATCGGGGGTGCCGAAAATCCCAAAGATTCCGCACATGACGGTGTGCTCCCTCAGGCCGACGCGGTGGCGGCGCGCTGCATCAAGGCGGGAATCGCATCGAAGAAGGCATCCACCAGTGGTTCGAGTGCTGTATCGAGCGTGTGCGCACCAGTGCCGATCACCAGACGCTGGGTGGCCGTGACGTGCCCGATCACCCGTGCCGGCACGCCGTGCGCAGTTGCCACTGCAATGACGCGCGGTGCATCCCGAGTGCTGACGATCACACGCCCCTGCGCTTCACCGAACAGGAGCGCTCGCGATGACGTCACGAGCGGGTCGGCGATGTCGACGTGCGCCCCGAAAGTCGCGGTGCGTTCGCTGATGCACGACTCCGCCAGTGCGACCGCCAGGCCCCCTTCGCTGCAGTCGTGGGCCGAGTGCACGGTACCGGACGCGATCGCCTCCAGCAGCGCATCGACGAGCCGGCGTTCGTGGTCCAGGTCCACCGCCGGCACCGCACCGATCGTGAGCCCATGGATCCGGGCCAGGTACTCGCTCGCCCCGAGTTCGGCCGTGTTCTCGCCGAGCAGCACGATGGCGTCGCCATCGGCGCGGAACGTGCTCCGCGTGATGTGCGCGAGATCCAGGATCAGGCCCACCATGCCGATCGTCGGCGTGGGGAAGACTGCGCCCTGCGGATTCTCGTTGTACAGCGAGACGTTACCGCCCGTCACGGGCGTGCCCAGTGCCCGACAGGCGTCACCCATGCCGAAGACCGCTTCGCGGAACTGGAAGAACACCTCTGGCTTCGTCGGGTTGCCGAAGTTCAGACAGTTGGTGATCGCCATCGGCCGGCCACCGGTGCATGCCACGTTCCGCGCCGCCTCAGCCACCGCAATCCGTCCGCCCAGGCGCGGATCGAGATAGACATAGCGTGCATTGCAGTCCGTCTTGAGTGCGAGCGCCTTGTTGGTGCCTCGCAGCCGGACCACGGCCGCATCGGCCGCACCGGGCCCCACGACGGTGCTCGTGCGCACCTGCGAGTCATACTGCCGGTAGATCCAGCGCTTGTTCGCGATCGTCGGCGATGACAGCAACTCGCGCAGCGTCCACGCCGGATCGGACTCCTCCGCCCGCTCGTCCACCAGGTGCGGATCGCGCTGGCGAAGTCCGGCGATGATCTCGCTTTCACGGGCCTCCGGAGCGTACTGCGGGCATTCCGTCACCAGGCGGCTGCCGGGGAACTCCGCCACGACGCGGTCACCTTCGACCACGCGGTACACCGGCTCCGCGATCACCTCACCGATCACCTCGGCCTGCAAATCCCACTTCCGCAGGATCGCCTTCGCCGCCTCCTCATGCCCCAGCTTTGCCACGACGAGCATCCGTTCCTGGCTCTCGCTGAGGAGAATCTCGTAGGGCGTCATCCCCGCCTCGCGCACCGGCACCTTCGTCACGTCGATCACGACGCCGACGTCCCCGCGCTCCGCCATCTCGGCGCTGCTCGACGTCAGACCGGCCGCACCCATGTCCTGGATCGCGACGATATGCCCGCTGTTGATCAGCTCGAGCGACGCCTCGAGGAGCAGCTTCTCCGTGAACGGATCGCCGACCTGCACGCGCGGGCGCTTGGCCTCGTTCTCGTCGCTGAGATCCTCGGATGCGAAACTCGCGCCGTGGATGCCATCGCGGCCAGTGCGCGCACCAACGGCGAGGATCGGGTTGCCGATGCCCTGCGCCTTCGCGGTGATCAGCTCCTCCTCACGCATCAACCCGACGCACATCGCATTGACGAGCGGATTCCCCTCGTAGGCCGGGTCGAACATCACGTCGCCGGCCACCGTCGGCACGCCCATGCAATTGCCGTAGTCACCGATCCCCTTGACCACGCCGGACACCAGCCAGCGGACGCGCGGTGAATCGAGGCTGCCGAAGCGAAGCGAGTTCAGCATCGCGATCGGCCGCGCACCCATCGTGAACACGTCACGCAGAATGCCACCGACGCCGGTCGCCGCACCCTGGTACGGCTCGACGGCGCTCGGATGGTTGTGACTTTCGATTTTGAAGGCCACGGCGAGTCCGTCACCGACACTGATCACACCGGCATTCTCACCCGGTCCCTGCAGCACGTAGGGCGCCGTCGTCGGCAGCGTCTTCAGCACGGGCCGCGAATGCTTGTAGGAACAGTGCTCACTCCACAGCGCGCTCACGATGCCCAGTTCGGTGAACGTCGGTTCGCGGCCCAGCAACCCGAGCAGCTTCTCGTACTCGAAGGGTGTGATGCCATGCTCGGCGACGAGCGCCGGCGTGATCGCCGGGTCGCCCGGCCGCGGGTGCACGACTGACGGGATCGTGGTCATGCCCCCACCCGCGCCAGCAGTGACTCGAACAGCGGCAGCCCGTCGGTCGACCCGAGGAGCGCTTCCACTGCTCGCTCGGGATGCGGCATCATGCCGAGCACGTTGCCGACGGCATTCGTGATGCCGGCGATGTTACGGGCGGCACCGTTGCAGTTCGCCGCTGCCGTCACGGTGCCGTCGGCATCGCAGTACCGGAACACCACCTGCCCACCCTGCTCGAGAGCGTCGAGCGTTGCGTCGTCGGCCGTGAAACGACCCTCGCCATGCGCCACCGGAATTCGCAGCACCTGGCCGGCGGCATACCCGCTGAAGTAGAGCGGCGCCGTGCCATCGACGCGCAGGTGCACCCAGTCGCAGATGAACTGCAACCCCGCATTCCGCATCAGCGCACCCGGGAGGAGATGCGACTCGCACAGGATCTGGAACCCGTTGCAGATGCCGATCACCGGCGCACCGCGCTCGGCGTGGGCAACCACGGCCTGCATGATCGGGCTGAAGCGCGCGATGGCGCCGGCGCGCAAGGCGTCACCGTAGCTGAAACCGCCGGGCAGGATCAGCACGTCGCAACCCTGCGTGTCGACGTCACGATGCCAGAGCGACACGGCGGTCTGGCCGAGCGCATCGGTCACGGCATGGATCGCGTCGACGTCGCAGTTCGAGCCGGGGAACGTCACGATACCGAACTTCATCTCAGGCCGTCACCGTCGAGGCGATCTGGTAGTCTTCCGTGACGGGGTTGGCGAGGAGCTTGTCACACATCGCCTTCACCGAGGCCTCGGCCGCCGCTGCACTCTCCGCCTGCATGTCCAGCACGAGGTGCCGTCCGATCCGGGTATCCTCGACGGCGCCGAATCCGAGCGCATGCAGCGCGTCGGTGACCGCCTTGCCCTGCGGGTCGAGGAGTCCCTTGCGGGGGACGATGTGCACACTCACGCGATAGCGATTCATTCTCTGGGCTCAGTCGTCGAGCGGGGGGGAGGGGAAGGTGGCGCCTGGTTCGGCGCCCCCGGTTCGTCACGCAGACGCCGCCGCTTGCGTGGACGGTTGGCGTCCACGACGGTCAGCGCGTCAGATGCCGCGACCTGTCGGACACCGCCGAGATCGTCGGCGGGCAGCGGTTCCGGCCGATCACTCAGTGACTGCAGGATCGTGCCGATCAGGCCAACCACCACGTACGTCAGGCCGGCTGGAAAGAAGAACTCGCGCGGGAGAAAGATTGCCCCGGCGAAGCAGGTCAGCACCGTGATCGAACCGAGGATGCCACGCCAGTCGCGGAATCCGGTGCGGGGAAATGCCGGATACCGGACGTTGCTGATCATCAGCAGCGAGAGGCCCACCATCAGATACTTCACGAGCTCGTGCCACGGCAGGTCGCCGATCATCGTCTGCTGGTAGAGCTTCGTCTGGGCAAACCAGTGATACGTGGCGAGTGTCCCGCCGGCAGCCGGACTTGGCAACCCCACGAAGTAGCCCTTCTTCTCGCCGGCCTGCGTGATGTTGAAACGTGCGAGGCGCAGCACCGCACACATGCAGAAGAAGAACACCAGAATCCACGACCAGCGGTCGCGCCCCGGTTCCGTCGGCGTCAGCACGGCGAAGTAGGTGATCATTGCCGGTGCCAGCCCGAACGAAATCGCATCCACGAGCGAATCGAGTTGTTCGCCGAACTCCGAGCCCGAGTTGGTGGCGCGAGCCACGCGTCCGTCGAGCATGTCACAGACGCCGCCGCAGACGATGAACAACACCGCGCGCCCGAGCTCGCCTCGGCTCGCACTGATCATCGCGAAGATGCCGAAGAACAGGTTCCCGAGCGTGAGGCCGCCGGGGAAGAGCACGACGGCGCGTCGCATCCCGGAGGGACGGTCACGCGGAACCTCGCCCGGACGCGTCACCGTGCCGGTTCCGCGGTCGCTGCCGTCCACACCACCGGTGCTGCGACGCTCGCACCGCGTGCTGCGCTCCCAGTGGGCTCCGACGACCGGAACGACCACGCCACGATCGCCGCACCGACCAGCAGAGCCATGCCGACGAGCCACAGCCGCCAGCTCCGACGCCACACCGACGTGGCGAGCATGCCCACCGCGAGTGTCCCGGTGAGGGCCATGGCGGGATAGCCGTGCGGGGAAAAACTCATACGAACTGGCCGAGATCGAGTGGCTCGCCGGTGATGCGGGCATACGCATCGAGGTAGCGAAGACTGGTGGCTTCGACGACGAGTTCGGGGAGACGCGGTGGAGGCGCCTCGCCGTTCCATCGGCCAGCGTTTCGTTCGCCCTGCAGCCAATCGCGCAGCGGCTGCTTGTCGAAGCTCGGCTGCGTGCCACCCGGCGCGTACCCGTCGGCCGGCCAGAAGCGCGACGAGTCGGGGGTCAGCACTTCGTCGCACAGGATGATCCGATCGCGCCACGTCCCGAACTCGAATTTGGTGTCGGCGATGATGATCCCGCGGTCCGCCGCGACGCGGCGTCCGTGGTCGTAGACGAAGCGCGTCAGCGCCTCGAGCTCGCGCGTGTGCTCGTCACCCACCACGGTGCGCATCCGGTCCACGGTGATGTTCTCATCGTGGCCGGTGGCCGCCTTCGTTGCCGGGGAGAAGATCGCCGGCTGCAACGGCGCACTCTCGACGAGCCCCGGCGGCAGTGCCTCGCCGGCCAGTGTACCGGTCGCCGAGTACTCCTTCCAGGCTGAGCCGCTGATGTAGCCACGGATCACGCATTCGATCGGGAAGATCCTCGCCCGCTTCACGAGCATCGACCGCCCGGCTATCGTCGCACGGTGCGGCGCCAGTTCCGGCACCTCGACGATGATCTGCTCAGCGTCGGCGGTGATCATGTGGTGCGCCACCTCTGCGTTCAGCTGTTGCAGCCACCACGCCGTCAACTGTGTGAGCACGATGCCCTTGTACGGCACCGCCTCGCGCATCACGACGTCGAACGCGCTCACCCGGTCGGTCGCCACCAGCAGGAGGCGCTCGTCATCCACCTCGTAGACATCGCGCACCTTTCCACGTGCGGCATGGAAGAGCGGGAGCCGGGTGGTCGGGATGCCGGCCGGCGTCAGGCGCGCATCAAACACGGACCGACCCTCCGGCCGTCTCGTCCGTCTGCACGCCGGCCAACGCCGGTTCGACCTCTTCGGCGAGAAACTCGTCCACCTGCTCCGCACTCCGTCCGATGAAGCGTGCCGGGGCCATCACCGACTTCAGGATCTCGAGGTCCACGGGATACCCGGGGTCTGCCGTGAGTCGCTCGAGCAGGTCGTTCCGCACGCCGTCATCCTTCACGGCACGCGCCGCCGCGATCGCATGCCGCCGGATCACTTCGTGCACCTGCTGCCGGTCACCACCCGCGCGCACCGCATTCACGATCAGCTCCTCGGTCGCCATGAACGGCAGCTCGTCGTCCACCCGACGGCGGATCCGCTCCGGGTGTACCTCGAGCCCCTTGGCGATGTTCACCACCAGGATCAGGATCGCGTCACAGGCGAGAAAGGCCTCGGGGATCACGAGCCGGCGATTGGCCGAGTCGTCGAGCGTGCGCTCGAAGTACTGCACCGCGTGCGTCTGATTGGCGTTGGGCTCGAGCGACAGGACGAACCGGGCCAGCGACGCGATGCGCTCGGCGCGCATCGGATTCCGCTTGTACGCCATGGCGGAGCTGCCGATCTGCTCCTTTTCAAACGGCTCCTCCATCTCGCCGAACGCCTGCAGCATGCGGATGTCGCCGCTGAACTTGGACGCGCTGGACGCGATGCCGCTCACCACACCGAGCACCTGCGCATCGAGCTTGCGACTGTAGGTCTGGCCTGTCACGGGGAGGGCTCGCGGGAACCCCATCGCCTCCGTCACCATCCGGTCGAGCGCGCGCACCTTGCCGTGATCCCCGTCGAAGAGCTGCAGGAAGCTCGCCTGTGTGCCGGTTGTCCCCTTCACGCCGCGAAACGGAAGCGTCGTGATGCGGTGTTCGAGGTCGGCCAGATCCAGCAGGAAGTCCTGCATCCAGAGCGTGCAGCGCTTCCCGACCGTGGTGAGCTGCGCCGACTGGAGATGCGTGTAGCCCAGCGTCGGCTCGGCGCGCCACGCCTGCGCGAACTCCGCCATGGCGCGGAGCGCAGCCGCGAGCTTGGCGCGGAGCACTTCGAGCCCGCGCCGCATCAGGATCAGATCGGCGTTGTCGGTCACGTACGCCGATGTCGCGCCCAGGTGAATGAACGGTTTCGCCGACGGCGCGGCATCGCCGAAGGCATGCACATGCGCCATCACATCGTGGCGGAAGCGCCGCTCGTAGTCGGCCACGGCGGCGAAGTCGATCGTCTCGACCGCCGCCCGCATCTCGAGGATCGCGGCCTCGGGGATGTCCACGCCCAACCGACGCTCGCCCTCCGCCAGCGCCAGCCACAAACGGCGCCAGAGGGCATACCGGTTCTGGGCGCCCCAGAGTTCGAGCATCGACGCGGAGGCATACCGCTCAGCCAGCGGCGACGTGTAATTCGTGTGCGGCGTGGAAGTCACTGGATGTAGAACTGAGTGGAGTACATGGCGCCGCGCCGCTCGATCACGAGCTGGATCAGGCCGCGGCCGGCGAGCTGGTCGAGTGCGCGCGCGACCTCCTCGGCGGAAGAGACGGCGTTGCGGTTCACGCCGATGATCACATCACCCGCCATGACGCCAAGCTGGTCCATCACCCGGTCGCTCGCGGTCACCACCAGCGCACCGCGCGCCGAACGGATGTTGCGCTCCTGGCGGATGGCCGGAGTGAGCGACACGAGCTGGACATCCCGCAGGACTTGCACCTTGTTCGCGCCGACCTCGGGCAAGTCGGCCGGCGTGACCGTGACCGTCCGTGCCCGGCCGTCGCGCCTGATCACCATCGAGGCCGATTCGCCGACACGCAGTTCGAGCATCTCACTTTCCCAGTCGAACATGTTGCGCAGGGTCCGACCGCGACTCCGGCTCAGCGTGTCGCCCGGCTGGATGCCTGCCTTCGCCGCCGGTGAGTTCACGACCACGCTGCGCACCACCACACCCGATCGCAGGACTTCGCGCGGGGTGTTGCCGGTCGGCTGCGCGATCCGCAGCCCGATCCAGGGATGCCGCACGGCCCCGTGATCGAGCAGATCCTCTGCCACCCGCATCGCACGATTGATCGGAATCGCAAACCCGAGCCCGATGCTGCCGCCGGTCGGCGAGAAGATCGAGGTGTTCACGCCGATGACCTCTCCCAGCGCATTGACGAGCGGCCCGCCCGAGTTGCCGGGATTGATCGAGGCGTCGGTCTGCAGCATGTCGACGTAGGTGCCACCGCCTTGCTGCCCCTGCTGTGGCACGAGGTTTCGACCCGTCGCACTGATGACGCCCGCCGTCACACTCGGCTCGGTGTTGCCGAGCAGAAACCCGTACGGATTGCCGATGGCGATCGCCCATTCACCGATCGCGAGATCGGACGAACTGCCGATCGGTGCGACCGGCAGCGTCGTGGCATCGATCCGCAATACGGCCAGATCGTTCATCTCGTCGATCCCGACGATCGTCGCGTCGTAGGTCTGCCCATCGCGCATCGCGACACTGACCTTGGTCGCGCCGGCCACCACGTGCGCGTTCGTGACGATCACACCGTTCGCGCGTACGATGAATCCCGACCCGATGCCGGCCTGCGTGCGCTGACCGCCGCGACCGCCGCCGAAGAACATCTCGAACGGGTCGGCAGCCACCTGCTGCACCGTCTCGGTCTGCACGGTGACGACCGCTGGCGCGACCTTGGCGACGGCTTCGGTGATCGCCGTGCGACGGGACTGCGGCAGCGCCGCGGCCGAGGCTTCGGCACGCGTCGGTCCGGCGGCCGCGGGAGGCGGCACGGGGCGTTGCGCCTCGCTCGAATCCGCGGGCACTCCCTGGCACGCGAAAGCCAGCAGTACGCCGGACAGCAGTGTGAGTCGGTAGGCCATCGTGCGAAACGAGAGTCGCGTGGGCGCGTGGCGAGGAGCGGAAACGACGGGGCGTCTCGGCATGATGGTCATGCCGCCTCGATGACGCTCGGAGCGGCGGAGTAGAGGTCCTGGGGATACGTGACACATTCAAGGTACAGGCCGCAGGCCGGTGCCGGAGGCGCGACGCTCCGGTTGTCGTCGGCGTCGAGGAGGAGCGACACCGTGCCCGGGCTCCGGCGACCAATGCCGACCTCGACCATGGTGCCGACCAGAAAGCGGACCATGTGGTGGAGGAATCGGTTGGCGGCAATCGTCAGCGTCACGCCGCCAGACCGCTCGGACCACTCGCAGCGCCGGATGTCGCAGCGGTGATCGTCCTCCGGACCGGCGGTGCCTTTCACGGCGAACGCCCTGAAGCCGTGTTCGCCCAGCAAGGTGGCGGACTCTGCTTTGAGCAGATCGAGCGATGGAACGCGCCCGAGCGGCCACTCGCGGTCATAGCGAAACGGGCCGGCTGCGTCGTCGTCGGTCCCGACGAGGTACCGATACTGCCGTTCGGTGGCACTGAATCGCGCATGGAACTCCGGACGCATCGCATGCACGGCACTGCAGCGCACGTCCCGCGGGAGCACCGCATTCAGCGCCCGCCGCAGCCGGTCCGGCTCCCACGTGAGCGGCAGACTCACGCTGGCGACCTGTCCCGTCGCGTGCACGCCAGCGTCAGTGCGACCGGCACCGATCACCGGCACAACCTGCTGGGTGAGGCGCTGTATCCCCGCCTCGAGCACCCCCTGCACGGTGCGCTGGGCGGGCTGTCGCTGCCACCCGGCGAAGGCCTCTCCATCGTACTGGATGACAAGCTGAAGAGTGCGCCTCGACATCAGGAGAAAGCTAGGCCGCCCGGCGAGTGACTTCAAGCAAGACAAGTCGTGATACGACAACGGATTGACAAGCCCGCACGAGGCCGTCACCCTTGGGTCGGCAGGGAACGTCCGCCCGCCCGCCGCCCCGACCGCCCCAACCCGCCCCATGGCTCCTCGCACGCTCGCCTCGCTGGCGCACTCGCTCGCCGTGGCCCCGGATCTCGGCGGCGCAATCGGGGTGCTCGGCGAGTCGCTGGCGGAGCTCGACCGCGGCGCCTATCTCGCGTTCTTCCGCTACGACGGGCGGCGCGAACTGCTGACGGATCGCCTCAGCCCCAGTTCGGCGGGAAGCGCGCGGCCCACCAAGCTCGAAGTCGCGTTCGACCAGCTGCCGATGCCCGTGCGGCAAGGCATCGCCGCCGGCTCGACGTTCGTGGATGTCACCGAACGTGCGGCCGACTTCTCGCGCCTGCTCGGCTTGCCGCCGGTGGAGAACGCGACGCTCTCCATCCGCGGCCTCCGGTTCGACGGTGCCCTTGGCGGCGTGCTCACCGTGGTCGAGCCGAAGAAGTTCTTCGGCGGACGCACCATCGAGAAGTTTCTGCCCAACGCGGCACTCTTCGACCTTGCCTTTGCACGATTCGCCGAGATGGATGCACGCCGTGAGGCCGTCGTCACGCTCGAGTCGGTGACGCAGCGGATCCACGGCGAGTACGATCGCCGGCTCGGAGAGCTGGATGCGAAGTTCTCGTCCCAGTCGCAGGTCGTGAACGATGGTGCCGATCGCGCCCGCGTCGTGCAGCTGGAGCGCGAGACGTCCCGGATTCAGGAGGATGGCCGCCGCTTCCAGCGCCGCGCCGAAGGCCTGCAGCAGCAGCTCGAGGCGGCACTCGGACAGACGGAGCAGGCGCACATCGAACTGCACCGACGCAGCGAGGAGCTGCGCGACCGCGAGCGCACGGTCCATCTGATCGATCGCGTGCTGTCGACGGACGCGAGCGATCCCGATCCGCGTCGTCTTGCCGACGAGCTGCTGATGCTGGTCGGCGAGGACATGCAGGCCCAACGTGTCTCGCTGATGATGCGCGCCCCGGAGCCGGGCATGTTGTATCTCGCCGCAGCGCGCGGTGTCGCGCGCGACGTGCGGGACGGCTATCGCGTCGCGATCGGCAGCGGCGTGGCCGGCAAGGTGGCGGCGAGTCGCCAGGTGATTCTCGTCACCGACGCCACGCAGGCCAGCCAGCACCCGTTGCTGAAGGACGAGTATTTCACGAGCGGCAGTTTCATCTGCTTCCCGCTCGTCTACCGAGAGGAACTGGTGGGCGTGGTGAACGTGGCGAACCGAAACCAGCAGGGCGTCTTCACCGAGGCGGACGTGGATCGCGTGCGGGTGCTTGGCCTGATCATCGCGCTCGTCGCCACCCAGGCCGGCCTGGGTGATCGGCTGCTCCCTGAGCTGTCGTCGACGTGACCGTGCGGCAGCGCGTGACATCGATGGACGGCGCGACCTCGTGAGTGACGACCCGCTTCGACACGCGATCCGTCGCCTTGCCGCGGGCCAGAGCCTCTCGGCAGACGAGGCGGGCGACGCGTTCGATGTCGTCATGGCCGGCAGTGCCACTGAGGCGCAGGTCGCGGCCCTGCTGATGGGACTGCGCGTGAAGGGGGAGACGCCGGCGGAAGTGGCGGGGGCAGCGCGTGCGTTGCGACGCGCGATGATCACGCTGGACGCCGCGCGCCCCGCTGAACTCGTCGACACCTGCGGCACCGGTGGCGGCGCAGTGCCGACGTTCAACATTTCGACCGCTGCGGCACTGGTCGCGGCGGCCTGCGGTGTGCGGATCGCAAAGCACGGCAACCGGAGCTTCACGAGTCGCAGCGGGAGCGCCGACCTGCTCGAGGCGATGGGCGTGCAGATCGACCAGACGCCGACGCGGATGGCGGCGATTCTGCGCGAGGTCGGCATCGTGTTCATGTTCGCGCCACTGATGCATCCCGCCATGCGACATGTGGGCCCGGTGCGCCGCGAGCTGGCCATCCCGACGGTGATGAACATGATTGGGCCGCTCGCCAACCCCGCCACGGCTGGCCGACAGGTGATCGGTGTCGCAGATCGTGGCCGGCTCGATCTGATCGCCGGGGCCCTGCATGCGCTGGGCACGAGCCACGCACTGGTCGTGCACGGCGAGCCCGGGATGGACGAGGTGTCGCCGATCGGCATCACCCACGTGCGCGAGCTGCGCGGCGCGGCGCCGGTGCGCGAATGGATCATCGACCCTGCCGGGCTGGGCTTCGACGGGCTCGCGGCATCCGACCTTGCCGGCGGCGATCCGACGGAAAATGCGGTCATCGTCCGCGACGTGCTGGCCGGTGGCGGCACGCCGGCCGCGCAGGCCGCCGTCGCACTGAACGCAGCCGCGGCGCTGTTCGTCCACCGCGCCGACGCCGACTACGCCGCGCTCGTCGCTGAAGTGCGTGACGTCCTGCGCTCAGGGGCAGCGATCGTCGTGCTCGATCGACTCGTCACTGCGTCAGCGTCACAGCCGGCCTGACGTCGTGCGCCGACGAGGGCGACGCCGTCAGGATTCCGGCCCGAAGGACCCGTAGCACGCGCGCTGGCCCTTGATCTGGTTTTCGGTGATGCTGCTGCCGCGAGATGAGCGTCGCCATCCCTGCACGACAAAAAATGGCTGGTCACCATCAGCGTCGACGTCGCGCCGGCGCTCCTTGCGGTGACCGGAGACTCACCGGCACTCGCCCGGAGCTCAGCCCGCGTAAACGAAATGGGGGTTCTCCACCACGCCCAGCACGTTCCCGAAGGGATCGCGCACGGCGCCGATCTTCACGCCGCCGCCGACATCCTGGACGGGTTCATGCTCGGCAGCCCCGAGACCGAGCAGCCGTTGATAGGCCGCCTCGGCATCCTCCACGCCCCAGAACGCCACGCCGGCAGCATCCCGCTCCGCGGGCGCATCAGGCTCAGGGACGATGCCGAGTTCGAAGCCGCCGACATTGAACCCGATGTAGAAATCCTCATCGAAGTACGGATCGCGCTCGAGCACGCTCGCGTACCACGCACGGGCGGCACCGAGATCCGCGACGGCGTAAATGGCCGTGCGCAGACCCCGGAAGGACGCCGGCCCGCTCACGCATACCGCCGCAACACGCCGACGACGACGCCTTGAATCAGCAGATTCCGCTCATCCGTGAAGATCGGCTCCATCGCATCGTTTGCCGGCTGCAGGCGGATCCGACCGTCCTTCTCGCGGAAGTAGCGCTTCACCGTCGCCGACGTCCGATCGAGGAGCGCGATCACCATCTCGCCGTTGTCGGCGCTCCTCCGTTCGTTGACGACGACGAAGTCTCCATCCTTGATCTGTTCGTCGATCATGGAGTCGCCGCGCACCTTCAGGACGTAGTGATTGCCCGTCTTGCGCAACATGTCCGGAGGCACCGCCATCGTCTCGCCATTGACGGCCGCCTCGATCGGCAGACCGGCCGCGACGAGGCCGAGCAGCGGCAGCTCGACGAACGTCGCCGACGTCTCCGAGGGCAGGATTTCGATGGCACGACTCTCATTGTAGCCGCGGCGGATGTACCCCTTCCGCTCCAGGTTGCTGAGATGTTCGTGGACCGTGGCGAGACTGGTGAAGCCGAAGTTCTCGGCAATCTCCTCGAAGCTGGGGGCGTACCCGTGCTCATCCGAGGAGAGGGAGAGAAAGGTCAGGATTTCGCGCTGGCGCTTCGTGAGCGACATGGGTCTGGCTCCGGCGGATGCAGAGGACGAGGAGACTGCGCTAGATTGCCCCTTCTGGGCGAGCGCCCCGAAGAACTGCCGAAGACTATTGCCGAAGGAATCCCGAAATGCAAGTGGCTCGCTCATGGACCCCGCCCGTCGGACCCCTTGGCCGGCTGAGTTCGGCCAGCGCGGAACGCGCGCGCGCGGCGCGGGCCGGCCAATCGTACGCCGATCAGGAGAATCAGGCACTGGGCACGCCGCCGGCGCCGGACCTGTGCGCCGCACTCCGGGCCGGTGACGACATCACCGTGATCGGTGAGCTCAAGCGGAGTTCGCCCTCACGCGGTGCAATCAACGAGTCGCTCGACGCCGTCCTGCAGGTGCGCAACTACGCCATCGGCGGTGCCCGCGCCTTCTCCATCCTGACCGAGTCGACCGAGTTCGGCGGCTCGCTGAATGACCTGCGTGTCGCAGCCGCGCTCGGTCTCGCCCCATGCATCCGGAAGGATTTCATCACGGATGCGGTGCAACTCGTCGAAGCGCGCCGCGCCGGCGCCGCCGGGGCCTTGCTGATCGCCCGCGCGATGCCGGCGGCGCACCTCACGGAGCTGGTGTTCGCCGCCCGCATGCTGGGCCTCGAACCACTCGTCGAAGTCCGCGATGAAGACGAGCTCGCGACGGCACTCGACGCTGGCGCACTGCTGATCGGCGTGAACAACCGCAATCTCGAGACGCTCGAACTGGATCAGGCCGTGAGCGAACGGCTGCTGCCACTGGTTCCGGTCACGCACATCGCGATCTACGAGAGCGGGGTGCGCTCCCGCGACGACATCGGCCGCGCCGCCGCCTGCGGAGCCGACGCGGTGCTCGTGGGCTCGTCCATCTCCGAGACGGATTCACCCGCGGCGGCCGTCGCGGCGCTGACCGGTGTGCCCCGACAGCCGCGGCGGGCCTGAGTCGCATGACCGCGGCGAAGATCTGCGGACTGGTACGGCCGGCCGATGCCGCCGCCGCTGCCGCCGCGGGTGCGCGCTACGTCGGCGCGATTCTCGCCGGCGGACCGCGGCTCGTGACGGTCTCGCAGGCGCGCGCGGTGTTCGAGGCCGCAGCCACCGCGACCCGGGTGGTGGTCGTCGGGCACGAGCCGGTGGATGACATCGTTCGCGCAGGAATGACGGCAGGTGCGGACATCATCCAGCTCCACGGTGATCCCTCGCCGCGCCTCGTCGCGGAGCTGCGCGAGCGCTGGCCGGGCGGGATCTGGGCGGTGCTCCGTGTGCCGTCGGGCGCCTTCGACCTGGAGCGTGCGGGAGCGCTGTTTGCCGTCGCGGACGGCGTCGTGCTCGACGCCTTGGTGCCGGGGGCCCTCGGTGGAACCGGAGTGGCGATCGACTGGCGCACGCTGCAGGTACCGCTGCAGGCGCTGCGGGCCGCGCCGGACTGCACGGCGCTGCTGGTGCTGGCCGGCGGGCTGACGGCGGAGAACGTGCGGACGGGCATTCGGCTCCTCGCGCCGGACGTCGTGGATGTGTCGTCGGGCGTGGAGTCGTTGCCGGGCGTGAAGGATCGGAGCCGTGTGACGCGTTTCATCGCTGCCGCGCGAGGCGACGGCGAGGATGAGCAGTTGACCCTTGCGGGAGTGCAGTAGATGGCGACGATGCAGGAGCCGGTGGCAGCACCGAGCGACCGATTTGGCCCCTTCGGCGGCCGGTACGTGCCGGAGACGCTCATCCCGGCGCTGGATGAGCTGACGGCCGCGTATGAGGCAATCAAGACCGACGAGGCATTCCAGGCCGAGCTGAATGGATTGCTCGAGAGTTTCGTTGGGCGCGCCACACCGCTGGGCTTTGCCACGCGCCTGTCCGAGCGCGTTGGTGCCCCGGTGTGGCTGAAGCGCGAGGACCTCTGCCACACCGGCGCCCACAAGATCAACAATGCGCTGGCGCAGGTGCTGCTCGCCATGCGCATGGGCAAGCGTCGGATCATCGCCGAGACCGGGGCGGGGCAGCACGGCGTCGCCACCGCAACCGTCTGCGCGAAGTTCGGGCTCGAGTGCGTCGTGTACATGGGCGAAGAGGACACGCACCGCCAGAGCCTCAATGTCTTCCGCATGCAGCTGCTCGGCGCTCGCGTCGTCCCGGTCACCGGCGGGACGCGGACACTCAAGGACGCGACCAGCGAGGCAATCCGCGACTGGGTCACCAACGTCGACAGCAGCCACTACATCATCGGCAGCGTCGTCGGGCCGGCGCCGTACCCGCGCATGGTGCGCGACTTCCACGCCTGCATCGGCCACGAGGCGCGTGAGCAGATGCTCCGCATCGCCGGACGGCTGCCGCGCACCGTGGTGGCGTGTGTCGGTGGCGGCTCGAACGCGATGGGGATCTTTCATGCCTTCGTCCCGGACCGTGACGTGCAGCTGGTGGGCGTCGAGGCGGCTGGTGAAGGCGTGGCGACCGGTCGCCATTCCGCGACGCTCAGCTCCGGCACGCCGGGCGTTCTGCACGGGTCGCTTTCGCTCCTGCTGCAGGATGCGAATGGTCAGGTGCATCCAGCGCACAGCATCAGCGCGGGTCTCGACTATCCGGGCGTCGGCCCCGAGCATGCGTTCATGAAGACCACGGGCCGCGCGGAGTACGTGGCGGTCACCGATGCCAACGCGTTGCGCGGTGTGGCGCTGCTGAGTCGACTCGAAGGCATCATTCCGGCGCTCGAGACGGCGCACGGCGTCGTCTGGATCGCCGACAACGCCGGACGCTGGGCGCCGGATGAACCGATCCTGCTCTGCGTGTCGGGTCGCGGCGACAAGGACGTGGGCACGATGATGCAGCACCCGATCATGGACGTCGAATGACCGCCGGCACTTCGGTACCGCTGACGCAGCACATGCAGGGGCTGCGCGCGTCGGGTCGCAAGGCGCTCGTGACGTACGTGACCGCAGGCCATCCGGACCTCGCGCGCTCCACTGCACTCCTGCAGGGACTCGAGAGTGCCGGCGCCGATTGCATCGAACTCGGGGTCCCGTTCTCCGATCCGCTCGCGGATGGCCCGGTCATCCAGCGCAGCTCGCAGATCGCGCTCGAACAGGGCATGAATCTCGACGGCGCGCTGGACATGGTCCGGCACGCCTCCCTGTCTGTCCCGGTGGTGCTCTTCAGCTACCTCAACCCGCTGCTCAATGCGGGGAGTGATGCGCTCGTGCGCGCCGCCGAGGCGGGCGTCTCCGGCATTCTCATCACCGATCTGCCCGTTGGCGCGGATCCGGAGCGCGAAGCGTGGCTCGGCGCGTCACACCTGGCGTACGTTCGGCTCGTCGCGCCCACCACGCCGGCCACGCGCATGGCCGAGATCGCACGCCACGGCAGCGGCTTCGTCTATCTCATCAGCCGGCTCGGCGTGACCGGCGTCAGCGACTCGGTGGCCGATGAACTGCCAGCCACCATCGACCGTCTGCGCGGCGCGACCGATCTGCCGATCTGCGTCGGTTTCGGCATCAGTACTGCCGCACAGGCGGCGGAGGTGGGGGCACTGGCGGATGGTGTCGTGGTCGGCAGCGCCATCGTGCGGGCCGCGGAATCGTCGGTGGCGGAAGCCATCGCGCTGGTTCGCGACTTGCGCGCGGGGCTGGACGGCATCGGGCGCTAGCGCGGCGCTGCGCCCCAGCCATCGTCCTGCGTACTTTTCACCGCGTCCATGCCGACCGCCGTCGAAATCACTTTGCGCAACATGCGTTTTCACGTCCGCGTCGGCATCCTGCCGCACGAGGCCGAGTTTGCGCAGCCGCTCGAGATCGACCTGACGGTCTGGGCGTCACGGCGCGCGCCCGGCGATACACCGGTGGACTATCGCGCGCTGCACGACATCGTGACGCGCGCGATGGCTGTGCCGCAGCTCGGCTATCTCGAGGCGCTCGCACAGCAGCTGGTGGATGACGCGCGCGCGCTGCCTCGGGTGCTTGGCGCCCGCGTTGCGGTGCGGAAGCCGCACGTATCGCTGCCAGGGCCGCTGGACTGTGCCGAGGTGGTGGTCGAGGAGGGGGCGCGCTCGTGAGTGCGGACCTCCTCTCGGTCGCGATCGCGCTTGGCAGCAACGTGGGCGATCGCCTGACCCTCCTGTGCAGCGCCATCGCCGATGTCGGCGCAATGAAGGGTGTGACCGTGCGCGCCGAAACGCCGGTCGAGGAGACGGTGGCCCTCGGAAATCCGCAACCGGCGTTCCTGAACCAGATGGTCCTGATCGAGAGCAGCGGGACGCTGCCGGACCTGCTCTCGAAGCTGCAGTCGATCGAGCTTCGTCACGGCCGCGTGCGCACCGTGCCGAAAGGTCCGCGCACGCTGGACATCGACATCGTCTGGGCGCAGGATCAGGTCGTGACGTCGTCCGATCTGCTCGTGCCGCATCCGGGCCTTGCCGAGCGTGCGTTCTGGCAGCGCGAACTCGCGCTGCTGCTCGGCGTGGATGCCGCGCGGGATGCCATCGATGCCGCGCGTATCCATGCCGGCATGGATACGTCGCCCCGTGCCACGGTACGCTGATGCCACGCTGGCTTGCCACCGACGGCTGCTTCGCCATCATTGCTGCCCGCGTCGGGTCGACGCCCCTGCTCGACAACCATCGTTTCGGCACCCTGTGTTCCGCTCTGCCATGACCACTCCGATGACGGATGCGCTGTACCTGCCCGACTGGGCCATCGCGTCGCCCAAGCGACGTGAGCACATCGCGCGCGTGACCGCACTGCTCGATCGCTGGGCGAACGTGCTGGATGTTCCCGAGGCCGAGAAGGTGGCGTGGCACGACGCGGGCCGCTGGCACGACGCGTTGCGCGATGCCGATGAGCCGCTGTTGCGTGAGCTGTCGCAGGACCATGGCGCGCCGGTGGAGATCCTGCACGGCCCTGCCGCCGCGGCGCGTCTGGAAGCGCTGGGTGAGACGCGTCGCGACGTGCTCGACGCGATCCGTTGGCACACGCTCGGCAATCCGGCCTGGGCGCGGACGGGTCAGGCACTGTTCATGGCCGATTTCCTCGAGCCGGGTCGCAAGTTCATGACCGCTGAGCGCGCATGGCTCGCGGCCATGGTGCCCGGCGACTTCGCGGGAGTGTTTCGGCAGGTGGTCAAGGTTCGCCTCGAGTGGTCGTTGCGTGAAGGCAAGGGGCTGCATCCCGAAACCGTGGCCATGTGGAACGCGGTGCGATGAAGTCCGGACGTCTGGTGATGGTGGCGGTGGCTGTCGCCGCCGTGGCAGCGGCCGGCCTCGCTGGCGCGCGTCGATTCTCGGCCCGGACCCCGGATGACTCGCCGGGTGACACGACGCGGGCACCCGCTGGCCCGCGCATTCTCGTGGAAGTGCTGAACGCCAGCGGTGTGTCGGGACTGGCCCGGCGCGCGACGTTCGTGCTGCGCGATCGCGGGTTCGACGTCGTCGGCTGGGGCAACGACCCACGCGGCCGCCGTGCCGAGACGCTGATCGTCGACTACACGAACAAGCCCGAGGCGGCGGCACGACTCGCTCGCGTGCTCGGTGGTGCAACGATCGAGGCCGGCAAGGATTCACTGTTGCGCGGGCTCGACATCACGGTGCGTCTCGGTAGCGGCTACCGTGCCGAGCAGGAGCCATTCCACCCCTGAGCGGCCGGGGTTCGACGCAATGGCTCAGGGGATCGGCGCGCTGGTCATTTCGCGACGCCGACCAATCTTCTCGACGCGCAACTGTCCGCAGGCGGCGCTGATGTCCAGCCCGCGGCTGCGACGCGTCGCCACTTCGACGTTCGCGTCGCGAATCCATGCGGCGAACTGCCGGATCGTGTCGCGAGGCGTCGGCGTGAAGCCAAGCCCGCCACCCGGGTGCAGCGGGATGAGGTTCACGAACGCCTTGCACTCACGCGCCAGCGCGGCGAGCTGCTGCGCGTGCACGCGGTGATCGTTCACACCGCCGAGCATCACATACTCGAACGTCACGCGCCGATCGAATGCCGCTGCGGCCGCGATCACCTCGGCCAGCGGATACTTCGTGTTCACCGGCATCAGCTCTTGCCGCAGCGCATCGTTCGGTGCGTGAATCGAGATGGCCAGCCGGAACTGTTCCGGGCGCTCACCCAGCGCGATGATCCCCGGCAGCACGCCCACGGTGCTGACGGTGATGTGGCGCGCCCCGATGCCGAAGCCGTCCGGCGCATTCAGGATGGTGAGCGTCGGGCTCACCGCCGTCCAGTTCATGAACGGCTCGCCCATGCCCATGAACACGATGTTGGTCGCGCGCACCGGCGGGTCGAGCAGCGCCAGCTCGCGCACCTGACCCACGATCTCGTGTACGGCCAGATTGCGTTGGAAGCCCATCACGCCGGTGGCACAGAAGCGGCACGCCAGCGCACAGCCAGCCTGCGACGAGATGCAGAAGGTCATCCGGTCGCCATCGGGGATCGCCACCGTCTCGATCGACTGCCCGTCGGCCAGGGTGAACAGAAACTTTTCGGTCCCGTCGATGGAAGCCTGCCGGGCGGCCAGCGTGAGACGCGGCAGCGTGAACCGCGCCGTGAGCGCCTCCCGCAACGCCACCGGCAGGTCCGTCATGTCCTCGAACCCGGCAACCGGCGCCACCCAAAGGCGGCGCAGCACCTGCTCGGCGCGATACGGCGGCTGCTCGAGTTCCGCCATGGCGGCGCGCAGCGCCACACCGGCATCGGCAGGGGTGAGATCGAGGAGATTGGTCATGGGGCGGTTCACGACGGAAACCTAATGCCGTCCGGCGCGGTCCCTCGTGACGCGGCGCTGATGCCGCGCGGGCACGTCAGCGCAGATCACCCGCCAAACACAAGCAGGGCAACGGCTTGCGCCGCGTGCTGCTACCCCGCGCGGATCGCGCGAGCTAGTTTACCGATCTCCCTGAAACCCAAGGCAGTGCTGTCCGATCTCCTGTCCCCGGAGCGCGTCAAGGTTCCGCTCGCAAGCCATTCGAAGGACGCGGTGTTGCGCGAGCTCGTCGAGCTTGCGATGCCCGCGGCCGGTCCGGCTGCACTCGATCGCATGGTGCAGGCCGTGCTCGAGCGCGAAAAGCTGTTGAGCACTGGCATCGGGAGTGGCATTGCGATCCCGCATGGGCGTACGAACGCCACCGATGCGATCGTGCTGGCGGCAGGCGTGGCTCCGTCCCCGATCGACTTCGACGCGCTCGACGGTCAGCCCGTCTCGCTCTTTTTTCTGCTGCTGGGCCCGGAGAGTCCCGCGGGTGCGCATGTCCGCGCCCTTGGTCGGATTTCACGCATCCTGCGCAACGAGGCCGTTCGCGAGGATCTCGCGAATGCCACGTCGTCCGAGTCGTTCATGCAGCGACTCGTCGGCGCGGAGGCCTCCTGAGCCGGAGTCGCGCAACGCCGGTGCATCCGAGTACGCCGTCACGGCTGGGGCGCTGGCTGCTTCCGCTCGCCGTCCTCACGGCCATCTTCATCTCGACCTCTTGGCCGACGCCACCGGACTTGCCGGGCCAGAGCGACAAGCTCGTGCACGGGACGGCGTATGCGTTGCTTGCGGTCTCCGTTGGCTGGGCGGCACGACTGCGCGCGTATCGTCGGATGGTGATGTGGCTGGTCGTGCTGTCCGCGATCGGTGCCATCGATGAGTGGCATCAGCAATTCATTCCCGGTCGTCGCATGGACAGGCGCGACTGGTTTGCCGACGCCGCGGGTGCGGCAGTCGGTCTCACTCTCGTGACGGCGCTCGCACGGCGCCGGGAGTTCGTTGCGTGACCGTCGCTTCACTGTTCGCCACCTCCCGACGCAGCCACCTGTGCGGTGAACTTCGTGCCGCCCAGGTGGGTGAGACGGTGCGCCTGGGTGGATGGGTGCATCGCACCCGCTCGCTCGGCTCGATCGTCTTTCTCGACCTGCGCGATCGCGCGGGTCTGTTGCAGGCCACCTGTGATCCACGGTTTACACCGGCCGAGGTGATCGCCGTCGCAGATCGGCTCGGTGCTGAGACGGTCGTCGAGGTGGAGGGGCTGATCGCCGAACGGCCAGCCGAGATGCGGAATCACGAGCTCGAGACCGGAATGATCGAGCTGCAGGTGACGGCGCTGCGCGTCGTGGGCCCTGCCGTGACGCCGGCGATTCCGGTCGCCCGTGGCAAGGACGAGAAGCTTGCTGCCGAGGAGCTGCGCCTCAGGCACCGGATCCTCGACCTGCGCCGCCCGGAGCTGCAGGCAAATCTGATCCTGCGCCACCGCTTGCTGCAGGTGGCGCGGCAGGCGCTCGCCTCGCACGGGTTTCTCGAGATCGAGACGCCGATCCTGACGAAGACCACGCCGGAAGGCGCGCGCGACTATCTCGTGCCCAGCCGCGTGCATCCGGGGGAGTTCTACGCACTGCCGCAGTCGCCGCAGATCTACAAGCAGCTGCTGATGGTCGCCGGATTCGATCGCTACTTCCAGATCGCGCGGTGTTTCCGCGACGAGGATCTCCGGGCCGACCGGCAGCCCGAGTTCACGCAGATCGACATCGAATGCGCGTTCGTGACGCCGGAGGACGTCAAGGCGACCGTCGAGCGTGTGCTGGTCGCGCTGTGGAAGGAGGCCGGACACGACATTGCCACGCCGTTTCAGCGCATTCGCTGGCACGACGCCATGGAACGGTTCGGGATCGACAAGCCCGACCTGCGCTATGGCGTCGAGCTCGAGAACTGGACCGCGCACGTCGAACGTGACGCCGCATCGTTCGTACATGATGGCATCGCCGCTGGCGGCAAGCTCCGTGGCATCCGCGTGGCCAATGGTGCCGCGCTGTCGCGCAAGGAAGTGGATGCGCTGGCGGCGGTTGCGAAGGCAAACGGGCTTGGCGGACTGCTGTGGGCGAAGCGAACCGAGGCCGGATGGGAGGGGCAGGGCACGAAGGCGTTCGGTGCCGCGACCATGGAGCGCATCGGCGGCACCGTCGGTGATCTTCTGCTGGCGGGTGTCGGCACGGATGCCGTGGCGTTGCCCGCACTCGGCCAGGTGCGGCTGAACCTGACGCGCCGACCCGAGCAGACGCCGTCCACCACCCATGCCTTCTGCTGGATCGTGGACTTCCCGCTGTTCGAGCTGGATGCCGGCAGCGGTGAGCACATGCCGGCGCACCATCCCTTCACGTCGCCGCATCCGGACGACATCCACAAGCTGGAGTCGGCGCCCTGGGAGTGCCGCGCCATGCACTACGATGCGGTCTACAACGGTAACGAACTGGGTTCAGGGTCGATCCGGATCACCGACCCTGCCGTCCAGCAGACGATCTTCCGCCTGCTGAAGGTGCCGGCGGAGGAGATTCAGCGTCTCTTCGGCTTTCTGCTCGACGGCCTCGCCGCCGGCGCGCCGCCACATGGCGGGTTCGCGCTGGGCTTCGACCGCATCGCGATGCTGCTGGCGGGTTCCGCATCGCTGCGCGACGTGATTGCATTCCCGAAGACCACCGCGGCGCGTGCCCTTTTCGAGGGGGCACCGAGCCCGGTCAGTGAGCGCGATCTGAGTGCGCTCGGCCTCGCCGTGCAGATCAAGGAGCCATCGTGACCGGTACCACCCTCGTGACGCAGAAAGTGTCCACCGAAGGCGCGGACTTGCTCACGCTCGCGGGCGTGAACGACTCGAACCTCGTGGAACTGGGACGCATTCACGGCGTGCGTGTCGGCATGCGCGGCGATGCCCTCACGCTGGCCGGTGAGCCGCAGGCCGTCGAGCGGGCGATGCACACGGCGCAGCGCATGGTGGAGGCGGCGCGGCAACGCGCCTCGTTCACGGCCGACGACGTGCTGCGCCTGTCGGAGGACACGAGCGGCGAGGCCGGATCGCTGGACCCGGCGCGGCTCGCGCTCCCGGGCATCAAGCGCGTCGTGCAGGCCAAGACGCCCGGCCAGGCCGAGTACCTGCAGAAGATCGCCGAGCATGACATCGTCGTCGGCATCGGTCCGGCCGGTACGGGCAAGACGTACCTCGCCGTCGCGGCGGCCGTCGATGCGCTGATGCGCAAGCGCGTCAAGCGGATCGTGCTGGCGCGGCCGGCCGTCGAGGCGGGAGAGTCGCTCGGCTTTCTTCCCGGCGACATGCAGGCCAAGGTCGACCCGTATCTCCGCCCGCTCTACGACGCGCTGGACGAGATGATGCCGCCGGAACGCGTGATCAAGGCGCTGGAGACACGCGTGATCGAGATCGCCCCGCTCGCCTTCATGCGAGGCCGCACGCTCGGCGACGCGTTCGTGATCCTCGACGAGGCTCAGAACGCCACCAATGCGCAGATGAAGATGTTCCTCACGCGCCTGGGCGTGAATTCGAAGATCGTCATCACCGGCGACAAGACGCAGATCGACCTCCCGACCCGTGAGCACTCGGGGCTGATGCAGGTGGAACGCATCCTGCCCGGCGTCGAGGGCATCGCCTTTCACTACTTCAGCGAGGCCGATGTCGTGCGCCATCGACTCGTGCGCGACATCATCCGGGCCTATGCGCATGACAGCGGCAACTGAGCCTCCATTGCGGTGGGCCGCCGACTTGCGGAGGCGGCGCTGATGGCAATCGTCGTGGAGACGAGCGCACCGCGCATGCGGGCACCGCTCAGCGCGGCGCGCGTCGCGGGGCTGGTCCGGCTCGCCATGGAAACGCGCGGTGTGGATGATGCGATCGTGAGTGTCACCTTCCTGTCGGCGCGCGCCATGGCCACACTCAACCGTGCGCAGCTTGGCCACCCGGGCGCGACCGACATCATCACCTTCGAACTGTCGCGGCCGGTCGCTGACGCTCCCGTGATGGGCGACGTGTACATCTGCCCCGATGTGGCGCGGGCAAATGCAAAAGCGTGGAAGGTGCCCGTTCGCGAGGAGATGGCGCGTCTGGTGATCCACGGCACGCTCCACACCCTTGGGTTGGAACATCCGGACGGTGATGCACGTGTGCGGTCGCCGATGTGGCGCGCGCAGGAGTCGGTGCTGCGTGTGGCACGCCGTCGTGGCCTCGTCTGACGAGTATGCTGCCCTGGTTGGTGTTCACTGCACTGAT
>Ga0105045_10000390_pt1 | contig 30755 bp, 28 predicted proteins | sample MAT02_FD_78089 | JGI IMG/M metagenome (GOLD analysis project Ga0105045, IMG submission 78089) | Freshwater microbial communities from Lake Fryxell liftoff mats and glacier meltwater in Antarctica - MAT-02 (megahit assembly) | ecosystem: Environmental > Aquatic > Freshwater > Ice > Liftoff... | reverse complement strand
GGCGCCGGTGATGAGAATGGTGCGATCGGCGGCCATCGACTTGAGGCTGCGAACGTCGACTTCGACGGGCTCTCGGCGGAGGAGGTCGCCGATCTGGACCTGGCGGAGGGCGGCGATGGAGATGCGGCCGCTGAGCAGGTCATCGAGGCCCGGCACTGTGCGGGTTTCGACGCCGGCTTCGCGGGCGAGCTGAACGATTCTGCGGATGAACGAGCCTGGGGCGGATGGGGTGGCGATGACGACCAGATCAAGACTGGCTGTGGTCGCGATCGCAACCATCTCGGATGTGTGGCCGAGAACCGGCAGGCCCAAGATCTTCTTTCCGTGCAGAGAAGGATCGTCGTCGAGGAATCCGAACGGGACCATGCCGGTGCGAGCGCTGTCGAGCATCTCACGGGCGACGAGTTGACCGGCGGAGCCGGCCCCGATGATCAGCGTCTGTCGGCCTTGCGGCAACTGCTTCGGCGCACCGAGAAGACGCTGACGATACGCACGAGCCATCAGGCGAATGCCGATGGTGCCGCCCACAAAGACGGTTGCGTCGAGCAGTAGAACGGACCAAGGCACTGGGCCGAGTGTCGTCAGTCCGAAAAGACGTCCCGCAATCGTGGTGAGGACGGTGGCGAACGCCGACGTGTACACAAGGACGACTGCCTCTCGGACGCTCGCATAGCGCCAGGCTTGCGAATACGCACCACAGGCGTAGAAGACAGCCACGCGGATGACGCAGGCCGCAGCCACGAACTGCGGCAGCAGTTCGGCATACGGTGAGTGCAGCGGCCATCGTTCGAATCGAGCGACGAACGAAAGGAAGCCCGCCAGGAGACAGATGCTGAGGTCGGCAGCGACAAGAATTCTGGTCCGACTCTTGTGTACACGGCCTGCCGACAGGGGCGTTGTCACACCCGACATAGCTGAGGAGTAGGGGACGGTCAGGGTTTGATGAAGACACGAGAGATTACAGCACTTTGAATGTACTCTAACGTGTAAGCCGCGGTCACATCCCGTCTGCAGGAACCAGTGCCAATGGTGCGCGGGTCCTTCACCGGCTAGCTGAGTCTTAGCGACCAGTTGCTAAGGATGGTTCGTAGCGATGCCGAAGGCGGAGTGGGGCGCAGTTCTCGACCAGCCGGGAAGCTTCGGATCCGAGAGTGGCTTGGAGGATCGGCTCGCGTGGCGACAGCTACCGAGCAAGATCACAAAGAGACCCGGTATCCGCTTCGCTTGGACGCTCACTCGGCTCGGAGATTATCCTCATCACGGAGACGGCGTTCCAGTGCCCATAATCGCCATCCAGAAATCGAGCTGCGATACGTCCGAGCGCCAAGCAGCGGCTCGACCATCCAACGCTCGCCGGTCTCAAGCCGGCGCATGACTAAAAGCAGCTCACGCACGGCAGCCTCCGTGGCCCTCACGAAAACGGAGGCCACTCCGTCACCGCTACTGATCGACACAGGCGCGTAGGCTAACACATCGCCTGTGTCGATGCCTGCATCCACGCGGTGAACCGTCGCCCCTAAACATTCCGGTCGATCTTCCAGGAGCGCCCACGCGATCGAATGCATTCCACGGATCAAAGGCGCGATCCCGTGATGGATGTTCAGCATTCCCAGAGGTGCCAGGTTGAACACGCCCGGCCGGATGATTCCCGCCCCAGCCTGGATCAGAAGATCCGGCTCAAGCTCACTGATCGCCGCGACTGCGTCTGGTCCATTAACAGTTCGTGTCCATGCGATATTAATCGATGGATCCTCGACGACGGGGCGTGCCAGAGAACGCAGGCCCGCGTCGATCTCCTCGCTGTGCCGGCGATGAATGCGGCGGGCAATAGGTAAGGAGCTCGCGAATTCTAAGGCACCGGCTGGTCCGAGGCGCCGAAATTTGCGAACCGTTCGCACAAGGCGTGACCTCCAGTCCAGCGGCACCCTGCGCAATGCGGCGATTCGCGTGTTTGGGTAATTCGCCGCGACGTGAGCAAATATGTACCGGAAGAGTTCGTCTGACCAGAAGTCCTCGTGGGTATACAAGACGATCCGCACCGATGCCTTAGACCCGCACGCCAAGTCGGCGCAAGATGTGCCCGTACGTCACCTTGAATCCGAGCACGTCTCGGGACGGAGAATAGACACCAAGTCGCGGAATCTCCATCTGCGGATCTAGATGCAGTGACGGCTTGACTGCGTAGCCTTTCGGCATGCCGAGCGCACGACAGATCTTGATGATGTCTGCGGAGTAGTCGCCGATCGGGTATGAGACCACGTCGCACGGTCGACCAGTCGCGTTCTCAATCCACGCCTTGTTGCCAATTAACTGGCGTTCAACCTCCGGCAGGTCGCAGAGTCCGAGATAGGGGTGGTCGACGGTATGGCACCCTACTGTGAAGAGAGGATCTGCGACGAGCGTCCCAACCTCACGATCCGTCATGCCAGCGCATGTCCCCCGCAAGTCGTCGGCACTCGTGTGATCCTCAAGTACCGGGAGCGCCTCATCAATGGCTTGGTACATCGCCGTCGGGTGAGGCGTCATGTTCACCAGGCGATCCCACAAGCGACGGATCGTCGTCTGGCGAGCGGTGGGCGACATATTCCATGACTCACCGTCGAACGAAAACGCGTCTCCGCGGAACACCTGCTCCAGCTTTCGCAGATACACGAACCAGAGGTACTTCCCGGCTTCCGCGTGGCGCGAGCTGTAAAAAAAGAGCGCCGGGACGTCATGCTCGTGCAGGATCGGGGCTGCGACGGCGTAGTTATTCCTGAAGCCGTCGTCGAAGGTCAGCGCCACGGCAGGCTTGTCGATCCTTCGTCGTTCGCGCGGGACCGTCGCGTCCAATTCCCAATCGGGTCGCACGATGCGGAAATGGCGCTTCAGGAAACGAATGTGATTCTCGAAATGATCCGCCCAAGCCGGTTCGATACCGTGATACAGAAGAACCACTGGAGCCGTCGGCGCCAAGATTCTCGCACCAGGAAATCGCCATCCGACCGCAGCTATCGATTCGGCGAACGCTTGGTTCATCACATCTGGTCTCCAGCTCCGCCCCGCCCCACACGACCTCAGCATGCGGCGATTGCTAGAATGTCGGCACGGGGCATCCACCCACTGCATTTCAAATCTGTCGACATCTGTGCGGACGGGCAAGCGGTTCCTGTTAAGCCGCGCCCGAGTACTCGAAGTTTTCCTTGACACCCGTGCAAAGGGGATGCCGGATCATCAGTAGCCTCTTTCGCCTTCCAATCCCACCGACGTCGACTGCACCGGTGAACTGCGTCCGGTCAACTCCAATCGAATCCGTAACGCCGCTCCAATGACCATCTGTCCAAAGGCAGGGAACCGGATCAGCGAGCGGTAAGCAAGCAGCTTCAGGCGCTCAAGGCAGGGCGCGCCAGGGCCGTAAAGTCGTCCTCGCAATTGGTCGATGAGATAGACGGCCTCCGTCTGCCGGCCAGATCGTTTTGACTCAGCCACCAGATACGTGGTGAGAAACTCGAGATTGGTCTCGCGCCGCAGCCGATCGGCGAGGCGAGAGCGGTCGACACGGTCGGGCGTAAGGTCGAGCAAAGTTGGGCGGCCAACGAGAGCCAGCGTCGGCGCCCAGCCGCCAATGTCGTGCCGTTCCAGCAAACCTGTGGCGGAAAACAGCGCCCGACCCGTTGCGCCGATCGCCGACATCACCATGGCGACGTGGGGCGACATCGAATAGGCGAAGTGATATCCACGACGTAGTTCTGGCTTGACGGCCTCGACTTTCAGCACATCGACGGACATGAAGTTAAGGTTCGACCAACTGTCTATTCCAGCGATAAACTCGCTGAGTCCGGTGGTGACTCGGTCCCCGGATCGGACGTGATTGTCGGCCGCAAAGTTGATAAACATCACATCCGGATGTACGGCGATCGTCCGGCGAACACGCGCGACGGCATCAGGCAGGACGTCGTCGTCGTCGCCCAACAGCCACAGCCACGTGTCCTCGTCGGCTTCCTCGACGACGCGCAGGATGTTCGCCGCGCCGCCTAGGTTCACGCGATGGCGCACAATGCGCACGATGGAACCGGGATAATTCGCCAAGAGAGGCGCCAACACCTCTGCGGCCGGAATCCGGCTCGCATTGTCGAGCACCAGCAAGACGTCGTCTGGCCCAAGCTGGGGGAGCAGGCGCCCGACCGACTCGGCGAGACGTTGCGGTCGATCAAAGGTAGGAATGCCGATCGTCAGTCGTGACGACGCAGGCGACAGCGGAACAGATGACGACATCAGTAATGACGAGGTGCAGAGATCTTCGGCGGGTTGGAAGCAACGCAGCGGATGTCCGGGGTCCGCCTGCGCCCCGAGCCATATCCAATCAACGGAGAAGTTAACGCCGAGAGACAGGGGCGGAATGGCTCGTTGCGTCTTCGATCCGTTCGGGTGACCACGCGGGGATCGTTGAGCGCGACCTACACCCTTGCTCGGCGACGCCCGCAGTGGTTTCCACAACGCGGACCAGGAGCACTTGACTTGCCGGTCCAAACTCAGAACAAGAAGTCCAAGCGACTGTGACTTATATTTCATATCGCTGACAGGCGCGCGCGGTCGCGAATGTCGTCAATCACCGCAGTCATGTTGACGTCAGTGCTCTACCCGCGCCGCACGCTTATTGCCGTCCTGCACGACCGGCACGGCGAGTCGGGGACGGGCGTCACCACGGCGGGAGCACGTCGGCTGGCATCCGTCTCAACACGCGTCATCACGGCCTGCACCGCGCAGCCAGGGACCATCGTGAACCCGATGTGCCGTCCGGGCCCGCCCCTTTCGCACTCGCATTAAATTGGAGTTCGCTGCATACTGTTTCGTTTCAGATCAGATTGGAATTTCTATCCCGAGCCGACGCTGACTCGACGAATCGGAGACCGCGACTTGAGAAGTGATGTTGAGATACCCGCGACAACCGCGTGCCGCCTTTGTGGCAGCGCGACCGCTGAGCCCGCTTTCAGAATGTACGACATGCCGCGTTGGAATCACCGCCTGCTGCGCGCCGACGAAGTGGCGGCGGATCACGGTGTCGACCTCGTCCTTCTTACGTGCCGGGCGTGTGGGTTCGTGATGCTGTCGTCGGGGCCAGACGAGGGCTACTACGACGACTACGTGAACGCACCATCGCTTTCCCCGCAGATGCGCGCAGCGCAGGAGCAGCAGGCCGCAGCCTTCGTTCAGCGGTTCGGCCTCTCGGGGAAGCGCGTGCTTGAGGTCGGGTGCGGCGATGGGTCGTATGTTGACTGCCTGCGCCGGGCCGGCGCGGACGCGATGGGGATCGAACCGTCGGAGTCGCAGCGCGAGATCGCCCAGACGCTTGGATTGCGCGTCGAGGGCGGCTACTTGTCCGAGGGACGCGTTCTCGCACAGGCCCCATTCGACGCGTTCGTCACGCGGCAGGTGTTCGAGCATGTGACGGACCTCGCTGGATTCCTTCGGGGCATCCGCGTGAACCTCGCCCCTGGGGCCGTGGGCCTAGTCGAGGTGCCGAACTTCGACCGATTGCTGCGCGACGGGCGCTTCTTCGACTTCATCCCAGAGCACGTTAACTATTTTACGCCGAGGACGCTGCGGGTCGCGCTTGAGTTGCAGGGCTTCGACGTCATCGAGACTGCGCCGGCCATCGATGGCGAAGCGCTCTGCGCTTTGGTGTCGTTAGCGAGCCCCGCCGACTTCGCGCCTGCGTCGCGTGCGTGCGACACGCTCGCACGTGAGATTGAGGCGTTCGTCGCCGAAAGCAAGGAGCTCGGCGGCAAGGTTGCCGTGTGGGGTGCAGGGGGCAAGGGCCTGAGCATCCTCTCAGGCGCTGACCTTCGCGGGGTCGACTACCTGCTCGATGCCGATCCCCACAAGTTGGATCGTTTTACGCCGGTGTCGCACCTTCGCGTGTCGCATCCCGATGTACTGCGCAATGCTGAAGTGAGTGCTGTGCTTATCACCGCTCCCGCCTACCAGCGCGAGATTCGTGGCGTGCTCGAGAGCACCTATGAGTTTCGCGGGCGGATCGCCCTGCTCGATCACGGCGTCCGCGTCGTTCAAGAAGGCGGCGCCTCGTGAACGAATATTCCGTTCCTCGAGACCTACCGATGTCCGACCTTGCGTGCCGCCTGTGCGGCGACCGTCCTTTGCTCGAGGTGCTGTCCCTCACCAACGCCCCGCGCAATGTCCAGCGCCTGCTGCAGGCTCACGAGCGCGATTCGGATGGGGCCATCTCCCTCACGGTATGCCAGTGTGGGCGCTGCGGCTTCGTGCAGCTTCCTCCGGTGCTCGATGACGAGTATTACGACGACTACATGATGGTCGCGACGCACTCCGCGCAGATGCAGTCGTTCCAAGCTGACCAGGCCCGCGACTTCGTGACGCGGTTTGGCCTCACTGGCAAGTCCGTCGTCGAAATCGGCTGCGGTGATGGCAACTACCTCGGCCACCTGGCCGACGCCGGCGCTGTGGTGTCAGGGATCGAGCCGTCGCGCGTGACCCGCGAACTCGCTGTCAACAAGGGACACGGTGTCGAGGCTGGTTACGTCACCGCGACGCGCCGACTGCAGGGCGCGCCGTTCGACGGGTTCGTGACGCGGCAAGTCATGGAGCACGTGCCCGACATCCACGACGTGCTGACCGGCATACGCCGCAATCTCAAAGCCGGTGCCGTCGGTTTGGTCGAGGTGCCAAGTCTTGAGAAGGCGATCGCCGACCGCCGATTCTACGATTTCTTCTCGGACCACGTGAACTATTTCTCACTCGCCACGCTGCGCATGGCCCTTGAGATGAACGGTTTCGAGGTGCTCGAAGTGCGACAGGACATGTTCGACGAGTACAACACCGCTATCGTCAGGAACCCTCAAGAGGTCAGCTTGGAGGGCATCCAGCGCGCGATTGACACGCTTGGGAGAGATTTTGCGCGGTTCATCGGCGAGTATCGCGCCCATGGCAAGAAGGTGGCGGTCTGGGGTGCGGGCGGGAAGGGGCTCAGCGTACTCGCTTCCGCCCGCATTCACGACGTTGACCTTTTGGTCGATTCCGATTGCAACAAGCAGGGGCGCTACACGCCCGTGTCGCACCTGAAGGTTGAGGCGCCGTCCGCGCTTGTCGGCGCGGGCATTGATGCGGTCATCATCACGGCGATGGCGTACGTGCACGAAATCAGGCGTGCACTCTCAGACGATTACGGCTTCCACGGCGTCGTCGCAACGCTTGGCGAGGAACTGGTGATCGACTGATCCTGTGAGTGAGGCTACGCAGGCCCCCTCGGCGTCGCGCGCAGTTCTACGTAGATGAGTCGCACATGGTGCAGGTGCCAAACTTGATTTTGGCCTGTTCAGGACTGTCGAGAAGACTGCATTTGCGGCTATCGTCGCGGCCTCGCGCCGTGTACTGGTTCGAGTGTATATTCATGTGCCAAAAATTATTTACGTGCTGCGGCGCACAGTCAGTGGCGATTCCGCCTTGACCCACGATTTGGTATGTGCCTCCATTTCAGCCCCTATTCATGAAGACCGTTATTCTCGCTGGTGGCCTCGGTACGCGGCTTGCCGAAGAGACTGTGACTCGTCCAAAGCCGATGGTCGAAATCGGCGGTAAGCCAATGCTCTGGCATATCATGAACATTTTCGCCGCGCACGGCTTCTGCGAATTCGTGCTGGCGTTGGGGTACCGGGCCGAGGTGGTGAAGGAGTACTTCCTGAATTTCTATGCCCATGACAACGACCTCACCATCGACCTCGCCAATGGCTCATCGCGCGTGCACGAAGGCCGCCAGCCTCGATGGCGCGTGCACTGTGTGGACACCGGGCCTCTGACTCAAACCGGCGGGCGGATCAAGCGGCTTGCGTCGTGGCTGGATGGGGAGCGGTTCTTCGCGACTTACGGTGACGGCGTAGCCAATGTCGATGTAGGTCGCCTGCTTGAGTTCCACCGATCACACGGACGCCTCGCTACAGTCACGGCAGTGCATCCGCCGTCGCGCTTCGGCGCACTCAGCATCGACGGAGACACCGTTCGTTCATTCGACGAAAAGCCGCAAACTGGTGAAGGATGGATCAACGGCGGATTCTTCGTGTTTGAGCCTGAAGTGCTCGATTACATTGAAGGTGACGGGATGCCCTTGGAGCATATCCCGCTGCAGCGACTGGCGGCCGACGACCAGTTGCGGGCCTTTCGCCACGACGGCTTCTGGCAGCCGATGGACACGCTCCGCGAACGACAGTTGCTTGAATCTCTGTGGGCGGGCGGATCTGCACCCTGGAAGGTCTGGTGAGCGTCGAAGCCTTTGCCGGTCAGCGGGTCTTCGTCACCGGCGCCACCGGACTTATCGGGAGTTGGCTGACCAGGCGCCTCGTCGAAGGCGGTGCCGATGTCTTGGTGCTGGTGCGCGACTGGGATCCCGCCTCGGACCTTCTGCGATCTGGCCTCATCGACCACGTCCACGTCGTGAGCGGATCCCTCGAGGACGGCCACTCCGTCGAACGCGCGCTCGCCGAGCACGAACCGGCCCATGTGTTCCATCTTGGGGCGCAGACCATCGTCGGTACCGCTCTGCGCTCGCCCATCGGCACGTTTGAGGCAAACGTGCGCGGCACTTGGCTGCTGCTGGACGCATGCAGGCGGTTGGTGCCGCGCGTGCAGAGCATCATTGTCGCGTCAAGCGATAAGGCCTACGGTGATTCGCCCGTGCTGCCGTATACCGAGACGATGCCGGCAGCGGGGCGCCACCCGTACGACGTCTCGAAATCATGCACCGACCTGATTGCCGCCACGTATTCCCACACATACGGCCTACCGGTAGTCGTGACACGGTGCGGCAACGTGTATGGTGGGGGGGACCTCAACTGGAGCCGCATTGTACCGGGGACGATCCGCAGCTTGCTGCGTGGTGAGCGGCCCGTCCTCCGCAGCGACGGGACGTTTCGCCGAGACTACGTTTATGCTGATGATATCGCCCTTGCCTACATGCGTTGCGCCGAGCATATCGCCGATCCGGGCGTGAAAGGAGAGGCGTTCAACTTTGGGCCAGAGAAACCGCTCACGGTACTTGAGATCGTCACGCGGATCCAGCATCTCATTGGCCGGGCCGATCTGATACCTGACATCCGCAACGACGCCCGCGCCGAGATTCGCGATCAATATCTCGACTCGACGAAGGCGCGCGAGCGACTTGGCTGGGCTCCCGCGTACCGGCTCGACGACGGCCTCGTGGCGACGATCGAATGGTACCGGCAGTTCCTCCGGGCCGCCTGATGCGCCTCCTTGTTTCGGGGGGAACCGGTTTCGTCGGGGCGCGCATCGTGCGCGAGGCTCTGGCTGCCGGCGATGTGGTCGCCGTCATCAGCCGCAGCGGGATCGGTGCTGGAAGACTGGCGGATGTCGCTGATCGCGTTACTTCGCTTGTCTCCCACTTCGGCGACGTCGACAGGCTCGCGCCCGGCGTGCAGGCGTTTGCTCCAGACGCCGTGGTGCACACCGCGTGGTTCGGCGTGGGCAACCAGTTCCGCCACGACCCACGCCAACTCGACGCCAACCTAGCCGGGTCGGCGGCGTTGGTGACCTTGGCCGCGGACGCCGGTGCCCGTGTTTTCGTCGGCATTGGGTCGCAGGCCGAATACGGCCCGCAGGAGGGGCTCCTCGACGAGGCGGCGGTGACAACTCCCACCACTCGCTACGGCGTGGCCAAGCTTGCGGCCGGGCACCTGTGCCGGATTGCCGCCGCCGAACGGGGCTTACGCTTTGCATGGTTGAGGCTGTTCTCGTCCTATGGCCCCGGCGACAATCCCGAGTGGATGCTGCCGTCACTCGCCCGCCAATTGCTACAGGGTGAGCGGCCCGCGCTGACGCCTGGCGATCAGCGCTGGGACTTTATTCATGTGTCCGACGTCGCTCGCGCTACGCTGGCTGTAGCACGCAGCGAAGGAGCTTCCGGAGTGTTCAATCTCGGGTCCGGCGACGCGCCACCGCTTCGGCGGACTATCGAAACCGTGCGCGATTACATCGATCCATCCTTGCCACTCGGCTTTGGTGACGTGGCCTATCGACCGGACCAAGTCATGTGGCTTCAGGCCGACGTGACGCGCCTGACCGCGGCGACCGGCTGGGTGCCGATTGTGCCACTTGCCGAGGGCCTGCAGGAACTGGTCGATGACATCCGCGTCGCCGCCGGATCGGGAGCGACCGCGTGACGGGCGGCGTCGATTCGCGCGCGCTTTCCAGCCGCATTCGCGCGCATGCCCTGCGAATGGTCCATGGGGCGAAGAGCTCGCACATCGGAACATGTCTCAGTATGGCTGACCTTCTGGCAGTGCTCTATGCCGAGGTCCTCAACGTGCGGCCGACTGATCCGACCTGGTCAGAGCGCGACCGCCTGATTCTGAGTAAAGGCCATGGTGCCGCCATCCTGTATGCGGTGCTGGCCGAGCGGGGGTTTTTCCCCTTGTCTTGGCTCGAGCTGTTCGCTGCGGACGGGTCAGCACTGACCGGCCATGTGTCGCACCACGTGCCCGGTATCGAGTTGTCGACAGGATCGCTCGGGCACGGTCTGTCTGTGGGGACCGGTCTTGCTTTGGCAGCGCGACGGTCGGGCGCTCAGTGGCGCACTGTGGTTTTGTGCAGCGACGGAGAGCTTGACGAGGGGTCCAACTGGGAGCCAATCCTTTTTGCTCCGCACCATCGCCTCGGTGGCCTGACACTGATCGTCGACTACAACAAGATTCAAAGCTTCGGTACGGTGGAGGAGGTCTTGCCGCTTGAGCCGCTCGCCGACAAGTTCCGCGCGTTCCGGTGGGACGTCGTCGAGATCGACGGTCATGATCACGATGCTGTCGGCGCGGCGCTCCGCGACGTTTCTGCTGACGTGCCGCGCTGCATCTTGGCGCACACAATCAAGGGACGCGGTGTGGATTTTATGGAAGGCAAGCTGGCCTGGCATTACAAGTCACCGTCGGACGACGAACTCGCCGACGCACTCGCGCAGGTGTGCGCCATGACATGAGGAACGATTTCGCCCAAGCGCTCCTCGAGGCGGCCGCAGCCGATGAGCGCATCTGGCTGCTGTGCGGCGATCTCGGCTACTCAGTGCTTGAGCCGTTTGCGGAACGTTTCCCCGGCCGGTTTGTCAACGTCGGTGTGGCCGAGCAGAACATGACGGGGATGGCGGCGGGGCTGGCGATGACCGGCCGAATCGTCGTGACATATTCGATCGCGAACTTCCCTGTGTTCCGGTGTCTTGAGCAGCTCCGCGTGGACGTGTGCTATCATCGACTTAACGTGAAGGTTGTGGCCGTAGGTGGTGGCCTCGCTTACGGTGGCCAGGGTTACACCCATCACGGAGTCGAAGATCTGGCAGCGATGCGCATCCTGCCGTACATGACGGTCTTTGCACCTGCTGATCCGGTTGAGGCGCTTGCCGCGACGCGGGCCATGTTGCAGTTGGATGGGCCGTGCTACCTCCGGTTGGGGAAAGCCGGAGAACCTGTGCTGCATTCGGCCGACGTACGGTTCGAAGTCGGGCGCGCGATACTCTGTCGGGAGGGCGATGCCGCGACGATCGTGTCGACCGGTGGTACGCTGGGACTCGCGCTGGCAGCGGCGGACGAGCTCGGCCGGGTTGGCAGGTCGGTTCGGGTGCTCTCAATGCACACGGTCGCCCCGCTCGATCGGGATGCGCTGGTAGCCGCCAGTCGCGAAACCGGCGGCGTGATCACGGTTGAGGAGCATGGTGTCGGGGGGTTGACGGATGCTGTGGCCACAGAGTTGCTGACGAGTGGGTCTTTCCCGCGCGGCTTTGCCGCCGTCCGACTCCCCCGCGAGCCAGTGTCCGGCGCTGGCTCTCAAGAGTATCTGCGCAGCAAGGGGGGCGTAGATGTCGCGCGTATCGTCGAGGCCGTCGAGCGAATCACGTCGTGAGGGCAGTGGCGCAGCGCCTCGCCGGTAGTCTGGGACTGACGCGTGGCGTTTCGTGGACTCTAGCTGGTCGCGTCTGGTCACTCATTGCTGGCGTGGTGACGATCGTGCTTATCGCGCGCGCGCTTACGCCAGCGGGGCAGGGCACGTATTACGTGATTTCGAGTCTCCTCGCGGCTCAGGTGTTCGCCGAGCTTGGATTAAATTTCGTGCTTGTGCAGCGGACGGCACGCGCCGCCGCCCCGCTGACCGTCGGCCCTGATTTAACGTTCTCCGGACCGGCGGAGGCCATCGGTGCCGTCGGCGCCTTGCTGCGATTCGGAACCCGTTGGTTCTTGGTCGGCGGTGCGCTCTTCGGTGTCGTGGGTGGGCTCGTTGGGGCGGCTCTGCTTATGCAAGGAGCTCAAGGCGATCCACCACTGTTACCATGGCTAGTTGCGGCCGCCGGCGCTACGGTGCTGTTGGCATCGCTCGGCCCTTTGGCTGTCTTCGAAGGAAGTGGATTCGTGGCTGAAGTGGCGGCCATCCGATTTGCGGCGGGGGCGAGCGGCGCCGTGGCGACGTGGGGAGCTCTCAACAGTGGGGCAGGAATCTGGGCAGTCGCCGTGGCGCCGTGGGTGTCCGGTGTGGTCACGTGGGGCGTTTCCTGGCATCGGCTCGGCGCACCTTGGCGCGACCTCCTTGCGCGCGCCGGCGGGCACTCGGTGGCTTGGAGGGAGGAAATCCTCCCGTTCCAACTGCGGATTGCAGCCAGTTGGTTAGCGGGTTACTTCGTCAGTCAGGCGCCCACGGCGCTCCTGTTTGCCGCGCACCGTAGTGAAGATGCAGGGCGGTACGGCATGTCGATGTCGATCGCGAGCGCGGTGGGAACGGTGGCCTCAAGCTGGCTCTATCCGGCACAGCCGCAGTTAGTTCGCTTGACTGCCTTGCGGGATGTCCGTTCGCTGGACGACTTGTTCGCGCGGACTGTCCGGCGCACGCTACTGATTGGTGGCGTATGCGCAGTGACGCTTGTCGCGGCGGTGGCGCTACTCCCGATCTCTCCTGCAGCGGCATACGTCGGTCGTGTTCTCCCGGTTGGTGGGTTCGCGGCGTTGATGACTGGGCTGCTCGGATCTGTGCTGGCGGCTTGCTTTGCGGCATACGCACGAGCAGGCGGTGGCGAACCGTTCCTCGTCATCTCCCTAGCCTCGGCGGCATCCTTGCTGCTCGCTGCGGTTGTGGCGGTGCCTCGGTTCGGCGCCTCAGGCGTCGCAGTGACGTATGCTATGGTGCAGTGGGGCATCGGCGTCTTCGGTGGCTACCTCGTATACCGCGCCAAGCGCAGCCGATTGAGGGGCGAGATATGAGTCTGCACCCTCACGCCATGGTGCTGTTGTCGATCTCGCTACCGAACTGACGGCGAGAGATGCTCGGAACTCTCGGGACGGCAATTACGTTGATCGCGTTGGTCGCGATCGCTCTTGCGCTGTTGTTACGCCTCGAGGGCGCGTTGCCGCCCGTTCTTGCGTGCGTACTGGTACTCCCTGTTGCCTCGTTCGGCGGTGCCGGGTTTCGCGCCGAGCATGTGTTGATGCCGGTCGTGCAGCTGGCCGTGCTGCTGCGTATAGGTGGGACAAGGGGGTGCGGGGGCGGCGCGGTGCCGCTGCTGCTGGGAGCCTCGTGGCTTGCGCTCGGGTTGGCCGCCGCAGTCGACTCACCGGTGACGACCGGCGGCTGGTTTCTGGGCAGCTACACTGTCGTGCGACCACTGCTGTGGATCGCATTGGGCCTCGTCGCGTGGAGCCCGACAATTGTGCCTTCTTTGGTGCGGTGGTGGCTCGGATCATCAATGGTCATCAGCGCGCTCGTCTTGGCGCAGGCGGCGCAGGTGCCGATCGTCCGCGCCGTCAGCGATATCTGGTACGCCTCGGCTGGCCGCGCGGCTGGTACGCTCATCGCCGAAGCTGAGTTGCAGGGTTTCTTCGCGCGACCCATGGGCACCTTCGAGAACGTAGCATATGCGGCTACTGCGGAGCTGCTATCCCTCGGCACGGCCCTCTGGTGGCTTACGAGCGGTCCTGCCAGCCGCCTCGACCGCGCTCTCGCGATCGGCGCGCTCATGTTGGCCGTGGCAGCGGGCTTCGCGACCGTGTCGGCGACTTTTATCGCCGGCGCTCCCATTGTGGTGGTCGTCGCATTGTTGCTCGCTGTGCGGCGCCCGTCGTGGATCAGCGTTGCGGCGGTCTTCGTCACGGGCGCGCTGGTGACGCTCGGGTTGCTCTGGCTAATGGACACAATGTGGGGGGGCGCTGCCTCCATGGCAGCACAGGTCGATCGTGTGCGCACGATCACCCTGTTCGCAAACCGTTATTCGAGTGGCAATGGCGTTATGGCGGATGCCATCAGGGACATCGGCCATCGGCCATGGTTTGGTTGGGGGGTGCTGGCTGGCGGGGACACGTTCTTCAGCGACAGCCTCTATGTGTTTGTAGCGTACACGACCGGTGCCGTCGGAGTGGCGCTGATGTTGTTGCTGTTGGTGTCGCCGTGGGCTCACGCGCGGCGCGTGTCGTCTCTGGCGGCGCGCTTTGCCGCCCTGTGGGCAGTGATCATGCTCCTAGCGGGCCTCGGCGCCCCTACCGTGTTCGTTCCTCGGTTGATGGAATGGTGGTGGGCCATTGTCGGCATCATGGCTGGACTGAACGTCGACCGGTTACATTCCGAAATGCCTATTGTCGATGTACCGCGACGAACCGTTCGCTGATGCTCGCCGTCATTCTCGTCGGCGGAAAGGGAACCCGTCTCAAGCCGTTCACAATGACGATTCCCAAGCCGCTCCTGCCACTGGGGGATGTGCCCATCCTGGAAGTGGTCATTCGGCAGTTGGCTGCCGCCGGCGTGACGCGGGTAGTGTTGACGCTGGGTCATATGGCGCACCTGTTCACTGCGTCAGTCGGCGAAGGGCGCCGGTGGGGCGTAGACATCGAGTTTTGCCGCGAGGACGAACCGCTCGGCACTGCCGCGCCCCTGCGCTTGATCCGCGATCTCAACGAGGATTTTCTTGTGATGAACGGCGACATCCTGACCTCGCTCGACTTTCAGGAGTTGCTGGCGCACCATCGAACCAAGCGCGCGTGGGGCACCATCGCAGTGTCTCAACGTCAGGTGAAGATCGACTATGGGGTCGTCCGCTCGACTGATGAAGGATTGCTGCTCGGATACGACGAGAAGCCAACGATTGAGTACGGCGTTTCGATGGGAATCAACGTCCTCTCGAGGCAGGCGCTGCAATTCCTGCCTCCGACAGGGCGTTTCGATATGCCTGACCTCATGAAGGCGATCGCGGCTGCCGGGCATGCGGTTGCGTGTTATCGTACAAATGCGTACTGGCAGGATATTGGCCGAATGGACGACTATGCTGCTGCGTCGCAGGATTTCGTCGACAACCCGACTCGCTTCCTGCCTGCCGCACTGCTGTGACAACAGCACTCGTGACTGGAGCCAGCGGCTTCATTGCGCCCCACGTCGTGAACTCACTCCGGCGACACGGAGTCTCGCGGGTGATTGGGCATGACCTATCTCCCACGACACGACCGGGTTTCGACGCCTGGATGTCGGGTCCTCTCGATGACGATGTAGGTGCCGCAGCTGTAGTCGACGCCGCCTCTCCGGACCTGGTGGTGCACTTGGCCGGTCGTTTCCGCGGTACCACTGACGAGATTGACGCGGCGAATGTCGGCACGACGCGCGCGTTACTTCGGGCCTTGGCCGGTCGCCCGGATTGTCGGCTGGTGGTTGCAGGCTCCGCCGCTGAGTACGGTCCACCGATCAGGCTCGACGGCCGACTGGCAGAGAATGATGCTGCCAATCCGACGAGTTCTTACGGTCAGGCGAAGTTGGCAGCAACCGCTCTGGTGCTCGCGGACGCCGATCGCGGACGGCACGCAGTCGTTGCCCGCCTCTTTAACGTGATCGGCCCTGGAATGTCGCCCGCGCTGTTCTTGGGCGCACTCGTCGCGCGGCTGCGCGACGCGCTGCGCACCACACCGCTCGTGGCACCGAAGGTGGCAGTGGGTAATCTCGACGTGCGTCGTGATTTTGTTGCCGTGGAAGACGCTGGCGAGATCCTCGCTCGTCTCGTGTTGGACTCGGCTGCTCCTCGCCGCTTGTGTAACGTGGCTAGTGGCGTAGCGGCTCCGTTGACCGACATCACCGAGGCGCTCGCCGCCGCGTCTGGCGTCGCCGTTCTCTTTGAGCGCGACGAACACTTCGTGCGAACGGAGGATCCACCAGTCATCGTCGGTGATATTGCGCGCTTGCGCTCGTGGGTGGTGCGCGTGCCGACGCCCGATCTGCGTCGCGTCGTGGCCGCCACCTGGGCAGCCGCTTGATGCGTGTGGGTCTGGTCTGTTCGCTGGGCTCACCTTGGGCGCGCGATGTTGCGCTCAGGCTTCGCAGCGCCGGCGCCGAAGTGGAGGCGATCGACTTTGAGGTTCCTGATGTAGAGGGATACTACCTCTCCGTGGCGGACCCCTGGCAGGCCGACGCGCTCGACCGTTTTCGTCGTGCCGTGCCGACGCACGTGCTGTCATCTCGCCTTCGCGGGCAAGCGCGCTACGTGACGACGGCACTAGCACTCGGCCGTCTTGCGACGGCGCGTCGCTATGACGCGCTCCTCGCCCTGTATGGCGGTGGTCGAGCGCTGCAGTTGCGGCTCAGCGGCGCGCGCCCGTACGGTGTGTATCTCATGGGAAGCGACGTTCTGCGGATCGAGGGGATCCGCCGCTCGGCCGCCCGATGGAGCCTTCAGGGTGCGGGCCTAGTGCTGGCGAATGGCGAGCACCTTGCCGCCGCCGCCCGGCGCCTTGTTGGCGACCAGTTCGTGCGCGCCCTGTGCCTTGGGGTCGACCTAGATCGCTTCGTGCCTCGTGAGGCCCGGAGCAGCGGTCCAGTGCGCTTGATCTGTACCCGGGGGTTCAACGAGGTGTACAACAACATCGCGATCATCGAGGCTCTGGCGGCCCTTCCGGTCGATGGCCCGCCATGGGTGTGCACTTTTACTTCTGGAGGCCCGCTCCTGCCTGCGGCCCAAGCTCGCGCCGCGGCGCTCATGGGACTCCATGCTGGTCGGGTGCAGTTCTGGGGCGGCGTTACCGATGACGTGCTCCGCGGCGCTCTCCGCGAAGCCGACGTGTACGTGACGATGTCGCGAAGCGACGGTACGTCGATTTCGCTGCTCGAGGCGATCGCGTGCGGGATCTATCCGGTCGTCTCCGACATTCCAGCCAACACGGAGTGGATCGCACCGGCGAGTGCAATCGGCACAGTTGTGGCAGTTGACGACCAAACTGCCCTCACCACAGCGCTCTGCGCGGCCATCATCGACGGGACGCGACGGGACGCGGCCCAGCCGGTACTGCGGGCAATGGCGCGCTTGCGCGCTGACGCGGAGAAGTCGGCGCGACTCCTGTGCGACGGGCTTATCGAAATGGTTACTCGGCCCGGAGGTCGAAATGCGGCGTAGCGAACTCAGTCAGCATGTCACCGGGCGGCGGACGTCGATGTTCGCGCCAGACATGGTCGCGCAGCTTCCGGCGTTGCGATCGGCACTTGGAGGAGCCCGTGTTGTGGTCGTTGGGGCGGCCGGAAGCATCGGAGCCGCGACGGTTCGTGTGCTTGCCCGGTTCCCGCTTCGGCGCCTGGTGCTGTGCGACGTCAACGAGAACGGACTCGTGGAACTGTTGCGAGATCTCCGCAGCCAGCGCGAGCCGATCGCCGCAGAGTTCGTACGTGTAGCACCGCTGGACGCCGGCGCGCCCGCCATGGCCACATTGGTGAGAGACGAGCCGGCTCCTGACTTCGTGCTTAATTTCGCAGCCTCGAAGCACGTGCGGGCCGAGCGTGACGTACCGTCACTGCTGCACCTTCTCACAACGAACGTCCTGCTACAGACGCGGCTACAGCACTGGTTCGACGGGCCGACCACGCGCCGCTTCTCAGTATCCACGGATAAGGCGGCGAATCCTGTGTCGCTGATGGGGGCCAGCAAGCGCCTGATGGAGCACGTGCTCTTCGGGCAAGACGCTGGGGCGGGCTTGGCCGTTACAGCGCGCTTCGCGAACGTTGCGTTCTCGGCCGGCAGTCTCCTCGAGAGCTGGACCTACCGTTACGAGAAGGGCCAGGCGATGGCCGTACCTCGCGGTGTGCGCCGCTACTTCGTGTCGGAAGCGGAGGCGGGCGATCTCTGCACTCTTGCCGCCGTGCTCGGGCCGGGTGGACATGTGCTGGTCCCCGTGCTAAATCCCAGTAGTGACATGCGGCCGATGATCGAGGTGTTGGGCGATGTACTCGCGGCATGGGGCCGCTCCCCGCGCCTGGTGCCTGACGAGACGTCCGCACGGCTCGCAGAACCGACCATGCACGACTGGCCTGTATTGGTGACAGATCCCGACACGCCCGGCGAGAAGTCGTATGAAGAGTTTGTCGGGGCAGGGGAGCGGGCGGAGCCGACGGCCTTTGCTGCCCTCCAAGCTATCCGTCCGACGGCGGTGCCGACAGACCTGCTTTCGGCAATCGTTCGGCAGATCGAGGCGTGGTGCGCGAACCCTCCAGCGACGCTGTCAAAAGCCGACATCGTCGAATGTCTTGGGGCCGCAGTGCCGGAGTTGAGGCACATCGAATCGGCTTGCAGTCTCGACGACCGGATGTGAATTGATGCACGTGATGACGGTTGTTGGGGCCCGACCCCAATTCGTGAAGGCTGCGCCGGTGTCTCGCGCGCTCCAGCGTGCGGGAATCCGCGAGACACTTGTACACACAGGGCAGCATTACGACGTGAAAATGTCTGATGTGTTCTTTGACGAACTCGGCCTTTCAGATCCGCTCCATCATCTGGATGTGGGCTCCGGAGGACACGGAGCACAAACCGGCCGAATCATGGAGCGGCTCGAACCCGTGCTTGCGTCGGTTGCGCCAGACTGGCTTCTCGTCTACGGTGACACGAATTCGACACTCGCTGGGGCTCTGGTGGCGGCAAAGTGTCACGTGCCAGTCGCCCACGTCGAGGCCGGACTACGCTCCTTCGATAGGCGGATGCCCGAGGAGGTGAACAGGGTGCTCACCGATCACATGTCCACGCGCCTCTACGTGCCGACGCCGACGGCGGTTGCGAACCTCGCTGCTGAAGGTATCCGCGGACCGGCGGTGCGCGTCGTCGGCGATGTGATGTTTGACGCCGTACGTCTGTTCGGTGGCGCGTCGGAGCGTGAGCCTGGCGTGCTGGACAGGGAAGGGCTCATCGGACGGCCCTTTGCGCTTGTTACGATTCATCGTGCGGAGAACACGGACGCACCGGCGCGCTTAAGTGCGATCCTCGAGGGCCTCGAGACGCTTTCGGCCACTCTGCCGGTGGTGTGGCCAGTGCACCCGCGTCTGCGCGATCGCCTGGCCGGCGTTTCGCTGCCGGCCAGCGTCCACCGCGTGGAGCCACTGCCGTACGTCGAAATGCTGCGTACGCAGCAGCGGGCGTCGGTGATCGTCACTGACTCAGGCGGTTTGCAGAAGGAGGCGTTTTTCGCCCGCGTGCCCTGCGTGACACTGCGCGACACGACCGAATGGGTCGAGACCGTTGCGCTTGGATGGAACCGACTCGTGCCGCCAGAGGACGGTCGAACGATCGCCAACGCCGTGCTCGCGGTCGTGGGCACCGAAGGCCGCGACGGGGCCCCGTACGGTGACGGTGCGGCCGCCGACCGCATCGCGGCCGACCTGCTCCAGCCTGTCTCGTGACCAAGCCGAACTTTCCGGCAGGACTGCTTGAGATCCAAGCAGTGACGACCGAGGCGTACCTTGCCGGCGCACGGCGAGCGGGCCGTCGCGTCGCGCGGACGTCCGATGGCACGTGGTGGGTCGGCACAGAGCGCGGAGCGATCTCGCGCTTTCCGGCATTCGAGGTGGGGGTGCTCCCGACTGCCGTCCCGCGATCGGCCTGCCGCCTGACATCAGCCGGAATCGCCGGATACCTATCTGATCTGGGGCCGGCCGATGCCGCAACGGCCACGCTTTACGTCTGTCGTCGTGGTGATTACGCGCTGGCGGGGCTCAACGAGCCGGTGCGGCGGCACGTGCGTCGAGCGCTGCGCGAGCTCACCTATGCGGTAGTAGATCGTGAGACACTGCTTCGCGAAGGCCGGGCGGCGTTTCGAGAAACGCGCGCACGCACCGGCCTGGATGACGGCACCGACGAGGAGTTCCAGCATCGCTTTTCGCGTTTCTATGACCAACCCGGCCATCACGTATTGGGTGCGTGGCGTGGCGACGCGCTTGTGGCCTACTTTACCCTCGTCGTCGTCGTCGATTGGGTAGAAATCGGCGGATTCTCGTGCGACGCGCACCTCGAACACCGGCCCAACAACGGGCTGGTCCATCACATCCTCGACCACTTCCTCAATGAGCGGGGCTTCCGCGTGGTGAGCTACGGATTGAGCTCGCTGCAGGCCGATAGTAATGCCGAGGGACTCGACCACTACAAGCGGCGCATCGGTTTTATCGGTGATCCCGTGCGGCGCGCGATCGTGCTGCATCCGTTGCTCGCTCCGTTCGTTGGCCGGACGAGCCTCTCGCTGGTGCGGGCGCTGCTGGCCCGGCGACCACGGAACCGTCTGCTGAAGAAGGCCGAAGGCGCGCTGCGCCTCGCGGTGGCGGAGTCATGACCACGAACGAACTGTGTCCGGCGTGCGGGAAAGACGGTGCGCGCGCGCCGATCGGCATCGTGCGCCAAGGGGGGCGGGGCGATGTCGCCTTCTCTCGCTGTAATGCGTGCGAAGCCTACGTGTCCGGAGTGGTTTTCGATGTCGGCGCTGAGTCGTCACGCGTCGAGACGCAGCCATGGGGCCAGGCTGACACGGCCTTGGCGCTCAATGCATTCAAGCAACGGTTGTTCGATCGCGCGTTGGAGGCGGTTCGCGCGCGGCGTCCGCCGCCGTCCCGGTTGCTCGATATCGGCTGCTCGTTCGGCGGCTTCCTGCTCACCGCGCAGGCGGCGGGCTATCAAGTTCAGGGTATGGACATCGGCGTCCCGGCTGTTGCTTTCCTCCGAAGTCAGGGGCTGCCAGCGGAAGTGTCCGCGTCGGTCAGCGAGCTCCCCGACACATACGGGGCCTTCGACATCATCAGCGTCATCGACGTCAACTGCTATTGGCCCAATCAGCCTGGCGAACTGCGTGCCATCCATGACCGGCTCGCGCCCGGCGGCGTGCTCCTCATGCGCGTCGTTGACAAGTCTTGGATGATGTCGCTCGGGCTTGCGCTGCGCGGTCTACTTCCCGGCTTCAGCGCGAAGTTGCGTAGCACCGCCGTCAACGACCACCGGTTTTCGATGCCGCTGCGCTCGTTTCTCACGGTGCTTGGTACGGCTGGCTTCGCACGAATCGAGGTTCGCGTAAGCGACGGTCTGCACTCCGACCGTACGCGTTGGCCGGCTCGACTGATGTTTTTCGTTGGGGACCTCCTGTGGCGCTTGGGCCGGCGGAACGTCGCGCCTGGCGCCTTAATAATCGCGGAGCGCCCCTCGTGACGCCCCCGTTCTTGCCCTTTGCACTTCCTGAGATCGGCGACGAGGAGATCGACGAGGTCATCGCCGTCCTGCGCAGTGGGTGGCTGACCACGGGCCCTAGGGCCAAGCGATTCGAGGAGGACTTCACGACGTTCCTAGGCGGCGGCGTCACCTCGCTGGCCGTGAACTCAGCGACGTCGGGGTTGCACCTCGCGCTTGAGGCCCTCGGCGTCGGCCCCGGCGACGAAGTGATTACCACGACGCACACGTTCACTGCCACCGCCGAGGTTGTCCGCTACTTGGGCGCCGATCCGGTGTTTGTCGACATCGCGGCGGATACGCTCAACATCGACGTTGCGGCGATCGAAGCAGCGATCACGCCGCGCACGAAAGTCCTGCTACCTGTACACTTCGCGGGACTCGCGGTTGATATGCCCGCCGTGCACCGCCTCGCGACCGACCGCAGTTTGGCTGTAGTGGAGGACGCGGCCCATGCGATTCCGACGACTATTGGGGGACGCCATGTTGGCACGCTTGGCTCGGCGGCGACCGTTTTCAGCTTCTATGCCAACAAAACACTCGCAACAGGTGAGGGTGGAATGGTCGTGACAGGCGACCCTGCGATCGCGGAACGCTGCCGCATTATGCGTCTGCATGGAATTGACCGCGACGCATTCGACCGCTTCCGCTCGGAACGGCCGGCCTGGTTCTACGAGGTTGTCGCCCCTGGCTTCAAGTACAACCTGCCCGACCTCGCCGCAGCGGTGGGCATTCACCAACTCCGGCGCGTGCGCGCAATGCAGTGTCGTCGCGAAGTTATTGCCGATCGCTATGATGCGGCATTTGCCGACCTGCCCGTCGTGCGACCGCCCCGACCGGCGGCTGGGGAAACGCATGCTTGGCACCTTTACGTCCTGCGACTTGGCGACGGGGCAGCGGGACGCGATGTGTTCATCAGCAGAATGGCGGCCGAGGGCATCGGTACCAGCGTGCACTATATTCCGCTACACCAGCAGCCGTACTGGAGAGACCGGTATGGACTGAAAGCCGACCGCTTCCCGGTGTCGCAGCATGTATTCGAACGGGCTGTGAGTCTCCCTATCTACTCGTTGATGCGCGACGCGGACGTCGCGCGGGTGATCGATGCCGTGCGTCGCGCAACCCGGCCGTGAGGATGCCGGCGGGCTTGCCGCGGGTGGTTGATGTCGGCCTGGCTGGCGCAGCACTGGTGGCACTCTCGCCGATGCTCCTGACGCTGATCATCCTCGTTATCGCCTCCTCGCCCGGCGGGGCACTTTATGCGCAGATTAGGATCGGCCTCAACGGCCGACCTTTCACGCTGTTGAAGCTCCGGTCGATGCGGCCGTTGTCTTCAGGAACCGCAGAGTTCGCGCCCGGCGACACGGAGCGCGTAACGCCTATCGGCCGTTTCATGCGCCGCTACAAGCTTGATGAGTTGCCGCAACTCCTGAACGTGATGCGCGGAGACATGGCGCTCGTAGGACCTCGTCCTGAGGTCCCCTCGTGGGTGGCGCGATACACGCTCGAGCAGCGAGCGGCGCTGGCAGTACGTCCGGGCCTGACTGGACCTTCTCAGCTCGCCTATCGCCACGAGGAACAGCTGCTGTTGATGTCGAAAGACCCCGAGCGCACGTATGCCGAGGTCGTGCTACCCGCGAAGCTGGCGCTGGATCTGGCATACGTGTGCTCGCGCTCCCCGCTCGGGGATGCTCGGCTGATCGCGCGTACAGTCGGCGTGCTGCTGGGCGCGGCATGAACATCCTGCTCGTGAATCACTATGCGGGTTCGCCCGCGCTCGGGATGGAGTTCCGTCCCTGGTACTTGGCGCGAGAATGGCGACGCCTCGGCCACGACGTGACTATCGTCGCTTCCAGCGAGTCTCATGTTCGGCACAATTCAGTAAACCCCGAAGGCTCCTTGGCCGAAGAGTGGCACGATGAGCAACGCTACGTGTGGCTCCGCACGCCGTCGTACAAAGGCAATGGGCTGAAGAGAGCGCTCAATCTGGTGGCCTTTGCTGGTCAGTTGGTTCGCCACGCGTCTTCACTGCGCCGCCGGTACCGGCCTGACGTCGTCATCGCCAGCTCCACGCATCCGCTCGACATAGTGGGATGCGAACGCATTGCCCGACTCTCTGGCGCCAGACTACTCTATGAAGTACACGACTTGTGGCCGCTGTCGCCGATCGAACTGGGGGGAATGTCACCGACCCATCCGTTCATTCGGCTAGTCCAGTGGGGCGAGGATCGGGCCTATTCCCGGTCTGACCGCGTCGTTTCGATGCTTCCGTGCGCGCTACCACATATGGTGAGCCGCGGCATGGCCAGCGCCAAGTGGGCGCACGTACCGAATGGCGTGGACGTAGCCGAATGGCTGGACACCACGCCTTCGCCGCCGCCCGCTGTAGCGGCCGTCGTCGTCAAGGCCCGTGCCCGGGGCGACTTCCTCGTCTGCTATGCCGGTGCGCATGGAATAGCCAATGAGCTGCGAACACTCGTCGAGGCGGCCTCTCGCCTAGCCGATTCGCAGGTGCGCGTCGTGTGTATCGGCAAGGGGCCAGAGAAGCCGGCGCTGGTCCAGCAGGCCGCGGCCCTCAAAGCCCCAGTGACCTTCCTCGACGCCATCCCGAAGCGACAGATACCGGCAACGCTGCGTGCAATGGACGCCCTCTATGTGGGGCTGCAGCCGCAGTCATTGTTTCGGTTCGGCATCAGCCCGAATAAATTGCTCGATTACATGATGGCGGGCCGTCCAATTATTCAGGCAATCACAGCGGGCAACGACCCTGTGCACAGTGCGGGGTGCGGGTACTCCGTCCCCGCCGGCGATGTTGCGGCCGTGGCCGACGCGATCGGCCGGATGCGTTCTTTGACGATTGACGAACGCGACGCGATGGGCGCTCGCGGCACGGCCTTCGCGCTAAAGGAACACGATTACCGCGAGCTCGCGCAACGCTTCCTTAAGGTGATGGAATGACTGCTCCTGTGACGCCGCAAGCCTCCGAACCGATCGGCGTAGCCGAGCTGCTACTCATGGCATGGCGAGGACGTCGATGGCTACTCATCGGGGCGACTAGTGCTGCGGCGATCGGAGCAGGGACGGCTTTTTCCAAGCAGCGCACCTGGACAAGTGTTTCTGTCTTTTCTCCACAGCAACGCCGCGGAAGTGGAGGTGCCCTATCGGGGTTTGCGGCGCAGCTCGGCGTACAGGTGCCATCGGCTGAAGCCGGGGCGTCGCCCGCTCTCTACGCCGATCTCGTCCGCAGCGACGAGGTCCTGTGGACTGTCATAGCCGATACCGACCCCGAGGCGTCTCGGGGACCGGATGCGGCGGCCCTGCGGGCCTTGCTAGAAGTGGACGACCCCAACCCCGAGCGGGCCGACGTACTCGCGGTTGAGCGACTGGCGAACCGCGTGACAGCGGCGGTGAATCCAAAGACGCAGGTGGTGCGTGTCTCCGTGCAGCTCCCTTCTGCCGATGCGGCATTAGCAGTGCACCAGCGTGTGCTGGCGGCGCTCGCAGACCTCAACCAGCGGGCTCGACAAACGCAGGCGAGCGCCGAGCGCCGGTTCACTGAAGCGCGGCTCAAGGAGGTCGAGGCCGAACTTCGAGACGCCGAGTCGGCTTTACGTTTGTTCGCCGAACGGAACCGCCAGGTGGACGGCTCGCCGACGCTGCGGACAGAGCAGGGCGGCCTCGAGCGAGAGGTGTCGCTCCGTCAGCAAGTGTTCGTCACTTTGGCACAGTCAGTCGAGCAGGCTCGTATCGAGGAAGTGCGCGACACGCCCATGCTCTCCATTTTGCAGCAGCCGCGCCGGCCGGCGATTCCGGACGGGCGGGGAGCCGTGGGGAGTACGGTCCTGGGTGGTGTCGCCGGGCTCGTAGCTGCAATGTTTGCACTCGTTCTGCGGCTCGTTCTGTCGTCGTCTCCGCGTGAGCTTGACCCACGCGCGGCGCTTCGGGTCGAATGGGCGCGCGCCTTCCGCGCTTCGACGCGTCGACTGTGAGTCTACCGCTCGTTAATCGCCATCCCGACGCTCCGCCGGCAGTTTGATGACCATGCCACGCCTGCGCCGATATCGCCTCGCCCTACTCGGTATCCGAGATGAATCCGAAGTCACCCCGCTTTCGAAAGCTGCGCTGTCGTACTCACCAGACTAGGCTCAATGCACTTCAATTGATGATCTTTGCCTGAGAAAGCTCGTGAGCAGCGCGGGCAGTCGTCGTTCGGGAGGCACAGGGAAATTCTTCGAATGCGCCTGTGGCCTGATGCTCACCATAGGTATCCTGGAGGATCGATCATGCTCCAGACCGACATTGTGCACGAGCACTCACGTCAAGGTTCTCGAGGAGAATGGCAGCCAAGTCCTGCAGCGTTCGTTGGGTAGCTAGGAGTGGTGGATAAAACAGACGATCGGGGTCTTCCTGATGGCGCATGCCGTGCGGGACATCGGCAGATCGCTAGGAGAGTCTTGTGGTTTTGCGTGTGTACCTTCCGCGGACGCAATATTCGGGGCGAGCGGAGTGCAGGGGCCACCGATACCAAGGCCGCGGGTGTGACATTGATAAACGCGGGCGGATTGCGGAGTTCGGAATAGGGACTTCCCTGACGTTCAACGCCAGATTGCGAAACACGATCTCGATCTTGGTCGCGAGGACGATGTTCACGGTGCGAAGCGTGTTTTGGGGGAGCTTCACGAACTTGGCCACCTCCGGGGACGACACCGGCTTAACGTACGTCGACGCGACTTGCGTAATGAGCGCTGGCGTCCTCGACACAGGCCATCGTGATGCCGACGACGCCCCTAGTATTGTGGTTTGACGCAGCTCGGAACGATTTCATCAATAACGTTGGTGCGGTCGTAGATCTTCGCGAGCAGAGAGGTCTTCATTTAGGGGGAATCGTGAACGAAAAACTCCTCAGCGTCCAAAGAAGGTTTGTATTGCCCCGACTACTGCATCGATTTGCGTAGCGGTGAACTACGGAAAAACCGGCAGCGACGGCACTTAGACGGCCGCGCGTTCCGCCTCCGGGCACTTTCCCTGCTGATACCCGAGATACGCGAAGCACGGCTGCAGATACAGCGGCGACGGATAGTAGACAGAGCAGCTGATCCCGCGATTCTTGGGGTGCGCCTGAAGTGCGTCGCGACCTCGGACCCGGTTCGTGTACTTGTTGTAGGTTGAGGTGTTGGCGGAATCAATGAACGGGGTGACGCCGTCGGCGAGATCCGCAAACGCGGTATCGTAGTGCGCGGCATTCCGCCGGCGGGCTTCGCTCCACGAGGCAAGATGGGGCAGTTTGGCGCGCAAGACGTACGCCTGCAGCGCATCGAGCTGGCTGTGGTAGCCGACGATCATACGGTAGTAGGTCTGACGGCTCCCGTGCGTCCGCAGCTTTATCAGCGCGTCGAACAACGATTCGTCCTGCGTGACCACAGCCCGCCACCGCATCAGTCGCCAAGACTCTTCGAGGGGAAGAAGCTGTGTGTGCCGATCGTGGCGGGTTCGCTTGCCCTCACCGTGACTCCCTCCACGAGACGGCTCGCGCCGATCGACTGAGCCGCTTCCTCGATGACTGGACGTCCCTGTGCTGCGTCGTTGATCGGCTCAAACGCCGCCATCTGCCAAAAGGAATCGACAACAATCAACGCCTTGGTCTTGTTACCCACGGCCGCCCGAATGGCGTCGGGCGCGATGTAAAAGGTGAGCGGATCGATGTCGACGAACACCGGGCGCGCGCCAACATTGTGGATCGGCCGAGCTGTTACGACAATCGTGAACGGCGAAGTCACCATATCATCTCCAGTCCCTACGTCGAGCGCGCGCGAAACGAGAAGCAGCGCGTCCGTGTCGTTGACACAGTCCACGGCGTACTTGACCTGTGAGAGTCCCGCAACGCTGCATTCGAGCTGTCCAACGGGATCACCGAGTATGCACGCCTGCTGATTGACGACATCGATCACGGCAGCCACGACTTCGTCGGGGATGCTGGCGCGCTGCGCCTTGAGATCGAGAAGAGGTACGGGCTTGACGGATCGGCTCAGGTGTTGACGCGAAGCGGCAGGGGCACGTCGCGGCCAGTCTTCGCCGATTCGTAGATGCCCAAAATGAGTTCGAGCGACTTCCGACCGGCACGACCGTCGGTATCCGGGCACGCGTCACCGCGCAGCACTGACTCGACGTTGCGATAGTAGCCTTCATGCCCGAAACCATACACGTTAGGTGGATTGGTATTCGCCTGCTCGACGAGCTTGTCGTCATCATCGTAATCGGCGAAGGTCCACTGTTCGACCTTGTTAACCGCGGTCCCGCCAATCGTCACGCTTCCTTTCTCGCCAAGGATCGTAATCGATCCCTCGAGATTTTTGGGGAAAGTGAGCATCGTGACTTCGATGACGCCGATCGCGCCGGAGCGAAACTTTAGCACAGCGGCGCCGCTATCCTCCGCCTCGATACGACGGGCCAGCGTTGCGGTTTTAGCCATCACGCTTTCGACCGGGCCGATCAGCCACTGCACGAGATCGACATAGTGCGAGGCCTGGTTCATAAATGCGCCGCCATCGAACTCCCAAGTACCGCGCCAAGGTGCCTGGTCGTAATAGTCCTGCGGACGCGTCCAACGCACCGTGCAATTCACCATGTAGATTCGTCCGAAGCGCCCACGATCTATCGCACGTTTAAGCAGCACGATCGGCGGATTGAGTCGGTTCTGCTTGACCACAAACAGATGCACGCGGTGCTCGTCACAGGCATGCACGAGAGCATCGGCCGCAGCGAGCGAGATGGCCATAGGTTTTTCGGAGATCACGTGTCGGCCGGATTTGGCCGCCAGAATGCCATGCTGCGGGTGCAATCCGGACGGCGTCGCGACGATAATCGCATCGCTCGGTACGTCGGCTAGCATCTGCTCGTAGCTGGTGAACCATGGCACGTCGTACTGCGTACCGGCCAGCTGCGCACGCTCAGCAACGATGTCGCACACCGCAACGAGTTGCAGCCCAGTTAACTTCGTCAGCGCTTCAAAGTGATTCTTGCTGATCCGCCCGCAGCCTAACAACGCCACGCGAATTCGTTGTCCCGCAAAAATGCCCGTCTTCGTCACCGTAACTCCATTATATCGTCTCCTCAAGATGAATAAAATATCGCCACGTCACTCGTATCGAAGTTCCGATGGCTCATCGCTACGTTCACTTACTCCTTGGCCAACTCGGTCGTCAATTCCACACTGTGTACTACCTTTCGCGACATAATCCTTTCCTGCACCTTCCCGATGCGCGCGCATGCTGACACTCATCACGAGCCGCCGCGATCACGGCGGTCAGTGCTTCGGCAACTTCGGCAATGAACGTACACATCACCTTCGGCCGCTGGCTTTGATCTCTCCCTTGCTCCGTGAACACGAAATCAAAGTTAGTACCTATTTACGTTCCATTTGGCTCTATACCTGTCCCCCCGCTATCTCCGAAAACCTTGGGTAATCAAGTCGACTTCGTGGCACCTCTGCCGAAATTACCGTTGTTACAACTTGAGACCCAGGATAGTTGATTCGGACTTCGGGGAAAATGACCCCTGCAACACCCGTCCTGACGCAACGCAACACTTGATCGGCTGCACGTGCGGACGCGTTCAACTTCGCCAAGAAGTTTTGCGATTCGATCTGCGGTCATTTGACCTCTGACTTTGTCAGCCCCCTTAACGTGCGTAGCCAGCAGTCTCGTCGCTTGTCCACGCTTAGGGAACCGCTCATTAAGCAAGGTCTCAGAACAGGGAAACGCTCGCACGGATGTAGAGATTCGTGCGGCTCTCGGCGAGCTGCCAGCGGCCGGCATACGCCACGCCCGCGTCGACACTCAGCGCGGACGTGGCCCGGTATCGAGTCATACCATAGCTGCCGTCGATGATCCAGTCGTGGAAGTCAGGCACAGGACGCTCAACATTGAAATGAAGGCCTTGGCTATCACTCGATCCCCGTGTGCGCGAGCGCCATCGGCGCAGGTTGAATCGGCTCGATCCGTGCCGCTTGAAACGCTCCCATGTTACGCTCTGGCCCGTCATCGCCCCTGCACCGACAGGTGAACCAAGAAGCTGGCCGCGTTGGGTGTGGCCCTGCAACAGCATTCCGTGGACATAGACATTGCCAGAACCGCGAACCTGCGCGATCGGCGGGATATCGCCATCAAAGTATTCGAAGGTCAGTAATGCGATCTCTGAAGCGCTCCGGTGCGTGGCGACACGAAACGATGCCACTACCGCCGCGTTATTCTCAGGTTGCGCAGCGAGATCCCGCGCGTTCCATGAGTGATCCTCGCGGAAGTACTCGAAACTGACCTCACCGCCACGTCCCGGAAAACTCCAGCGCACGAAGGCCGACGCGAGCTGGTTGTCGATGTCGCCGTTCGGATCGCCCTCAGGTCCACTGCGTCCGTCAAAACTGTTTTTGAATATGCCCTCGAACGGCTTTGACCATGCGTCCCATCGCTGCGACGGTTCGCGGTACGGCGAATGGTAGAATCGGGTTGCACCCACTTCGAGCGTCGGCAATAGTGCGGGCATGTAGCTAGCCGTCATGCCCACGGCGACGCGTTTCGTCCCCGACTGCCGAGCATCAACAAATTCCTCACCACCGGACACCGGCGAATACGGACTCTGGTCGAGAACGCCAAGCACGTATTGTGCATTCACGCGCCCTATTTTTGGTATGCGAATACCACGCCCCGTCGTGCCGAGAAAGAGATGTGGAAACCCGCCGGCATTTGGCCCAAGCACTGCAGGGAACGACTCGCCCGGTCCCCACCCCTGACTGGCGGTCGAGAGGCCCGCGACAAAGCCGAGACCGCGCAGACTTATCGAGCTCTCCCCGCCATCGATACGATGATAGGCGCGATCGCCAAAGCGCTGCGGCATATCGACGTTGTACGGTAACACCGCCTCTGCATATGGCGAAACGTCGGAAGGCGTCGCCATCAACGGAAACCCACTGTTCTGCGCCACAAACGCAACCGGCGCCGCAACCGCTGTCAACCGCCCCCACCGCACCGACGCCGTCAGCGCAATCGCTGAATTAACCCCACGCCCCTGCCACATCGGTCCATCATTCGAGCCCCACGGAAACCCGCTGTTCGCGCCAACGAATAGTGAGCCTCCAACCGCTGCCTTCTTCGCCAGACTGCGACGCATCGCATCGCGCCACGGATGCGGCTTCGTCGACGGTGCTTCGAGCAATTCCTGCAGATCGTTCGCATCGAACGGCCGCGTGGCCCATGGGGCCGGAGCAATCCGCCCCGTCAGCTCC
>Ga0105045_10000389_pt1 | contig 30760 bp, 27 predicted proteins | sample MAT02_FD_78089 | JGI IMG/M metagenome (GOLD analysis project Ga0105045, IMG submission 78089) | Freshwater microbial communities from Lake Fryxell liftoff mats and glacier meltwater in Antarctica - MAT-02 (megahit assembly) | ecosystem: Environmental > Aquatic > Freshwater > Ice > Liftoff... | reverse complement strand
TGCTCGTGTTCTCCAGTAAATGGAGCTTAAAGGAACAGCAAAAACCGTGGATAGGGCATTGTTGACAGCATCTGATAGTTCGGGAGAGGGTTCATCGCTATCCTGATTTTTTGAGAAATAGTGGATGCAAAAACGGCCGGCATAAAAATCGATCGCCACCGGGTATTGCGGAACTTCGCGATCGTAAATGCGGAAACAATCGGTTTGTGTTCTTTTGGCCCATTTGCGGAGATGACGATAATTTTTTCGGAGACGATTTGCGAATTGGGAGCTTTTGTCTTCGCCATCGGCGATCTCTAAAAGGGTGGGGTGGAGGTGGGCATCATTCATGTGCATAGACCGTGGGTAATAAAGCAGACAGTGTAGCAGTATTCAAAAATAATTGCCATAGAGACATCGAGACCACAAAAAAAGAAACAGGATGTAAAAGATAAAAAACAAGATAAGCAAGATGAGGAAGATAGGTTTAAATACCTGTCTTTCAGACACTTTCATACGGTTTTTGAAAGGTAAGTGTTTAAACCTATCTTGCTTATCTTGCCTATCTTGTTTTCTCGTATTTGCTTGTACTATTTTTTTGCTTTCTAAAATAATTCTAATTGATTCATAATAAAACTATGAACACTCACAACTTTAAATTACGTTATCGCGGTTCCCTTCCTTGGCTGGTCTTCTGGATCATCGTCTTTTTCCCTATTGCGATTATTCTTTTATTTACAGCCTGCTCTTTCAATATCGGTGATGCCACCTACTCGATCCAATATGATGGCTCCAGACCTTGGCTCTGCTTCTGGGTGCTTGTTTTCTTCCCGGTTGCATTCGTCTTACTGTTCGTAAACGGCATTTCTATGAATGTCACTAAGATAGATAATCTGCCAGCCACTAAAACAGATAATCCGCCATCCTGAAAATTTGTTTTCTATTGCTTTTAATTCTCAATTACCTTAGAATTAAAAATTGATTTTTTTATTTACCACAAGTGAGCCATGACCCATAAAAATTCAGCGCTTTATGTCGCAGAGAACTTGCATTTCTCCTATGAAATCGGTTCCAATAAAATTGAAGCACTAAAAGGTATCTCGATTACTATTCCGCAAAGCTCGGTTATTTGCCTAGCAGGCCCTTCCGGCTCCGGGAAATCAACTTTATTGAGCGTACTTGGACTCATTGAACCCATCCAGCAAGGAACCATTCGCTTTAACGATCAGGACTTGGGTTCCTTGAATGAAACGCAAAAGAACCATTTGCGTCGCTATCAAATTGGATTTATCTTCCAAAGGTTCCATTTACTTCCCGTCCTGTCAGCCCAGGAAAACGTTGAATACTTTCTCGCTAGACAAGGCATTCCCCGCAAAGAAAGAACTCAGTACGCCCTTGAAGCATTGGAATCTGTCGGTCTTTATGATTACCGCATGAAAAAACCTTTAGAAATGAGTGGCGGTCAGCAGCAACGCGTGGCGATTGCTCGCGCGCTGGCAAAAAAACCAACGGTCATCATCGCAGATGAATTGACCGCAAGCTTGGACCAAAATACAGGAAAAGAGATCATGAGCCTGCTGCGTACCTTAAGTGAGCAAAAAGGAGCCTCTGTGATCCTTGCTAGTCACGATCCAATGGTTTTCGGTTTTGCCGATCGCTGTTACCACATTAAAAACGGTGAGATTGTATGATTTTATTTTTGATCGCTTTTCGCAATTTATTTCGCAATTTAAGACGAACCATTTCCGTTTTGTTAACGGTTACTTTAGGTACGGGAGCACTTTTTTGCTTTGATGGGTTCATCAACGGAGTTTTAAATCAATACCGCGAAGGTACCATTCACGCCCACTACGGCCACGGTCAAATTAATACAGCAGGCTACCGCGATAATCTGTATGACACGCCCTCAGACCATTGGATAAGCAACTATAGTCAAATTGATACCTTCCTGAAAAAACAACCAGGTGTTGAACACGTTTTTCCGCGTATTAATTTTTCCGCGCTCGTTTCCAATGGAAAAAGAGACATGGGTGCTCTTGGGCAAGGTGTGGATGGCGATGCAGAAGCGCTATTTTTCTACAGCTTAAATATTGTGAAGGGACAAACCCTTAATGACCAGCCAAACGGCATTTTACTTGGGGTGGGATTGGCTAAAGCATTGAACGTTCAACCCGGGGATCCTGTTACAGTTATCGCCTCTACAACAGCAGGCGGAATGAGTCATGTGCAGTTTACGGTCACAGGCATTTTTCACACAGGGACTAAAGCCTTTGACGACAAGATTTTCCGTGTCGATTTTCGGCAAGCCCAGCAGCTTTTAAAAACAAATCAGGTAGAATCCATTTCGTTAGGATTGCGCTCTTTATCGGATTGGGGAGCAGTTTCAAAAGCGGTTGGGGAGGAATTTCCTGAATTAGAAGCGGCATCGTTTGAAGAGTTGGATACTGTTTATTATCAGCACTCTGTTAAGTGGCTGAAGAGTCAATTTAAGATTGTGATGATCGTTATTTTGGTGATCGTTTCGCTAGGAATTTTCAATTCTATCTCGACAACAGTGCTAGAACGCAAACAAGAGATTGGAAACCTTAGAGCTAACGGTGAGTCCTCGTGGGATATCATGAAGCTTCTTTTATGTGAGGGCGCTGTGATTGGTTTTGTGGGATCATTGATGGGGATTTTGCTCTCGCTGTTGGTGAATTTTACTGTATTAAAAAACGGTATCGCGCTGCCTCCGGGACCTGGATTGACGCGTGATTTTATAGCGTTTTTGCGGCTTCAGCCGGAAATGGCTGTGTGGACGTTGTGCATGGGAACAGGAGCTGCGATTATGGCGACGATTTTCTCTGGACTGCGCGTAGCGCGTATGTCGATAGGCGAAGCCCTGCGATCTGTTTAAGCACCCATAGCGCTATCGTAGAACACCGATTTCACCAAGTCCGTTAAACAACCCAAAGACCGGACGAAGTCTTTGGAGCCCCTAGTAACTTCGTCCCTCACGTCAGAACGTAGCATGATTTTTTTGTAGAACAAAATTTATTGATCAAAGACGACAGTCCCGTCCAACTGATCGCGGTAGCGTTGATCAAACTCTAAATAGCCCGGGATAGCCCGGGGTGCGCGATAGCTACCCTACCCTAGGTACACTGAGAATAGATTTGTGCTGCGGTGGCAATACCACTTTACGAGGCGATGGAAACTACAACGTTCTGCAATAAAAAATTTGTCCTGAAATGGGCTACCACTAGTAATATTGCTACCGCAATACAAATCTATTCTTAATGTACCCAGGGTAGCTATCGCGTACCCTGGGCTAGTCAGAGTGTGATCGCTACCGCGATCGATTGAAAACGAATACCCCCATCATAACCAGTGAATTTATTGGCAATCACCTAGTTTGGTTACTCAGGAGCGCTTCAACTGCGTTGCCTTCTATATCCTAAAACAACTTGATTAAAAAAAGACGAATTCAAGCTAAAAGTTAAATGGAAGTGCGTCAATTTTTTTTGCCGCTTCCCGCCCGCATTGTTTGAACACCTACAAAGCTAATTTAGAGCATTGATTTTACCAAGTTCATTGGATTAGTTTGTGAGGTTTATTCTCGATTAAGCGCTAAGGTAGCGCTATGGGCGTCTAAACAATGCGGCCGAAAAGCGGCAAAAAAAATTGCCGCACTCCAAAGACTTCGTCCGGTCTGTGGGCCGTTTAACGGACTTGGTGAAATCGGTGCTCTATAAGTCCTTCAACAGCAGATTACGTGCAGCATTCGCTTGCTCTTTCAACGTCTGGAATTCAGAAATATCAGCCGAGTACTCAATCGCCAAATCCAGCGCCTGCAGCGCGCTTTGTCGATCATGAATCGCAAAAAGACATTTAGCTAAATAGAAATAAGGAACAGGACTTTCTAATTTGCAAATCGCGGCCATCTCATACGCGTCAACCGCAGCCTCATAATCTCCGGTCATCTGGGCACACATCCCCAAGCCCAACCAATACTCATGATTGTAACAATTCAACGTCACAAGAAATAAAAACGCATTGCCTGCATCTTTATAATGCCGATGCTCAAATAAACTATAGGCTGCAGCATAGAATTTAGCCATCACCTCATCAGAAAACCCCATAATCTCTTGAGCCGATTTTCCGGCCGCAAGCTCTTTTTTCAGCTGGGCCTTGTTCTTCAACTTCATCTTGGCTTTTTTCGATAATTTGAAATCAGCTAGAGGGTCTTCCATTATATTATCCTTAGTTAGCCAAACCATATAATGAAAATTTAACATTGTCAACGGCTCTTATTTTCCAGGTCATCGAGATTTATTTATATTGCTATCAACAAAAGTTTAGTTAATAATTTTATCATTTAGATTCTAAACAACATAAAAAAAGAGTAGCCATGAGTTCTTCTCTCTCTGTGTCAAGACTACCCTCCCCGTCACCGACGGAAGGGTATAACAACAAACCTTGGAATTCCCTTGTCACCTTACCCCAAGAACTTTTGAATCAAATCTTCACTTTCCTAAACTCTTTAGATTTAAAGCGTTTAGAGAGAGTGTGCATGCATTGGAAACTCACCTCTTCTTCTCTTTCTCACGTTATCGAGTTTCAACAAATCCGGAACCTCCTTGTACTAGATACAAATTATCAATGGTTTGAGACAGGTTTAGAATTGGCTTCGCTGAAAAGCGCACTCGATTTTGCAACCGATGACTGGTTGGGTATCTCTATCCCGAGCGAAAACAAGCTATGCATGGTATCTCGTAAAAAACCCCAATTGGCCTCAACCACTACTCAAGATTGCGCCACCTGCGTTTGCGTTTCAAACGGTATAGCCATTTATAAAAACAACACTTCTACAAGACTTACTTTGATCGACACAAAATCAAGTTGTGTTATTACAACATTCAATTTTGTTTCGAAGGAACGAAAGTCTTTCAATCTTTTTGGCTCCTACGGCATTCAAGGAAAGTTGATACAAAAGTGTTTTATGATTTCCGATGATCAATTTATTATTGTCACGAAGGCCGGAACAGCTCTTTTTTTTGACATCAAGAAAGATTTTATTGTTCATAGAAAAACAATCAGTCTACTAAGCCCCGAGGATTACAAGTCAGGCGCGTTAATCTTGTCTTATCTAGTTAATAACGTCCTTCTGTTTTACTTCAACAATTCGACGGATCATTTAGCACATTGGATAGGTTACGATTGCGCCACTAATGAGGAAGTCCTGAATTTACAGCGCTCTCATTTATTTGCCAATTCGCATGTCATGATAACCCACTTGTCAGGTACCACAAAAGAAGAGTTAGCAGGTTATACTCTAGGATCAAAAAACGAATTAATTCATCAATGGACAACTCCTAAGTTAATTAAAGGTCTTTCTGTTGCTACAGCTAAATGCATCATTGTCTCCGAAAAATGGCTGCGAGTGGCCTATGCGTATGGGGAGGGAGAATCAAAACAGCACGCTCACGCTATTCTCGACGTTCGGGATGGAAAGCAAATGCTTTTTTTCAAAGATGAAGCGCCCTCATCTTTTGGATTAGGAGCGGAAGCGGTCGATTTAGACTATAGCTTTTTCGGTGACTATTACATTGCTAGAAATAAAAGGGCTTTAAATCTAGGGACTTTAAGTGTTTGGCATATTCCCTCAGGTTTTGCATTTCCTGCATTTAAACTGCCCGGCAAAATTGCGTCCTTTGTTCTGACAGACCGTGAACTTTTAATTGTCGATCCCTCAACGCGTTCCTCGAGAGTTTACGAAAAAAATATTTTAAAGACGCAGGGGACAAATAATTTATTGCGTCACGAAGATGCAACCGATGGTCAGTCAGAATCTATTTCTGATACGACTATTACAGCTCTGTCAGATGGATATGACGTGGAATCAGATGACGACTCATTGCCTGGAAGTCGTTCTTTACCCGCTTCTAGAGCGGGAACTCCATTGTTAGGGGGAAGAAAAAAATAAACAAGATATGTGGATAGGTGTAACCACTTATCCTATATATCCTGACTGATCCTTCCTATCCTGTTCTTTTTGTTTTTTGCCAAGCCTTTTTGCGAACTTACTCTTTCATTTTTTCACAGTTGTGACTATCATGATCCAACTATGAACACGATCACACAAAAACCTATCAATACCAAGCTCTTCGTTTGCTGTCAAGTCACCTCGGATCTCTATTTGCACCTAAACAAAAGCAAATTATGGAAAAGAGAGCACTCTGTACCCTCTCCAGATACCCTTCTCGAAATTCAACACCTCAACAAAACCTACATTGGCCTATATGCCCCAACGGAAAAAGCCACTTTACTTGAATTACGAGAATTGGAAAAAACGATTTTGCAAAAACTCCAACTTTATACCCCAGATCTCTCTTTAAACAACTTTTCGGTCACCATTTTTTCACAACTCTTTATCCCATAGGCAACTTTATGGACCGTCTGATTTTAGGCTCGCAATCCCCTCGTAGAAAAGAAATCCTGAGTTATTTCAACCTTCCATTCGAGCAGCACACCTCTTTTTTTGACGAAGAAGCTGTGCCCTTCAAAGGTGATCCTCAACAATACGTCTGTACCATCGCTTCAGGAAAATCGGAAGCCCTTGCTCATCTTTTCCCCGATGCAATCATTCTAACAGCAGACACCACGGTCTATTTGGATGGGGAGATTTATAACAAACCAAGTACTGAAGAAGAAGCCTTTCAGTCGCTTTCAAAACTCGTTGGAAAATGGCATCATGTTTATAGCGGCGTCTCCTTGAGATACAAAAATCAGGAATATCGTGAATCCGAAGAAACGAAAGTTCTCTTCAACGCCTTGAATCCAGAACAAATCCGTCACTATCATTCGAAAATTCATTGGGCGGATAAAGCCGGCAGCTACGCGATTCAAATGGGAGCCGGTCTCATCGTAAATAAAATTGATGGCTGTTACTACAATGTCATGGGGCTGCCTATTAACACCGTTCGTCGATTACTCAATAAAATAGGGATTGAATTATGGGATTATGTAAAGTAGTCACGCGTTTATTCCTTGTGAGCTCTCTCACTTGCGGAACTCTGGCTTACAGCGTTGATACTAGCAGCACGGAACGCAATCGCATCCTTTATTTATTGCAAATTGGACGCGAAGCCAATGCTCTCGACCTGTACGACTATTACCACCAACAAACCGGTCGTCATGATGGCGAACTCCTGCAAAAGATTGCGTTACAAATCATCGAACAAGGCTTTAAATCAAAAAATCCGGAAGAACAAGTCCTAGCCATTTTTGGCGCAGGAATCTCCGCCAACGAAAATGCTTTGCACATCCTTGAAGATGCAGTTTCCAGTCCGATCCCCCAAATTCAAATGCTTTCGCTCGCTTTCCTCTCTCGTCTTCATCACGACGATGCCGATGAAGCCTTAAACATTGCCATGAAATCGAATTACCTTCTCGTTCGTGCTGAAGCAGTCTTCCACCTTGCAGAAAAGAAACACCCAAAAGCTGTCGGACAAATCGAATCTCTCATGAATAAAGTGGATCCGGAATTGCTCCCAGCTTTTCCGCAACTTTTCGCCCTGACTGGCACACCTGATGCGACTCGAATGCTCAAGAAACTCTTAAATCACTCCAGCGAAAAGGTGCGCGTGAGTGCGATTTTAAGCGTGGCCAAATATGATCGAGATGACCTGCTGCCTCAAGTGCGCACATTACTGACGCATCACAGTGTCCCACAGCAGGAAGCGTGCTGCTTAGCCATTGGACTACTAAAAGATGAAGCCTCCCTTGCCAAAGTCGAACTGTTAACCCAATCCCGATCCACAAACGTGCGTCTTGCCGCCTTGCAAGCTCTTTACCGTCTTGGCCGCAAAGAGGTGTATCGCGATGTGGAACAAATAGCCAAAATGGACGATCTCTTTGCCATCGCGATCCTTGCCGACATGGAAGAAAGCGCTCCTGTTCTTGTTGAACTCACCAAAAGCAGTTCCCTCCAAGTCAAAGTCAATGCAGCTCTGGCGCTTCTTAAGTTGAAAGATCCCCGTTGTTTATTGCCTTTGGTCGATGTCTTAATTCAAGACTCTAGAGATCTTGGTTTTGTGGAAATCACTACAGCGGGCAACGGCCTAAAAGCCTGGAAGATTGTTCCCTCGGCACACCAGAATTTTGGCGAGGACCCTATGTCTCATGAGATGTCATTAGCGTTAAAAGAAAATACCTTAGCCCAAATAGTTAATCTCCCAGAAGAGTATTTTTATGTGGTCGCGAAAGGGATCTTTCAGCAGCAGCAAAATGCTCTTATTCCCACGCTCGTCGATCTTCTCGAAGCGATGCAAACTCCTGAAGCGATCGCTTTGCTCAAGACATATCAACAGCAGGCCGGCGCTCCTCTTATTCGCAACTATTGCAACTTGGCTTTATGCCGTATGAAAGAGGAGGGTCCGTATAAGGAGAATCTTCGGACATGGATCCGCAGTCAGCAGAATGTGGATATGATCCAATTTAGACCTTTTGTTCCTTGGGAGTTGCGTGACCACGCCTCGCGTTATCAATTAACCCCTCACGATACATCACGATTGCTTGTAGAAGCATTCGAAACATTAGCCAGGCAGCAGGATGAAGAAGGAATTAGCATTCTTCTTCAAGCCATAAGATTTGGAAACTCGAAAAACAAATATGCCTTAGCTGGCTTATTGATGCATGCGACGCAATAGGTATTTAGAATGCGCAGAATAACTTTTAATCACCTTCTGTATAAACTCTTTGGGCTCTTTTGTGTCTGTGCGCCTCTATCCCTCATTGCAGATTCTGAAAATCTCTTAGAAACCATCATGACAGGTGGCGTCTCTGTCAATTTACGCGATCCTACGTTCAACGATGGTGTTTTAACCACAACTGCTGGCGGAGTGATTACGGCTCCCGAAATTCGCATTCAAGCTAGACATATTATTTACACGCGTAAGAAAATTGACGATCAGCTCGTTGTCACCATTGAAGCGGAAGAGGATTTAATTCTAGAATTCAATAGCCGTATTTTCGTAGGAAATCGTCTAGAGTACGATTTTAGCGCAAAATCCGGTGTTTTATATCAAGGCCGTACAGGAATGGAACCTTGGTATTTTGGCGGAGACACGATCTATCTACAACCTGACGGCAATTACTTAATTCAGAACGCTTTTGTGACTACCTCTGAGAACGTTCGTCCGGAATGGGGAATTTTTGCCGAAAAAGCCACCGTCATCGATCATGACCAGATCAAAGCGTCTAAAGTGCAGTTTCGCATTTTCGATATTCCTGTTTTGCGTCTCCCCTCTTTTAAAATGAACCTCAACTCGATTTTCGACAATCCGATTCATTATGAAGTGAGAGCCGGTAGCCAAGGTCCTCGCATCAGTGTCGCTTATGAGATCTTCTCCTGGGAACGCTTTAAGGTATTTGCCCGACTCGACTACCGCTTACAAAGAGGTTGGGGTGGGGGTTTTGAAACAAGTTACCACTCTGCCGACCACAAAGAGAAGCACGAGACCATTAACTTTATTGCACGCGACGCTAAAAGCAGTGCTCCCCATCATGTCGCCATCCGCTACCGTTTCCAAGGCTTCTACCATAAACAGATGGATTCAGACAAAGTCACTATTGACCTTAGCTGGGACAAGTTGAGCGACAAAGAAATGGCCACTGACTACAAGGAACGTGGACTTGATATTGAAGCGGCCGGCCGCACACAACTGCTTGTCAGAAAGGAAGCAGACTGGTGGATCACCAACTTTACAACGCGCGTTCGTGTTAACGGCTTTCAAACCCTTAAGCAAGAGCTTCCTTGCCTTGAAACGACGATTATGCCTTTTGAGCTTGGTGAAAGTGGCGTGATTTCCCAAAACAAATTCTCTGCTTCCTACCTGGACTTCAAATACGCCGACAGTATTCGCGATTCCGATGGTTATCGTTCGACGCGATTAACCTCGTCCCATCAGCTCTATAAACCTATCCCCATCGGACAGTTTACGGCAACTCCAGAAGCCGGCGGTCTGATGATTTTTGAAGGCAGCAGCCCGCAGCATAAACCACGCTTTGTGGGGCTTGGTCTTTTTGCTTTCGAGCTCGACACGCGCCTGCACAACTTTTATCGAGACTTTAAGCACGTTTGCCGCCCATTTGCCCGCTACGAATACTACACCGCGCCAACAACATCGCCCAATGATCACTACATTTTTGATATTGATGATGGATGGTATCGGTTGAATATGGTGCGCTTTGGGATCGATCAAAGCTTTTACTTAAAAGATGGCAATGGGTTAATTTATCGCTTTTTGGAAGCGGATATTTGGGCGAATGCTTTTTTTGACAGTCACACCATTCCACAAACTATTCCTAAGGCTTATGGTCGTTTTATCTGGAATTCCTTTCCGACATTGCGCCACACCTGCCATACAGGCTGGGATTTTGAAGAGCAGCAGCTTGACCATTTTAATTTCCGTACCGATTGGACAGTGAATTCGGATGCCGCTATTGGCGTGGAATATCGCCACCGGAGTGCTTATGATTGGCGTAAGGCCGATCCAAATAATTTCTTTTTGGACGCGTTTCGTAGTGTCTCTGAGCTGCGTCATTCGCAATTGTCGGATAGACGTGATACGGTACTACTGCATTTGTTTTACCGCTTTCTTCCGACAATGGCCGTTGAATTTGAATCACGCCATGGGTGGAACCGCAGACATCAGCCGGCGTATAATGAGTTTGAAGTGAGTTGGCTTGCAGCACTGCGAGCTTCATGGAATGTGAAAGTGTCTTATCAGCATCTGGAAGATGATGATCGGATAACGTTTGCGATCACGCTTGGCAGCAAACGGCCTGACCAGAAGAATTACGATAGCCTAATTCCTTTCTTAAACTTTTAAAGAAAAAAGAGGAGCAAGATAGGAAGGATCAGGTAGGATACGCAGGATAAAAAAAATAAGACAGTCAAGATAAGCAGGATTAAGTGATTAAACCTATCTTGATTATCTTGCCCGTCTTGTTTTCTCTTTCTCTTCGCCGAGCGAATCCTTGAATTGTTGAAAGTCTTTAGTGAATTCCTCATCGAGGCTGGTAACATAATCAATCAGGTCTTGATTTTTGATAAGTTGAGGGAGAGCCACACTCCAAATTTTGACTGTTTCAGCAGAGATTCCTAAAAAAGGTTTCTCAGTTTTTGCTAGAATGATCAGAATAGTGCTTGGTCGACAACTGAAGTAACGAGCCAATGAAGAATGCCATTTGTGCAACATCTCCGAACACATTCCGGTATCTAATTCATCTTGCAATACGACGCTGACATCGCGCATCGCCTCCGAGGAGGAAATGCGATCATAAAGCAATTCATCTTCAATTAGTTTTAGTAAAGTTTGTTCGTGCCCATGAGCAACTTCTTTAATCAGTGAATAGATTCCCCATTTGATGACTAACGCTTCGCGTCGTTCATCAACATAAGCATGTAAGCGTGTTCCTGTTTGGAAAGGAGTCTTGCTGGAATAAACATCTTCTAAGGTCAGATTGAGTTCATGAGTCTCACATCTTGAAAGTTCTCCCATATAACGAATGTCGGGGAAAATATTTCCCCCAATAAAGGCAGACCGCTGATTACCCTCAAAAGGAGTGATTGAATTCATCCATTTTTCCGCGAGATAGACATGGGTAACAGGAGTAGCGCAAAAAGCTTTGGCGAATAGTAAAAAAAGCAAAAATTGTAATGGAAAATACTTCAATTTCATTATCTCCGAAAATGATCAGTGCAGCAGCGTACAACAATTAAGGTTATAAAGATAGTAAGAAAAGAAGAGCGCGTGAGACAGGAGCCGATCGACGATCTGCCGAACAAAGACATCGTTTAAATTTAGGCCTCAATTATGCACAGACCTTACGAAGTCTTTGGCGTGCGGCAATTATTTGCCGCTTTCCTGGGTAACCAAACTAGGCGATTCCGAATAAATTCACTGGTTACTACGGCGGCATTCGTTTTCAATCGATCGCGGTACGGTCAAAATCTGGATAGCCCAGGGTACGCGATAGCTACCCTGCGTACATTGAAAATAAATTTGTATTGCGGCAGCACTACTACTATTGGTAGCCCTTTTTAGGACAAATTTTTTATTGCAGAATGGTGTGATTTCCATTGCCTCTCAAAGTGGTATTGCTACCGCAATACAAATCTATTCTCAATGTACCCAGGGTAGCCATCGCGTACTCTGGGCTACCCAGAGTTTGATCGCTACAGCGATCATTTGGACAAGGCTGTCGTCTTTGATAAATAAATTTTGTTCTACCAAAAAAAATTCATGTTACTTTATGACATGAGGGACAAAGTTAATCGGGGGCTCCAGAGATCTTCGATCAGGCCTGTCCAAGGGAAGCTTGCTAGCTTAACGCATGTGCGTGGCAGCCTTTGCTCTCTACTCAATATAGACCAGCAAACTCTTGAGGTAATCGCTCTCTGGGTGACAGATATTAATCGGATGATCGGACGCCATGTCATGCCTTCCAATAATTTTCACCTCTCGACCAGCTTCAACAGCCGCCTGAAAGACCACCTTCTGAAAAAGCACCTCATCCACATAATGCGAGCAAGAACAGGTCAAAAGATACGACTTCGCCGGCATCTTCTGCATCGCAACCCGGTTAATATCCTTGTACCCGCGACATCCTTGCACAACATCTCTTTGCTTTTTAGCAAAAGCCGGTGGATCCAATATCACCAAGTCGTAATGCAAATCATTATTCCTCAAAAACTGGAAAACATCTTCTGCAATAAAACGATTATTAACACCCGAGCCGTTTAGCGCCATGTTGCGCTCTGCATAAGCAACAGCTTTCTCAGAAATATCTACTGAGTCCACTGCCAATGCCCCACCAGCCGCCGCATACACACTAAAACCACCGGTGTAGGAAAAGCAATTCAAGACACGCTTCTGATTTGCCATACCACGTATGCGTTGACGCATTTCACGGTGGTCCAAAAAGAATCCTGTTTTTTGACCTTCCGTGATCGAGACGAAAAATTTAAGTCCATTTTCCAGAATTTCTATATCTCCCGAAAGCTCCCCGTAAAGGACCCCTACAGCATCATTTAATCCTTCTTCACGTCTTGAAGGCACTTGCGACTTTTCATAAATGAGCGTTGGATTCAACTTCAAGCGTAGATAATCAACAATCTCGTGCTTTAAACGATCTATACCTAACGTGGACACCTGCAGCACAAGCGTGGATCCATACCGATCCACGATTAGTCCAGGAATGAAATCACCTTCCGCATTGATTAAACGATAAGCTGTTGTTGCTTTCTGATCAAATAAGGCTTTTCGCAAGTCGATCGCAGAATCGATATGCTTTTTGATCATATCTAAAGGATCTTGTGCATCAAACGTCAACATACGCCCAATGATCTTAGCTTTGCGATTGAAATAGCCACTACCCAGTAACTTGCCGCCTTCGCTATAGACAGGAAGAATTTCCCCATCTGTGAATTCAGGCAGATTCAAAACGGCGCCTGAAAATATCCAGTGGTGTTTGTTTGAAAGCGCTTTTTCTTTGCCTCGGCGCAATACAACGTTTTTCATTTAAGAGCTCCTATGATCATACATGCCCAACCTGCAACTAAAAGAACGCCTCCGACCGGAGTAACCGCTCCCCACAATTTAACGCCTGTCACCACATACATATACAAGCTTCCCGAGAAAATTGTCGTCCCTGCAGCAAACAGCCAGCCGGCAACAGACATTAGTGCAAACTTTTCAAACATTAGGGCGACAATCATTAAGGCAAATGCGTGGTACATTTGGTAGCGGACAGCCACCTCAAAAACAGAGAGTTGTTCGGCACTAAATTTGTTTTTAAGAGCGTGAGAACCAAAGGCGCCTGCGATAACGGCAAGCATTCCAAAAAGAGCGCCTGTGGCAAGAAATAATTTGGTGGGGGGCATAGAAAAAACATCCTTTGTGTGATAATTTTCTGGAGTATACTCGATGAGCATAAATGACGAAATGAGAAAAATGAGAAGGGAGTTAAACCTATCTCTCCCCCTCCCGCCTATCTTGTTCTTTTTATTATTAATTAAAATTATTAATCGAAAAATTTAACTTTTTGTAAATCCATATTGAAAATAAATGATTAATAATGTATAAATTTGTACAAATTAAAATAAAAATGGAATTTTATATGCAACTTTCTTCTATTTACAACTCAGGCATCTTTACTTTGAGTATATCTTTTAAAGTGAGTGCAGCTTTAATCGCCTCGAGTTGTGCGCTTATCGCCAAAACGATTTTGGTTTACAGAAATGCCCATCAATCAGCTGTTGTTACGCTAACTGCTGCTGAGAAAGCGTATGTGGATGCTGAGAAAGTGTATGTGGATGCTGAGACTGTACGCAAAAGCGTCGAAGAGCGGATGAATAACCCGAAAAACAGTATTAAAGACCGCGATTATTTTTTTAAACTTCAAAAGCGAGCTTTTGCACTTCAACAGCGAGCTTTAGGACGACGAAATAATGCTCTTCTTGCGAAGAGTGTCGCAAATGCTAAATCCCGATCAACATTGGGGAAAGTTAAAACGGCTGCACCCTATGCTATTGCTGCTCTCGTTACAACTATTTGTGCTGTTGCCGCTTGTGTTTTCATAAAATGAGCTTGAAATAGCGAAAAAAGAGTTTTGTTGAGGTCGGAAGAGGCTGAAACCCCACTTGAATTATCAAAAATTGTCCTTTCACTAGCCTTACAATGGCAACTAACACCTTTTCAACTAACTCTAGTTCCGATTTCAAGGCATAAGGAAAGAAGCAAGCGCTGCTGAAGAATCTTTCAAGGCTACCTAGCTGCGAGCCCAGACAGCTGCTCAACCAGAGCACGTTCAAAGTCTACTAAGCTGCGAGATTCAGATGACGGGAAAGCATTAATTACTCTGCAAGGTTTAAAGACTCATGCTGATGCTGCTGCCGCTACAGAAGCAAACGCTCTGACAAATCTTCAGGAAGCAAACAGAGCAGCAAACCAATCGCTATCAACATCTGCGAAAGCTAAAATAGCTGCCCCCTTATGCTATTACTGCTCTTGCAATCACTGTTGGTGTTCTTGCCTCTGTTGTTTTTAAAAAATAAGCTAAATGATCTAAACGACCTAGGGAACCTAAAAGACAAACTTAAAACGCTATAAGCGCTTTAAGACAGTCTTTAGTACTCCCATTTCCGACCTGCTAATCCCGCAAAAAAGAACTTGCCCCGATAACTCCATTTCCTTATACTCACGCTTCTAATAGGTTAGCCATGAACGAAGAGATCGAAAATCTTATCAACATCACCATCGCAGAAGACATCCGCAGCGGAGACATCACCTCTTTTGCTTGCGTCTCCGAACATTCTGTCACCTCAGGAAAATTCCTCCTGAAACAGGCTGGTGTCATTGCTGGACTCCCCTTCATAGAAATTTTGTTCAAAAAGATCGACCCACGTATCGAGATCACGCCTCTTGTCGACGAGGGCTCCTTCCACAAATCCGGAACGTACATTGCCAAAATCACAGGGCCTGCTCGTGGCATCTTAACAGCTGAACGCATCGTCCTTAACTTACTTCAACATGCTTCGGGCGTTGCCTCCATCACGAACGCTTATGTCCGCAAAGTGGCGGGACTGGAGTGCGCCATTCTAGATACACGCAAAACACTACCCGGACTTCGCGCTTTGGAAAAATACGCTGTTGTTGCAGGCGGCGGAAAAAATCATCGACATGGACTTGATGACCGTTTTATCATCAAAACAAATCACCTAGCTTTCATCTCCCCACGCGCTTCAAACCCCATTACTCAAGCAGTTGAAAAAGCATACGCTTACAACCCTAAACTGCCAATTGAAATTGAAATTGCAGACATCAACGACCTCGATGAAGCCCTCAAAACGCGTGCTGCATCGATCATGCTCATCGGCATGCTACCAGAAGAAGCAAAAGTCTGCATAAAGAAAGGGAAAACCTCTAATAAAAAAATCTACATTGAGTCCGGCGGCACCATCACACTGGATACCGTTAGGGCTTATGCGGAAACAGGAGTTAACGGCATTTCTGTCGGTGAACTCACCCATTCCGTACACGCCCTTGATATACGCATGCGGCTTACATAATTAATCGTCACTAAGGAGCACAAACACTATGTCATCACCTAAAGAGATCATTTTCGACGAAGAAGCGAGAGAACTCCTATTCAAAGGCATCAAAAAACTTTCCGACATCGTCGCCTTCACGCTAGGGCCTAAAGGCCGTAACGTTGGCTTAGAAAAAAGTTGGGGAGCCCCCTCCATCACAAGCGATGGAAGCAGTATTGTAAAAGACATTGTTCTTGAGAACCAATATGAGAACATGGGCGTTGCCATGGCTAAAGATGCGACCCAAAAAACCAAAGAAAAATGCGGCGACGGCACGACCCGAACAATTTTAATCCTCAGCACGATGGTAGAAAACGGCATCAAGTACATTGCAGCCGGAGCCAGCCCGATTAGCATCAAACGCGGCATTGACAAAGCTGTCGAAGCAGTTGTTAAAGAGATCGAAAAGTCAGCTATTTCTATTAAGCATCCAAAAGAGATCCGCAACATTGCCACAGTCTCGGCGTCGGGTGATGAAGAAGTGGGCAACCTCATCGCTGATGCGATGGAAAAAGTCGGTAAATCCGGAGTGATCACCATCGAAGAAGCGAAAGGAACAGAAACGACAATCGAGCTTGTTGAAGGAATGCAATTTGATCGCGGCTACCTCAGTGCCTATTTCTGCACCAATCAAGATCGCCTAACAGTGGAAATGAATAATCCACAAATCTTGTTGATCGATCGTAGAATTTCAAATATCCATGAGATCCTTCCTGTCCTGCAAGCGTCTGCTACAACCGCCAGAGAGCTTTTGATCATCGCCGAAGACATTGATGGCGATGCCCTATCCACACTCGTTGTGAATAAGTTGAGAGGATCCTTGAAAGTGGCTGCAGTGAAAGCCCCAGGATTCGGAGATCGCCGCAAAGCGATGTTGCAAGATATCGCAGTCCTGACAGGCGCTACAGTTGTTTCTGAAGAAACTGGCATGTCCGTCACGGAAATCACGGCTGAAGTCTTAGGCTCTGCCGAAAAGATCTTTATCACCAAAGAAAACACCACTATCGTCAAAGGTCATGGTAACGAAGAAGAAATTAAAGCGCGCGTCAAGCAAATTGAAAATGAAAGTGAAAAAAGCACAACTACTTACGATAAAGAAAAGCTAGAAGAACGTAAAGCGAAGCTAAGCGGCGGCGTGGCAGTGATTCGTGTTGGGGCAGCCACAGAACCTGAAATGAAGCAGAAGAAACAAGTTTTCGAAGACAGTTTGAATTCGACTAAGGCAGCCCAAGAAGAAGGCGTTGTGCCTGGTGGGGGTGTTGCCCTACTGAGAGCAAGTAAAGTGATTGCCGATTTAAAACTTGAGGGTGATGAAGCTCTTGGGGCGAAAATTGTGATGGCTGCTTGCGCAACGCCTTTAAAACAGATCGTGACCAACGCCGGCCATGACGGCTTGGTTGTGCTTGCTGAAGTGAAAGAGGCGAAGCCTAACTTTGGATTCAACGCTTTGACAGAGAAAGTGGAAGACTTGATTGCCGCAGGTGTTGTGGATCCGGCCAAAGTGGTGAAATACAGTTTGACATATGCTGCTTCGGTAGCAGGAATTGTATTGATCTCGGAAGCACTGATTGCCGATGCCCCAGAAGACGAAGACAAATAAGCTGAGTAAAAACGAAGCTTGGGCTGATTAAGTGCTTGGCTGTTTTTAACGCGGAGGCGCAAAGGCGCGGGGGCGGATTCTTTGTAACTCGCGGGTTCTTTGTAACTCTTTGGCTCTAAAAGTATTTTAAATATTAAAAAAATTAAAAGAATTTTAGAACCAAAGAGTTACAAAGAATCTCCGCGTCCCTGCGTTAAAAACGGCCAAACACTTAATCAGCCAATACGTCCTGTATGTAATCCTAGAAATTGATACCAGTTAATGCGAATGCCCAAAAAAGCCCGAACAATCCTTACCATCTACTTAACTGCAGCAACTCTGATTGCGGGATGGTGGCTGCTGGCTTTCAACTCTGCTGACAAGAAAAACTCCCCCTCTCAATTATCCCTCTCTCGCTCTTCACCTCTACCAACACAACCTACCCCTTCTTTACTCAAATATATCTCTCCACTCGAACGTGTCACCTTACATCAAGCACTCGCCGGCGACTTCTCCCTCATGACAAAACTGATCTCCGAATGGGACGTCGATGCTCAAATCCTCCAATCTTTCGGTATTGCTAGTGCCAAGCGCATCTCACAAGAAAACTATCTTCGCGTCCAACTTCTCAACCGACTCCTGAATCACAGCTCCCCGGAAGAACTGCATGCTCTATGCAACCTGTTTCGCGCAGAAAGTGTCTATGATGACAACCATCTTCCTTTTGCCCTTCAAAAACCTTATGCACGTGTTCTTCCCCAAACACACTCATCTGCAAGCATCTTACTTGCGATTGCACAACCAGAGCAAATTACAGCAATTCCCGGAGGCATGCGGAAGCAAACCCATATTTTCCCTTTGTCTATCACTAGTAAAGTTTCTTTAGATATCGAAAGCTATAGCAGCGAAAGACTTTATCGCTCGAGACCGGAGCTTGCTTTTGTCGCTCAATACTCTCATCCTTCCACAATAGAAGCACTTAAAAATCAAGGAATTGAACTTTTTAACATCAATGAGATTGACACACTGGATCAAATTAACAACGCCCTTCTTCGCATTGGAAACATTGTGAATCGCCCGATGGAAGCGGAATTATTAACGCTATTTATCGATGCCGCGATGCAGACAATTGACAACCGTTTTATTGCTTCCAATTTTAATGCGTTCAATCAAGAGATGGCCCCGCGTATTTTAATGTTAAATTACCGTTCGCGCTATTCGACTCCGACGTCAAAAACGTTAGCTGGTCAACTCATGCAAAGGGCGGGTATCTCACTTTATGCTAAAGATTGCTCAGCGTGGTCTTTGCCTTTAGATCAAGAGCAAATTGTCAATATCAATCCCGACTGCATGATTATTGCCGCTGCGAATCAGGAACTCCTCAAACCACATGTGGAGGAAGATCCAGCCTTCCAAAACATTACTGCTATACGCAACAAGCAACTGCATATGATTGATGATGATGTGCAGCAATTCCCTTCACAGTACATTGTTCTGGCCTATTTTGATCTATTTAACGCCTTATTCTTGTTACCCGATTCATGAAGAAGTATTTTGTCTATCTATTCACTATTTTGCTGGCGGTCGTGCCGTTAACCTTGGTCATGGGGGATACGCCTTGGGATATCGTGTGGAAAGGGGCGATGGATCGGTTGTTCGGGAACTCGCAGCAATGGAATCCGCTTCTTGATGAACGTCTTCCACGGTTGATTGTGATTCTTTGCTCAGGAGCTTCGTTGGGCGTGTCCGGAGCCGTCATGCAATCTCTTTTCCACAATCCTTTGGCATCGCCCAGTGTGCTCGGCGTCTCCTGCGGCGGCAGTTTATTTGTCGTCGTCACCATTATTTTTGGGTGGCATTTGCATTACCCTTATTCGATTCCTATTGCAGCATTTAGCGGGTGCCTCCTCACGTTATTGTTGATTTATATGCTCACGCGCTACAGTGGAGAGGTCAATCTTTATAACCTGATTTTAACCGGCGTGGCATTATCGACGCTGCTTGTGGCTGTTCAAGGGGCGATTATGTACGCGCTACGTGACCGCTGGCAATTGATTCAAACCATTACAGAATGGGTATCTGGTTCCACGGTTGATCGCAGCTGGAAGCATGTGCACATGCAACTCCCCTTGACTCTTGTCGGATTGTTTGGTTGCTGGAATTATCGGCACGAGATCAATATTTTGGCACTTGGAGAAGAAGAAGCCAACAGTTTAGGTGTTGATGTGTTGAAGGTCCGTTGGCGTTTATTTTTGTGTGTTTCGCTCTTAACAGCAGGAACGATTGCGGCGGTTGGTTTTATCTCCTTCTTTGGATTGGTATTACCTCACATCTTGCGTAAGATTTGCGGTCCAGATAATCGTAAGTTGATTCCCCTTTGTATGCTATCAGGAGGAATCGCCCTTGCTGTCATGGACTTCACATTGCGTTTCTTTGAACTGAATTCTTTTTCCTTGGGGAACATCTCGGCAATTATTGGCGGTATTTTCTTCTTGATCTTGCTTCCCCAAGTGCAGCGTAAAGCGGTGCAGTCATGTTAAAGATCGATTCGATGTCTTATAAGGTCCAAAATAAGCATTTGATTCGCGGAATCTCTATGGCATTCTCTCCTGGAATTTTGTATGGGATTATTGGTCCAAATGGATCAGGAAAGTCTACCTTGCTCAAGACCATGACAGGCGTATGGAAACCGACAGAAGGGAAGGTCTTTTGGCAAGACGAAGAGCTTTTAAAGAAAGAGCGGACAGAGATCAGTAAAGTTGTTTCGCTTGTGCCGCAGACGCCGATGATTCATTTTGATTTCAGTGTGGAAGACATTGTTTCGATGGGACGTTATCCGCATGGAAAGAGTGTCGGTGCACGTGTTGATATCATTGAGTGGGCTTTAAGGATTGTCGACGTGTTGCATTTGCGTCACCGGAAGATCACGCAAGTTTCGAGTGGCGAGCGGCAACGTGTCTACATTGCACGTGCGCTGGTAACAGAATCACCCGTGCTACTTTTGGATGAACCGACGACGAATTTGGATATTCGCCATAAGTCGGATATTTGGAAGTTATTGAGAATGCTGGTGGATCAAGGGAAAATTGTGGTAGTGACAAATCATGATTTGCGTGTGACGGAGAAATTCTGTGATGAAGTAGCGTTGTTGAATCAGGGACGGTGCGTGAGACAAGGAAGTTTTGGTGAGGTTTTGACACAGGACGTAATAGAAGAGGTTTTCGGCGTCTCCACCCTAGAAGTTTAGAGAAAAATTCGTGCCTGTGCAGTCCTGCCAAAAATTCGTGCCCGTTGCCCGCGTCCGATTCTTGTCCTTGCTTACCGTTGTTTTCCCGCCCTCGATGAGGTGGTTGGCGTTGGTTGGACCGCCGGGGCACGAATTTCCTCTCATACGGGTCTATTTCTGCTCGACGCCGGGAAAGCAACCCTCAAATTTAGCCTTTTGCTTATCTTTAATATACGTAAACATATTCAATACATCATCACCATTAATCACAATATCCTGATAACGGTTATAATCCGCCACCACCCCAACAAAAATCTGATAGAGCGACTGCGTTAACAAATCCAAAGCCGGCTCGGCCAAAAACTCTGGATCAAACGGATCAGGATTCATGCTCTTTCCTGCCTTTCGAATCCTGTCAGGTAAATCCTTTGTATTCTGCTGCAAAGCCTGAATAATCGGACTCCAAATACTTTGCGGCACCCGGTGCATACTTAACGCTTCACTCACATACCCTGGCTGGAAAAAGTTGCGCTCCAAATCCTGATAGCAACGCGGCGCATTATCAAACGCTTCTAAAGCAGTTGCCATTAAATATAAAAATGCGCAGCAAACACATAAAATTTTAGAAATCATCGTTTACCTCTTTTGTAAGTCTTTCTTGTTTATCTATAATTTGATAGAATAAAAACTACAAACAAAAAGGTTCTGATGAAGATTATCGATGGGAAGGCAATAGCCGATCAAATTCAAGCGGAAATTAAAGAAACTGTCGACAATCTTGTCGGTAGAAAACCCTGTCTCGCTGTCATTCTTGTGGGAGAACACCCCGCCTCCGTCATCTACGTCAATCGCAAAACTCAGGCTTGCGCCCAATCAGGCATCATCTCCATCAAAAAAGAGCTTCCTCCTAAAATCTCTGAAGAGAATTTGATTCGCGAAATCGAGGTCCTTAATCGCGACCCCAATGTTGACGGCATTTTAATTCAACTGCCTCTTCCTCACCATATTAATCCCTCAAAAGTCACGAAATGCGTCAACCCGGAAAAAGATGTCGATGGATTCCACCCCGCCAATGTTGGCAAACTGCTGATTGGTGAAACAGACGGGTTTTACCCCTGCACACCTTTTGGTATCAAAGTCCTTCTGGAACGTTCAGGAATCGAAATCGAGGGCAAATACGCCGTAGTTGTTGGCAGAAGCAATATTGTTGGCAAACCAACTGCTGTCATGCTGATGCAAAGTAACGCGACCGTTACGATTGCACACAAATACACACAAAATCTGGACGATTTATGCCGTCAAGCGGACATCCTAATTGCGGCAATTGGCCAACCTTTGTTTATTCGCGCTGATATGGTTAAAGAAGGAGTAGCGATTATCGATGTCGGCATCAATAAAATTGATGATCCTTCACGAAAAGCCGGGTACCGCATTGTGGGTGATGTTGACTTCGAAAACGTTAAAGAGAAATGCGCGTTTATCACACCTGTTCCCGGTGGAGTGGGTCCAATGACGATCGCGATGCTTTTAACAAACACGTTGCTGAGTTACCAGCACCACATGAAGAAAACGTAATATGCAAAAGCTGTTTTTATTTCTGGCACTGCTTGGAATAGCTTTTGGCTGCTCTCCAGGGAATCCACAACCCAATAACCTCTTTCTTTTTTCCGGGAATGTCATGACCATCGACTATCGCATCCTGGTCGGATCTTCATTAACCAATGAAGAGAAGAAAAATATCCAAGAAGTCATCGACACCACGTTTCATGAAATTGATACAATTTACAACAAATGGAATCCGGATTCTGAGTTATCGCAAGTGAATCGTTTGCCTGCTCACACAAAAATGGAAATCTCTCCCAAGTTAAAAAAGCTTTTAACTCTTACGGATGAGATTGTAACGATTAGCGAAGGGCGTTTTGATCCGACGATTGAGCCTTTGCAGCATCTCTGGAAAAAGCGATTAGAGTCCGGCAAGAAACCTTCAGCAGACGAGATCGCTGCCATTAGCCCGTTTGTTGGTTGGAAGACGATCCATTTTAAAAATGGAGTCCTTTATAAAGAGGATGGCCGAACAAGTGTCGATCTTGGGGCTATTGCTAAAGGGTACGGAGTCGATTTGTTGGCAGAAAATCTTCACACACAAGGCTATTCGAATCTTTTTGTCGATTGGGGTGGAGAAATTCGAGTTTTGGGCGAGCACCCTGACAAACGGCCGTGGCACATTTTTATTAGTCGGTTGAATGATACGGATCCAGATCACGCCATTGTGCATCTCGATCTGCGCGATCAATCGGTGGCAACTAGTGGAGATTATCTGCAAAAATGGTCGGTAGAGGGAACGACTTATTTTCATATTATTGATCCTCAAACGTTTCAACCACTAGAAATGAAAAACGGATCGATCGCTTCAGCGAGTGTATTGGCATCATCTTGTGCGTTGGCTGATGGTTTGGCTACCGCAGCGATGCTATTTCCCGATATTGACCAAGCAGAGGCTTGGACAGCTAAAGTGCGGGAGCACTATCCTGAAGTGCGCCTTTGGTTATTGTCACGATAGCACAGACCGCCAACAGTTTTTAATCGCTAACAACGCTTAAAGCTAAGCCTCAATCATAGACAGAATGGACGAAGTCTTTAGAGTGCGGCAGTTTTTTTTGCCGCTTTCCGCCCACAGTTTTCAAGAATCAAAGATGTTTTAGCTAGGGAAGTGAGTTTAAGCGTTGTTAGTGATTAAAAATTGCGGGCGTAAAGCGGCAACAAAATTGCCGCACTCCAAAGACTCCGTCCGGTCTTTTAGCTATTGGCGAAAATTTTTGTAGTGCTTTTAACAAAACATATGCTATTCATCATACCTATGAAACTTCACCACCTCCTTTACTTCCTCCTATTTCTCGCAACACCTCTGTCGGCTACCCCGAAACCTTCTCACATCTCAGAAAGCGTTTGGCAGCAAGTTAGCCCTTATCTCATCCCGGACAATCATCCCATCAAATCCAAACTCGACAAGTTTTTCTCAAAAGCGGGCATTATCCACGATCAAAAATCCCTCAAAAAACATGGCTTCAAAAACCCAATCCCACAACCGCACACACGCGTCATTGTCACCAAACATTCCAAATTCAAAGGATACATTTTCAAAATCTATCCTGACGTTCAAACGATCTACCACGACCATTTTGAGTATGTGGTCTGGGTTTCACGCGTCCAAGGCTCGCAACTCATTGCTCGCTACATCGACGCACACGGACTGTCAGCTTTATACAAAGTCCCGAAAAAATGGATCTACACACTTCCTACAACTTCCCCCGCTAGCAAGCACCCCAATCGCAAAAGCTTCATTCTTGTCGCAGAAGAGATGGATATTCTCTCCAGCGCCAAAAATGATAAAATGTGGGGCGGTAAAAAAGTCAATCACGCCTTTCTTAAATCGTTTTTCTTTCTCGTGACAGATCTTGGACTCATCGATTGCGCAAAACCTAAAAACGCGCCTTTCTGCAAAGATGGAAAAGTCGCCTTCATTGACACACAGACTTTCAATAAACTTCCTTTTCCTATGTTCCGATATGAAAAACTGACCCCTTTTCTCTCGCCAAAAATGCAGGTCTACTGGAATACTCTCATTCAACCTAAAAATTAATTGATCCGGAGCTCCCCCTTGTCCAAATTTTTTATTTTTCTCCTCCTTTTTTTGTCATGTCAACTTTCTTCTGTTGCCGCCGGCTCTCCGCTGGAATTAGCTCCTGTGGCTTATAAGGGTCGCTTTCATCCAATGGATGCCTATGCCAAGCTTTGGCTTTATGACACCTATCACGCCCAGAAAATTAAGAAAAATCAATGGGCTGCTTTTCACGGCTATAATGGGTCTGCGAGTGAGTTTCTGTGGAACATCTACGCACAGGGTCACCAAAAATGGGATAAGGCGCCTTTTTTCTGGGTTCACTACGCCGAGGTTAAGCAAACCCTTGCGCTTGATCCAAAAACAGATCGTTTTTCCTACGCTGAATTACAAGAAAAAATCTATACATCGGAAAAAACAAGCTTAGCTTTGCTTTCGCGCGTCATTCCCTATTTCTTTGTAAAAAATTATCGCGATCCACAAAATCGGTCGAAGGCTCGGAAGATTGAGATCAAACAGTTAGGGAGCGGGCTCTGGGTCTCGCTTAAAAACGACGATCTGATCATCTCAGTAATCCCTTTAAATTCCCCATGGACATTTCTTAAGCCGGGAATGGTGATTGGCCAGAACATCTTTGCTTCAATGGATACCGTTCAAAAAGAACACAAAAACCTTTCTGAGGAACTCTTACCTCTTCTTTTCGAACTGAACCATTACTCAAAATGGGAAGGGGTGTACGCTCTATCCACCTACGAGAAAGCCTACCGAGATTTAAGTGCTAAAAAACTCCCTTCTCAAGAAATAGAAGCGGCGTTAGAAACACGCTTTCCTCTGATAAATCGTTTAGCAGATGCGGGATCATTACTTAAAATGCTTCCTGGGCGTCATCAATCAGGTGAATGGTATTCTCTAGATGCTATCGTCTTAAAAACTTACAATTCCGCAGCGAAAAACTTGCAGCCTATTGGCAATTTTACTGTCTATTCGGATCAACAATTTGAAGCAATCAGACAAGCCTACAAAGCCTTCCAACAACTCGCGCGAACAGACCCCTCCCCTCTTGCTTCTGAAGAAGCCCATCATCTCGGGCACACTCTGCTGGATGCTTACCGATCGATTACGGGCAAAGAATTCAAAGAAGCATTTGGAAAAAGCTTGACCTATCCCTCTTTAAAACAGTTGGAATTGGAATCCCTTTATTATCAATTGCCCCTGACCGAATTTGCTCTTGTTTTTTATCTCATCGCGAGCGTTTTGTTTATTCTGCAATTAAATCTTGAAGGAAAACTTTGGCTCCGCTGGGGATTCTTTTTCATCACGATTGCATTTGTCCTTCACACAATCGTATTGGCATTACGCTGTTTTATTTTAGAGCGTCCTCCTGTTTCCAATATGTTTGAAACAGTGATTTACGTTCCCTGGATTGCGGTGCTCGTGAGCCTTGTTTTCTGGACATTTTTCCGAAACATTCTTTTGCTTATTGCAGCGGCAGTTTCCGCGCTTGCTCTTTTGTTGCTGCTCCAAATCACAAACATGAACAACCACTTTGAAAACGTTCAAGCTGTGCTCGATTCTCAGTATTGGTTGACCATTCACGTCCTCATGATTGTCGGGAGTTATGGCGTGTTTATTTTGAGCGGCATTTTAGGTCAGATCTATTTGGGTTATTATTTGATCAAAGAACAAGAAACGCAAGAAATGAAGGGGCTTGCGAAGGCAATTTTACACACCATGTATTTGGGAATTGCCCTGCTTGTGCCCGGAACGATTTTAGGTGGTGTTTGGGCGGCGGAAAGCTGGGGCCGTTTTTGGGATTGGGATCCGAAAGAATCGTGGGCATTCATCTCGTGTTGCGTCTATTTGATTTGCGTGCACGCGTATATTTTCCACAAGATCGCCAATTTTGGGCTTGCCGTCGGAGCAATTGTTGGACTGATGACTATTAGTTTTACGTGGTATGGCGTTAATTACATTTTGGGGACAGGACTTCATAGCTATGGGTTTGGATCCGGTGGCGAACAGTACTACTATCTGTTTCTGGTGGGAGAGCTGGTATTCATAGCTGCGGCAGTTGTAGCGCAACGAAGAACAAGATGGGCAAGTCAGGGCAAACAGTAGCAAGATAGGAAGTCTTTTATAAGCGAAGCGCAATGTCCTCAACTTAAAGGCTAACAGATTTAGCTTGATCAGACCTGATCGAAGATCTTTGGGGTGCGGCGATTTTTCATCGTCGCTTTGTGCTAAAAGTGCTTAAGTACAATTAACGTTATAAGAGTACGGATTTGTCAAAAAAAATAATGTTCTAGGATGACTTTGAGATGCCTAAACATTGTTAGTACAAAGCGGCGATGAAAAATCACCGCAATCCAAAGATCTTCGATCAGGTCTGATCACACTAAATCTGTTAGCCCTTAAGTTGATAACACTGATCCTCGCTTATAAAATACTTTAGGTTGATGCGTGTGCCTTCACTCCTATTTTTGCCTATCTTATTATTTTCCCCTTTTGTTTTTGCACATTGATATAAAATTTCCAATTATGTTATATCATGGTTACAAAATCATAGTGAGCAAAGGCTTTATAATGAGACATATTAAAAGTGAAAGACTTAAGAAATTAGAATCTGAACTTAACGACCTCGAACAGTGGCTTAAGCTTGGTCTTGTTCCAAAAAAAGATTTAGAAAAGCACAAAGAAGAAATTGTTGCGGTTAGAGCAAAAATGGACGAGGAAAAAGAGAGACTCCAATTCCTTAAAACAAGCGGTGATGCAGAAGAATACGTCACCCCAAAACGTCCCACAAACCGTGCTGGTTATGCTGAGATGCCTACAATCCCCGATATCGACATGGGCGAAACAGCCGGTGCTTTCACCGACACAGGTTTCGACATGGAATCAGAAGCAATGGATGTCGAATCTTCTGTCATCGAAGAAAAAGATGATTCAGAAGCTGACGACAGCGGTGCCGACGAAGAAGAAGGTGATGAAGATGAGGAAGACGACTCCTATTTTAGCGACCGCAATCGCTGGAAGCGCGGCGGCATTATAGATCCTGATGCTAACGAGTGGTAAAACTTCATTAGAAAATGAGTTAAGTCTCTATTTTCACATCCCCTTTTGCACAAAAAAGTGTTCCTACTGCCATTTTTACGTCATTCCTGATAAAGAGCCTTTCAAAAAACAATTATTGGAAGGATTAAAATTAGAGTGGGAGCGCGTTCTCCCAGAGCTTTTAGGAAAAGACATTATCACCATCTATTTTGGCGGAGGAACCCCTTCTTTAATAGGTCCAGAAGCCATTGCCACCATCCTAAGCTGGGTCTACGCCTCCTTCCCAAAAGCTGCAGAAGTCACCTTAGAAGCAAATCCGGAAAACATGTCGATTGAACTGATGAAAGCCTATGCAGATGCCGGCATCAATCGTGTCAGTATCGGCATTCAAACACTCGACAACCAAATTCTAAAAATGCTGGGGAGATTGCATTCCGGTGAAAAAGCGATCGAAGCGGTCTACCAAACCATTGAGGGAGGCATCAATAATATCACGATTGATTTAATGTATGACTTGCCTAATCAAACGGTGACCACATGGGAAAATACACTATCGCGCGTGGTGGAACTCCCCATCACTCATTTGTCTTTGTACAATCTCACAATCGAGCCACACACGACCTTTTACAAACAGCAGGAAAGTTTAAAGAAAATTATTCCTAACGAAGATGACAGCTTAAGAATGTATGAAATGGCGATTGAGATCCTTTCAAGCAAACTTGAGCAGTATGAGATTTCGGCCTTCGCCAAACCAGGACTCCACTCACGTCACAACGTTGGCTATTGGGTTGGACGCCCTTTTTGGGGATTCGGCCCCTCAGCGTTTAGCTATTTTGCGAATAAGCGTTTTCGCAATGTGGCAAATTTGAGCAAGTACCACAAAGCGCTCTTAGCGGGTGAATCCCCGATTGATTATAGCGAAGAGTTAGAGCCCTTGTCACGCCTACGTGAGTTACTTGCGATTAATTTACGTTTGATGAAAGGAGTAGATTTAAACAGTTTTCAAACAAAGCATGGTGTTTTAGATGTCTTGACCTTGAAATCGATCGAAACACTGCTAGATCAGGAATTGCTGGTGCAAGATCAACACACATTGAAATTAAGCAAACGTGGAGTCCTCTTTTACGACACTGTGGCTGTGGAAATCATATGAATTTAGTGGCGAAAACTTAATGACGAAGGCCGCACGCTCGGCCCAACCGGGCTGGAATATAGCAACCTAGGGCATCGCCCTAGGTATCAGCAGATTAGACAATCCTCAAAAACCTTAGACACATCTAGATGAAAACTCTTTTAGCTTAAGTTCGATATTACAGCCCTACAGACCGCAACCCTGCAACCTAACTTGTTGGAGACTAGGGCAATGCCCTAGTCTCCTATATTCCAGCTCGATTGGGCTGAGCAGCCTTCTTTAGTGAGTTGTGAGTTAAAAATATGGGAAAAGGACTATCGGTGATTCAAAAAAGAGGGGAAATGTTGAAAAGCAACAGCAGCGATCTCTCGCGGGGTACTTCTCTCTAAAAATTGAGTAACACGTGCTTTATAGAGCTCAAGTGTTTCTTGGATACCTGGATTCTCCTCAGTAAAAGCAGGGTTTTGGGCATTTTTTACAAATTCTGGCTCTAATGATCTCCAACTGACAGCATTGCATCCCCGCAACTCATCGAAAGTCGCATGTGCATCAAGAAACTCAAAGAAGTTCTCTTTCGTTGATGAGCGTACAAGATGGTCTAATGAGAAAATCGAGCAGCTCCGCGTGTCATACTGCAGTTTGTCGTTCTCATCACTACCAGCTACCAAGACGACTACATTTTTTGTCAATAAAAACTCTACCAGTTTGAGGTGTTTAGGCTCCTGATAAGCATCCATAACCACACATTTTAACGCGCCAGCGTGATATTCGAAATCCAATGCAGTATAGTGGACTTCATCTCTTGAAAGAACTTGAAATCTTGATACTTTAGAAGGATCAAGCGACGCTACTTTATTATTAAGAAATCCTTCTAATTCATCCTTTTGAAGAACTTCGCAATCAAAGGACTGATCCACAGTTTTTCGCTTTAAATCTTTTAAATGGATTAAAACCCGAAGCATCTCATCTCGATTGACCGCGACCCACGGAAATTGCTCCGAGGAAATCCGCTGACTTAATGCCTCAGCCTCTTTCTCTTTTAAATCATCTAGTTTTGAAGAGTGCAAAAATTCCATCAATGTATTGAAAAAGGGATCGTTAACGGTATTTCTTTGTTTGCCGGAAACTTCAGTGATCGAATAACGGCTTAAATCTGTCTTTAAAGCCTCTAAATCAGGCGCCAATGGGGACCCCCCAAGACGATCCAAATAAATCGTGAGCAGCGTTTGAATACGGTCTTTGACTTTCTCAGGGCCTGTTAAATTTTCGGCAAGATTCCAGATTTGCTTTTGAAAGGCTGTAGCCTGCATATTTCAATCCCTTTTTTTAAATTAATACCAAAGTACCAAATCTTAACATTGTTATCAACAAATATAAAAATATAATTTAATTAAACAATTTAAAATTATTTACGGATAATGCTATAATACTTATAAAATGTAAAATTAAATAGGTTTCTAATGGAAGCTTCCTCTTTTGTTCCCCCATCAGGTCTCACCCACCGTGCCCGTTTGGGAATGACGCACGTTTCTTCGGAAGGCACGGTATCGACTCAGGCCGAGACAACTCAGACTATTGACCATATTTCTAAGCTTACACTTCAATCTGCCGCTGTAATTACTACTACACAGACGCTCAAAAATGCTAGTGTGCTAGTTACGCGAAAAGACAGCATCACCTGGAAAAGAGTTCATTTACGCAACATTCAGCGAGCTTTCAGCAATTACTCAGCTGATCCACCCGCTTTAAAAAGGGTTTAGATGTGGTTTTTTTTCATTGGATACAGCGGTCCAATCGGCTAAAACCCACAATTTTTTTGAAATGGTGGAAAAAGCCACCTCGGAAAATAAAGACGGTCTAAATCTTGTTGCTTGGGCAGCCCTGCCTCCTGAATTTGTAAAAAATAGCACCTCTACAGCCATTCCCGCTGGGAATGGCTGCATAAATTTTTAGCCAATAATAAAATCGATCAAAAATATGGAGCGTGCAGGGATTACTAGTTAAGTGATAATTCAAAAAAAATATAAGGTAAATAG
>Ga0105045_10000388_pt1 | contig 30803 bp, 28 predicted proteins | sample MAT02_FD_78089 | JGI IMG/M metagenome (GOLD analysis project Ga0105045, IMG submission 78089) | Freshwater microbial communities from Lake Fryxell liftoff mats and glacier meltwater in Antarctica - MAT-02 (megahit assembly) | ecosystem: Environmental > Aquatic > Freshwater > Ice > Liftoff... | reverse complement strand
CTTGACAAGGTCGGCATTGGCGTGGCCACTGGTGCCGACAAAGCGTTCATTGGCCCCTACGACGCCCTCAACGTCGAGGAGGACAGCAAGCTGCCCCTGGTGATGACTGCCGATATCGCGTCTGGCGCCGTGTGCTGGCAGGGCCTGGGAGTGATCAACCCGTTCGAGAATGACGGAAGCCTTGTCTCACTCGACCAGCACCCCCGACTCCGCGCCTATCTTGAGGCCCGGCGAGCGGTCATCGCCAAGCGCCACGTCGCCCAGAAGGCGCCAGCAGGCTGGTACCGCACGATCGACCGCATTACTCCGACGCTTGCTACCCGGCCGAAGCTCCTCATCCCCGACATCAAGGGCGAGGCGCATATCGTCTACGAGGCCGGAAGGCTCTACCCGCACCACAACCTGTACTACATCGTTTCGGATACCTGGGATTTACGAGCCCTGCGCGCGGTGCTGCGCTCGGGCATCGCCCGCTTGTTCGTCGCTACGTACTCGACGCGGATGCGCGGCGGCTTCCTGCGTTTCCAGGCTCAGTACCTGCGCCGCATCCGTGTACCCCGTTGGGAGGTCGTTCCCTCCTCGCTCCGCGCGGCGCTGATCGTCGCCGGCGAGACGGACAATGCGACGGCGGCCGAGGAGGCTGTCAGCGCCCTCTACGGCCTATCAACGGCAGAGCGAGACGCCCTGCGGAGCGAGAGGTGCTGAGAATGGCCATCGACCTGGTAGAGTATGAGACGAAGGCACGCGAGGCTGTCCAGGCCTTCTGGGGCAACCGCGAGCAGGCCCGCCGCAAGCAGATCGAGTCGGGCAGAGTGGACGCCGGTGAGCGCGGGGCGGTGACCGCCGGCAAGAACATGGACGGCTTTATCGCCCTGGTGATCGCCCTCGTCCGTGCCAACGGCCTCGCCGACGCAGAGATCTATCGCAGCCGCGCTCTGCTCACGCTCCCAGGCTACTTTCGCCCTACCAAGCTCTGGGATCTGCTGGTGTTCCACAAGGGCCGCCTGGTCGCCGCGCTGGAGTGCAAGAGCCAGGTCGGCCCCTCGTTCGGCAACAACTTCAACAACCGCGCCGAGGAGGCGATTGGCACCGCCCACGACTTCCAGGTCGCCTACCGCGAGGGAGGGAGCCTTCGGACCGACCTCGCGCCCGTTCACCGGCTGGCTCATGCTGGTGGAGGATGCCCCCGGCTCACGCACGCCGGTCAACGATGCCTCACGGCACTTCCCACTATTTCCTGAGTTCCGGGACGTCTCGTACCAGCAGCGCTACCACCTGCTGTGCGAACGCCTGGTGCGTGAGCAGCTCTACAACGCTGCCTGCGTGATAACCTCGCCTCGAACGGCAGCCGCAGACGGGCATTACGCCGAGCTGGGTGAGCTCACAAGCCTGCGCACGTTCGCCGCAGCCCTCGCTGGACACGTCGCAGGCGAGTCGGTGCGAGCTTGAGGCTACGCAGCGTTCTCACTGCTCGCGACAAGGGCGCCGTTCTCCAGGCTGTAGCGCAGGTCGGCTGCCGCTGCTACTGCCGGGTCATGGGAGGCGATGATGCAGCTTGCCCTTGTACGCTGGCTGTAGCCCCGAAGAAGCCGCAGCACCTGCGCGCCCATCTGACTGTCGAGGTCACCCGTCGGCTCGTCCGCCAGCAGCAGCTGCGGCTCGCTCGCCAGGGCTCGTGCGATCGCCACCCGCTGCTGCTGTCCGCCGGATAGCTCCCCCGGCCGGTGGTCCGCCCACGCACTCAGCCCCACCGCCGCAAGGCTTTGCCGTGCCCGTGCCGCCCAGGTGTGGCGAGGCAGCACCTCTGCCACCCGCAGCCCAAGCTCTACATTCTCTAGTGCTGTGGCTGTCGGCAACAGCGCGAAGCTTTGAAAGATGAAACCGATGCGGCGCCGCAGCGCAGCGCGCTCGCCCACACTCAGCCGCGTCAGCTCCTGGCCCAACACCCAGAGCCGGCCCGCTGTTGGCGCGTCAAGCCCGCCGATCAGGTTCAGCAGTGTCGTCTTGCCGCTGCCGCTTGGCCCCATCAGCGCCACCATCATACCCGTCGGCACATGCAACGAGAGATCGCGCAGCGCGTAGACCGCGCCGGCTCGGCTCGGATAGCTGCGCGTCACCTGCTCCACCCGCACAAGCTCGTTCATGCTCATCGTCGTTGCCACCAGCGACGCCGTGGTGTGGGCGGTGCGTCCTCGGCCAGAACCTCAGTTGCGGGCACCCCTGGCGCCGGTGCACCGTCGTCGCCAACTGGCCGGATGAGCAGCCCGCCCTCGATTAGCTCCGCCCGCACTCGTCCCCCGATCCCCGCCTGGGCGCGCTGCTCAGCACCGAGCTGCAGGCGCCCCACGCGGTCTACCACCAGCAGCTCCTCGCGCCCAGTCACCTGCACACTCTCGGTGCTCGTGCGCCCATCACGGATGGCTACGACCCGATCGGCGTGCGCCGCCACGCGCGGATCGTGGGTCACCAGCACCACCGTCAGTCCATAGCGCTGCCGAAGGGTCTGGAGCAGCGCCAAGATCTGCTCCGCCGTCGGCCAGTCCACCTCGCCCGTCGGCTCGTCGGCGAGTAGAATCTGCGGCTGGTTCGCCAGCGCACAGGCCAGCGCCACGCGCTGCTGCTGCCCACCCGAGAGCGTGGTCGGCCGCCGCCCGGCCAGCTCCTGCATCCCCACCGCCGCCAGCAGCTCGCTAGCCCACGCCCGGCGCTCAGACAGGCTGCTGCCGTTGAGCTGGGCCAGCAGCTCGATGTTCTCGCGTGCCGTGAGATACGTCAGCAGGTTGCGGCTCGTCTGCTGCCACACCACGCCCACCACCTCGCGCCGGTAGCGCGCCAGCGCAGCCTGGTCCAGCGTGAGCACGTTGTTCCCCGCCACGGTGAGCGACCCGGCCGAGGGCCGCTCCAGCCCTGCCAGTGCCGCCAGCAGTGTGGATTTGCCGGCGCCTGACGGCCCCACGAGCGCAACCACCTCACCCTGCGCGACGCTCAGATCAAGCCCCTGGAGGGCCACGACCTCAAGGCCGGCCACCTGGTAGATCTTCACCAGGTTGTGGGCGTGGATCAGCGCGTCGCTCACCGTCGTCCCCTCACTCGTTTGCGTCGCCAAGGCGCACGGCCTGGGCCAGGGGCAGCCGACTTGCCGCGAAGGCCAGCGCGAGCACGGCCAGCAGCAGCGCCGCAGCGCCTGCCGCGTACACCAGCAGCGTTGTCTCGCCGCCCTGAGTGAGCGGCGTGGGCGGCGTACCAGGGTGCGGCCCGACGCCGACCCGCAGCAGTGGGACGGTGAGCGCGGCCACCAGCGCGCCGATCGCGCTGCCGCTCGCCACGCCCGCCATCACCAGCAGCCCCTGCTCCAGCGCCAGCGCTGCCACAAGACGCCAGCGCAGCAGGCCCAGCGCCGCTAGCACCCCCAGCTCGATCGCGCGCCGACGTGCGTTCAGCAGCGCCATTAACACAAACCCGATCAGCGTCAGCAGGGCCGCCGCCCCGAACCCGAGCGAGAGCATACCGAAGAGCCCCTGCCGGCGCGGCTCGGCCGCCGCCGCGGCAAGCAGCGCTGCCTCGTCTCGCGTGTCCACCAATAGCACCCCCAGCCGCCGCACTCCTGCCTCCATCTCGGCGAGCGGTACATTCGGGTCGCGGCTAATCCAGACATCGTAGGGATACTGGTCACCGAGCTGCTCGAAGACGGCCGCCAGGTTGGCAATCACGAAGGGGCCGTCCTCGGGGTACACGCCGGGCCAGAGATCGACGACGCCCGCCACCTGCCCACGTACCGGCCGCCGCTCGCCGAGCACGGTCACATCCAGAGCCAGTGGCTGGCCTACCTGTACCCCTCGCTCAGCCACAGCACGGCTGACGAGCACGGCCTGCGGACGCGTCGCGAGCTGGTTCAGCAGCGCGTTCAGCTCCTGCCCGTTCGCCCAGGCCGGGTTCCAGCGGGCCACTACGGCGAAGTCGTTCCGATCGATCCCCACGAGCTGTGCCGGCTGGGCAGCACCTCCGAGCTGCAGCGTGGCCTCGAAGCGCCCCACGCGCGCCGCGGCGAGCACGCTAGGAACCGTGAGACGAGCGCTCACGGGCACGAATAGGAAGCGGGCCTCGCCGGGCGCTGGCGGCTCGCCGTTCTCCTCCTGCTGCTGCTCGCCCGTCTCGATCAGCTGCGTGTCTGCGCCCACCTGGTAGCTGATCGCAGACGCCAGGTCGGCGTCGAGCGTGCGGGCGAGTGTGGCGCTCACGGTGGCGATGCTGAGTGTGACGATCAGCAGCAGCACCACGCTGCGGTAGCTGGCTGGCTGGCGCGCCAGGGTGCGCAACACGACCAGGGCTACGACACTCGGGGTATATGCCGCCAGCGTAGCGCCAAGGCCCAGCAGCGTGGGCAGCAGCCGCAGCACCAGCAGGGCCAAGCCTATCGTGAGAATGAGCGGCAGCAGCACCCGCAGCGGATCGGTGTAGCCGCTGCCCGCGTCGCCGCCGGCGGTGAGCAGCCCATACACGCCCAGCGTAAGCAGTATGAAGTCGAGAAACGCACGCTGCCAGAGCGGCGCGCGCTCGACGCGGCTTTGCTGACGCTGCTCCTGAAGCAGGGTTCGGCGGGTGGCAAACCAGGCCGGCAGCAGCGCGGCGAGCAGCCCAACCAGCAGCGCGGCCAGTCCAAACAGCAGCGCCGTGGCCGACCAGCTCAGCACCAGCGGTTCGGCGTTGGGGGCGAGGAGCAGAAACGAGCGGACTCGGCCAAGGAGCTGCGCACTCAGGGCCCCGAGCACCAGCCCTGCGGGCAGGGCGACGGCCCCGAGGAGAATCCAGACCGAGAGATCGACACCCAGAATCTGGCTGCTGCGCACGCCACGGGTTTTCATCAGCGCCACCTCACCCTGCTGCCGGCGCGTCAGCGCCCCCGTCACCAGCACGAGGAACAGGGCGGCCATGGCCAGCGGTGCCGCCGCGAGCACGCCGAGCTGTACCAGAAGTGCTTGGACGAGCTGGCGGTAGCTAGCGAGCGGCGTTTGCGGCCCCTGCTCGATCCGCGTGCCCGGCAGCCCACCCGCCACCCGCGCGCCCAGCGTCTCCACCCGCCCGAGCAGCGGCGCTGCCTGCGCCGGCGTCAGGCCGGTCGCGCGCATGCGGATGAACCAGACCATCTGGTCCACCGGCAGCGTTGCAGCCGCGAGTTCAACAAAGCCGGCCTCGGGCACGAGCAGCACGTTCTCGAACGCCTCGGGGGCGTAGAACCAGGCGGGATCGTCGGGGTCGAGCGGCTCCCAGATGCCGGCAACGCGGAACTGCAGCGGGGTGGTCGCGCGCAGAGTAAGTGGATCACCGACGTTGAGCCCGGCGCGGTTGGCGAAGCTGCGCGCAACCAGCACCTCGACCGGCCCTCCAACTGTGGCCGGACGGGGCATCGCCCCGTCAACCAGCAGCAGCGACGCTTCCATCCCGTCGAGAAAGCCGAGCGTGGCGCTGCCGAGGGCCTGGGGCGCTACACCCGGCGGGGCCAGCACAAGCGGGAATGGCGTCGAGCGACCGTGGCGGGCGAAGCCGTCGATCGGCAGGCCGAGGAAAGGAAGGCCAGGGCCGCGGATCAAATCGTCCACCGGCGCAACCCGCGCCCACCGCTGAGGGTCGCTGTTCGCGCCCAGGAAGCGGATCAGCAGCGCAAAGGGCGAGCGGCCGCTGCGCTGCTCGGCCTCGGCGAGCTCGCGCTCCAGCAGACGCAGGCTGGCGGCCTCAGCGTAAAACGGCACCAGCGCTGCAACCGTCACCGCGAGGGTGAGCGCCACAAGCGCACAGCTGTAGAGCAACCCCTGTGCACGCAGGCGCCGCAGGGCCACTGGGACAACTGCCCCAAACGCGCGAACAGCTCGCCTCACGGCCCCACCACGACGTCGCCCTCAGAGACACCGCTGAGCAGTTCGACGGCGGTGTCGGTGGTGATGCCAAGGCGCACCGCCACCCGCTGCTCGCGGATGCCGGCTCCGTCGTTCGTTCGCACCACAACGAATTGGCGGCCCTCGAAGGTACGCACCGCCTCGGGCGGCAGCAGCAGCGCGTCCGGTTTGCGCTCCAGCACCACCCGCACCTGGGCCACCGCATCCGCCTCCAGCGTCAGCCCGCGTAGGTCGGTGATCTCAACCCGCGTGGTGCGATCCTCGCCCTGCACCACACCGCTGCCGCCCACCGGCAGCCGGCGGATCAGGGCGGGCAGGGGCAGATCCGGTCGGGCGAGCAGTGTCACCTCGGCCGGTTGGCCTTCCACAAGCAAGAGGCGCTGCTCATCAGTGAGCTCGACCGCCACCTCCAATGCGCCGGGGTTGGCAAGCTCGATCGCGGGGGCGAACGCCTCAACGGTATCGCCGGGGCGGATCGCCAGGGCGACGATCTCGCCGTCCTGGGGAGCGACAATCTGACCGGCGGCGACGGCGCGCTGGGCCTGCTCGCGGCCGAGCCGGGCGGCGTCAAGCGCGTTCTGCTCACGAGCGAAGCTGGTCTGGCCAGCGGCACGCACGTCCAGCTCGGCCGCGGCGACGGCTTGACGAGCTGTGGCCAGCTCGGCGCTCGTCGGATCGACCTCGGTAAGCTGCGCGAGGGCACGCTGGGCGCGGGCAAAGGCATCCTCGGCAGCCTGCACCTGGGCGACCTCGGCGCGACGGGCGTCGTCAAAGGCACGCTGGGCGCGCTCGCGATCGCGCTCGGCGGCTTGGAGCTCGCGCTCGGCAGCCTGCAGAGCCTCGGCGGCGAATTGGCCGTTAGGGCCGTCGCCCGACTGCTGCGCGGCCCAGTAGGCGTCGCTGTACACCTCCTGGGCGGCCACAACTGCGTCGGCGGCATCGGCGAGGGCAGCCTCAGCATCAGCCTTGGCGGTAGCAGTGGTGCGACGTGCCTCCTCAAGGGCGCGCGTGGCGTCGGTGACCGCGTCCTGAGCTTGCTGGCGCTCCTGCATGGTGGGACCGGCGAGGAGACGCTGGAGGGTTTCACGGGCGGCGGCGAGCCGAAGGCGGGCCTGCTCGGCGCGGATGGTCTGTTCGCTCTGGGCAGCTTGTAGATCGCGCTCGGCGCTGCTGACGGCGAGCTCCGCCTGCTGAAGGGCCTCAACGGCCTCCTCCTGATTGAGCGCCGCCAGCACATCGCCGACCATGACGTTATCGCCGCGGGCGACGCGCAGCTCGGCGACCCGGCCGCCGGTGGCGAAGGACAGGCGCACAAGGTCTACCGGGGTAACACGGCCGGTGACATCGAGCACCCGCTCAATCGAGCCGCGCTGCACGGTGTAGGTCTGTTGCTCCAGAGCCGGGTCGGCTGGGGCGAGGGTGGGAGTGGGCACCGCAGCCGCTGGCGTGCTGCTTGCGCTTGGAGCAGCTGCACACCCGCTCAGCAGCACGGCGAGCAGCAGGGCATAGGTGAGACGCAATGGGATCATATGTACTACCACCTCATTCTGTACCAGAATGAGCCATCAAACCTAGGGTTAGAGCTTTGCCAACAGCCTCGGTGCGAGAGCGTACAGCTAGCTTTTCCAGGAGCTGACTGACGTAAAATTCAACAGTTTTAACAGAAAATGGTGTGCGCTTGCTCTACCCCGGCCTTCACTACGTGTTCAAGGCGCAAATCTAAATCCTCACCAGCGCACGACTTAAGCACGCTGGTGTTAACTATTGAGCGAATGTAGGCAAGACGTTCCGGCGAGCAAGTAGCTCCCAAGTGGTCAAGAGCGCGCTGCGCAAGTAAACTTAGCGCGAAATCACTATTGAAGCCACTGCCTATAGAACCAAAATTCGGCTTCCAGTCACCATCTACTACATCATCGATTACATCGCCTGCAGCCAGCATAAGCTCGACACTGGCTGCGGCGTAAGGTGTAACTGTGAGGTCGCCGCCGAGGCTTGCGCACGTTTCCACGATAAACAGGGTCCACTTATTCATGCCTTGGGAGGTGAAGAAGCGGCCTGGCTGCGCTAACACCGACGTAAGCTGCTCGTACAATGCGGGATGATCGGCAAGCTCATTCAAGAGCTCAGCGATGGCACCCGCGACGCGTTGATGGAGCTCGTCAACGCTCATCTGTTTGCACGCGAGCAGTAGCGGAGCTTGCCCACTCAAGCGAGCCGGTGGGAGGCACAAGGACGTCGAGTTGGCCGCCTACTGCTTGTAGTCGTCGGTGCCAGGCTAGCAGCGCTCGTCGAGCACTTGGACAGAGTCCTAGGCTTACAGGTGCGGTGTCATGCTGCGAGTCGTGAACAACTTTGCGCACGTGTTCTCTCAAAGCGACAACGTCCATACATTCTCCCGCTTGCTAACCATTGCGTTGTGTACTTTAGTTATACCACAGCAAGACCGTTGCAGAGAATTAGGGATTCCCCTAATGACAAGGGCCGAGGGCTTGTGGTATAAAGAAGACGCATACGATTTCGATAAAGACTATGCCAGCTGAGGCAGCGCCCAATGGATGCTCCATCGCTCACAGGCGAGCAGATTGTCACCCTGACAGCCAGAATTTGTCTTGGCATCATCCTGCTTACGTCAGGGTTGGGGAAGCTCCGCGATCTGCGTGGCTTCACGGCAGGGATACGTGCGTACGACCTCATCCCAGCGCCCTGGACGGTGCCAATCGCAGTGCTGCTCCCGGCGCTCGAGTGCCTGTTGGCGCTGATGCTACTGGCGGACGTGGCGTTACCTATAGGTGCCTTGGCAAGCGCCGGTCTGCTGCTGGCATTCAGCGCTGCCGTGGCGATCAATTTGCGCCGCGGTCGCAGGATTGCGTGCCACTGTCACGGGCTGCTCGACTCGCAGCTGATCAGCTGGGGGCTGCTGGCGAGAAACGCGCTGCTGCTGATGCTCTGCGGCCTGCTGATTGGGCGGAACACGGGCGTCAACTCCGCAGCTCTGACGCTCGCTGAGATGCTCATCACGGGCCTGTTGGTCGGCTGGTGCTTCCTGCTGCTGAGCCTTGTCCACCATGCAGTTGATGTAACCCTCGCTGTACGCCACGCAGCTACCAGAGCTTAACCAGGGAGGGCAGATGGAGGGCATCTGGCTGGTTTCATACGTCACGTTGTGGCTGCTTCTGCTGGCGCTTGGCTTGGTCGTCGTCAGCCTGCTGCGGAACGTTGGGCTCTTGGCGACAGCCGTCAAGCAGCTGCAAACAGGTGCTCAAGATACACTCACGTTGGAAGCTGGCGCGCTGGTGCCCGAGCTGCCGCTGACAGCACTCGCGGGACAAGCGACTAGTCTTGCTGCACAACGCGGAGCGCCAGTCGTGGTGATGTTCGTCAGCCCAGGGTGCGGCCCATGCCACGATCTGCTGCTGGCACTCCACCAAGGGATGCCGATCCTGCCTGACCTACTGCCAGCGACACAGCCGGTACTGGTGAGCCTGGGCGACGTTACCGCCACCCAAACCCTGCTGGAGGAAGTGCCGTTCCGCGCCGGCCCAGTTCTACTCGCAGATGCGGCGGCAGTCAAAGAGCGCTGGGGTGTCCGCTCGACGCCAACAATAGTATTGCTCGACGCCGAGGGTCGCTATCTGCGCCATCAAATGGGGTTCAGTGCGCCTCCGGCTAGCCAGGCTGCGCTGGAACGCCGCCAGGATATAGCGACGCAGGCCTGAGAATCGTCCCGCGATGGGACTGCCGCCGGCGTGGCGGCAGCAACCGCACAATCATAGGAAGGATCGCCGATGTTCTTCAAACGCGACAAGGACGGGCTGAACGGGATGGATCGAGCCGTGCAGCAGGCGGGCGTGCAGCTCTCGCGGCGCAGGTTTCTCTCCAGCGCGGCGAAGTGGGGAGCAGGGCTGGGGTTAGGGTTGGGGATAGGATTGGCGAGTACACGCCCTGCAGCTGCCAGTAGCTGCCGAGAGGCAGACACTTGTGTGCGACGCGGCACGTGCGCCAACGGACAGCCGAAGTTTCAATCGCGTATCGTATGTGATGATGGGAGTACATCCTGGGAGAATACAACGTGTGGCTGGTGTTGACCATAGACGCTTTGGGATCGAGAAGATCCAAGCTTACTTCACGTTTTGAACGTGGGTGGTAGTAGTAAAGGTGACATGCTTATGACAACCATGAGACTACTGTGTGGTAATCTCGTGGTTGTCATAAGCAGCCATTAATGGTGTTGCCGCATAAGGACTAAATATGAGAAAGAACTTTAGCAGTCGTTACAAATATAATCGCAATTTACGTAATCTATTAGATACGTACAATTACAAGGCGGAAAATAAAACTGAGAGCAAAACGGCAGCTTGTCCTAGCAACTTACGCGCTCTTCTGGCGCTTCTTGTCCTTTCCATCCTGTTAGTGTCTTGTGCGACACCTAGTCTTCCAACGCCCGAGTCCACGGTGCTCCCTCAGGCATCAAGCACTTCTTCTGTAGATCAAGCTATTCGTATATCGTTTGGCATCGGCAAGCTCGAACGTCCACTCTACGCGCCGCTGGTTGCCCAGTTTGAGGAGCGCAATCCCGATGTGAGAGTGGAGTTAGTGGATCTCGACAACCTTCTGAACCCTGTCTTTGGCACAACCGTCGATAGTGGCACTGCACGTCGCGTCCTGAGCAGAGTTGATACGGCGGTCAGCGGCGACATTGGCGGGACGACACTTCCAGTTGGCGCTGTGCTCAATCTTCAACCATTTGTCGATGCCGATGCAGCGTTTGACCGCAATGATTTCTATCCCGCTACGCTCGAAGCTGCGATGCGGGAGAATGCCATGGTGATGCTGCCCTATGCGCAGTGGATTCCCCTTGTTTCCTACAACAAGGAGTTATTGCAGCAGCGGGGCGTTCCACTGCCATCGCCCGACTGGACTTGGACCGATCTCGTGCGTGCGGCCTCACAGCTTGCCCATCGCCGCGGCGAGGAACAGGTGTATGGCTATGCAGACATCACCTCATTCACGACAATCCGTCGTGAGCTCCTGGCTGCTGGCGTTCCGGCGAGTGAGATTACGGCCGAAAACTTTCGCTGGACTGAGCCAGCCACCACTGATGCTGTTGAGCGAATAGTAGCGCTCACTCAGTCTGGCGCGCTCTATGTAAACCCTCGTAACACTGACATAGATGTGACGCAGGAGCTGATCCTCAATGGAAATGTGGGCATGTGGTTGAACAGACTATTCGCCCTCGAAAGCGACGCGTTCCGTGATTGGCAGCAGACGTTTACGATTGAGCAGACCCTACTCCCGCTGCCTCCCGCGTTCGCGCCAACTGTGTTCGGCTATGTGATTAGCGCGGGTACCCAGCACCCCGAGGCGGCCTGGCGCTGGATCAGCTTTTTGAGCCGCCAGCCCTCACACGGCGTATTTTATCCGCTCACGGTGCGTGAGGCAGCGCCCGCCCGTCGCTCCATCGCTGCACAGACGGGCTACTTCGAGCAGTTCTCTCCCCCTGTGGCCGCCGCACTGCGCACACAGCTTGAGGAACCCCGAAGCGCCGGCTTCCCTGAAAGCCTGCCCTTCCGCGACCCGCTCCGCGTCGCCGTTGAGGACGCCTTCTACGCCGTCGCTACGGATGGCGTTTCACCTGATCAGGCCCTCGCTGCGGCTCAAGCGCGGTTCACCACCGCACTCGCTGCGGTGCAGGCGACGGCAGCGGCCGCCCCAACATCCGGCCCGTTCGTCGTCGCGACTCCCGTTACAGAGGCTGCGACAGGTGAAACGCCGATCACCATCAACACATCGCGCTCGCTGGGCCAGGCGATGCAGCAGGCGTCCACGCAGTTCAACGCAAGCCAGGCTGACATCGTGGTAACGGTTGAGGTAGATGAGCGCGCCGTCACTATTGCTGACCTCGTCGTCGGCGCCGACTGCATCGCCGCGTCTGGCCCGCCCACCCCCGAGGACATCCCGGCTCTGCTCGATCTCCAGCCCTATCTCGACCTCGTCGGCAGCGAAACAGCCCCGCTCCCGCCTACGCTACTCGCTCCGTTCCAGCACGAGGGGCAGTTGCTCGGTCTGCCCCTGGATGTCACGCTGCCGACCCTCGGCTACCAACCGGAGCGGTTCGCCCAGGCTGGAATGGAGCCGCCCGCAGCGAGTTGGACGCCCGACGAGACCCTTGCAGCAGCACAGCTGCTTACTGATCGACAGGCGACCACGCCGCGCTACGGCTACGCCTCGGCCAGCGGCGACCTCAGCGCCGATGTGCGCTTCTGGCTGGCTCGCTCCGGCGCACGCCTCGGAGCCGCACAGGACGGACAGATCACCGCCACGCTGAGCGATCCAAAGACGATGGCAGCCGCCCAGTTTGCCGTCACGCTGCTTCGCGAAACCTCGCCTCACACCCGGCTGACGGGCTATAGCCAGGACACCCTGGAAGCAGACACCAGTGGACAAACGGCCATCGCCCAGGGCCAGGTAGGGTTCTGGGCCAACCTGGCCAATGCGGGACTCGACGTAGCCGGGGCAATCGCCCCGGTGCCGCTGGGCCGCAGCGGTTGGGCCACTGACGACCTCCAGGTGAGTGGCCTGGCAACCAAAGTGGTGACACGCCATCCCGACGCCTGTTGGGCCTGGATGCAGTCCGTGCAGCGCGACTGGTCATTGGTGACGGCGGAGACAACCCGGCCAATACGCTTCCCGGCAGACCCGACAGCGCGCGAGGCTGCAACTGCTTCGCTGCCCCCGGAGACAGCTACGCTTGTGGCCGAGTACGGCGCCACGCTGGATACTGAGGCTTCCCTAACGCCGGTTATCCCGCCAGGGCTCGACCCCTACTGGTTCTTCCGCGCCGTGGACCGCGCGCTACAAAACGGAAATCTGGAGCAAGAGTTGGTCGAGGCCCAGTTTCTCACCGAGCAGCACCTGGCTTGCGTGCAGGGCGGCGAGACGCCAGGGCAATGTGCCCGCCAGATCGATCCACAGTACCAAGGATTCAGCGTACCGTGAGACTGAATCGTCCCGCAACGGGCCTGGCAGGGCAATATTGGTGTGCTGATACTCGTAGAGGTGGCTTAATGCGACCGCTGCTCCTTCCCATTCTGTTCGTCCTACTCTGCGGCTGTGCTTCGCCTTCTCCGCTGCCGCTGCCACCCACGCTTCCCCCTAGTGTAAATAGTCTCGTCGCTACAACAGCCCCTTCCCAGTCGACGGCCGCCAGTGCTCCGGTGACGATCACCTTCGCCGTCAACCAGTACGAGCTCGCCAAATATCGACCGTTGGCCGACCGATTCGAGGCTGAACAGCCTGACGTCACTGTGCAGATCATCGCCCTACCCGAGCCAGCTAAAGGTCCTGACGGAACTCTTCAGTTTGCGGGCTTCCAGCGCCAGGTTGCAGAGACTGCCGACAGCTTCAGTACCTCCTTTGCCGTGGACGAAGCACTGCGAGCAGGATTGCTACTCGATCTCACCCCGCTGATAGACGCCGACCCGAGTTTTGATCGTGCGGACTTTCTGCCCGGTGCGCTCAATCCAGTCGATGGCGCGATTGGCAGCATCACTCACAATCTCTTTGTCCCGCTCTACGCTTACAACCGCATCCTGTTCACACAGCGCGGCGTCACCGAGCCTACGGCTGATATCAGCTTCGCTCAACTTCTTGATAAGGCCAAGCAGGTTGCAGTAGCAGGTGATGATAGCTCTGCAATCTATGGTATTTGGAACTACGAGATTGCCCTGGATACGCTCACCATGCTGTTACGGGAGCGCGGCATCGATCTAGGCGATACTGCACCACCGCTGAGTGATGAGCGCTATGCTGCTACCCTCGCCGAGCTTCAGACGCTGGCTGCCGAGAACACCATCTTGTACGAGAATTGGTTACAACGCAGCAGCGTCGTCAACGATATCCGTTCTCACCAACTGATCGGCCAGGGTCAGCTAGCGATCTGGCCGGCGCAAGATTATGGTTTCCCCGCCGGGTCACTGCCAGCTGACGTGGGATTAGTACCTATGCGCGACCCGGCCACCGACGCGCTACAGCTATTTCCTTACAACAGCTATGGAATCAGTGCCGGCACCCAGCATCCTGAAGCAGCCTGGCGCTGGATCAGCTTCCTTAGTAGACAGTATTTGCCCCTGGACAGCGGCAATTTCGGCTTCTTCCCGGCCCGCCGCTCGCTTCTCGTGCAGCATTGGCAGAGTATTGGCGAGTCCGAGATTGCGGTGATGCGCCCAATCATAGAGAGGTTAGAAGTGCCTCCACAATTAACTGCATCTCCTATGCGGTGGGCACTACAAAGTGGTTTAAGTGCTGCCGCTGAGCAGCTGCTCGGGCAGCGGCAATCAGTGCCTACAGCGCTCGCCGCTGCTGAAACTGCCGCTCAAGAGGCGGTGCTGACGGCCAGTATTCCTACACCTACCCCAGACATGCGCCCCATAATCGTTTCCACACCGCAGCCAGTTCCTGCACTCGCTGGCGCAAAGGAGGTACGTTTCGGCGTGCCGCCGCTCCTTGGTGAGTCGATTCGTGCCACCGCCGGTGTGTTCAACCAATCTCAGTCGGCGATCGCCGTGACTGCTACTACTATCGACGGCAGTGCGGATAGCTCGCCGGGTGGGATGGCTGCGCAGTTCGACTGCTTTGTCACTCGGGCATACGAGCCCGCCGACGACGCCACACTTGATCTCCAGCCACTGATCGATGCTGATCCGCGCTTCAACGTGGGCGACTACGCGCCCGTGCTACTGGAGCAGCTGCGCGAGGGCGGCAAGCTGACTGCTTTGCCGCTAACCATGGAGATGCCGCTGATCGTGTACAACACCCAGCTCTTTGCCGAGGCCGGTATCGCCCCGCCAAGGGCAAGCTGGACTCTCGACGACTTTATTAGCGCTGCCGAGCAGCTCACCACTGGCAGTGGGGCGAAACGGCGCTACGGATTGGGTGTGGTGGATGGCGGGCTGCTCTTGTTTTTCTTAGAGCGCTCCCGTGTCGAACTCGTGCACGAAGACAGGCAGACAATCCGCCCCCAATTCACCGATCCAGTCGTGGAGATGGCCCTCCAGCGCTTTGTCACCGTGGTTAAGCAGACCGTGCCGAGCGCACGGCTCAGCGGCTACAGTGCCAACCCGGCAGATCCAGTGGCGACTGAGGCGATTCAAAGCGGACGAGTAGCAATGTGGCTAGGCACCACGACCAATCTGCCCTATGCCGAGGGCAGCGCGCTGCCGGTCAGGGTGACCCCGCTGCCGCTGGTAGACGGAAAGCTCTCCGGTGTCGGGGTGAACTACGCGTTCTATATCGCGGCAGGCAACTCGCAGCCAGAGGCTTGTTGGCGCTGGTTTGCTGCCCTCAGCAGGGATGCAGATGTTGGCGGTGTCCGCGAACTACCAGCACGTCTCTCGCTACTAGACACAGCGGCGGCTCATCCAGGCATCCCTGCGGGTACCGCCGAACTCATCGCCGCCTACAGAAATGCTTTGGCCGCCTCTGTGCCCGCAGGAACTACTTCTTTCGAGCCGATACCCTTCAACAGCTTTTGGCTACTGCGGGCTGTCGACCGAGCTTTACAGGGTCGTGATTTAGACAGCGAGTTGGTCGATGCCCAGTTTCTAACCGAACAGTATATGAACTGTGTGGGTAACGGTGGGGAAGCGATCACGTGCGCCCGTACCGCGGATCCAACATACGTTATGTGGGGTGAGCAGCCCTAGGAGAAACTTTATTCATCTGCGCCCCGTACAAGCGACTTCTTCGCCTGGAGTGGCCCGCCACCAGACGAATTGGTAATCGCTCAGATGCTCACCAAACAGCACCTAGCCTGTATGGCAGGCGGCGGAGCAGCCGGCGCATGCGCCCGGCAGGTCCATCCAGCGTTACCAAAGATTCTGCGCACCGTGAGACTGAACCGTCCCGCAACGGGACTGCCGCCGACGCGGTGGCAGGGACCGCCAATGATAAGGAGGGCCAACAATGTTCTTCAAACGCAACAAGGACGGCTTGAACGGGCTAGACTTGGCGATACAGCAGGCGGGGGAGCAGCTTTCGCGGCGCCGATTTCTCTCCGGCGCAGCCAAGTGGGGGGCAGGGATCGGGTTAGGGCTCGGCTTAGCCGCCACGCCTCAAATGGCGCAGGCACAGTGTAGCTTAACGCGGTGGGTGTACAGCGGCTGCTGTGGTAGCGGGTTGCAGGAGCAGAGGAAACAGACGCGCTCGAGCTGTACAGCCAGCTGGGTGAACACTAACGAAACCCGATGCGTCACGGGCCCTTGCTGACGAACGACTTCGAGTGGCAGGGGCAACAGCGTTTATAATGCTGCCGCCCCTCGTTATCTTCCTCAATTATGATGCTTCACCGACTATTCTCGCTTCTCATAATTACGGTTCTTCTGGTCGCCTGCGGTGAGCCGGCCCTGCCACCGGTTAGTACGCCATTAGCTGTAGCACCGGGACGAACATCCGTTGTACAGTCCTCTGGTGGCGCCGAAGTCGGTAAAACTAGTATTACCTTTGGCGTGTTCGATAGTGACCTTCCCACTTACACGCCACTCACGGAGCGCTTCAATGCTGTCAACCAGGATTTTCACGTTGAGCTTATCACGATAGATGATCTCTTTCGCGCTGCACTTCCAAAACTAAATACCGATGAAGGAAGAATTGATTTTTTTCGAAGTATTGCCCAAGTAGCTGATGCAAGTATATACCCAGCTTACGTGCCAGCGGACGCAGTACGCTTCTACCGTAACCTCGCCCCTTTTCTTGCCGCAGATCCCGCATTCAACCCTAGTGACTTTGCGCCGGGTGTGCTTGCGAGCAATACCAATCCCGATGGGTCAATTTACTCAATACCGTATCAGCTTCGCGTTCAATCCTGGTCGTACAATCGCGACCTATTCCGCGCACGCAGCATTCCTGAGCCTCAGGCAAACTGGACTTGGGCTGAAGTGCGATCCGCTGCGGAGCGCCTTGCTTCAATCGATGCCCAGCGCCCAATCTACGGTATGCTTATCGACGGAGTTGGCTACAGCGCACTTGCTTCTACCTTAAGCCTTCGATCAAGCGAGGTGAGCAGTACAAACGCGCTTGGACAACCCGAGGTAAGAGCCGCTTTTGCTGAAGTGGTTACGCTTGCACAGGGTAATGCTGTCTACGTACAGCCCGCGGGCGAACTTGTGCTCAACCCCTGGTCCGACCTCATTGTTAACGGCCAAGTTGGGATGTGGCCAACCGGAATGATTCCCCCGGAGTTGATCAGCGCTTCCAATTTCTCTATCGGTACTGCGCCCGCACCCATGCTTCCGACCCAATCGGTGTTCGCTGTGGGTGGCTTCGCAATAAGCGTGGGTACGCAACATCCAGAGGCAGTCTGGCGTCTGTTGTCATTTCTTAGCCGCGAAGTTATCGCACTCGATGTCGCCATCGACGACGGCGTGGTAGTTCCTGCGCGTGTATCAGTGGCCCAGCAAGCTCAAACGTGGGAGCGGCTCGGTCCCGAGGTAAGCACTGCGGTGCAGGCAACACTCGCGCGCCCCCAGCCCCCTCACACACCGTTGCTAGATCTTGCTCTATCGCTTACGGGTTCCCTTCGCGCGGTCTTGCGAGGAGAAGCAACTGTTGATGCCGCGTTGGATGCCGAGCAGCAGCGCCTGGTAACGATTGCTTTAACGCCAACGCCTGCTGCTACGGTCGGTCCGGAACCGATTGTCGTCGCCACGACACTGCCTGCACTTCCCAACACGGCGGGCCAAATCACATTTACCTCCGCCAGCCTCGACGGCAGCGCGCTTCGTACTCGCGGTCGTGCCTTCCTCCAAAGCGACCCGGCAGCCCTGCCGGTGCGTGTGCCCTCAGATCAGCCCGGCAGCTTTGCCGCAGCTCTCACCAGCAGCGACTGCTTCGCCTGGCGCGGCCCGCCCCCTACCGATCAGGCTGCACAGCTGCGCGACCTGCGCCCCCTGCTCGACGCTGACACCCTTGGCCCATCTGCTGGATACGAGCGCCTTACTTCTGGCCAGATCACACCTGCTGTCCTCGCCCCCTTCACCGTTGATGGCCGCCTCGTTGGCCTGCCCTACGAGCTCCGCGTCCCCGCCCTGCTCTATGACCGGAGCGCCGCCCTCAGCGCTGGGCTTCCTGCCGACAGCTCGACCTGGACGTTGGCGCAACTCGCCGCCGCGGCCCGCCAGGTGATAGTCCGAGGAACACAAACTCAGTTCGGCTTTGCCACCCGTGGTATGCCAAGCGGACTATTGGCCTGGCTGGAAGCAAGTGGCGTGCAGCTCGTACAGGGCAGCGGCTCGACGGCGCGGCTCGACCTCACTAGCCCGGCAACCGTTGCTGCATTGAGAGACTACCTTGCCCTGCTCGCCGATGCCTCCCCCCACACCCGCTTTGTGTACGGTCAGGCCGGCGTGAGTCCCGACACGGTGGAGCAGTTGATCAGCGCCGGCCAGGTTGCCTTCTGGGTGGACGACGCGCTGAACCAGTCGCGCCAGGGCATACTCAGCGGCGCACAGGCGACCCTGGCAGCAGCGCCGTTCCCAAAGGGTGCGGGCGGGCAACGCCCAGCCCCAACGACGAGCGGGCTGTACATCAGTGCGGCGAGCCCGAACGCTGAGGGCTGCTGGCGCTGGCTACGCTACATGGAGAGCCAGGGACTGGGCACGCGCCAGATTATCGCGACACGAGCGCGCTTTGCCACACCCTCCGATACAGCCTTGCCAGGGCTGGACGTGCTGGAGGCAACAGTACGGACTGCGCCGGTGGTGCGGGGAGCGCCGACGGCACCAGTGCCAGGGGGTGGCGCGGTAGATTTGCGCTGGCTCTATGCCGCTCTGGACTCCACAATGCAGGGCGCCGAGCTGGAACAGGCCTTAGCCACCGCCCAGCAGCAGTCCGACCAGTTCAGCGCCTGCTTCGGGAGCAGCGACGTGGTCGCCGATTGTGCTCAGCAAATCGAACCTGGCTACAATGGATGGAGTGCTGTCGCTCCACAACCGTAGGGGTTCTGATAACGTAGCCTCCAACCTCCGGGCGAACGCCGGGAGGTTTGGTACATATGTATTGACAATAAGATGAGCTATGATACACTACCTATGTACCTACGTAGTGGAGAGCATATGATCAAGCTGAAAGTACGGGAGGTTGCCGAAAGCCGAGGCATCAGCACAATTACGGAGCTCGCGTCGCGGTGCGGTTTAGCCTACGACACAGCCTCTGACTTCTGGCACGGTCGGATGAAGCGCGTAGACCTCGTTGTCCTTGACCGCATTTGTAAAGCGCTCCAGTGTCGGATTGAGGATGTCTTCGAGCAAACCGATGACAGGCGCGCCGCTCGTATTGCAGGTCGTCAACCAATCACAATACGAGCGGCGTTGTGCGAAGCCACAGGGGCAGTTGGCGCTGTCCTTGCGCTTCCCTCCTAGTATACGGGAGGTTCACCGTGATTGATAGCGCCCCTCTTCGGGACGGGCGCCGGCCTCGCTGTACTCACAGCCCGGGGAGCAGCGATGCCTGAGCCCATCTACTCGACAACCCCTCGCCCCCTCCCGCGCGTGCTTATCGCACTCGGCCTCTTCGTCGCGGGGTTGGCCCTTGCGCTGCTGCTCGTGCTATCGCTGCGCGACACCCTCGACCCCCTGGCACGCGCTGAGCGCGAGGCGGCCCGCTGGCGTGCTGAGCAGCTCGATGCCCAGCTCGCGCCCCTCGACCTGGTCGTCGCGACCGGGTGGCGCCTACTGCCCCTCGTGCTGGCCACCGGTGCCGGCGGCGTTGCCCTGAGCGTCGCCTACCGCCGCTGGGGCGGCCACCAGTACACCCGCGCCGCGCATGTCACCCGCGCCCTGGAGGCGAGCACCGCCACCCCGCCGTGCCGCAGACGTTGAGCTACAGCCCGCACTACGCGCCCCACCTCCGCGCCCCCGCGGCCGCCCTGCCGGGCGATGTGGCCACTGAGGTGCCGCAGCTCGCCCCCGCACCCAGCTTCGCCCAGCTCCTCGCCGGCGGGCGCGTCGGCCGCGGCAACCCCCTGCTGCTCGGTTTCGATACCGAGACCGGCGCCGAGCTCGCTGGCTCCTGGCTCGACCTGTACTCCACCGCCGTCTCCGGCATGCCCGGCAGCGGCAAGACCACCTCGCAGCGCTTTCTCGCCTGCCAGACGGCGCTCCACGGCGCCCGCTTCGCTGTCTGCGACCCCCACGCTGGCGCCGCCGACGACAGCCTTGCCGCCACCCTCGCCCCGCTCAGCACCGCCTTCGTGTGCGAGCCGGCCAGTGGCGACAGGGCCATTCTGGAGATCGTCCGCTATGTCGCCGACGTTGGCCGCCGCCGGGTGAGCGGCCAGGACCGCGACCTGACGCCACTCATCCTATGGGTCGACGAGCTGACCAGCCTGCTCGGCCGCTCCAGCGTCGCTGGCGAGCTGGCCGAGCTGCTGGAGCGCGTTGCCCAGGAGTACCGCAAGCGGGCGGTCTTCGTCTGCGCCTCGGGCCAGATCTGGACTGCCGCCCGCACGTCGTCGGAGCTGCGCGACTCCTTCGCCTCCGTGCTCTGCCACCGCATGAAGCGCTCGCAAGCTCGCCTGCTGCTGCCCACCGACGAGGCTGAGCAGGCCGAGCGCCTCCCCGTCGGTCAGGCGGTGCTCTGGCGCACCTCCGGTGCAACGAGCACTGTGCAGATCCCCCTGACCACCGCCCAGGACGTGTAGCGGGTGGCCGGCCTGCTGGCTACCGGGCGGCATAGCCCGCAGCCGCCTGGTGGCCATCCGGAGGCCAGTTCGCAGCCGTTCGATATGCCGGCCGGTAGCCAGGCGGTAGCCGGGGCCGAGCGGCTACGGGGCGCGTCGGTATCGGCAGAGGCTGCCCGCGCCGCGACGATGTTCCTCGACGGCCTCGATCCGGCGGCGATTGTGTGGGAGCTGCGCCAGGTTAGGAGCAGCCAGGGCGGCAAGTATCAGGCCGCCCTCGGCGAAGTGCTCAGCCTCATCCGCGACGGGCTGCGCCCGAGCTAGCACTACGACACAGAAGGCGTATTTGTCGCAACATTGCCTCGCTATTGCCCCCTGAACCACCCCTATCCTATCTAGACAGCGACTTTCAATCTGTATAAGCCGACTATGACGGACTGATACGGACAGAGGCGGGCTGAAACAGCAAAATTAACTTGTTCTCTGTTGTTTCAAAGCATTACTTTCACTACAGCCTGTCATAATATTCTTGCATACATGGCTGTAGCAGGCTAACTCATGCCAGACACGGCCAGATCTATAGGAATCAGTAACTCACAAGGCAGCACGAGCGTGCTATGATATTTCCAAGCCAGTACAGGTGCCACGCGAAGGAGTACAGCCACGATGCGCTTCCTGCATACCTATCCCCCTGACTCGCACCCGACCGTTGAAATGGTTTACCCCCTTGCAAGCCACGAGGGCCATCAGATCATACGCACAGCGGTGGTCGCGGCTCTGAAGCGGCTGCGGCCGCTCTCTCCAGTGCCTACCACTGCGATGCAGGAGGGCGTCACTGGCTACTACCTGGCCTTCGGCAACCTCTTCGTCCAGATTCTGGTCGTCCAGCTCACCGATCTGCTCGCCAACGTGCAGGTGACCATCACCGGCAAGCTCACCGACTCAGACAAATTCGAGGAAGCCGATGAGACGTTGCAGACGCCGCTCATCATGGATCAGATTGCAATCGTCCTCGGCGCCATTGAACGGTACGCGCAAGACTTTCTTCGCAAGGCCTACCTTCTGGACGAGCTCAAGCCGCCTCCGCCCCCGCTCGACGACCACCAGGCGCTGTTCTACTACCAGCGCATCTACTTCCCGCACCTGGACGACAACCAGTTCAGCGAGCACGTCGGGGTACCGGTGCCGACGCTACGCAACTGGCGCCACGCGGCGGGCATGACACAGGGCAGCTTTCGCCCGGTGCCATTGGACTGGGGCCTTATCCGGCCTGGTATGTCCGACGACGAGTTTGCACAGTTCAAGAACAAGCACAAGGAGCGGCGCCGCGCTAGCCAGATGCACAGGAGGAAGTTGTGACCGAGCAACCCACATCAGATCAGCCGCGCGACGGCGAGGCCCTGAGCCAAAACCCCGCCCGCATGCTCACCTACGCCCAGGCCGGCGCGCTGCTCGCCGTCGCCGCGCGCACGGTGCGCCGCCGCGTAGCCAACGGTCAGTACCTCGCCTACGGCGAGGGGCCGGGCAGGCGCGTGCTGTACCAAAGCATCCTGGCCGACACCCGCCGCTCCTGCGGCGACGCACTCTGACCGAGAAAAAAGCCGTCCGCGCCTGCTGACACAGATACGGACGGCCTCGGAAGGACAGCCCGTAGTCTAGCATCCCGCCCCCAGCCGGTCAACGGCCAGGGCACCATCGGAAGGACACCCCCTATGCCTGCTCCGCGCGCCCGTACCCCGCCCACGTAAGCTCCGTCTTCGGGGCGCCGCCCCGCACTCCATTTCCGTCGCCCGACGCACGCATGATAGCTCGCCCGCTGCCGTGATGGCTTCCCATTGCCCGAAACAGGAGAACAGACCATGAAGAACGCCAGCGCTACCACGATCGCCCAGGGGCATCAGCTGCCCGAAAGCACGCGCCCGCTCCTCACCTACGCCGAGGCCGCCAAGCTGCTCGCCATCACGCCCCGCACCCTCAGCAGACGCATCGCCGCCGGCCGCTACCGTACCTACGGCGAGGGCAACGGCAAGCGCATCCTCTATCGCAGCATCCTCGACGATATCCGCCGCGAGCTCGGCGAAGGAGCCCTGTGATGCCCAGGTCGAAACCTGTACGCCGCGAGCGGGGCACCGGGCGGGTCTACGAGTACCCGGCCGGCTCCGGCACCTGGTGGGCGCAGCTGCCCGAGCGCGACGGCAAGAGCGGGCCGAAGTGGCGCGTCCCCGACCGCAAGGCCGGCGAGGAGCAGCTGGCCCAGCGCCTCAAGGAGCTCGCCGAAGGCATCCGCGTCTACGACGCCACGATTACGCTGATCGAGTGGATCCACCACTGCATCGAGGACATCCTCGCTGTCGACGACAAGGCCACCACGATCGAGAGCTACCGCCAGGTTGTGCGGCTCTACATCGAGCCCTACGCGATCGCCAAGGTGCGGCTCTGCGATCTCGGCCTCGACCACCTGCGAGCCTGGGCGGCCCAGATCTCAAAGGCTATCAGCCCGATCACCGGCCAGCCCTACGCGCTGAACACGCGCAACAACGCCTACGCCCGCAAGCGCACCTGCCTGCAGATCGCCTACGACGAGCGTCTGATCTCCTGGGAGCCGCCGGCCCGGCTGCGCATGCCGCGCAACGCTGCGGTGACTCGCAAGCGCCGCGCCCTTAGTGCCGATGAGTGCATCGCGCTGCTTGAGGCCGCCATCACCCACCGCCGCTACCTGCTGTTCAAACTGGAGCTGGTGACCGGGATGCGCGAGGGCGAGATCATCGGCCTCACCTGGGAGATGTTCAACTGGAAGAAGGGTGCGATTGATCTCACCTCGCAGCTCAAATGGCTGCGCGAGGCCAAGCGCTGGGAGCGCCAGACGCTCAAGAACAACCGCGATCGCCGCGTGCTGCTCGACCAGGAGACCCTCGGCGAGTTCCGCGAGCGGCACGCCCGCTACCTGGAGGAGCGCGCGCTGCGCGGCCCGGAGTGGAACCCCGATGGCCTGGTCTTCCCGACCACCACGGGCACGCCGCTGAACCCGAGCAATCTGCTGCGCGACCTGCGCCAGCTCACCGCAAAGGCAGACATCGGGCAGATCACCTTCCACGAACTGCGCCACACCGCAGGCAGTCTCCAGCTGGCCGAGAACGCCACAATGACTACGGTGAGCAAGAACCTGGGCCACTCGTCGGTGAGCGTGACGGCGGCGGTCTACGCCCACGCCTACGACGATGATCAGCGGCAGGCGGTGTCCTCGGTTGCCAGTCGGCTGGGCCGCGGCGGCCGGAGGCGCGAGCCGAGCGACGAGGAGGAGGAGCTGTGCAAACTCGTTCCCTGCCCCATACCGTCCGCGATACCGTCCGTAACCGGCCCTTGGAAAGCCCGAGGGCCGGAACAACCACGTGGATTGTCTCGGCCCTCCGCATTGCAATGCCAAAACGTGTGGAGCCAATGGAGAGGCTCGAACTCTCGACCTGCTGTTTACGAATGAAGGGGTGCGGCTTGAAACAGGCGGCGAGACGCGTACATTTCCGCGTTCTATTGCTAAGTGTTGCCTCGACTACTTGAGACAGGCGGAAGCTCGCGGAACGTCATAGAGTCGCGCATAGAGTCGCGGATAGAGTCCTGCCTCGCGTCGACGACGTCCGCGAGACGGTATCGCGCGGCACACGGAAACAGCGGGCGCGTGTGCGCGAAGGTGTGTGGTAGAATCACCGCATCGAGGCGGTGGAGAGGAGGGCTCAGTGACAACGACGGTGCTGGTAACACGTCAGGCGGACAATCGCTACACGGCTCGTGCCCTCGCGCTCTCGGATGTGGTCGCTTCCGGCGCAAGCGAGGCAGAGGCCATTGCCGCGCTCCGGGCGGTGCTCGCCGATTTGCATGCCCGCAGCCATGTGGTGCAGGTTGATCTGCCTGTCCCGGCGGCAACTGCCGACGACCCATGGCTGCGCGTAGCTGGCATCTGGGCCGACGACCCGTCGTGGGAGGCGTTTGAGCAGGCGATCAGCGCGTATCGTTCTGCTGTAGATGCTGATCAGCCGGCCCAATGAGCGCGCTCTATGTGCTGGATACAGATCATCTCTCGTTATTGCAGCGCGGTCATGCGCGTGTGGTTGCGCGTGTGGCAGCCATTCCGGTGACGCAACGGGCCGTGACCATTGTGAGCGCCGACGAGCAACTCCAGGGACGTTTGGCGGTCATTCGGCGCGCGAAAACGCAGACAGACGCCGCACGCGAGTACGAGCGACTACGCGAGACGATCCAGTTCTTCGCGCATGTACGCATCCTGTCCTACACGACGGGCGCCGCGTCCGAGTTTGAAGCTTTGCGCCGCCAGGGACTGCGTATCGGCACCCAGGATCTGCGCATCGCCGCTATCTGTCTGACTCAGCAAGCAACCCTGGCCACGCGGAATCAGCGCGATTTTGGGCTTGTGCCCGGCTTGGCGACCGAAGATTGGTCGCTGCCCGATTTCACAGCCTGACGGGTGTTCCAGCAGAGAAGCACCTGCCGCCGATACGGGAACGAATGGCGGAAGCAGGTTTCTTCTACGACTTGGCGTAGTTGGTGCCGCGCGGCCTAAGCGGTTCACAGCGCTGGCCGCGTAACGATCATGGTCCAATAAAAGCGATTGCCGCTCGGGTCGTCGGGGAGCGCGCAGTAGCCAATGCCGACCACGCGTTGCTCGGGGTCGAGCAGGTTGCGGCGATGCCAGCCATCGGGTGGCTCGTCGAGCCAGAGCGCGATTACCTCGGCTGGATCGGCCGTACCGGCGGCAATGCTTTCGCTCGGCCAGCTCCAACGCGCCGCATCGGCGCCAAGCCGCTCCGCGAGCGTGCGGCCATCGCTTGAGGTATGGCTGATCATGCCGTGGGCCGCGAGGTCGCAGCTATGGGCGCGCGCAACGTCGCTCAGGCTCGGCTCCAGGGTGTAGGCAGGCAACCCGTTCTGCATACGCAGCCCATTCACCGCTGCCACAAGCTGCGCTTCCGGCCCTGACAGCTCTACGCTGGGTGGCGCGCTCGTTGCGGTTGCCGCGCTCGGTTCCGCCGCTGTAGGCGTTGGCGGTGCAACCGTCGGCGCGGGCGAAGTATGGTGGACCCCTTGTCAAGCACAGTCGCTGGGTCAGTTTTCCGTATGGCGCCTCCCAGCGCCGATGTGAAACGGTTGACACACGTAGCGAGCCCAAGCGGTGTGATGCGATGCCGGCGACGGCCGCCCACCGGCCGGGGTGTCGTCCGGGTCAAGGGGTTCAGCCGCGCAGCGGCCCCTTGACCTGGGCGACCAGCTCGGCAATGCTGGGCAGCCGCGCCCGCTCGCAGCTCAGCTGCTTCGGTACAGCTCAATCGGGCGTCGATTGGCCAGCGCTTGATGCGGCCGCTCGGTATTGTAGAAGGCGAAGTAGCGCGCAAGACCCTGGCGGGCTTCCCGTGGCGTGCCATAGTCGGCCAGATAGACCTCCTCATATTTCACACTGCGCCAGAGGCGCTCGGTAAAGATGTTGTCTAGGGCTCGCCCTTTACCGTCCATACTGATCTGCACGCCGGCGCTGAGCAGCGGCTGCGTGACCTGCGGGCTGGTGAAGTGACTGCCCTGATCGGTATTCCAAATCTCCGGCGTGGCGACGAGGCGCGCTTGGGCAATCGCATCGAGCACGAACCCGAGTTCCAGGCTCTCATCGAGCGTCCAACTGACCACATAGCGACTGTACCAATCGAGCACGGCGACCAGATAGAGCCAGCCATAGCGCAGACGAATGTAGGTGATGTCGCAGCCCCAGACGTGATTGGGCCGCTGGGCGGTGAGATTGCGCAGGAGATACGGATAGATGAGGTGGTCCGTCTGGCGCTTGCTCAGGTTTGGCCCTGGCGCAATGCCCTGGATGCCCATCTCGCGCATAGAGCGTTGGACGCGTTTGCGATTGATTGGGCCAAACTCCTCGGCTAGCACCACGGTCAGCTTGCGCGAGCCATAAAAGGGATGCGCGGTATACAACTCGTCAATGCGCTGCTTGAGCGCCACTTCCTCCGGCGGTGGCGGGACGGGTTGATAGGAGAGGCTGCGGCGGCTGATCGAGAGCAGTTCGGCCTGGGTGCGCAGCGCGAGGGCCTCGGCCTCGTGCTCCACCAGCGCTCGACGTTCGGCGTGACTCAGGAGGGCAACTTTTTTTTCAGGAAGTTCACGTGGGTGGTGAGCCGGCCAATCTCGGCATACAGGTCTTCGAGTTGGCGCTCATGGGCAGCCTTCAGCTCGGTCACCGAGTCGCGCTTCTCGAAGACATCGGCGAGGCCCTTGACGGCCGCGAGCTTCCACTCGCGCAACACGGTGGCAGCCACCCCGTACTCCGACGCGAGCTGGTTGAGCGTCTTGGTCTCCTTGAGCAGGTCCAGAACGGCTTGGGCCTTGAACGCGGCAGTGTAAGACTTTTTCATAGACCTATTCTACCGAACCCTGGCCGTCCGAGTGTGCAGTTTCCTGGGTCCACTATACTACAACCTGGTGTTCGCGAGCTACGTTCTCGCGGCCAGTCTGCTCGACGATCTGGCGATGCAGGTTCCCGACGGCCGCCTTTACCGCCTCCAGCGCTTGTGGAACAACTGCATATTGCGCATGGCCGATGGCCAGCAGCAGGATCTCGCGTCTGGCACCACCCCGCTCTCGTTCGACACGCTTGTGATCTATCAGCAGATTGCTCAGGCGAAGACCGGCGCCACATACGCCCTGGCATTCGGCGGGATGGCGACGCTGCTCGCAGACGACCACGAGCTTGTTGATGTACTTACCCAGGTTGGCGAGATTTACGGCACGCTCGTCCAGTACGACGACGATCTGCGCGACGCAGCCAGTCAGCCGAACGCGGCCTTGACCTTGCCAGCGCTCCTGCCTTTCATCCCGCATGCCTCAGCCCTCGCACCACCGCAGATCACTTCGGCCTTCTGGTCGTACGTGTATGGGAGCTATCGCAACGCGGCGCTTAACCTGCTCGCCCCCTACCCGGACAAACGCGACGCGGTCGCGGCGCTGTTAGCTACCGTGTTTGCTTCTGGCACCCCGTAATGAGCGACTATGACATCACCCGCCTGGCCCGCAGGTCACAGCCAGCCTCGCCGTTCCTCCGTGGCGTCTCGGTGGCTGCTCGGCGCCCTCGCCGTGCTCACGCTGGTCGGTCCGCTCTGGGCCATCTGCTCGTCTGGCCGGTCGAGTACCTGGGGTACGATCTGGACCCGCGCTCCGGCGAGGTGATCTTCCTGGAAACTGGCAGCACTGCGGCAAACGCCGGGATGTTGGTCGGGGACCGCGTCCTGAACATCTACGGCGTGCCCGTCGCAGCGCTGATGGGCCACTGGAACAAGTGGCAGCTTATTGCCGATAGCGGTGAGCAGATCCCGGTGATCGTCGAGCGTGCGGGCGTACCTCACACGTTTCTGCTACCGCGCCAGGCACCGGGCCTGCGCTTCCAGATCGCCAAGATTGTGTTCGCGCTGCTGGCGGCCGCCTGCTGGATCACGGGCGCCCTGCTCGGCTTCGGGCGCCGACACGAGGTGAGCGGCTCTGCACTTGTCACGGCCTTCTGGCTGATGCTCGCGGGCATCCTTGGTAGCTACGTGTTCGCAATCGACTTGTCCCCACCGCTGTTCGCGATCCTGCTCTGGCTGATGCTCACGGTGTTGCCCGCCCTGGGGATCGGCCTGCACGTCTGGTTTCCAGCACGAGCGGTATCACGTCGACGCACCCAGGTAGCGCGGGTGGCGATCACTGGAGCGCTGCTCGGCAGCAACAGCATCCTCATTGCGGCCTGGCTGCGCTGGCGGCCTGGCCTTGCCGACCTGATCGTCCATAGTTGGATGCCGTTGGTGCTCGCGCTTACAATCACGTTCGCTGGCGCCGGTCTGTTGCTGTTCGAGGCGTATCAGCGGACGTCGATCCCACATGTTCGGCGCCAGATCCGCCTGATCACGCAGGCCTGTTTGTTCACGGCCGCCATCTGGTTCCTGTTCTACGTTCTCCCGCTGCTGACGGGCATCGCGTCGCCGCTTCCCGCCGCGCTCATCGATCTCGTGCCGATCACCGTGCCTGCGGCGTATCTTGTGAGTGGCACGGCCGCAAATCTCTACACGCTTGATCGCCGCATGCGACGTCTCGTGGCCGATCTACTGGCGCTGACGCTGATCGCTGTTGTCTTCGGGGTCGCCGTTGCGCTCGCCGAGCAGGCGCAACCGGAGACGGTGTTTTGGCCGGCGCTTGGGGTCGCCCTGCTGGTCTATCCGCTCGTTGACTGGACGCGCCGGGTGCGAGCCAGTTGGAGCAGTTCCGATCGCTCGTATTCCCCACTACGCGAGGCGCGCCACCGGCTCACCACATCGCTCGACCCAACAACCCTTGTGGCCGCAGTGAAGGATGGCGTGCAACGGACGTTTGCCCGCCCACCCTTCGCGCTCTACCTGGCTGAGCCAACGGCTCCCTTGCATCTCATCTTGGTGAGCCAGGACCAACTGCCCGACCTCCCGCTGTCACTCACACCGGGGGTGCTAACAGCGTACTTGCTCGGTGGCGAGCCAGTTGTCGAGGCGCGAGAGGTGTACACAGCGCTGCGAACAACGCCGCTTACGCCAGACGAGGAGCTGGCCATCTACCATCAAGACCTCGCGCTCTGGTGTAGTATCCGTCACGACACCAGCGACATCCTGGCGCTCGCGCTGATCGGCACGGACGGCACGCTCGAGCCCTATCGTGCCGAAGACCGACGGGAAATCCTAGAGCTTCTGGACGCAGCCTCGCTCGCCTTTGCCCATAGTGCGGCCTACGAGCAACTGCGAGCGACCGAGGCGCGGCTGCGCGAGCTCTTTCACGCGATGCGACGCGTGCAGGACGAGACCGAGGGCGACCTCGTGCGCGAGATCCACGACGAGATTATCAACGAGTACGTTCAGGCGAACATCGAGTCGGCGCAGCAGCTCCTCAACCTCGTAACCGACCTGAGACAGCGCGCCGAGCTGGAACTCCTCCTCGAAGGAGAGCGAGGGCTAAGTCAGGCCCTACGTACCATCTGCGAGCGTCTGCACCCGCTTGGCCTCGACGATCATTGGGGCCTGCCGAGCGTGCTGCGCGTCCAGGTGGAGCGAGTCCAGGCGAGGTGGCCGGGCTCCTGCTCTTTGCAGGTTATTGGAACGGCGGTACCAATCGCGCCAGCGACAACACTGGAGCTGTACCGCATCACGCGCGAGGCGCTTGCGAACGCGACGAAACACGCTGCGGCTACCGCGATCATCGTGCGGCTAGCGTACCCAACGACGCGAGAAGGCCCACTCCTCGTCTCCATCACGGACAATGGCCGCACTGGTGTCGCCGTCGAGCCGCGCGCCGGGCACCGCGGCATATGGAATATGATCGAGAGCGCCAAAGCTGCCGGCGGCGAGATCACGTTCGATCATCTGCCTGAGGGAGGCATACGTGTGGTTGCGCGCTTCCCTGTAGCGACAGCCCTTGTTCGTGAGCGGCCAGTTGCCGAGCTCGTCAGGCAGATGGAAAGCACACTGCAAACACAGGAGCGATGATGAACGACATGCAGGGCCGGACGCGGTTTCTGGAGCGAACGATAGGCCATCTCCGCCGCTCGCACCTCACGCGTGGGACAGCATACCTCGGGCTGGCGGGCGTCACGATGCAAGCGTTCACGCTCGTGATTCCGCGAGCTCGCTATTTCGACCTGGAGCGTATTCAACTCGCCATTTTCCCACTTACGCTCGCGGTCACACGGGGCTTCGCCCAGCTCCGGCCAGAGGATAAGGCGCGCTGGGATCTCAAGCAGCATACAGATGCGCTTACGAAAGCACTTCAGGGTGCGGGCATTGGGTCGGCTGCGCTGCTGGCGATGCTGGGCATTGCGCGCGCACAAGGATGGGTGAGCGCGCCGCGCTGGGGCGCGCCGACCGATGACGGGCTTACCCCATCTGCGTCGGTAGCCATACTCGCCGTGAGTCACCTGGCGATCGCCGTGAACGAGGAGTTGGTCTTTCGGGGCTACGGCTACAGCACACTCAGGCTCGCGCTTCCGGAACCGCTCCCCAGTGGTATCGTAACGGCCCTCTTTGCCCTGGCCCACCCATTCAAACTCCGGACGCTGCTCGGCGAGGCGGCCCTGGGGCTCGCGCTGCTGGCGCTACGCCACCGTGGCGGCGATATCTGGATGCCAATCGGCTTTCATTGGGCGTCCAACTTCTTGCAAAGCGCGGTGTTCGGCCCAGTTGACG
>Ga0105045_10000387_pt1 | contig 30906 bp, 23 predicted proteins | sample MAT02_FD_78089 | JGI IMG/M metagenome (GOLD analysis project Ga0105045, IMG submission 78089) | Freshwater microbial communities from Lake Fryxell liftoff mats and glacier meltwater in Antarctica - MAT-02 (megahit assembly) | ecosystem: Environmental > Aquatic > Freshwater > Ice > Liftoff... | reverse complement strand
CAGGAGCTAATGGTGTTACGGGAGCAACTGGCGCAACGGGCTTAACAGGAGCGGATGGAGTTACGGGAGCAACTGGCGCAACAGGCTTAACGGGTGCTAATGGCGTTACGGGAGCAACAGGCGCAACAGGTCTAACAGGAGCTAATGGTGTTACGGGAGCAACAGGCGCAACAGGTCTAACAGGAGCTAATGGCGTTACAGGAGCAACAGGCGCAACGGGTGCTGTTGTATCGGGTTCATTTGTAGGGGCATATGCCGCGCCACCGAACCAAACATTGACGAACACATCTCCTTACGTTAGTTTTACAGCCGTTCATGAATTACCTGTAGGTATTACTATTGGTATTCTTCCTAATAATACGATTACGGCACAAGTAGAAGGATATTATTTTATTGATTGGGCCTATGCTACTATTACAAACGGTCCTTCAGGCTCGGCTCTTCAATTAGAAATTAGTGGAAGTTATGAAGCTGGTACTACTGTCAATAGCGTTCAAGGCGATGAACCTCTTCTCAGTAATTCAGGTATATACTTCTTGAATGTAGGTGATACAATCAGAATTAGAAAAGCTATTTTTGCTAATGTAACAGTCGGGTATACCTCGTTGCCATTTCTTTTACCAGGCGCAACCCCTGCACCAATCGCCTTTTTAACTATTTTTAGAATTAATTAACCAAATCGCTATAAATTGATGATTTTTTTCAAAGGAGAAAAATATGAATTTTTTTAACAAAGTATCCATTTTATGCAGTTTGTTTATCTTCTCCGTTTTCCCCTATGTTAGTTTGCAAGCGGGTGGCTCTACTAATTCTTGCGAATCACAAATTGATGATGATGGAAATATATTTATGGTATGGCAGGAAAATATGAATAATCACTCTGTTGTTTATGCAAAGCAAAAATTTGTAAATGGAAACTGGTCTGAATCTGTAAAAATTTCAGATGATGAATTTTCTGCTTATAGCCCGATTGTAAAAACAGATGGGAAAGGTAATGCTGTTGCTTTGTGGGTGGGTTTATCAGAAAATTGTTCCGATAGTGCTTTATTGGGTTGTACAATTTTCTTAGGAGAAAATTGGAGTCCACCGCAATTAATTTCCAGCAAAAATGCAAACATCATGCACAACTCTTATGATGTAAAAATAACTAATGAAGGAAAAGCAATAGTCACATGGAATGCTCAAGAGTTTAATGAAAATGTTGATTTTCTTACGACCATGTACGTTACCGAAGCTGAGTTAGGCAAATCGTGGCCAACACCAGTAAAAGTAAATTAAAGTTTATTTCAATAAGAGGGTATTTAAAAAATATTCGTTAAGAAGACTTTTATGGAAGTTAATCGACTATAATATTGACGAGCATTTTTCTGATTTAAGAACATATCACAGGTTGAGCATACCCGTCATAGAAATCCGAGCAACTTTTTGGTGAATATGTTAGGTGGCTTGGCTGCATATAGTCATCAACCAAAGAAGCCTTCTTTAAACATAGTTGAGCGAGAAGATCTCGTGCTAATTGCTGCTTAAAAAAACCAAAGTTCAGGTTAATACATTAGACCTTAAAGATGGAGAGGCGCGGAAACTTTGGCTAAAAGACCTTTAGCTACCTGTATCCCTAATCAAAAAAGTCTTCAAAAACGAAGACGATTCTTCAGGAACTCTATACCTTGTCACCAATGATCTTGAAAGTAGTGCTGACCGAATCTATGACATCTACCAAAAACGGTGGAGAATAGAAGAGTACCACAAATCGATAAAACAGAATAGACCTCTTTCGAAATTCCCTTTGCTCATTAAAACAGGCAATTTTTGTGCAGATTTATCAAGGGACAGGATCTAGTTTCATTTGACATCCATGAGGATCGGTAGTCTTCCGATAGACCCATTCCTCATCATTTTCTCTCATCAATCGATCACATCCCATGATGTAACCTTGAAAAAAGCCATATTTATTCATCGCCTCTAATGTATATTGAGAGCTACTAGGAATATAGTGACTGCGAGGTCCATCGGCGGGGGATATGACATCTTGATGAAACTTAATAGCTTGTATACCTAGTTGAGTTACAAAGGAGGGCGTTTTTTGGGGGCAATTGATTTGTTTAGATTTATACTTGAAATTGACTAAGTCTGCATCTTTTCCCCATGGATCTGCAAAAAGCGCTACAGAAATTAATGTCAGTATAGAAAAAAAGAAACCCCGAAACATTAGAAACTCGTTTCAAACATTAAAATTGGAAAACAATAATGCTCTTTTAACATTTTTGTACTAATTCCTTCAAATAAACGATTATTGAACTCTTGAGCTTCTATTCCTGCCCCATTTATTCCACCTACATACCATCCGGTTTCAAGGCTAGCAGTAATTAATCCAGCTGCAGGATAACCATGCTTAAAGCACTCATAAGAAGCTAATATAAAAAGAGTGTTGATGATAAAAGAGGTGAGCGCAGCTTTTTTTTGTCCGACATAGTAATAACCGGCTCCCGGTAAAAGTGCATTCAGCTGTCGCGCTTTACTAGGAGATTTAGAATACTCATAATAAAGATCTAAATCTGATTGAAGCTCACAAGCATCGGGATGCCCATCTATTTTGTTTTGAACTTCGCAAATATTTGATTGAACAAGATCAGTATAGATTCCTAAATCTAATGCAGTTTCTGGAGAAAATTTTTGAATTTTTTCTAAAAATTCTTCTGCTTTTGTCTCATTTTTTATTTGTATATAGCAATCATACATCATGATCAACAGCTGGTTGAAAGCAGGAAATCGTGGTGTCGCTTGCACTAAAGGGCTACTTTCAAATGCACATATGGCTTCGGAATACTTTTTGCCTAAATAATAACAGAAAATAATGTCGTAGTGAATTTGCAAACAACGGCAGTCATTTTCTGATGCTAATAAAATCAAAGCCCTTTTATAACTTGTAATTGCTCGATATAAATCCCATTCACGTGCAAAAACCTCTCCAATCAACATTTCTTTAGCCCAATCTTGTTCAAGCTCTTCTGAAGTTAAAGCTTCAAAAGCAGACGGATTTTGAACTGCACTAATAACAGGAGGGCATGCAATGACAGGATTTAATTGACAGGTTGTCATTCGACAACCTGTACAAGATCCCATCAAAAAAATTAAAACAACTTTATTCCAGCAAGATTTAAATTTGTTTTTTATAGAAATCATTTCAACTGGCAGCCCATTTCATCCGGATCTGTTGATTTGAGATTAAAAAAGTCTAATGCCTCGTCAATTTCATAATTCCATGCGCGTACTGCTCTGCCTTTATCGCGGAAGACGTCTTGTTGACGTTTCGTGATCTCTTCAAGTTCGCACTCAGTATTTACAATAACTGGGCGAATAAAGATCATTAAATTGCGTTTACGATCATTTTTACGCTTGAATTTGCCTGCACCACCTAAAATTGGAATCATGCCTAAACAAGGGATTTCGTTTTTGAAGGAAGAATCACGATTATCAATTAATCCACTCATTACCACAAAGAAGCCATCTGGCACATGAATACGAGTTGTAGAACGATTTTTAAATAACACAGGAACAAGGTTTACATCAGTACGACTGACAAGATCTGAACTAGAATTTGCACTTGGAGCAGGCGATGTGACTTCTTCAATAATATCTAAAGTAATAATTCCATTATTACCAATCAGAGGTGTCACACGTAGTGTTGTACCGACATCAATGAATTGGAAGTTATTTGTAATAACATTTCCTTGATCATTTGAAATGGATTGAGTTTTATAACGATCTGTTTCCCCAACAAAAATTTCTGCTGTTACATTATCTTCAGTTAAAATTCTAGGATTTAGAAGAATGTGTGCCTTATCACTGCGATGCAATGCCTTAACTAAAGCAGAAATTGTACTAAAGTGCATGCCATGGTGCGTTAAATGTTTTCCAATAATCCCTAAATTAAAGCCTTGGCCACTCAATAGTGGTTTTGCATTTGGGATGCTATTAACATTTGGACTTAAAGTATTGAAGGCTTGGTTACCGTCACCTGGATTAAAACTTTCCCCCCCAGCAGTATTGCCCCCACCAAATAATAGACCCCAATCCACTCCATAAGTTAAAGAGTCTTCTAGGGTAGTGTCTAAAATCAACATCTCAATATAGACTTGATTTAAAGGGGTGTCAATTTCAAGAATTAAATCTTTAATCTTTTCTAATGCATGTACAGTACCGGTAAAGATAAGCGAATTGGATGATTCAATCCACTGCACACTATTGATAGCGGAAACAAGATCTATATTAGAAAGGCCGGTCGACATTAAGCTGAGTGCAATCTTTCTTATTGAAGTTTCTATTTGGTCGCCGCGGCGGTATTTTAATTTATAGATAAAAAATACTGTCCTTGCAATATGTCCAGCAGGTAAATCTTTTACCAGTCTAGAAGCCGCTGAAATACCTCCGGGCAGAAATTCACTCATTTCATTTAATACGGTGGGACCAAATCCAATAGAACCTGGGTAGAATTCTTCAGGTCTTACAGGAATTTGTTCTATCGGTCTATTTTCGCGACTATCTGAAATTGACCCTGCCGCAGATGTGAATCCTCCTGTACGTGCATCATAAGGGCGAGAAGCATACTGGGCAGTATTCGGATCGAAAAGCTGCAATGCACGATAATTTCCTTTCACCGTATTTGGATTTTTAGTGGGATTAACACGATAGGAATTTAAATTGGCATCATAAATGAGCGGCGTAAAAGTTCCTGTTTCATTGTCGTAAGAATTAGGATAATAGCTTTTTGTTACTTCATCATAGATCAAAGGATAAGAAGTATTATTATTTGCATCATAGAATTGAGGATAATATTTATCAGTGTTAGGATCATAGATTTGTGGCAGATATTTGCCATTAACATCGTAAGCTTGAGGAGGAAATTTTTCGTTCGAGACGTAGCGATTGGTGCCTGGGTCAAATATTTGTGGATTTAATTTTCCAGAAGCTAAACCATTTTCTTGATTAAAATTATCTAAGGAAAAAACTTTGGTTTTTCCATCATTGTTATCTAAATTTTGCAAAATGGCTAGCGCTTTATTGACGATAAACGGATTAGAAACAATATAAACACTGTTAGAGCTTGCATGGGGTACTAAAACAAATGGGTTTCCTTGTGCAATCGGTAAAATAATTTTTGAAGCTAGATCAACAATAGAATCTACAAAGCCGTTGCGCACTACATATTGACCCACCGTTACACCACTGTTGGGTGCATCTAAGCTATCTATTAATTGCGCAATTTTATCGACATTAGCTACAAGATCGGTAATAATTAAATTGTTGCTATCCCTTAAAACTTCCACAAGAGCATCATCGGAGAGCAACGGTTTAATTATTTCAGTGACTTTTAAAGGATCTAAGGTATTTAAACGGAAAACACGCGTGATAATTTGTGTTTCTTGTCTAGATGCTGAGTTAGCAGCAGTGACAATTGCTCCAGGAGCACGAACACGTGGATTTCTGTGAATGATAATGCTATTACCTTGCTCCATTAAAGATAAATCTCTAACTCTTAACTCTTGTAACAGGGCAGTCATTAAATTAAAAACAGAAGTCGGCTTTTCTGATATAATCGTCACATTGAACTGCAAATCTTCTTCTTCAAAAATAAAATTTTTATTTGTGACTCGACTAATAAAACGTATGTATTCAATCATAGATACGTTATTAAAGTTAATGGGTCCAACAGAATCAGAAGTAGCTGTAGACAGGTTAGCTAAGGATTGTTCATCTGCATTATTAGTATTGCCTGTATCTGCTGAATTAATCGTCTGACCAGCTTCAACTATGCTTAGAATACCCGTTGTACCAGCTCCAATGCTTGTTGAAGGTTTTTCAAGGATAGGTGGAACCACTATAGTATCAGTAGGAGTTGAATTGGGTTTTGTTGCTAGTTCTGATAAATCTACTTGAGCTGTTTCCTTATTCGTAGGCTTTGTCATTTCTTGACTAACTTTAGCAGGCAAGGTTGTTTGTGTTTTTTCAGTTTGAAAAGAATAGGAAACAGGTTTACCCGGATCATTTTCTTTAAATTCATTTTTGTAGGAAGGGTTCCAATTTATTTCAGTTGTTTGTGGGGAGCGAGTTTGCGCATTTATAGCATCTTTAGAAGTAGAAGGGGCTGGTGAAACATTCGAGTAATTGTCTTTGGAAGAGACTGGAACATCAGTATAGGGATAATTTTTTTCAGAAAGATCATCAGAATAAAAATTAGAAAAATCATTTTCTCCAAAATCATTACTTGGCTGAAAATTCCAGTTTTCTTGATCATCAACCTCAGAGAAAAGATTATTATCTGAAGAATAATAGTCATCCCATGAAGGGGTTTGATTGTAATCCCCAGAAACATTTTCATTAGTGTCTATGTCATAATAGTGAATGTTCTGAGCAGAAGATGTATTAAAACCCAGCTGAGCTAATAATAATAAAGAACATTTGACAATTAATTGCCGATGTTGAAAAAAAGTTTTCATAAGATTAATTGTTGCTTGCTTAGGTGAATAATGGTTTTTAGAGCCATCTAGATTGAATTTTATCATTAACTATTTAATCCTATTCTTATTAATTCTAATTTATATGAGCAGGTTGTGAAGTTTTAAGTTTATTTGTTATTTCAAACCTCGTCATTATTTTCTACAAAAAAGTGAGGAATTCAGAGAAAAGTTAACACTTATTTTTAAAATGATGCATTCGGTATTTTTTCACATTTAAGTCTGTCTATTTTTTGATCAGAAAAATATCTGTGCTTCAAAAACTTATCTTTATTTATTTATTTTAGAATTACAACTAATGCAAATTAGCGTAAGTGAATTAAAATTATTAGGCAAGATGATTTAAAAGTGTTTTGCAAACACGAATTTAATGCTAAAAATAGGAATAATAGTTTAAAAATGATGAATTAATAGAATTAGTTTTCAGCACAATTTAACATGCTAAGTAAAACTAAGGAACATTCAATAGATGTTCGACTTAAATTTACTTTGGTTTTGCGTAAAAGTGTCTCGACTTGTTTTTGTGGAGTTTGCTGAAATGATTCATTTAAACTTTCTTGAAGTAATTCTTTAGTAAACAAAATTGTTTCTGATGCGGTCTGGTAATTTAATGCCGTATAAAAAATTAAAGTGTCTCCAGGGTTCCATGGGTATTCAACTTCAGCAAATCGAGTCTGTGTTTCAATGCCTAATGAAGGGTTTTTTGATAAAATCTGTTTAAGTTCGTTGTTATCTTTAGGAAGATGCCATAAATGGCCACAACCACAGGAAATATAGCGAATACAATTTTGCTGAGGCATTAAAACAAGGTAGCTGAAAGCAAATTGTTGTTTCATGGGATCTTCAAGCAATAGCGAATTTAAAATAGTTGCCATTTCTCCTGGTTTATAAGTTAATTGACTTAAAGCGCGCACCATTCCTCTTAAAACAGAAGTATAAACAACTCCGGGAGAACCTTTAACTGAAGGTTCGCCTATAATAATACCATAACTGTTTTGAGGTAGAGTGAAAAAATCATAATAAAGGCTGGAAATTCCCAAGCTTTTATATGTAGATAAACCAATATCGATAGACTTCCAACAGGGAGGTTCATGGGGAACTAAGGAGTATTGGGCTTGCCTTAAGCTTTCTGACAATTCGCCTAAGGGATCTAGTTCTTTATTTTCTTTTGTAAAAGTAGGTGAATAAAGGTAAGAAGAGATATCCATCATAAAATCGACAATATCTTGATAACGATCTTTGACCTTCGATTGTAAAGCTTTAGTCAAAATTTTCTGTAAGCCTTTAGGCATCAGAGAAAGATGAATTTGGCCATGGCTGAGTTTGCCCAAAGCCAATTCATAAGTAATTATTCCTAAAGAGTAGATGTCTGAGGGGTAGGATGTGGATTCAGGATTATGACGTTGTTCAGGGCTCATATAGATAGGCGTACCAATTAGGCGCCGCTCAGATTTGGAATCCTTACTCTCTTCTGTGAGCATTTGAGCAATGCCAAAATCAATAACTTTTACGCCTCCTGACTCAGTGATTAAAATATTCTCTGGTTTCAAATCACGGTGAATGACTCCATGAGCATGTAAATGGCAAAGAGCCATAGAAATTTCCATTACAATTTCTAGAGCATGTTTGAGGGATATTAAATTGTGATGTAAATATTTGCGGAGGGAAATTCCTTGGATGAATTCCATTGCAATATAAAGGCCTTCTTCCCATTCTCCTTGGCCATATAACTTGACAATATTGGGGTGATCTGCTAAGGCGATAATGGAGGCCTCTTGAATAAATCTTTGGACCATTTCAGCATTTGTCAAATATTCCGGAAACAAAACTTTAATAGTTATAATGTCTTGAGTTTCAGGATGCACAGCTAAATAAAGATAGCTCATGCCTCCTTTTTCTAATAACGCCTCAACCTTATAAGGGCCAATTTTTTTAGGTATTTTTTCAGGTTGACGAAGATCTCGCTGGACAGCAGGTAAAGTATTTTGTTTATTGGGATTGTTATTATTCATGTATGCTTAAAGGTCATTATCTCTATTACTTACACTTCACTTAAATGTTTTTGCTTAATTTTGGTCATCTACACTGTTTTAAAACTATGCCAATTCTAAAATACGTACACCTAGATTTTCTCCAATCCGAATTAATTCTGCTTTAGCAATTAACTTCCCATTAAAAGTTAAATTCACCCCATTTTCAGGTGGTATCGAAATATCTAATAAATTTCCTACTTCGATTTGTAATAATTTATCCATGCTGATATTTAATTCACCAAGTTCGACAATTAGAGAAATGGGAACATGTTCAGATTTTAAAAGTCCTTGTGAAGGAATCTCATCGATCTTTTCAAGTGTTTTTTCTGCTGAAACTCTTTCATCTTCAACATTTTCATTTGTAGATGTGGTAGCAGAAGGTGTGTTTTTACTTGATTGAAATTCTGCATCCTCATTTAATTCGTTTTCATCTGATTTTTCTTCATCAAAATCTTTGAATAAATCTTCATCGAGTTCATCAAAATCATCATCATCATCCTCATCATCGTCCCAATCATCATCATCGTCTAGATTTAAATCACTTAATTCATCATCTTCATCATCTTCATCATCTTCTCTATTTGTAATATCTTTAATCATATGAGTATCTTCCTCTTGAAATAGTGGAAATTCAATTATTTTAATTTTAGCGTTTGATAGTTCCCCATAAAAAGCTGGTTGTCCAAATATAGATAAGGTCACAGGACCTTTTAAAGTATCTGGCTCAAGTGAACAACGATCTAAGGAGATAAAGTCTCCTAACGAAACTTTTTTCCAATCAGACCACTTTAATTTTGTATGCCCCACTTGAATATGAACCGGCACTTTCACATTTTGCGCAATTTTATGCGGAGATCGCGCTTGTTTTTTTTGAGAATAGTTGGATAGGGATTGACGCAATAATTGAGAAATAATTAATCGACCAGTCATATTGCGATTATTACATCTAATAGAGATATCTAAACATAAGCTGTCTTCAATTTTTAACTCCGTTTCATTTGTCAAAATAGGCGTAAGAGAGGGATCAGGGTTAACACGGCTAATGGCATATAAAGTTTCCAAAATCAAAAAACGCTGAAATGTATGCTTAAAATCTGGATCATGCAAAGTAAGCGGATTTGTATCATTTGTTAAAAGCAAAGATTCTAGTAACTCTAACTCTTCAGTTGACATCATCCAACAGGCTTCACCTTTAAGATTAGGTATCATAAAATGTATGCCAGAAAGAGGGTGACTTAGTTCTGTGAGCAGATCATCTTTAGTTTTCCAGGTCATTACGTGGGGAGTAATTTCAAAATCCGCAATGCTAAAAGTTTGGGTTAATACTTCTGAAAGTTTATGCCAAGGAAAATCAGTCAAACCTAATAAAGGTATTTCATCTAAAGCTTGAGTTTCGATAGGGTAATGTCGCAGCCAATCGTATGTTAAATTCATTTCAATCTAGGGGTAAGTTTTTATAATATTGTATGCACTAATTTCAACTCTCAAACTATATCATAAAGATAACGTCTGTAATCGGTATACAAGAAAAGAACTCGAGATACAACAGATTAATAACTTCCGTTTAAATATTCTACCATAAAAAAAGTGTAACTGGTTTAAATATTAGGATTTTGAAACTTTTTATTTACTTATTTGTATGTTTTTATACGCATGTTGGGCTATTTTAATGAGAAAGCCAATTTCGAAAGAGGTCTAATCATTAAAATATGGCCCTATTCTTAAGGGCAGGCAGAAAAGTTAAATCAATTGTGTCTATTGAGGCTGCTCTTCCTCGGGATTTTGCTTGAAATCTTCTTCGGTATTTTGATTCTGTTTTTCACTTTCAATCTTGATTAAAGGAGTTTCTGCTTGTGTGGTAGTGATAATATTATGCACAGTAATCGATTTAGATTTTAAATTATCCTTTAAAGATTCTTTTGCAAGTTTACTATCCAGCAATTTTTTTGCCTGCGGAGATAAATTGGCAAAAGAAATATTGATTTCTCCTCTTGCCTGATCATAAGTAGAAATTTTTATAGTAGCTCCCTCAAATAATTTAGGAGAGCGTAGAGTAATAATTGTATCTGTTTGACCCTGAGTTTTAATCACTGCTATTTGCTCAACAAGTTCTTTAATGAGTTGAGTTGTATTTTCTTGTGAAATTTCTGGTTGTTCGGGATCAAGTTGCGTAGGGCCGTTTAAATTCCTCATGACAGGAGCCATAGATGCAGCAGAACTTGTTTCAGCTTCTATAGTCCTATTCTCGGTGTTTTTAGATTTTGCTCGGGAGTCTTTTTTTGTTGGGTTAGATTTTTCATCTACAGATTCTTGTTTTTCATTCATGCGCTTTGATGATGTGCGATCTTGTAATGCACTCACAGACTCGAAAGTTTTTTGTTGAGAAATACTACTAGGCTGTGTGGCTTGTCTTATTTCTTCAATCATCTCTTTTTTATTCAAAAATCGATCGTTTAACAAAGCACTCATGGGTTTGTTTTCTACTGGAATTTGCATAGGATTGGTATTTAAATTATCTGTCATCAGATTTTTCATATTAGTCGATTGTAAATCTGCATGGTTATTATCTAAGGTTTGCTCCTCTGTTTTTTGAGTCGTTTCTTTCAGGTTAGTTGTCTCTTTATCAGCTTGCTTAGTCACTTGCTTGTCTGTTTGATTTTTGGGTAATGCACGGGAATTATCATTTGTAGAACGTTCTTGCAAAATTTGTTGTTCATTTTTTGAAGTCGACGTTTTGTCGTCTTTTTGTAACAGGTCCTTCGCTTCATCTTTTAGCTGGATGGTTTGTTTATTTTTTGCATTTTCTAATGCATTTTGATCTTGTGTTTTTGTACTTAATTGTGAACTTTCTTGTTCTTTTTTAATCATACTCGAGCGATCAGTCACTTGCTCTTTTTCTTTATTACTCAAAACTTTTTCAGTCAAATTCTCATCAGTAGTTTTCACTGGTTCTTTCAACTCTGCAGCTTGATTAGAAGCTGTTTGCTTTGGGTCTTTTATGTTTTGTAGAGGAGATTTAGCCCCTTCCTCTTTCGTAGAAGGGGGGGGAGTAAGATCTTTTTCTGGGGTTTTACTGAGCTGTTTGGCGGAGTTTTCGGCTTGCGAAGGAGATAAAAAGAGGGGTTTTTCAGCTTTTTTAGAAACTTTTTCTTGGGTAGCTAGAGCTGCATCTAAGAGGTTTAAAAGTTCTTTTTTGGTGGAGACTTTTTCTTTAGTGTCTTTTTGTAGTAATTCTTGAAGATTTTTTATTTCTTCGGGAGTAAGTTCTACTACCATGTCTTCTGCTTTATCAATTTTTTCTAATAAGGAAGACTTATAATCTAATTTTTGGGCCTCTTTTCTGATGCGTTGATTATGCGTAGTAGTTTTTGATAAATCTGCTTCTGATGCTTGTTCTTCTATAGCTTCTTGTTCTGTAGCCTCTTCTGCTTCTACCGATTCTTCTTGCTTTTTTTCTAATAGCAGGGAATTTAGAGCTTTTGCTTGCTGAGATTTAAGTTGAACTGACCGTGTTTTTTGTTGTTCAAAATCAACTTCTGTTTCTTCTTCAATTTCATTTGCTTCTTTTTTTTCTGTATTCGTTTGTTTTTGTTTGCCTTGCACCATTAGTCTAAAATTTTTATCAGCGGAAGGTGGGGGAGGTCTTTTATTGTCTTGTCGAATCAAGTTGGCATTAGAGTAATAATCTTCACGGTCTTCAATTCGAGCCATGTTCACACCTTTAAATTTTTAGCAAGCAAGCGCATTTAGCTTCTACGTAAATTGGATTGATGAACTAAAGAGCCCATTTCATCTTGTTCATTGCCTTCAGCAATTTCCATTTCTCGTTTTAATACTTTTTCCCAATCTTTTTTGTGAATCACAAGTTTATCCACTTCTTGGCGTTTAATGCGTAAATGTTCAACTGCTTGATCTAAGTTTTTTTGCGCAGTTTTCACTTGCTCTTGTTGATCTCTTACTTTTTTTTCTTCAATCACTAATTTTTCTGCGACAATTTTTATATAAGCTTTTGTTTGCTGAATTTTCGGACTTGTTGTTCCTTCATCCAACAGGGCTCTAAATTGTGTAAGTTTGTCTTGGTAATGTTTTTTAACCTGATCACGTTCAGCTTCAACTTTTGCTAATTTTTCTTCTTCTTGTTGCAAAAGCGCTTTTTTTTCTTTCATCACTTTTTCTGCATCCTCCACACGCTTTTCTTTAACTTCTAGAACTTGCTGTAAAGGATAGATAAGTTTAGCCATAAATTTTCTCGGTTTATATCGTTATTTAAACAAAGATTTCAAAAGTTGCATTGTCTCTTGATAATTACACTTTTCAGTCACGGCCTGTTTTAAAAATTTTTGTACTTTATCGATATGATCGATAGCAAAATCACCCGCTTTATCTGCACCGCGTTTGTATTCACCAATTTTAATCAACAGTTCGTTTTTCTTATAATTAGCTAATACTTCCCTCAACCTTCCAATCAATTGCAAATGATCTTTAGTTGTAATAGAAGTAATGACACGGCTTGCAGATGAGAGAATGTCGATCGCAGGGTAATGGTATTGTCTTGCTAGCTCGCTTGATAAAATGATATGTCCATCTAAGATAGAGCGTACTTCATCAGCAACAGGTTCATTCATATCGTCGCCCGCTACCAAGATAGTATAAAAGGCGGTGATACTTCCAACGTCCGAATTTCCACTTCTTTCAAGTAATTTTGGCAAAATAGCAAAGACGGAGGGCGTATAACCAGCCCGCGCAGGAGGCTCTCCTGCTGCTAATCCAATTTCTCGCAACGCTCGAGCAAAACGTGTGACAGAATCCATCATTAAAACAACAGACTTGCCTTGAGCACGAAAATACTCTGCAATTGAGGTACCCACATAAGCCGCATTTAAGCGTAATTGAGAAGCTTGATCAGATGTAGAAACAATCAATACAGAACGAGCAAGTCCTTCCGGACCTAAATCTTTTTCAATAAACTCACGAAGTTCTCGACCCCTTTCCCCAATTAAACTAATGACATTGACATCTGCAACCGCATTGCGTGCAATCATCCCTAGTAAAGTAGATTTACCTCCACCAGCTGCAGCAAAAATACCCACTCGCTGGCCCGTTCCTGTGGTCAATACGCCATCGATTGCACGCACCCCGGTAGTAAAAGGCTTGTCGATTGGCATACGTTTGACAGGGTCTGGGGGAGGCTGAATGATTGGATAGACTTCATCTAAAATCAGAGGGCCTTTGGTTTCTTCATCCAAAGGTTCTCCCAGTCCATTAAGAATTCTACCCAAAAGTTGGGGGCCAACTCTAATATGTAAAGGAAGATGGGTGGGGATGACTTCTGAGGAGGGGCCAATTCCACTCATTTCCCCTAAAGGAGAAAGAAGAACTTCCTCTTTGGTAAAACCCACGACTTCAGTTCGTAAAGCTTCCATGCCATCGCGTTTGACTAAACAGATTTCCCCAATTTTAACGTTGGGAACCACAGCCTTGATCAGCATGCCTACAATTTCTGTAATCCGGCCATTTACAGTCGAAAGCTCAAGGGATTCTAAGTCGCCAAGTAGTTTATCAATTTGATCACCGAAATTCATAGAGCGCCTATTTATGTATCGTTAGAGGACGCACTTAAGCGTAACTATTTAAACTCATTCTTTGGCCAATTAAACTTGTACGTTCATGATTGTTTTAATTCCTTCAAGAGCTTTACCCAATAAACTTGAGAAAAGTTCCATCTCTTGGCTAATTAAATTACTTTTCATTTGTAAAGCAAGCATTTGGCCAGGATTCATTTTACCTGTCGCAGCAAGTTCTTCAACAGATCTTTGAAGATTTTTCATTTTTGCTTGACTGCTTGTGAGCATATTAATAAAACGCTCAACAGGATTGGCAGCTTTTGCATCAGTAATAGGCGCTACATTTGGCGTTTCAATACCAGCTTTAGAGGAGGCAATGCGAATATTATCATCAATATGCGAAAGGTGATTTTTCAATAATTTTTGATAGGAGGGTTTGATTTCAACATTAGCCTGGTTGGCTTGCACAAGTTGCTGCTTGGTTTCTTCAATCCTAGAGAGAGTTTCGTTGGTTTGTTTTTTAATATCTTCAATAGAAACAGGGGAAGAACCGGAAGCTGATCCAGAATTTTCTATAAAGGAAGAAGAACTCGCGCTTGACGATTTACTTTTAGAAACACCTGATACGCCTTCAACTTCATCAGAATCTGAACCTTGATTGCCTTTATCCTTTTTACCTTGCTCGTCTGTCGCGGAGCCCATTTTATTAGAAGAAACATCTAAATCATTAAAATGAGTTTGTTGATGCTCAATATCAGCCTGAATGGAAGAATTTGCAAAAGCTTTAGGATCTAAAACTTCAAATTTTGGTTGAATACTCGATGTTTTCGACTCCATCATTTCCTGAAATTTTTCAGGACCTTGTTGCTCAACCCCTTCAGTTTTGACATTTTGAGATTGATTAACTTTGCTAACACCTTCGATTTTTTCTGACATAGTGGGCCTGCTTAATTAAGTGTATTGAACCTCATAAACTAATTTGGGTAAATCGAGAGCTTTAAACCTCTTCTCTTTACCCAAATTAGTGTCATAAAAAAGCCAAAAACTAGGCTTATTTATTTATGTTTCGAATATATCCCCTGGACACATCATGGAAAGCTGCGGCTACAGAACCTGCAGTTTCATTTAATTGGGAGAAAAGGTTCATCTTAAATTGCAATTCCAACATATCTGCTGGATTCATTTCGCCTTTTTCTTGCAAAACTTTGATGTCTGCTTTAATTTCTTCCGCTTTCGTTCTAATGGTCGAACTCAGGTCGGTGACGTTAAAACCACCTTCTCCGCCGCTTGATGTACCTGTCATGATATCCTCCTACTAATTTGTTCTTATTAACGATAATAATAAGTTCAGTAGGGAATTTCAGACTTGGGAAATTTCACTTCCTGAAGTCATTAAATAATTAATCACTTCGGTTCTGAAATGCTACGACACTTAATGTAAACCAAACTAATCTAAGCCTACATATATAATTATATGACGGACTAAACATATATGTCAATTAAAGGTGTTTAAAAAAATTATCCTATTTTATTTAATAGCTAAATTTCTAATAATATTATTAAAAAATATCAAAAAAATAAAATAAATTTACATTCCAAACAAAGATGAAGATTTCTTAGAAAGGTCTTTTTTAGACCATTCTAGACAGAGTTTCCCTAGGTTTTTTACAGTCTCATCAGATGTTTTTTCAATGACACCATTGATTAAAGTTTCACCTTTTTTTAGCTTATCTTTGCTTAAGAGAAAGCAGACACCTAAAAAGCAAGTAGCTAACTCATTAGCTGGTTCTAACTCCACAACTTTTTCAAAAATATCGGTAGCTTTTTTAATTTCTAGCTTAGATAAGGCAATATGGCCTAGGCCAATTTGCGGTGCAACGCTTGTGGGAGAAATCAGCTGACAAGCTTGAAAAATGCGAGTAGAACTGATTTCGTCTAATTGTTTTGCTCCAATGAAGCCACATTCGATCAGTAAGGCAAAATCATCTTGAAATTCTGACATAAGCTCTAGGTCATCACCTACCTTAGACTCTTCATTGTCTTCGCTATCTTCTTCAATTTTATCGACTATTTCTTCTTCATTATCAGGTGTGGTATTTTCTTCCATAAAAATCCTATGATTAAATTTTATTCTAAGGTTGTTTTTTCATTTTTATGCGGTTAAGTACTTTTACTGCACTATTGTAACCTTGTAATAAAACATTATATTTATCAAATGAAGATTTATTCTTACCCGAGCGAATAAGTGATTTGATTTTTTGAATTTTATTTTCTAAATTTGCGAACAATTCTTTCTTTTTAATGTCATCGACAAGTAATAATTCTAAATCAAAGAATTGTTCTTTTTTTTTCGGCTTTTTTTGCTCACCACTTTGTAAACCAAACATAATAAACCTCAATAATCCTTTTAATCATTAACCTTTATAGTCAATCTTGAATTTTTTGTTTGCATCTTCCAAAAACACAGCACTAGATGTAATCGATGTAATCCGCATATTGTCTATTTGATCACCTTCGGATAAAATGCGTCCATTGATCTGTACAGTGTATTTATTGCCTATTTTTGTACTTCCGGTGACTTGATACTGATTGCTAATGTTTTTAATGCCTAAATCAGTTGACTTGCTTTGCGTAAAGTTATAAACAGCACGTACTCCAGGGATAGCCTGAATTTGTGAAATGATTTTAGGAAAATTGTCTTCTAGACTAGCCGGAATATTACCGGATAAAGAAACTTCCCCGTTAACCATTTTAGGCAGCACACTTGTAAAGCCCCCATTTATCAACCAACCAGAAATTTGATTGAGCACATCTTCTTCTACCAGTACATCTCTTTTTAAAAGGTCTAAGTAAGGAAAATTAATTCCAACATAATCATACAGCTGCTCAGCTTGTTGACGTGTTTTAAGTGTGCCTGAGAGCACAAATTTACCAGCTTCAGGCGAGTGAATAGTTATTCCTTGCCAGGCACTATTTTTACTTAAAATGGAGTTGATCTCTCTCCAAACACCTTCATCAATGATGATACCTGAATCATCTACTGTTTTTACCACAGTTGGCATACTGTGCAACGCATACAAAAGTTGATTCTTTTCAGCAGCAGTGGAGACATGACCTAATAACAAAACTCCAGCTGTAGACTTGTTGTAGGCCCATTTTACAGAAGGATAAGCTAGCATAGTTTTTTGTAGCATTTCTTCCGCATTATTATTGACAACTTCTTGAACAGGGTTGTTTTTAAAAAGAGCGTTTGTGCCTATTCCTAAGATAAGTAATAAACCTAAAAGTGAACCTAAGAGTAGAAGTTTGCCAAAGTTTGATTTGGGTGGAAGTGCAGGTTCGGCCGGTGGAACTTCAGTTGTTTTTTCTTGTGTTATAGGATTAAAAGGCTCCACATTAGATTCTGAAGGAGATTTTCGCTCTTCTTCTGCTTGTAAGACTTTTACAATGGATGGAAGTAGAGGAGAGATGATTGTTTGCATTTCTCCCTCGCGATCATAAATGATAAACGCGCTGGTGCCGATAGTGACAATATTAGTAGGTTCTAAGCTTTCTTTTCCTTCAACTTGCTTTCCACTGACCACTACACCATTTTTACTGTTTAAATCTTCGATAAATAAAGTATCCTCTTCCGTCACCGTAATTTTTGCATGTTGACGTGAAACACTTTTGTCATGAAAAACGATATCGCAAGTATTCGCATCCGTACCTAAAATATAAGTATAGCCGGATTGCATGTAAAATTCAGCGCCATTATTCGGACCGTTAACAACTTTAACGAGCCATCTGCCAAAATCAGCTAAACCAAAATTAATTTCTGCTAAAGGCGCAAATTCGCTTTCATTATCTTCTAAAATCGTATTGTGATTGTGTGGCATTATCTCATCGTCTTTTTCAATGGGTGGTTGTTCGGTTAAATCTTCAAAAATTTCGGGTGAATCACTGAGTTCAGTCGGAGGAGCGTCCTCAGAAGGTGTATCTTCTATTTGTTGATTTTTAATGACTTCTGTGGGGTAGTTTTCGTCTAGTATGTGAGCTTCGCTTCCTACATAATAACGAAAAACTTCATTACCCAATGTAATGTTGTCGCCATGGTGTAAAAGTTGTGGATGTTCTGTGATAATTTCATCATTAATAGAAATAGGATTTGTTTCACTTAAGTTTTCCAGATAAATTCCCTCCGGTCGAGCATAAGCGATGGCATGTTTACGAGAAATTAGGGGGTCCGGAATGACAAGCTGGCACTCATCGGCATCACGCCCAATAATCCACTCATTTCCGTTTTCAAAGGATAAAACTAATCCTTTTAAATCGCCGTCTTCTGATATTAGTTTTGCTGCCATAATAAGTTACCGATTTTAGTGGTGATTAAGTGCTTCATTTCGCCAAAAATCAACTATTGTGACAAAATCTTCAAGTTTTTCTTTAAATTCTTTATAGTGACTACTTTTTGAGAGTTCAGCGGTTAAAGTAAGAAATGCTTCATCGATTGTTAAACCGATCACGTTAGAGCGTGTTCCGCGGCCAAATAAATTTGCTTCCATTATTCGAGTTAAAAAAGCTTCTTTATTTTTTTGAGGGCAGGGGCCGATAATGGATTTTAATGTATAGATCTCATCTAAATTTTCTGTTTCAATCTTCACATCATCCTCAAAGGAAAGAGTATATTTTCCTTCAGAAGTCGTTTGAATAGAGTTATCCATGTCAAGATCTTGTCCAAGTTGTTTGATCAGTGAGTCCAGCATGATAAACTCCAAAAAGTAATTTGCAAGTTTTTCTAATATTTAAAGTAAAACTCTATTTTGCCAGAAAAACTTGCAATATGCAAATTATAGTCGATTAACTTTGAAATGATAATTTTCACTGCTTCAAAGCTTTCGGGCTTGATCGATCGTAAACGACCTAATATTAGAAATATGGGGTCGTTTACGATCGATCAATCACGAGGCTTTCACGCAAGTCAAAATTTATCATTTCAAAGTTAATCGACTATAACAATTCATTGCTTAATTAAGCCCGTCCTGAAAACGAAGAATTAATACTTTGTTGCAATTGCTCTAATGAACGACGCAATTGATCAAATACATCGCGTGCACGTTGAGCTTCAGATTGTTGACCTTGTAAATAATCACTGGTGATTTGCGTAATCGCATCAATTTGAGCTTGCATTTTTTCTAAAGCGGCGCCAGAAATTTGAATACCGGCGGTGACCGAATCTTTAATACCTTCCGTTAAGCTGCGCATCATATTGGCTTTTAATTGTAAGACGCCATTAATTTCTTGGCGACGTGTGGAAATTTCATTACTTTGATTATTCTTCAGTTTAGTTAAACGTGTGTCTTCTGTTTTAAATTCTTGGTGTGCCGCGTCAATGACATCTTTATTTCTATTATATCCTGGAACTGTTTTTGGATCGTCTAACCATCCTTGTAAAACAGTATCACTAACGCCTACGCCACCTGTAGCTTCAGCGAATTTACCTTTTGCTTCATTAACTACAGTTTCTTTCTTTGCAATATCTTCTTGATATTGTTTTTGCGCTTTAACGTCTGTACCAGCTGTCTCAGCTAAGTTCACTGCTCCTAAGACAACATCACCGGCTTTTTGTACTGCACTTGTAAGCGATTGATAAGCGCGATTCAAAGCAAGCTGTTTTTTTGCCTCCGCACTTAACATGGCAGTTTCAAACTTTGTACCCATAGAATCTAGGGCATACATTGCTTCTTTTTCTCTGAGTTCAGCATTTAATGCCATCACATCTAACATAGCAATATAAACATCTGCCATCAACGACCCTTGCAAATAAGGATTTGGTTTTGCCGTAGAAGTAGGAGGAGTGTCTTTGTAAGATGGAATATCTGGTTGGTCCATAGCAGTATCTTTTTTGGGGAGAACGACTCTTTCAGAAGACAGTAAAGAATCTTGAGTAGGGGAAGGTGTCTTTAAAGAGAGTGGCGAATCAATACCTGAAATTTTTGAGGGGATGTGTGCGTCTGAAGGAATTCCAGAACCTATTTTTGTGTCACTCATAATAAACCTCATTTTATAATTTTTTAATTAAACATTTTTTAATTTATGTAAGCTTAACCGTTATTTTCCGCCCAACTTTTCAGACGTGTTGTCAAGTTTTCTTTCTCTAGTAGAGCTTTTTCATGCATCGTTTTGTACTCAGGCAAATTTTGGGACTTGACAATCACTTCTGCTAACGCATCTACTGCTAAAAGAGGTTGATTGAGTTTGATATAGCAATCATACAGATGAAAACAAGGAGTCGGATTTTCTGTATCAAACTCCTTAGAAATAATGTAGTTAGAAGCTGCTTTTTCATAATCTTTTAAATAATGATAACAAGCACCCATGGCCAAACTATAACGCACATCTCCTAAGTTCAAATATCTTAATGAGTCAAAAATTTTTACTGCTTCTGCATATTTTCCGGCTTTAAATAAGTTATAACCCTGCTTGTAAAATTGCTCCATCATGTCATCGGTAATTTCAAATGCCTGTTGAGGGGACTGTTTTTTTACCAACAAATTGACAAGAGCTTCTTCCACCTTTTGTTTGGATGGTAAAGAAAGATTAAGATTTGTTTTATTAACAGATTGTTGAATAGTTTCTTTTAATTGATTTTCCATCGTTACCTCTAACCTTGGTATGAGTTAAATATTTGACTAGAAGCAGCTCGTGAAGATCTCATCAATGTATTAATTGATCTGATCACTTCACTAATTATGTCACTTTCTGGTGATGCTTGCAGTGCTCTGATCATATCATCGATAAAAGCAATTAATGCTTTAATTTGAGCTTCCGCTTTTTCATTTTCTCCTAGTTCTACTGTAATTTGGTAGATAAGACCTTGATACACAGACTCTACAGCACTTGTTGTCACGGTAGTCATGACACTAGTCATTTTCAATAATGTATCTAAAGCTTGCAACCGCGCTTGTTTTTCTGCAGGACTAGTATGAGAAGTAGCAACTGTCTTAAGATTACCAACAATTCCACCCAAGGCATTTGTGGCGGTATTTTTTACACCAGAACCTACACTTCCAAAAGCTGATAAAATTCTCTCAGGACTTTTTAAAGTGCCATAAGCTTTATTTAACGCCTCTTGCGCAGTTTCTAATGATGTGATCAGTTGTTTTTTTACTTGATCTAATGTAGATTTTGCTTTGTCTACCATTCCCAATTGTTTTACAGGTATTTCCCCTGCAGCAGTAGGCGCTTTATTAATTGAGCTTGTAGCTTTGGTAGCAATGATCATGACTGCCACCATTTCCATAATAAAAATAAGCATTTTGAGCATCTGTTGATTAGATTCATCAAGCCCCGTTAATTTGAGCATTTCACTAGGAAATTCTAGTAACACTCCGCTACTCATGACTATAATTAATGTCAATTGAACAGCAAGTTGGCGAGCTGCTAAACGTGCTGCTTGAGCCACTACTGCAGTTGTTAGTTTTTGGGTAGCCATTCCGGTAACCGCAGTTCCTCCGGTAGGGGCTGTTAGAATAACAACGACAGCAACAATTGCTACCGCATAGACGATTGCGATTACTTTTAAAGCCGCTGCAACAGCGTCAGGTAATCCGGATGTCATTTCACTAAAAAGTTCATTAAGTTTATTAAATGTTTTTGAAGTGATCCCTGTTACCGAATCAACTACCGTATAGGTAAGCATAAGTCCGGTGACTGCAATTGCTGCTAAAGCTAGCGGACTTAGCAAACCGGCACTAGCAATAGTGGCCACAAGAGAAACCAAAGAAACCACAGCACCTACAACCATGGCGACTTTACTAAAGATAGCCAAATTGTTTTGTCTATTCAAAGATTTATTGTAATCTTCCGCGTTTTTAGCAGTGATATCGGCCCGCACTTGAATATCTGTCAACTTAAAATTCGTATTTCTAGCCGTCAGTTCCATTTGTAAAAGTAATTTTTCACTGAGTATTTCTTTAAGATTGTATAGGGCATCGATGATGACACTTAAATAATTAATACTCAGAGTATCATTATTATTACTAATCAGGTCACGTCGTGCTTCTGCAACAGCTTTCACATTAAGAATGCCTTTATTGACCGCCTTCCATTTATCCATGTCGGTCGTGCCGGAGACCCAACTGATAGGTAAACCATATTTTTCTTGAATCACCTGGGTTGTTTGGGCGTTTAATGTTTCAAATGAATATTTCACACGCGGATCCACAGCTTTTCCCTCTATCGCAGCTTTCAAAAGTGTTGCCTCTTCTGAGTTAGCAAAAGCAGGATCAGCAGCCATGCGTGTCTGTAAAACGTCTATTCTGGTTTGTTGAAACTCGGCTTCAATTCCTTTGCGTTCATCTTCTGAATAAGGTTTTAAAGGAGTTTGAATCCAGGCTTCTTTATTTGGTTGATATAAAGCGCTTAATGTAAAGTTTTCGAGTTTTGTTTCTGCTTTGACTTTTTTTTCAACTTGAGATTGTATTTCAGCTGCTTTGCTAACTAATTCCGGATTGTTTAGGGGAGTCCCTTGAGTCAGATGATTAAATAGATCTTTTTGATTTTCAGGTGAACTGACTTCTTGCAGTAGCATAGTGATTTCTTTGGCAATAAAACCTGTCACAACATTTTGTGCCGCAGGTTGAATAGGCGAAGAAGATTTTCCATCGCTAGGTAGAGGAAGTTTTGGTAAATCCGCTTCACCTTCATAATTTTTTTTATCACTATAAGCTGTAGTCATCACAGCAATAATACTATTGATGGATGAGTCTGGTAACGTTTCGATAACGGGTTTAATCTGTTGAAGGGGAGTAGAAGTATTTTCTCCAGGAATTGGAGGAACGATGCCATTAAATGAGCTACCCGGTGGTGGAATGAGCATGTTGACCTCTATAATTATAATTGATTATTTTTAGTCTCAGATTTAGATTCTGCATCTTCTAAATCTTTTATTTTTTTTAATTCTACTTTCACGCCTTCTAAACTCAATAAACTGCGTTCTTTTATCTTTAAAAATTCGGGTCGTTCACCGGCAGCTTTCAAGGTCATCTCTAAACAAATTAATGCAGATAAATAATCTTGCATTTTAATGTAACAATCTGATGTATGGTAATAAGGTAAAGGATCATTGGGATCTAACACACTACAAATGGTATAAATTTTTATAGCATTTTCATATTCTTTTAAAAGGTGATGACAAGCTGCTAAACCTAATACAAATTTAAATTCCATTGAATTCATCAAAATGAGAGTCCGAAAAATATGGGCTGCCTCAATATATTTTCCGGTATTGTATAAATGATAAGCCTGCGCATAGAGGCTCTCCAAAAATTGAGGATCTAATCCTGTTGATTCTTGAGGACTCATGCCAGCTTTCAAATTTCCAGCAATTTCATTGACAGCACTGGATAATTCTGTGATTTCTTCCATGTTTATCTCAGCAGTCGAGTTTTCTCGTTTAGTTCGAGAATGGGACATAATAACCTCCTAAATAGAATATGAACTTTACCTTTCTCTTAACGATAAACGACAGAACCCCAAGATGTGTATTTGCTAAATATCTCAGAAACAATGTCACTAGCAGTTTTCGCATCATCTGAAAATCCTGTAATCAATGTACTCAGTTTTTGACCTTCTTGTTGCGAAATTTCATTTAAAGCATTTACACGTTGTTGAGCACCTGGGACCGTCACTTGGTTAAATGTATCCACAGCTGTTTGAGCTTTATCCGTGTCTTTTAAATAGGGAAGATCCTCAAGTTGTACAGTCTTTATACTGTTTAAAACATCAAGATAAACTTTTTGTTTATTGGTCTCGTTTTCTAATAGTGTTGAAAAGCTCATTGCTAAGTTGAAATAGGTATCAGTCATGCTGATGAGCAGTTCAATTAGATCATCGAGAAGGTCAAAAACACTTTCTTGTTCCTCTACAGTTGCAGTTTTAAGTGAAGCTTGAATACCTGTAATCGTTTTTTGAAGTTGTTTTAATGTTTCGTCTCCTTCTAACAAACGACCTTCCCATTTTTCAGCTAATTCATTAGGTCTAAAAACACCCGTGGCGGCAATTTGATCAATAGCAAATTCAGTAAAAGCTTCATTAAATCCAGCGGAACGCGCTTTTGCTTCAAAAGCTGTTTTAAAATCATTGAAATTTTTCAAGCTTGTCGGGTTGGATCTCAATTCTTCCATAATTGTCGTTTGATAGGTTTCGGGTATATCCGTTGTGGATAAAAATTCTTCAGCTTTTGTCAATGAAGGATCGATTGCTAATCCTTGTTGAACTTCTTTAGCAGCAGGTATTTGTGAAATATCTGATGACTCCGATATTTTTTCCATTGCCATAAAAACCTTCCTTTAAATCAGCTTTGAGAAGCTTTATTATTAAATATAAAAAACATTCGTCTTATTTTTTTAAGCATTAAATTCTCTTACTATAACTTTTATTGATATCGCTCATTTGTTTAAGCAATTGAGTCACAGTTTTATAAAGCATGTCTAGAAGCTGCATCACTTTTTCAAAATCTTTTTGTAATTCCTGGTTCCAGTTTTCGAATTGTTTTATCGTATTAGTCAAATCATTGGCAGCTGATTGACCAGGTTGTAAACTACTAATGACAGACTTTGAAAAGTCTTCCATGGCTTTGACGGCATTAGGAGATGTGTTTGCTGCTAATTGTTCAAAAGTTGTACTAGCAGGAAGGTTATTTTGTTGTAGTGCTTCGGCCCATAACTTATCAATATTATCTACCACTTTTTGCAAGGACTCAATCAGGTCTTCACTCGCACCCTGGTCTGTTAAATTTTGAATTTGTGTTTCCAGATTGGTTTTAACATTCCAAATGTCTGTACCGACATCTGTCCAAGTTTTGCCTTCGGGTAAAGTAGGAACATTTTCTAATTCTACCGTGACGGCTTCCAACATGATTTGGTTAATGCCATTGATTCGATATTCATCGCCTTTATTACCCATGAAATGTTGCAAAATTTGGGCTGAAGTCTGTTCATCCGTTCTCTTTCCATTGACAGTATAAGGAGGGTATTTGTCAGCTTGAGTCATTTCGTATTGAACAGTCGTTCCATTTTGAGCGGCTCTTGTTTCCGCAGCTGCATATTCTCTGTCGTAAGCTGCTTGGAAGCCTTTTTCATCTGAATTTCCGTCATTTTCTTCAATGTACTTTTGAACTTCGGGAACTGCAGCGGGGGGAATGCTACCCGGACTTGCTAATGTCGGATCATAAGGCCAAGGTTCAGGAGTACTTACATAACCAGCTATATCTATAAGATCATTTAAGGTTTCTAGTACGGCTTGATCCAACTCAATACTGGCTTTTACATCTTTAACTGTATCCGTTTGTGCTTCCATTAACTCTTGCATTTGTACATAAATATAAGTTTGCAGGCCTAAATCTTCATCTTTAAAGTCACTTGCCGCTTTAACTGTTGTCACAATGATTTCAGAATTTAAAGCGGACAATAAATTAAGTTTTTGGGAATCGCTTAGACTTTTAACATCAAGACTTGAGTTTATCCCCACTTTATCTAGTTCAAAGAGCATTAAACTCAATGAAGTAGCCATCTCTTTAGTTAGATAGGAAGTTCCAGCCTCTGTGGTTACGCCGTTTTTTGCTAAGGATTCTAGTTCTTTTAATGCTCCAACTAAAGCATTAAGATCGCTTGCTTTTGATTGTGAGGGATCTGCAGAAGCTCGGGTAACGATATCTGTAATAACTGCCATCTGCTCGTTCCAAATTTCTTGGACAGCCGAAGACGTTTCGCCGGTTGGTTCAATTTGCACTTCACCAATGCCATACATATAATATTTACCGCTAGCAGCCAAATCATTAAGGTATTTTTCAGTCTGTTTAATGTAAGCAGAGAGGTTTTCTGGGGGGGTGGCGCTGGACGAACTTTGACTAGTTATAGATAAATCCATCTTGATCTCCAAAATTATGATAATTGAATTAAACTAATTTAATCTTACTTAAAAAAAATGCAAAACGTCAAGTTAATATTTTAAAATACTATCCAAGCAAATTTGTATTTATTTTTATATTTTCAATAGAACCAATAGAATGTTTTAAAATGTCTGTTGAATTTGAAAAAGAAGATAAAAAGTTGTGATAAGAAGGTGTAATTTGCATCGCATTGATAAATAATTCATTCTGAATATTTTCAGGTAAAGCGGTTAAATTTGCTGAAAGCTGAGCGGTCAAATCATTCAATACTGCTTCTAAGTTATTTTTGTAATCACTCACCGCACTTGAGCCAAATTGATTGCCAATTAGAAGCTTGAAATAACCTTCAGATGTTGAATAGTCAGCAAAGTTTATTGTTTGGTTGGGTACAAGTAATGCACGCATTGCTGCAGTTTTACTAAATTGTTGCGTACCTGATTCTACTAATTCATTCTGTAACGCTTTTTTAAAACTTTCGGGTGTACGTGGCACCCCATCACTTAAGACACTTTTGATAGCAGTTTCCGCAATAGAAATACATGTATTCAAACTAAGACTTTGTGCAGGAGAATTCATTAAAGCGACTGCAACTGAGTCAATAAGTAAGGCTTGATCGATCGATGCAGCACTAACAATTGAAACAGAAGGTGCCAAAAATAGACCTTTGCTCAGAGCATTTGTGCCAAACTGGGCCACAAATTGAGCTTTATCATCACTTAAACCTAGGGCTTTTAATGCACTGACACTACTACTCAAAATTTTAGAAGTAAATTGTTCATTCATTTGTGCCACTTCAGTGCCAACACTCTTTGCTTGTGCAGGTGATAATTTTCCGGTAAGTGATTGTGTAAATCCTTGGATACCCACATTAACTTCCACTAATCGACTTAAAATTAATAATTGATTGATTTTAAGAATATTGCTAAGTGTTTTTTTTGTTTCTGGTAATAAGTTGCTTAATTCAGAAATTCCAGACATTTGTAAGGCAACTTTTTGGTCAAAATGTCCATTTTTTATTTGTTCAATAAAATCAGTCGAAAACATAAGGGTGAAAAGCAAAGTGGAACTTGAAGAATCTTGTGGTAAATCCACCAAAGCTTTACCCATATGTTGAACTAAAGAAGATAAGGCATAACTGGAGCTTTTGTTAAAATGATCTAGAGAAAGTAAAGCAAGTTTGGATGTTCCTAGGTCTGAAGAAGACAAGGAAACCTTATTTAAATAGATCTCTAAAATATCAGCTGCTAAAATTTTTCTAATAAATGCGCGAGTAGAGCGGTTGCCCTCTTCTGCTTCTGGAGCTAACATATCAAAAGAAGTTGTTAAAGATTCCTCTGAAGACGTTAAAGTTTTTCTTAAATTTTCATAGGCTGCAGATGCATCTAAATCTCCAAGACTAGTCGCTTTTTGGTGACTTAAATAAAGCTTAAAAGAAAAATTATCTATTTGCGCATCGAGTTGAAGGTCTAATGGGGCTACATATTTTTCATTTAAATAATCATTGATATTTTTTTGAATTTGTTGCGCATTAAAAGTAGAGGTCGGTAAAGGAGACAATTCAGCTGGATTTTGTTGTAATATTTCATCAATATACGACGGTAACGAACCAACACGCACTTGATTATCTGCTTGATTTTGAGGTGAAGTAAGAGGGGAGTTTGCAGAACTACTTATAGGGATTAAAGGAGCTAGTGGCATCTGAGGGACATTTTGAACGTAAGGGCCCAGTGAAGTTTGTAAATTTTGATTAATAGCAGTGGCTTGAGAATTATAAGTTTCAGTAGCAGTATTATATTGATTGATTTCTTCTATACGCCCAGCCCAGTACTGATTGAATTCAGTTACAGAAGTTTGATATTCAGCCGTTAAACGTAGATATTCTGCTTGAGCTTCTGGAGTGTCGGGAATTGTATAAACACCATTGCCATCTGTCGTTGCCCCTAATTTAATTAGACCATCAATATAGTGGTTATAATCTGCAACAATTTTTTCTAATTGTTCTTGTTGTTCTTCATTTCCTTCTTGAATCTGATTAATTAGCTTATTTTGAGCTGTGTTTAAAGCTCTAGCTTGATTAAAAATGTCACCCAACTCGTTCATGATTTTATCAGTTTCCATATCCACTTGCTTTTCTGCGTTTGCAAGGGCATCCATTGTGTCGATAATCTCTTCACTTTCTTTTGTTAAACTTCTAGCAGGTACTTGCAGTTGCGGATTATTTCTTACATCTTCCGCTTCTCTAATCATTTGTTGAAAACCCAATTGAGCAGCTGCCACAATGTCTAAAAAATCTAAAAATGAAATAACTGGTTTGCTAGGTGGGGGAAGCTGAGGTGTATTTAAGTTCTTGTTTGATATAGAAGAAGTGGAACTCGTTTCGGTTTGGCTAAGAGAGTCAACAGCAACATTTTTTGATTGAGCAGATACAGGTACAGGTTCGCTTTTATCAACAGGATTATAATTATTAGATGTTGAATTGGCACCAATTTTTAATTCCGACATAATCGTCTCCCTAAAAATTATTACAGCAAGTCCTAGTTATAACTAAGTTAAATCAGCTACAATATGATTATAACTCTTTATCTAATTATTAAAACAAACAAATTACATGAAAATTGAAACTTTTATTTTTTTACGAGATAATTTAGTTAAATTGGGGGAATTAGATCGTACATGTTGTATATGTTCACCAGTAGCTGACAAAATCGCTGCGCGATTTAGCAACCACCCGTGAATAGGTACCAATTATTTATTCTCATCGAACTCACATTTCTATCAACGCAGGTTCGCAGGGCCCGGGCCTTTTCAATAAACGCATTACCTAGTTTAATAAAAGTTAGAGCTACGAAAAAAAAATAATAGATAAAATTTTTTGTATCTTTTATTTTAATTTAATTAAGTAATTCATTTAAGCTTGTCTACTTACTAATTATACTGTATTATAAACAGCATAATTAAATATGTTGTAAACATAAACAATAAAAAGTATAGGGATTATGAATATAAAAGAAAGTTTAATATCTTTGGCGGAGTATACAGGATTTGATAATAAAACGAAAACTCATAGATTAGGTTTATTTGATAATGATAAAATTATAATCACTCAACGTAGTAAAATACCAAATTTTGAATGTCTAACCGGTATCTCGTATGACTTAAAAAAGATTGAGACGTTTTTAAAAAAAAAGAAAAGAAAGATTGATAAAATCTTAATGAATAAAGGTTTTAAGGGTAATTCAGACCAACTATTCAGTAATATTACTCATATTTTTGTAAGAACGTACTATATTGAAAATGCCACAGATCAGCAAAAACAATTTTTATGCGATGTGATTAAAAAAAACGGGTTTAGTCGATTAGGAACATTAAAATTTTTTTTTGAGTGGTTGGAATCCAGTTGTAGAGAAGGAGGAAATCTCCAAGACTTTATCATGCAATTCGAAAAATATTCTCAATATTTTTCCACCGATGGCATATTTGACCTATTTCACAGTGCTAGCCTAAATGGATTAATTTTCGACTTTAGTAGGTTTATTCCTTTTTTTTCAAAAGAGCCATCAAAAGAAAATGCGTCTATTTGTAGATTAATGTGCAATGTATCACCTGAAAAACAACAACAAGTTATCGATGCTTATACTAAGCTTGTAGAAATTTGTGATTATGATCTTTCTTCAAAAAAAGAAATGTCTGAAGCATTTAGATATTTGATTCATTCAAATGGTGTTAGCCGCTGTGTATTATTTAAAAATATTCCAGAGCATATTGATGATCAAATTCGTTGGAAAAACCTCATATTATCATTAGATTACCCCTATACTAATGCCCAATATGTAGAATTTTCAAAAAATTGGCCAGTTTGTTTAAATCTTCCGGATATGACTTTAAGTAAGATTTTAACAGAGCTTTCAAAATTTCTACCTTATACATCAGCCATAGGTGCCTTGTCGATTTTTATGAAATCTAACGGGCAGGAAGATAAGTTACTAGAATTAATGGAAGATTTAAAAGACGAACTCATTTCTCCAAAAGATTTATTCGATATTTTTTCCCTATTGGTATCCTTAGTATCCGAAGAACCTCTTGATAGAGAAAGTGAATATGTGGATTCTTCTAAAATTTTTTTAAATTTACTTGATGTACCGAGAGAAAAAAGACTCCAACTTGCAAAAATGTTAAAAGAAGTTACTGAACTGCCTTTAGGTTTTACAGTTGAGCTTTTATCTCCTGAAAATTATGATGGAAGAAGTACTGCAGAATTAAGACTTTTATGTCCTGACAGTTACAAGGAAAGTGATGAAAAATTAGAACTTTTATTAAAAAATTTACCTGATTATCTTCTCAAATATCTTCCTTTTTTCGCAGGTTTTATGGATAAACCAAAACAGGAAGTATTTGCGGATATTGTCTTTATTCCTGAACTTGTCACTGCTTTATTCCATTTCGAAAACGTGTGGAAAAATGAGAAAAATACTGAAGAAGAAATAAATAGAAAATCTGAATATTTTGGTGAACTTTTAGAAAAATTTAAACGCTTTAGAAAAATTCCCTATTTTATTGAAAGTGATGGCGTAGAAGAACCAGAGATTAGAAAAGAAATAAAAAATCTCTTTCCTATGGAAAGATTTTTAAAATTCTTAGAAAAAAATCAGTTTGAAAAAATGACTCCTAAGGAAATGCATGTTTTTTTAAATGGGGAAAAAACTGAAAATTTAATGGAAGATTGGAGTAATTATTACGATATTCCTTCTAATAAAAAAAGTGCTCGGACGTCTAAAGTTTTAAATTCATAAAAAAATAAAAAATTTCCAGGTTTGCAATCGTAAACCTGGTCTTATAGTCGATTAACTTTGAAATGTTAATCT
>Ga0105045_10000386_pt1 | contig 30938 bp, 26 predicted proteins | sample MAT02_FD_78089 | JGI IMG/M metagenome (GOLD analysis project Ga0105045, IMG submission 78089) | Freshwater microbial communities from Lake Fryxell liftoff mats and glacier meltwater in Antarctica - MAT-02 (megahit assembly) | ecosystem: Environmental > Aquatic > Freshwater > Ice > Liftoff... | reverse complement strand
TGGCAACGGCAACGGCAACGGCAACGGCAACGGCAACGGCAACGGCAACGGCAACGGCAACGGCAGAACGCAAAGGTGTTCAGGGAACAGAAAGGGCACAGAGAGGTCGGTGCGACAGCCTAAGGCCCGTGCTTTGGTGGCATTGATTTTTTGTGAAAGCAACTGCAGCTGCTTGACGCCAAGTCGCAGAGGCGCAGAGGCGCAACGCTGTCGGAAACGCGCCCAATTTCGTACCTGAGCGCGACTGCAAAAGAAGAACTGCAGGACCTGCACTCGCGGGAGCAGTTCCTGCAGCATTCAGCCTCCTGCCTCGCAGGCCTCCGAGACGACAACGCAGGCCGACAGCGTTGCGCCTTCGCGCCCGTGCGCCTTGGCGTCAAGCAGGTGCGGTTGCAGTTGCTGTCGCAGAAAACCAGTGCCACCAGACCACAGGCCCCTGGCTGTCGTACCGACCTCTCCATGCCCTTTCTGTTCCCTTTGCAGCTTTGCGTTCTGCTGTTACCGTTGCCGTTGCCGTTGCCGTTTCGGATGCCACTCAGCCCGTCGTCTTCACCTGCTCGATCGCCCACCCCAGCGCCGATGGGTAGTGTGCCGCGATCTGCACCAGCGCCCGGTCGTCGTTCCCCGTCACCATCTCGACGCGGTCCCAGTCGCCCACCTCGTACGCCTCCAACCCCGCCAGCAGCGCACCGTGCGGACCCGTGCGCTCCAGCAACGCCTGCGTCACGCTGTCGGAGAGCTGCAGCGTCGCGATCACATCCTTCATCGGCGCCTGCAGCAGCACGTGCAGCATCGAGAACATCCCCACCAGGAACCGCTGGTCACGGTCCGCCGGGTCGCTCAGCAACTCCAGCAGGCGCGCGCGCGTGAGTGAAAGCTTGAACAGCTCGCGCTGACGCGCACCACCCGACGAGAAGCTCGCCATCACCAACAGCGTCAGCCACCGCTCCAGCTGGGTGCGCCCCAGCAGGCGCAGGGCGTGGGGAATCGACTCGATCCCCTTGAAGCCCATCGCCGCACTGTTCACGATCCGCAGCAGCTTGAACGTCAGCGCCGGGTCGCGCTTGATCGACTGCTCCACCTGCAACGTCGGCGTCTTTTCGTTGCGCACGAGGTTGAGCAGCTGCAGCGCGCTCGCTTCGGCCGCCGAAAGGTCCCGCTTCACCACCGTCTCGGGCTGACAATAGAAGTAGCCCTGAAACAGTGTGAAGCCGATTGCCGCACACTCCGCCCGCACCGCATCCGTCTCCACCCGCTCGGCGAGCAGCCTGACGTTGAACGGCGCGAGCTTCTTCACCGCCAGCTCCAGCTCCGCCCGCGTCTTGCCGGCGACGTCCACCTTCACCACGTGCGCCAGCTGCAGCAGGGGCACCCACTTCTCATCCCACTCGAAGTCGTCCAGCGCCACCTGATACCCGCGCTTGCGGGCGTCGGTGATCGCGCTCACCACCTCGGCATCGGGCTCCACGTGCTCCAGGATCTCGAGCACCACCGCTTTCGGATCGAGCACCTCCCAGGCGCGTTCGACGATCAGGTCGCGCGACAGGTTGATCCAGACGCGCTCGCCCTCCGTCAAACGGTCCAGGCCAATGCCGAGCACCGCCTGCACCACCGTGGTCGAGGCCATCACCGTCGGTGTCTGCCCTCGCGCCGACGTCGCGTCCTCGTTGTGGCGGTACAGCAGTTCGAAGCCGACCAGCTTCTGACGCTCGTCGAAAATCGGCTGGCGGGCAACAATGGCGTCGGACATGGGCAGGATCGGCAGACGGGAGGTGCGTACCGGCAATGCGGGTGGGCAGGGCCGGGAAACGGGCCTCCTGAAGTATCGGCCGCATCCGTCACCGGCTTGCGTCCGGGCGCACGTCCGGCCTTGCCACCGCCACCCAGCCCGGCCACCCTTCGCCGGATGATGCCACCCGAAGGCTCCGTCACGCCCGCCACACCCGCCACACCCGTCACACCCGTCACACCCGTCACACCCGTCACACCCGTCACGCCCGTCACACCCGTGACACCCGTCACGGCCGCCGCCCCGGCAGCACCCCCCGCCATCGTCGTCCGCAACTTCAGCAAGCGGTACGGCACGGTCTCCGCCGTGCGCGGACTCACCCTCGATGTGCCCGCCGGCGAGATCCTCGGCCTCGTCGGACCGAATGGCGCCGGCAAGACCACCACACTCCGCGCACTCGCCGGCATCCTCCGCCCCACCGAAGGATCCGTCAGCATCGCCGGGTACGGGCTCGACACGCAGCCCGTCGAGGCCAAGCGCCGCCTCGCCTTCATCCCCGACGAGCCGCACCTCTTCGACTATCTCACCGTCGAAGAGCACCTCCGCTTCACGGCCCGCCTCTATGGCGTCGCTGATGCCGCGGCCCGCATCCCCGAACTGCTGGCCGAGATGGAGCTCACCGAGAAGCGGAACGTCCTGCCCGGTGAATTGTCGCGCGGCATGAAACAGAAGCTCTCCGTTGCCGCTGCCCTGCTGCACGATCCGTCGGTGCTCATCCTCGACGAGCCCCTCACCGGCCTCGACCCCGTGGGAATCCGGCGCATGAAGGACACGATCCGGCGCCGCGCCGCCCAAGGCACCGCCGTGATCCTCAGCTCGCACCTCCTCAACCTGGTCGAGGAGCTCTGTACCCGCGTCCTCCTCCTCCGCCGCGGCGAAGTGGCAGCCCTCGGGACCATCACCGAACTCCGGGCACTGCGGCCCGACCTGGAGTCGGCCTCGCTCGAGGATCTCGTCATCGCCCTCACCGACGACCCGCCTCCAGCCGGACGCGCCGCATGAGCGGGGCCGTCGCGCAGCCGTGGCGCGCGCTCTGGTTTCTGTACTCCCGCGGCTGGCGCAACCGGGTCCTCGTGCAGCTGCGCCGACTCCGGCAGCCGCGCTACATCGTCGGGGCGCTGGCAATGCTGGCCTACCTCGCCTCCCTCCTCTTCTCGCCGACGGCCCGTGGCGTCGCGGTGGTCGACCCGGGACTGCTCGACCTCCGGCACCTCCTCTCGATCGCCGGACTCACGGTCGCCCTCGGCGCATGGTGGCTGGCCGCCCCGAGCGACAGCGCCCTCGCGTTCAGCAACGCCGAGGTCCATTTCCTCTTCCCGGCGCCGGTCTCGAGGCGGACGCTGGTGCAGGCACGCCTCTTCAGTGTGCAGGCACTGCTGCTCGTGAACGTACTGCTCTGGACGCTGCTGCTGCGGCGCGGCGGCGGCGAACTGCACGGCGGACTGCGGGCGCTTGGCCTCTGGGTGCTTTTTACCACGGTCTCGCTGCACCGCCTCGGGGCGACCCTCGCGCGCACGCACGTGCCCGATGCGCCACGTCGGAAACCGGTCGCGAAACTCGTCGCGCTCGTCGTCCTTGCCGGCATCGTCACCGGGGCAGCGCTGGCGGCGCCACAGGCCCTCGCGATCTGGCGCAGCATGGCGGTGATTCCCGCTACGATGGCCGGTCACGCGATCGACAAGCTGCTGGTCGCACGTCTCGCAGTCCAGGCCGTTCTCGACCAGCCACTGGTACATGCTCTCATCTGGCCGATTCGAGCCATGACAGCGCCAGCATTCGCTCACACTGCCGGCACATGGCTGTTCGCCATGCCGGGAGCGCTGCTCGTCCTGCTGCTGCACTACCTGTGGATCCTCCGCGACCCACGTCCCTTCGAGGAACTCGCCATGGGATCCAGCGCCCGGTTTGCCGAGCGAATGGCGCGGATGCGGAGCGGGAACGGGACGACCATCACCGTGCGGAAGTCAGTGCTTCGCTGGGAGCTGCCGCTGCATGGTCACCCCGCCGTCGCGCTCATCTGGAAGAATGTGACGGCGGCCCTCCGCACCTTCCGTCCGCGCTCGGTGCTGATCACCGTGGTGCTGGTCGGCATCGTCGCCCTGCTCGCCGGACGCGGTGATGGTTCGCCGGCGACCCTCCGCACGACTTTCATGACGCTGACCCTCAGCGTCTTCGTCGCCGCTGTTCTCACCGCGCCGGCCTGGTTCCGTCTCGATCTCCGCCACGACCTCGCGCACCTCCCCTTCATCAAGACGGCGCCACTCCCCGCCCACACCATCGTCGCCACCGAGATTCTCACCGCCGCCCTCATCGCGACGGTGGCGATGACGCTCTTCTTCGGCATTCCCGGCTACCTCGTGCTGCGCGGTCTTGGCGGACCGGTCGGGCCGGCGGGGCTGGTCGTGGTCGTGGTGTGCGGCGCTGTCGCGCTCGGCGGCGTGAACCTGCTGCACGTCACACTGTACAACGCCGTGGCTCTCTGGTTGCCGGCGTGGGTGCCGCTCAATCAGGGTGGCGCCAGCAGCGGCGGCGCGTCGGTGATCGGGCAGGTGTACATCACGCTGATCGCAATTCTGACGGCATTGGCCGCGCTCCTCGCAGCTCCGGTCGCTGCCGGCTGGGGGCTGGGGATCCTGATGCTGAAGGCCGGCGCGCCCACACTGCTCACCGTCGCCGTCACGCTGCTCAGCGGGACGACGGTGGCGGCGCTCGAGTGGCTTGGCTTGGCACGGCTGCTGGGTCGCGCGCTCGACCGGCTCGAACCGTCCGACATTCCCTCCGCGCAGACCTGAGTCCCACTCTCCCAAAGACGGTTATCTTTCGGCATGTTCGAAGACGACGCAGACGAAGGCCCCGAGGGTCAGAATCCGTTCGACGGTGAGGACGCCGCGGACGAAGAGCGCCCGGCGGTGTTCGTGCGCACCAACACCCCGATCCCGATCTCGGTGCAGCGCATGGAAGACGAGCGCGCCCCAGAGGGCGTGTGTCTTGGCGCGTTCATCGGCGAGCGCCTGGTCGCACGCTGCGCGATGGCCGATGACGCCATCCAGCATCTGCTTCGCCTCGACCTGTTCGCCGACCCGGTCCGCCTTGGCCTCTTCGCCTACGAGGAGGATCCCGGCCTGCAGTGCCGTCTCTTCGCTCTCGTCCCGCCCGACAAGCTCAAAAATTCCGATTCCGCCGACGAACCGTGGAAGGAATCGGTGCCGAGCTACGAGGCGTCGTACTCACGCGACGACGCCGACCACGACCCTGACTTTTTCGGTGACGCCGACGACGGCGAGACCAACCGCCTCGAGACCGTCCTCCTCGGCCACATCGTCCGCTTCGAATCGGACCGCAAGTACAACGACGACCTCGCGGCCGAGGCGGTGGACATCCTGCAGAAAATCATCGTCGGCGGGCCGCTCGACGAAGCCGACACCAAGGCCATCGACGACCTGCTCGACTCGCTCTGACCGCGCCGTCGCGGTAAATGGCAACAGCGCACCGCAAACAGAAACTGCAGTGTGCTGTCGAGCTCGCAGACCCTAGAGCTCGATCATGACACCGTAGCGATCGCGCAGCACCTGCATGTGGTGCAGCTCATGGCCCGCGATCATGTACGCCAGCGCCCGCACCGACACCGGGTGTCCCGACGCCGTGCCCAGCCGGTTCCAGGCCTCGTCCTCGATGTTCTCGAACAGCAGGATCGTGGACGCATGCACCGCCATCAGTTCGCCCAGCGACTGGTCCAGCGGCAGGTCGTCGTAGCGGGCGGCGGTGACGAACAGCTTCTCATCGAACGACGCCAGCGGGGTCGTATCGCCGCGCGCGATGCGCAGGGCGCGATAGGCAAAGACGCGCTCCGTGTCGGCCATGTGCCCCACGGTCTCGCGAATCGACCATTTCCCCGGCGCGTACCGGTCGCGTTCCTGTTCGGCCGGAATCGTCCGAAGCGCGCGGTAGTTGGCATCGAAGATCACTGGCAGCAGGCGGCGCAGGTCGCCGTCGGGGACCAGCGCCACGTATGGCTGGTAGAACTCGGCGCACTCGACGTGCGCCGGTCTGCGGAAGCTCCCGTCATCCGGTTCCACCGGCAGCCGCAGCGGCGTGTCCATCAGCGCACCCCCGCCGGCGAGGCGCGCGGCACGCCCACCAGCTCGATGTCGAAGACCAGCGTCGCCATGCGCGGGATGGCCGGTGCAGCACCCACGTCTCCGTAGCCCAGCTTGGGCGGAACCACCAGCTGGCGTTTGCCGCCCACGCGCATGCCGCGCACCCCTTCGTCCCAGCCGCCGATCACCTGGCCGATGCCCACGGTGAAGCGGAACGTCTCCTGGCGGTCACGGCTGCTGTCGAACTTCTCACCGTTGGCCAGCCAGCCGGTGTAATGCACCTCGGCGGTCGCCATCGAGTCGCACACCGCGCCTGTGCCGACCTTCAGGTCGCGGACGTAGAGGCCGCTCGGCCGCAGTTCGGACGAGTCGAGCGACACATGCAGTGAGGGTGCGTACGTCAGTTCGGTCGGCTGTCCCGACACGGCCGGCGTGGATGGTGGCGGCTCGACACACGCCACCAGCAGGAGGGTCGCCGCGAACCGGCGACACGCATGAAATGAAAATTTCGTCATGGCGACAACGCTAGCATTCCCGGCCGCTCTGCGCGACCTGTCGCACATGGCTTGCCGGTGACGGTGCGCACCGGCACGTTAGCAGACATGCCCTACGGATTCACCGACATCGAGACGCCCGTCCCGCTGGTCGATCTCGATCGCCTCGCGGTGAATCTGGATCGGATGGCCGCCTACGCCGCCCTGCACCAGCTCGCACTGCGCCCGCACGTCAAGACCCACAAGTCCTCCCGCATCGCCGCCGAGCAGATGCGGCTGGGCGCCGTGGGGTTGACCGTTGCCACACCGCGCGAACTGCAGGTCATGAGCGAAGTCACCGACGATGTCTTCCTTGCGCATCCCCCATTTGGCGCGAAGACCCGTCGTGTGCTCACGTTCGCCCGTGATGTGCAGCTGCGTGTCTCGCTCGACTCGCACGCCGCCGTCGAGGCACTCGGGGCCGCCTGCCGCCAGCACGACAACACCGTCGACGTGCTCGTCGAGGTGGACTTCGGCATGAAGCGCATGGGTGTCTCCGACCCCAGCGACGCCGTCCGCCTGGCGGGCGCCATCCGACGCCAGCCGGGCTTGCGGTATCGCGGCATCTGCTTTTATCCCGGCCACATCCGTCAGCCGGTGCAGCAGCAGGATGGGCTGATCGAGATTCTCTGCGGCGATCTCCGCACCGTGCTCGAGTCGCTCGACCACGCCGGACTGGATGCCGAGATCGTCAGCGGCGGCTCGACACCAGCGGCGTTCCGCATGCATCTCATTCCGGGCCTCACCGAGATCCGTCCGGGTACGTATGTGTTCAACGACCGGGACACGTTCTCGATGGGGGCGTGCGCCTGGGAAGATTGCGCGCTGACCGTACTCGCGACCGTCATCAGCGACGCGGTGCCGGGCCAGGTCGTGATCGATGCCGGCGTGAAGGCCCTCGGTCGCGAACCGATCCGCGCCAAGGAAGGCGGGGGCTACGGGGCCGTGCTCGACCACCCCGCGGTCAGCGTCGCCCGTCTCAGCGAGGAGCACGGCATCCTCGACCTCAGCGACTCGCACTGGCGACCGCAGGTTGGCGAGCAGGTGCGCATCGTCCCCAACCACGCCTGCGTCGTCACGCATCTCTTCGATGCCATGCTGGGTATCCGCGGCGACATCGTCGAGACCTGGTGGCATGTCGGCGCCCGCGGGCGCCACAGCCCGGAACTCGCGCCGCCGCCGCTCTCGATCTGACGCGTTTCAGCCTGGCGGCGACACCCAGCGCGGCGCCGCCGGATCGGGCTCGACGAACACTGCCGTCCCGTAGCAGAGCACCTCGCTGACCCCCTTCATGATCTCGGTGCCGTCGTATCGCACCCCGATCACGGCGTTCGCCCCGAGATGCCCCGCATGACTCATCATCATGTCGAATGCATCACTGCGCGCCGACTCGCAAAGCGTGGTGAACGCGGTGATGTTCCCGCCGACGATGGTCTGCAGCGACCCGCCGAGCGTCCCGAAAATGGACCGGGACCGAACCACGATCCCGCGCACGATGCCCAGCGTTCGCGTCACCCGATAGCCCTCGATGGTGAAGGCCGTCGTCGTCATCTCGTGCACCATCGCGGGTCACCCGGCGTTGAAGTCATCCAGCCTGCTCCTCCGCCAAGCATGCCCGGCATCCGCGCCGGCGGCAAGAGATCGTGCATCGCGAGCGCTCGCGCGCCGATCACCTGACGATCAGCCGGCGAGTGACAAGGCGTGATGTTCGGCAGGCTCGGGGTCCATCTCGATCACGTCGACCGGCCGATCGAGCGCCGCGGCGTGACACGCCTCGATCACGCGCACGAGATCGGCCGATGCGGAGAGCGGGTCGGTCTCGTAGAGTTGCGATGCCAGGACGCGCTGTGATGCGGCGAGCGTGTGGGTGTCGAGGTGTGTGGTCAGTACCGCCTCCATCGTGCGCTCGTCGAAGGCGTAGCGGAAGGGCGTGTCCGGTACGAGAGACCAGTCGGGTTCGAACACGTGCGTCTGCGTTGCCGCTTCGAAGGTGAAGATCGGCTTCCCCGTGAGAAGGAAATCGAACATGATCGACGAGAGGTCGGTCACGAGTGCATCAAAGCGTGCCAGCGACGGATAGATGTCGATGCCTGCATCGATCACGTGCAGACGTCCGGAGATGGTCGCCGGGGTGTCGGCCCCGGTCATGAATGGGTGTGCCTTGATGAACACGACCGTGTCATTCGCGGCCGCCCACGCCGCAAGACGGTCGTGGAACGCTGCCGTGGACGTGAACAACCCCTGCCCACGCTTCCAGGTCGGCGCCACCAGCACGCATCGTGTGGCAGGATCGTCGAGCAGCCGCTGCAGCGGCCCAGGCAACGTGGCGCCGATGCGCTCGTGCGCCGTGGCCTCGCGGAGCAACACGGCGTTCCGCGGCTGGCCGGCCCGCACCAACCGTCGCCCACCGTGCGCGTGCACCCAGAAGGCGTCGAGGCAGGCGGCGGTGCTCAGAAACACATCGGGTCGGCTGGCGAACAGCAGCGTCTGGCGGAAGTTCGCGTCGAGCACATCGCCGTACGGCAGCAGCATCAGGTCGAGCTGTTTCACCGAGATGCCGTGCCACAGCTGCAGCTTTTGCGCGCCAGCCAGCGCCCCGGCGAGCGCGGGGCGAAAACTGAAGGCCGACAGCATGTTCTCGCAGAAGACTGCGACCGAACACTGCAGGAGCTCTCGCGTGGTGAGTGTGGGGTCGGCCGTCATGTCGAGACAGGGCAGGCCGTGTGTCGTCAACTCGGCCGCCAGTGCGGGATTCGCGGTGCACCAGACGACATCGTAGTCGGCCAGCGTCCGGACCGCCTCCAGATACAGATACTTGGTGTTGTCCGTGAATGTGTTGCGGCCGAAGAACAGCACCAGCGGTCGCTTGTACGTCTTGCGCGACAGCTCGGCCAGCTCCCGGTCGAGGAGGTCGGCCCTGCACTCACCCAGGATATGCCGATACTGACGCACCAGCTCGCGGAGCTGACTGTCCGTTGAGGTCGTGGCCGTGGGCTTGACGGGAGCACTGCGTGACTTGCGAGACATGTCGGAGAGTCGTGAGCGTGATCAGGCGAGATCGACGGGAAGCATGACGTCGATGTCGATGTGCGTCGCTGCGGCGTTGCATTCGGACACCAGGCGCATCAGGTCCTCGGATGCGGTCGCCGGATCCGTCTCGAACAGCTCGGCACACATCCGGCGTTGCGAGTCGCGTAACGGGTGAGCCGCGAAGTTCGCATCGAGCACGCGCTCGAACGACGTTGCATCGAAGCTGTAGCGGAACGGGATGTCCGGGACGAGCGACCAATCCGGCTCGAACCCGTAGGCCACTTCGGTACGCGTATCGAAGGTGAAGATCGGCTTGCCGGTGAGCAGGAAGTCGAACATGATCGACGAGTAGTCAGTGATCATGGCATCGAACCGTGTGAGCCACGGATAGACATCCACGCCTTCGTCCAGATAGTAGAGGCGACCCGGAACGTCGGCCGGCATCGATTTCCTGAGGCGGAAGGGATGCTCCTTCACGACCACCACGACCTGCTCACGTTCGGCCCAGCGCACCAGGCGCTCGTAGAAGGCGGGCGAGCTGTTGAAGAGCACCTTGCCACGTTGCCACGTGGGCGCCACGAGGATCCGTTTGATCGAGGGATCGAGCATGACGGCATTCAACGCTGGCGGGAGCGTGGCTCCGATCATTTCGAACGCGGTCGGCGGGCGTACCAGGACGGCGTTGCGCGGCTGGCCGGCGCGCACGACCTTCGCGCAGCCGAACGCTTGCGCCCAGACTGCGTCGAGCCGGCGTGACGTGCTGAGGAAGTACTCGGTGCGCGTGGCCAGCTTGACCGCGTTTCGAAATCCCTGATCCAACGCGTCGAGGTGCGGTACGAGCATCAGGTCGAGGTGCTTGACCGAGACACCATGCCAGAGCTGAATCTTGTGCGCGCCGGCCAGTGCGCCGGCGAGGAGGTTGTTCCCGCCGAGCGCCGAGTTCATGTTCTCACAGAACACCGCCACCGAGGCCTGCAGCATCAGACGTACGCTCTCCCGCGGCTGGCTGGCGAAGTTCATGCACGGCAGGCCATGCTGTGTGAGTTCGTCGGCGAGCGCGTCGGTCGTGGTCATCCACAGCGCATCGAACTCGCGTGTGTGTTGCAGCGCCTCGAGAAACAGGTACTTGGTGTTGTCACTGAAGCTGGGGCGACCGAAGAAGAGCACGAGGCGTCGCTTGGGAACGGCACGCGAGAGGGCGGCGAGTTCGCGCCCGATCTGCTCCGTTCGCAGCGAAACGAAGTCCTCCGGATTCGTCTGCGCGAGCAGGTCCCGGAGGTCGGCAGCGGCCGAGGCGGAGCTGGTGAGCGGAGGCATGAAGGCGTGAGAGCGACGGGAGTCAGGAGAGCCGGGAGAGAACCATCTGTGCGGTTTCGATCGCCGCCCGGAGCGATTCGAGGCTTGCCGCATCGAATCCCTTGAGCCGTTCCTTGATGTCGGAGCTGCTGATGCCATCGGTGCGGGCCAGGTAGACCACCGAGCAGACGTCATCGAGGTCGTCGAAGCGGCTCTCCCAGTCGCCGCCCATCCCGAACACGTCGATGTTGAGGCGCACGATATCATCCCGCTTCTGCTCCCAGTGTTCTTCGGGAATCACGGCGTCCACGTGCCGGCAGGCAGCCACCAGCGCGGCGCGATCGGCGTATGGCATGATCGACGACTTGCCCTTCAGGGCATTGAACTCGTCGGTGGAGACGGCCACAGTGAGATGATCCCCAAGCGCCCGCAGTCGCTCGAGCAGTCGCAGATGGCCGATGTGAAAGAGGTCGAACGTGCCGTAGGTGAGCACACGCCGGCCGATCGCGGCTGCCTGTGCTGCATGTCCGGCCGTACCGTCGTGCGGCGTGGTTGCCGAGGAGCGCGACACGGCGCCGCGGAGAGGCGGGGTGGATCGTCTGGGACGGGACGAGACAGTAGGCGGCATTGGCGTCGGGTGCGGAGGACACCCAGTGTCAAGCACAGCCTGTGCCAGTACTCAACTCGTTGTTCCGCAATGACTTACCACGCATCGCAACCATCGGACCGCGGCAATTCGGGGCCTGTGGCGGCAGTTGTTGCCGCGAACATCTTGCCGCGCGCGGCTTAACGCACGCCGTCTGAGCGTGCCCGATCGTACGACCAGCTCCATGTCACCGACGGCGGGTCATTCCATCGGAATCCTTTCGCCAACGATGCTTCCGACGCCAAGGAAACCGACCATGCGGCGGATGCCGGTCGGAGACGCGATGGACCAGAGGACACGGCAAACAATTCCGGCACGCCGGCGTGAAACTGCCGGGCGCGGAAGCAAGCGCGAATTGCAACGTACTGCCAGCAAAGCACTTACGGGCGGCATACTTGATGCGCAGTGGTTGGCGCACGGTCCATACACCTTCGTTGCCGAGCCATGCCAACCGCAGCTGCTGTCGCCGCCCCGTCCGTCCTTGACACCGCCCTCGCCCACATGCGCGCGGAGCGCTGGGAGGACGCGCTCGAGGATTTCACGAAAGCGCACGATCTCGTCGATCTGCCGCTTCGCGGTCCCTTGCTCGGCATGGCATCGGTGTGCCTGCACCGCCTGGGCCGCTACGCCGAGGCCGAAGCGCAGGCACTGCAGGGATTGGGTGAGCAGAAGGCATTGATTGCCGTCGGCACCCCATTCTCGGAAGCGGAACTTCTCGCTCGATGGGCTGGCCCCACGACGCCGGTGGTGAGCATCATCTGCACCACGTTCAACCACGAGCGGTACATCGAAACTGCCATTCGCGGTTTCCTGAGTCAGGACACCTCCCACCCGTTCGAGATCATCATTCATGATGACGCCTCGACCGACGGCACGCAGTCGGTGATCCGTCAGTGGCAGGCGCAGTATCCGTCGATCATCCGCACCATCCTGCAGACGGAAAATCAGCTATCGCGCGGGGGGCGCCCCTTCGATCTCCTGCTGAGTGCAGCGCGAGGCGCGTACATCGCCACCTGCGAGGGCGATGACTTCTGGGTCGATACGACGAAGCTGCAGCGCCAGGTGAGCTTTCTCGAGGCGCGGTCCGACTACGCGTGTTCCGCGCACAACCACTATTTGTACACGGAAGCGAAGCTGACCGTGAAGACGTGGCTCGGTTCGAGGCGCGATCTCACGCTGACGCAACGCGAGCTCATGGGTATGAGGCGCCTGCTCTGGCTGCCGACATTGGTATTCCGGCGCGTGATCACCGAAATGCCAGTCGAGGCACGCTCCTCCCGCATTGGCGATCAGTTTCTCACGTCGATCCTCGGCACGTATGGGAAGTGCATGTACTTCGAGGGACTGATCGGGGCCGTGCGACGCGAGAACCCCTACAGTGCGTGGACACCGGTCTCCGAGATCGACAAGGAACGCGAGCGTGTCCGGAGTTGGGTCCTCATGGTCCGAATGCATTCGCGCCTTGGCAACGACGATGCGATCGTCGATCTGCATGCCAAGGTTGCCGCCTCGCCGCTGCCCGAGCCGGAGAAGTCACGACTCGTTCAGGAGGCGCTGCGCTTCGTGCCGACGACGGCATCCGGAGGAGGCCTGCCATGAAGCCCCTGTACGTGACGCAACCACTGTTGCCACCGCTCGAGGAGTTCTATCCGTACCTCCAGCAGATCTGGGCGAATCGAACGCTGACGAACGGCGGTCCGATGCACCAGCAACTGGAAGCGGAGCTGAGCACCTACCTCGGCGTGCCACACCTGTCGCTATTCACCAACGGGACTCTGGCACTGGTGACCGCCCTGCAGGCATTGCGCATCTCCGGCGAAGTCATCACGACGCCGTTCTCGTTCGTTGCCGGCGCGCATTCGCTGTTGTGGAACGGGATTGCCCCTGTCTTCGCGGACATCGATCCGATCACACTGAACCTGGATCCTCAGCGCATCGAGGCGGCGATCACACCGCTGACCACGGCCATCATGCCGGTGCACTGCTATGGGAACCCCTGCGATATCGATGCCATTCAGCGCATTGCCGACAATTACAACCTGCGCGTGATCTACGATGCGGCGCACGCGTTCGGTGTACAACGTCACGGGCAGAGTATTCTGACGGCGGGCGATCTGTCCATCCTGAGCTTCCATGCCACGAAGGTGTTCAACACCTTCGAGGGTGGTGCCATCGTGTCACCCGATGCGAAAACCAAGCTGCGCGTCGACCAGCTCAAGAACTTCGGCTTCGTCGACGAGGTCACCGTGGTCGCGCCGGGAATCAACGGCAAGATGAGCGAAGTGAATTCGGCCTTTGGACTGCTGCAACTCAAGTACGTCGACGGGGCGATTCAACGCCGCCGCGAGATCGACGCGCAGTATCGCGCCCTGCTCGCGGGTGTCGACGGGATACGATGTGTGTCACCGACCGGACAGGATGCGGCCAACTGCTCCTACTTCCCGATCTTCGTGGAACCGGAGTATCCGCTGACGCGCGACGAACTGTTTGACCTGATGCGGCGCGATGACATCGTGGCACGCCGCTATTTCTTCCCGCTCATCAGCACCTTCCCCATGTACCGCGGACGTCCGAGCGCGGCCGCGAGCAATCTTCCGGTCGCCACGCGTCTCGCGCAACAGATCGTGTGCCTGCCGATCTATCCCGCCATGACCGACGCCGATGTGCAGCGCGTGGCGGACGTGGTCTGGAGCCGGCGCCGGCTCGCACTCTCCGCCTGATCACACATGGCCGCTCCAGACAGCCGACTGCACGGATACGGCGATCCCGGCTACGCCGACTCCCTCAAGGAGTGGGGTCATCCTGTCAAGCTGGCGTCGAGTGACGGCTGGTTGCTGGAACGTCCGATCGCAGGATCCCCGCATCACGATGCCATGGGCTGCTACCCCCTGTTCAGCTGCGGGAACTGGGACGGACTTGCAGACGACATCGCCCAGGGACGATCACGATGGGTTTCCGTCTCGATCGTGACCGACCCCTTCGGCTGCGACAACCCGGAGATCCTCGAACGCGCGTTCGACCGGGTCATCGCGTTCAAGGAGCACTTTGTGGCATCCCTCACCCAGTCGGTCGCGACGGTGGCAAGCCCTCATCATGCAAGGAGAGCTCGACGCGGACTCCGAAACGTGGTCGTCGATGTCGCTGTGAACGCGCTGGCGTGTCTCGATGAGTGGGTTGCACTCTACGACGTGCTGAGTGCACGTCACGCGATCACGGGCCTTCGTCGATTCTCGAGGGCTGCCTTTGCTGACCAACTCGCGATTCCCGGGATGCAGGTGCTTCGTGCCCGTTGCGCATCGCAGACGGTCGGCCTGCAGCTCTACTTGCAGCGCGATGAAGTGGTGTACTATCACCTCGCCGCCTACGATGAACGCGGCTACGAGTCGTCAGCCGCGTACGCGCTTCACTGGACAGCCCATGAGTATTTCCGCACGCAGGCGAGCTGGTTGTCGCTCGGTGCAGGCGCCGGCTCGACGGAGTCGAGCAACTCGCTCGCGGACTTCAAGCACGGATGGTCCACCGGGACCCGGCAGGTGTACTACTGCAGCAGGATCCTCCAGCCGGATCGGTATGCGGAGCTCCGCGCAGCCACCGCGAACGTGAGCGACGGCTACTTCCCGGCCTATCGGTCGGGGGAGTTCTAAGTGCCCGCGTGCGGCGACGGCCGCCACCACGGGTATTCATCGCACGAGGACCGACGTCGGACAGAACCATTCTCCGCCACGCCATGAGCGAGACGAACACTCTCGACGGTCATCTGGCCGCCTACCAAGGCGACAACGTGTATGACTTCGACAACGAGATCCTCATGACGTGGTACCCGCACCGCGTCCTGCAGCACACTGGCGCCGCGCGCTCGCTCCTCGAGCTGGGACTCGGGCACGGCTACACCACGGAGATCTTCTCGCGTCGGTTCGAGCGCCACGTGGTTCTCGAAGGATCACCGGCGGTGATTGCAAACTTCCGGGACAGATACCCGGAGTGTCCCGCGGAAATCGTCGAGACCTGGTTCGAGACGTTCGGCTCCGAGGAACGATTCGATGTCATCGTGATGGGATTCATTCTCGAACACGTCGATGACCCCGTGGCGATCCTCCGCCGCTTCAGGGATTTCCTCGCGCCCGGCGGACGGATGTTCGTCGCCGTGCCGAACGCCGAGGTGCTCAATCGGAGACTCGGCAACCTGATCGGATGCCTCGACCAGATGACGGCCCTGTCCGACAACGACCATCTGCTCGGCCACAAACGCTACTACACCGTCGAAACCCTCCAACAGGACGTCGCCGCGGCCGACTGCTCGGTCAAGCAGATCGAGGGCATCTACCTGAAGCCGTTCACGACCAGACAGCTGCTGTCATTGGAGCTGGATCGCCGGGTCATCGATGGGCTGTGCACCGTTGGCATCGACTATCCGGAATTGAGCTGTGGCCTCCTCGCCGAGATCTCGATCTCATGACGGTGCGAGACGATCGCCGTGCAGGACGGTTCCCCCAGCCTGCGGGCGAGCAGGAAATCGACGGATGAAACGGATTCTTGTCTCCGGTGCAAGTGGTATCGTCGGGTACGGTGTGCTGCGCTCGCTCCGTCAGTCGGGTGACGACTGTTTTCTGGTCGGCACGACCATCCACACCGGCTCCGTCGCCCCGGCGTTCTGCGATGTGTGTGAACAGGCACCGCATACATCGAGCCCGAACTATCTCGACTGGCTGCTCGCAACCGTGCGCCGTCATCGCATCGACATGCTGATCCCCGGCATCGAGATCGATGTGCATCATTGGGTCGACCACGTTTCGGAGATCGAGACGACCGGTGCATTTCCCCTGCTCAACGATCCGGCGCTCATCGCGCTGTGCAAGGACAAGTGGCACTTCTTCCAGCATCTGCAACGCGCGGGCGTCGCCTGCGCGATCGAGAGCTCGCTGGAACCCGAGTACGATGCGCTGGTGGCCAGCTACGGGCAGCCGTTCCTCCTGAAGCCGCGCCGTGGATTCGGTTCCCGAGGAATCGTGCGCGTGGAGTCAGCGGCCCAGTTCACGGCGCATCGGTCTGAGATCGGTCCGCACCTGATGGCACAGCCCATCGTCGGCACGGATGACGAGGAATTCACGACCTCGGCGTTCTGCGATGGCAACGGCAGCTCTTTCGCCATGATGACCTTGCGCCGAACTCTGTCCCGCGATGGATTCACCGACACCGCAGCAGTAGCCGACTCGGCCGAGTTCGCCCCAACGATCGCAGAGCTCTGTCGTCTCCTTCGCCCGCTGGGGCCGACCAACTTTCAGTTCCGCCGGTGTGCGGATGGGCCGAAGCTCCTCGAGATCAACCCTCGGGTATCGTCGTCCACCTCGATTCGCAGCGCGTTCGGCTACAACGAGAGCCGCATGGCCGTGGACTTCTTCTTGAAGCAGCGGGCACCGGCGCAGCCTGCCATTCGCACCGGCCACGCCGTGCGCTACATCGACGAGAGGATCTTCTATGACGACGGCATTCATCTCTGATATCCACGGCAACTTCGAGGCGCTGAAGGCGGTGCTCGCCGAGATTGACCGGATGGGAGTGACGAGCGTCTACTGTCTTGGCGACGTGGTGGGCTATTACGCGCAGGTCAACGAGTGCTGTGAAGAACTTCGTGCGCGTGAGATTCCCTGCGTCATGGGAAATCACGATTGGTACATGGCCGGCGGGGGGTTCTGCCCACGCTCACGCAGCGTCAATGACTGCCTCGCTTATCTCCGGACGATCATCAAGACCGACCATCTCGACTGGCTGCGAACCTTCCCGGTGCAGCGAGAGCTCGGCGAGGTCCGCATGGTGCATGGAGGCTGGGGCGATCCCATCGACGAGTATCTCGTACCGACGCCCGAGTATTTCGCGCAGGTGCACGGGCGCGTCTTCGTCTCGGGTCATACTCACCTGCAAACCGTGCAGTCGTTTGGCGAGAAGCGATACTGCAATCCCGGCTCGGTCGGACAGCCTCGCGACGGAGATCCTCGCGCCGCCTTCGCAGTCTACGAGGATGGCGCGTTTTCGCTGCATCGTGTCGAGTACGCCATGCAGCCGGTGTTCGACTTGATGGACGCCGCGGGGTTCAGTGACTACTACTATGGTGGACTCAAGACAGGCGCGGCGCGCCTGCGTTCCCTGGCCGGCTGATGGTGGCCGCGCGCGTTCGGGCAGACGTCGCCGCGGCGCCTCGGTCACACGATTTCACGCAGCGAGCCAGATCACAACGTGATTGAACGTGCACTCCGGAGCAGAGCACTGTGACTCGTCACCTGAGGATCGTCACCGGCAGTTCGCGCGGATTGGGCCTGGCACTCGTCGCGCAGTTGCTCGCCCGGGGGGATCGTGTGCTGGCGCTGGCACGCGGGAGCATCGAAGTGGCAGTACCCGAGGGCGCCGAGCTTCTCGTGTGGCGCGCCGACCTCGCCCGGCCTGTGGAGGTGGCCGAACGGTTGGGCGCGTGGCTCGCCGCCCAACCGTGGCGGGACTGTGCCTCGGCGACGCTCATCAACAACGCTGGCGTCCTGCCCGCTCCAGCTCCATTGGCCGGGAGCGACTTGCATGAACTCTCGAACGCGCTGCGCGTTGGCCTCGAAGCCCCGCTGCTGCTGAGCGCGGCTTTTTTGCGCGCCACGTCGGCCTGGGCCTGTCCGCGAAAGCTGCTGCTGGTGTCTTCCGGCCTTGGCCGGCGCGCGATGGCCGGGAGCGCGACATACTGCGCGGCCAAGGCGGGAATGGATCACCTGGCCCGCACCCTGGCGCTCGAAGAATCGGCGCGCCCGAACGGCGCAGCTGTCGTCTCGCTCGCTCCTGGCGTCATCGACACCGACATGCAGGTGCAACTGCGCAGTGCAGACTCCGGTCGGTTTCCCGAACGCATCCGCTTTCAGAAACTCAAGGACAGCGGGCAACTCAGCAGCCCGGCGCTGGCTGCTGCAATGGTGCTGCGCGCGCTCGACCGCGCGGACTTTGGCAGCACTCCCGTCGGCGACGTACGAGACATGGCGTGAGCGGTACACCGACGCGAAAGCCGCGACGCATTCCAGACAGCGGTTGCTGATGCGTGAGTTTCGCCTCCGCCTGATCCATTCCACTCCACGCATCGTCTGACAGGTCGGTCCCGGACGACGCGGTGTGGCATGGATGTCCAGCAGACACCGCAACCCGGAAGACTCGGCACAGCGGCTCCCGGAAGAATCTTCCTGAGCATCAAAATTACCGGGCAGTCTTGCCTGCGCCGCAGACTGGAACGGCACGACCTATGAATCGCGCAACTCGTTGCCCAGCAGTGAGTTAGGCGATCGCCTCCGCTGATCCACCAGGCGTCCGGTCGCACCGTGGCATCGAGTCCGCGCTGGTCCGGTCGTTGCGCTGATCGAGATGGACGGATTCGTCCGTTTGCTTCCCGCCGCGCCCTCCCGGTCCCGGAGAACGCAGAGTACTCACTGGAGATCGTCCGATGAAACTACGCCACGACATTGCCGCCCTCCTGCCGCGCATCGCGGACGCGGAGATGCTCAAGTTCTGTCTCTGGTACGAGAAGTACGCGCCGCACCTGCCCGCCATCGCCACCAACCTGTATGATCGGCTGAACCACGCCGATCAGGCGCGTTTCCTTCTCTGGTTCCTCAAGCGGTGGGCATCGATCGACCTGGTCAATCCGGTGGAGCGTGCGCTCTACGACGCGACGCTCGAGCGTCTGCGCTCCGAGCCTCGGGTCCGCGAAACGCTCGAGAACCGCCCATACATGCTGCGCGATTTTGCATCGCAGGGCCATTCGTTCAAGCTACTCGGCTATCAGTGGTTCCTTGGCGTCCACGACATTCTGTACAACCAGTACGAACATGGCAATGTGGTACTGGCGCCGGACGACGTGATCATCGACGCCGGAGCGTTCATAGGCGATACCGCAGTGCTGTTCCATCACAAGTTGAAGGGGCGATGCAAAATTCACAGCTTCGAGCTGCTCGATGAGAATCTCGTCTTGTACGTTCACAACCTCGATCGCAATGGGATTCGTGAGGATCAAGTCGTGCTGAACAAGCTCGCGCTCACCGATACGACAGGTGACGAGATCGTCATGGATCGAGATGCCCGCCAGTGTTCCTCGACGATGTTCGGCAGCAGTGCAAACGGTGATCGCATCCAGACCGTCACGCTCGATGACTATGTCGTGGCGAGTCAGCTCGACCGGGTTGACTACATCAAGATGGATATCGAGGGCGCTGAAGTTGCTGCGCTCAATGGCGCGCGGCACACGATTCGGCACTTTCAGCCGCGACTCGCCATCTGTCTGTATCACAAGTGGGATGACGTGATGACCATCCCTGCGGCGATTCTCGACGCCGGAGTTGACTATCGCTTCGAATTCAAGTGGGTACAGTTGAAGGATGGCCTTGAGGCAGTTCTCCACGCGTCACCCATGCCGGTGCACGAGTGGCAACCTGCAGTCGCCGCGGATGAGGGCACTCACGACCATCTTGCAGATGCTCTCGCCTCGCTTGCCTCTGCGTATGCGCGTAAGAGCGCCCAGGCCGACATGATGCTGCACTCCCTGCGGGAGATGAAGCGGTCGGGAGCCACGACCGCAACCCTGCCGGTGTGATGGTCGATCGAGACGTCGGCAGACGTGGGCCGGTCTCCGCTGCTGGAGGAACACATGCCGCGTGCCGAGTGCATGGCCGGGTGCCTGGCCCTGCTCGACCGTCGGACGATACGCCACGTCGCCGCCACACTCCCTGGTCATGTGTTTCCCGCCGCGCGAGGTCAGTTCGGGTCAAGGTGCGCCCGAACTGTTCCGAGACTCGTGTGCACAGTGACATACCTGACCCTCGAACGACCGCACTCCGCCCCCACGGACTCACGACCAGCGCCGCTCGCTGCGGCTGGGTCTTCGGCTGGGTCTTCGGCTGGGTCTTCGCCTGGCGCTGCAGCCGGGGCGGGCACCAGCCTGTACGCCGTCTTCGATGCCATGGCCGACATCGTCTGCATCACCACCGCCGACGGCACGCTCCGCTTCGTCAACCGCGCCGGCCGCGAGCTGCTCGGCTACGGCGACGCTGATCCTGCGATCATCGGGACTCTCTTCCCGACACACTCCGCCGCGGCGCGCGAACTGCTCCTCGACGAGGTCATTCCCGCTGCGATGCGCAATGGGCAGGCGACCTCCGACACCGCGCTGCTGAGCGCTGACGGCCGCATCTTTCCGGCGTCGCAGACCGTGGTGGTCGGCGCCGGCGACGACACCACGCCGCACACGCTCACCATCGTCGTCCGCAACGTCGGTCTCGAACGGCAAGCCTCCACGCGCATGGCCGAGAGCCAGCGGCTGTTCGAGATGATCGCCCGCGGCTCGCCCGATCTGATCTACCTGTACGATCCGCACGAACAGCGCATCGTGTGGATGAACCGCTGCGTGCATGCCTTCCTCGGCGGCGCCGAACGTGACGCGCGCACCCTCGACAAGCGCGAGATGCGGCGCCTCGTGCACCGCGACGATCGTGACGCGCTGCGCGACGGCGGCGCCCGCATGTCAGCCGCGTACGGCGACAGCGATCTCCTCACGGCACAGTTCCGTATCCGGACCCCGGGCGGCTCGTGGCACTGGGTGCATACCCGTGCCAACGTCTTCAGTCGCCGCGAGACCGGGGCACCACTCCTGCTGCTCGGCATCACCTCCGACGTCACCGCCGACCGGAAGGAGGTGGATCGACTGGTCGCGATGCGTGACACCGCCAATCAGTCCTCGCGCACCGCCCATGCCTTCGTCGACGACCTCACCGCCAGCTGCCAGGACGCGCTCTACGCCGTCGTCGGGCTCGCGGCCGAGCTGCGCGACAACCGCGAGGGTCGCCTCAATCCGCGCGAGCTCGACCGCCTCGACCGCCTCACGGCACATGCCACCGCTCTCCTCGCCACCGTCAGCGACGTCCGCGAGTACGAGCAGCTGGAGTCGGGCGGGGTTGCCGTGACGCAGACGCTCGTCGACGTGCCCGCGCTGCTCGCCGACACCATCGGGTCGCTCGCCCCGCATGCCGATCGCGCCGGAATCGCGGTGACGCTCGAGGTGCCCACGCAGGAGATCGCCCCAGTGCTCACCGACGCCGCGCGGTTGCGGCAGGCGCTCTCGCAGATCATCGCCGCCGCCGTCGCCCATGGCACCGGCGACGACATCTCCATCGCGCTCCGCTGCGATGCCGATCAGACCACACCGCTCGCGATCGAGGTGCGCGTCGCCGCCCCGGCGCTCGCGGGCTCGACGGTCGGCATCTTTACGCCGTTCAGGACCGCCGGCCACACCAAACGCGGCGGCCAGCGACCGCCGTCCAGCCGGTTCGGGCTCGCCCTGGCGCAGGCGCTGTGCCAGACGATCGGGGGCTCGCTGCAGCACGTCGTGGCCGGCCAGGCATCGGTCTTCCGCCTCGCCCTGCCGGTGCGCTCCCGCGCAGCCCGCCTCGCCGCCGCCTACCCGACGCCGTCCGCCGGACGGGGCGAAGACGCGGCTCAGGCAAACGCCTGCTGACGGATACGCGTACATTACGGCAGCCACAGTCGCTGCCGGACCACGCTCCGGTGGTGATCCCTCCGTAGCGTTCACCTCGAAAGACATCATGCCCTTCCGCACCCTCGCCACGACTGTCGTCGCCGGCGCCCTCGTCATCGCCGCGCCGGTGGCGTTCCGCGCCGCCGCGCCGCTGCAGGCCGCCGCGCCGGTCGCCATGTCCACTTTCACCATCGACGCGGCTCACAGCAACGTCATGTTCAAGGTGAAGCACCTCGGCATCAGCACCGTCACCGGTCGCTTCGGTACGTTCTCGGGCACGTTTCAGATGGACCCGGCCAGCGGCCAGACCGGGAGCGCCGCCATCTCGATCGACGTCGCCAGTGTCAGCACCGGCAACGAGCGCCGTGACGGCCACCTGAAGTCCGCCGACTTCTTCGCCGCCGACAGCTTCCCGAAGATCACGTTCACGTCCACGCGCATCACCAAGGCCAGCGGCACCATGTACAAGGTTGCCGGTAACCTCACCATGCGCGGCGTGACCAGGCCGGTCGTGCTCGACGCCGAGCTGGGCGGCCCGCGCAAGACACCGGAAGGGTATCTCGCCGCCGTCAACATGACCGGCACGGTCAAGCGCAAGGACTTCGGACTGATGTGGGACCGCGTCACCGAAGGCGTTGCCGTCGTCAGTGACGAGATCCAGCTCGTCATCGAAGTCGAAGCCAAGGCCGCGCCGTAATCGTCGCACCTTGCTGCGTGACGGGCCGGTGACATCGCACATGTCGCCGGCCCGTCGTGCGTTCGTCCCACGTCCATGCAGTCAGTGTGCAACCAGCGAGTTCCGCTCGATCGCACGCCGCGCGCTCTGCATCAGCAGCGCCGCCATACCGCCCAGCAACGCGAATCGCGGATCGCGCGAGCGCCCGTCCACGTACCGCGCGTAGAGCTGCAGCACGATCACCGCCACCTTCGCCAGCCCGAACGCCCACCAGTAGACGGGGGTCTCGATCGTGATCCCCGACACCGACTCGTACCGCGCCACCACCTCCGCGCGCGTCAGGCAGCCGGGCGCGGTGGTCACGCCCAGCGCCAGCGCCTGCAGCATCGTCGAATCGTCGGCCTGCACCCAGTAGCCAAGCGCCGTCGCCAGATCGAAGCGCGGATCGCCGATCGTCGCCATCTCCCAGTCCAGCACCCCGTTCACGTGGGCGGGGTTCACAGGATCGACCAGCATGTTGTCGAATTTCCAGTCGTTGTGCAGCAGCGACGATGGCAGCGGCGCGGGCAGGTGCTCCGCCAGCCAGGCAAACACGTCCTGCGCATCCACGTCCGGCACATCTGCGGGGCGGGCGGCAGTCCAGCGCGCATGCCAGTTCGCCACCTGCCGCGCGCCGTATCCCTCCACGCGCGCCGCGTCGTAGATCGGCATCTGCGTCACCGGCAGCGCGTGCAGCGCGGCGAGGCCATCCACCAGAGCCTCGCTCGTGGCGCGCATCACCGCCGGATCGCGCAGCGCCGGCGCATCGTCCAGCGCACGCACCGCGACGCCCGGCACCTTCTCCATGATGAAGAACATTGCGCCCAGCACCGTCTCGTCCTCGCACAGTGCGATCGGCTCCGGCACCGGCACCGCCGAGCCGTGCACCGACGTCAGCACGCGAAACTCGCGGCGCATGTCATGTGCGCCACGGTCCGCGCGCACGCCGTGTGGCGGCGATCGCAGAATGTACGAACGCGCCATTCTGCCACTGCCGAGCACCAGAGCCAGCGTGAGGTTCGAGTAGCCGCCGCCGATCTGGGTGAGGCTGATCCCGGTCGTCGCCTCCACTGCCAGCGCCGGGACGGCCTCCTGCAACCACCCCAGCAGCCTGTCCACGTCCAGCGCCGCCGCGGTGCCACTCATGACGCAGCGTAGCGTTTGAGGATGGCGCGACCCAGCGACTGCTTGTGGACTTCGTCAGGCCCGTCGTAGATGCGTGCGCCGCGTTCGTGTGCCCACCACAACGCCAACGGTGTGGCGTCGGTGAGTCCCATCGCACCGTGCACCTGAATGGCGCGGTCCAGCACCCGCTGCAGCACCGCCGCCGTGTGGAACTTGATGGCGGAGATCTGCTCGCGGGCCCCCAGCGGGCCCCGCGACTCGAGCGCCTGCGCCGCCTCGAGCACCAGCAGGCGCGCCGAATCGATCTCGGCCCGGCTCTCGGCCACCCAGTGCTGGATCGTCTCACGACGGGCCAGTGGCTCGCCCGGCGACAGCTCACGGGACACGGCGCGCCGGCACATCAGGTCGAAGGCCCGCTCACAGATGCCGATCCAGCGCATGCAGTGGTGCACACGACCAGGCCCAAGGCGCGCCTGCGCCAGCTCGAAGCCCTGCCCCTCGTCACCGATCCGGTGACTCGCCGGCACCCGCACACCATCAAAGCGGACTTCGGCATGCGAGTGATGATCGCCGCCGCGTTCGCCCATCACCATGATGTTCTGCACGATGCTGAAGCCCGGCGCGTCCAGCGGCACGAGGAGCATCGTCGCGCGCCGATGCGGCGGTGCGTCCGGATCCGTGACCGCCATCACGATCGTGAATGCCGAACCGTCGGCACCGGTCGTGAACCACTTGTGCCCATCGATCACGTAGGTGTCGCCATCGCGCACCGCGCGCGTCGACATCCACACCGGGTTGGAGCCCGCATGCTCCGGCTCCGTCATTGCAAAGCAGCTGCGGATCTCGCCCCGCATCAGCGGCTCCAGCCACCGCACGTGCAGCGCCGCGTCGGCGTGCGTGTGCATCAGCTCCATGTTGCCGATGTCCGGCGCCTGACAGTTGCACAGCCAGTGCCCGATCGGCGAACGGCCCAGCACCTCGCTCACACGCGCGAACTCCACCAGAGAGAGTCCCAGCCCGCCATGCGACGGCGGCAGGTGCGGCGCCCACGCCCCCATCCGCCGCACCGCGTCACGCAGGGCATGCAGCTGCGGCAGCGCGGCCACCCAGCCGTCACGCAGCATCACCCCCTCCGCCGCCACGCCCGGCCCGTCGAGCAGCGCGCGCAGCCCCGCCACCAGCGCGGTGACGTCGACGCCAGCGCCCGCCGTCGCAGTAATCATGCGAGATACCCGCCGTCGACGGTGAACGTCGCGCCGGTCGTGAAGCGCGCCGCGTCACTCGCCAGATACAGCGCCATTGCCGCGATGTCCTCACCCGCACCGATGCGCTTCACCGGCTGCTTCGCGAGCATGTGCTGCATCGTCCGCTCATCGGACCAGAGCGCCGCGCTGAAATCGGTCTTGATCAGGCCGGGGCAGATCGCATTCACGGTGATGCCGTCGGCACCCCACTCCTTCGCCAGCACCTGCGTCAGGCTGAGCAGCGCCGCCTTGCTCACGCTGTAAATGCCCAGCCCCGGCTCCGGCGTCCGGCCACCGATGCTCGACATGTTGATGATGCTGCCGCCCCCGCGCGCCACCATGTGCGGCCGCACCGCCTTCGCCAGCTCGAACGGCGCATGCACGTTCACCTGCATGATCTTCGTGAAGAGCTCCGGCGTGGCCAGCTCCACCGGCCCGTAGATCGGATTCGCGGCCGCGTTGTTCACGAGGATGTCGAGCCCACCGTACAACGCCAGCGCCGCCTCGATCAGTGCGGGCACCGTCTCCACGCGGCCAGCGCTCATCGCCAGAGGCGCCGCCACGAAACCCTCGGCCGTGATCCCCGCCACCGCCACCCCGAGCGCCTCCGGCTTGCGCGCGTTCAGGATCACGTTCGCGCCGGCACGCGCATACGCCCGCGCAATCGCAAGGCCGATCCCGCGTGAAGCGCCGGTGATCAGCGCCGTCTTGCCAGCCAGCGAGAAAAGCGAATCTGGGACTGCGGTCATGGCACTCGGAGTTGGTGAGCAGGGGAGGCAACGCACAGTTTAATCGCAGAACGTCACGAGTGCATCGTCACCTCGTCATGCGGAGCATACCGACGCTCACGGCCACCTCGGCACGCGCCCCGGAGTCCAGGGCGCACCGGCCGCCTCGGCCGCCGACTCCAACGCACGCAGGTCACGCTCCACCAGCTGCTCCAGCGCCGTCCGCACCGGAGCGAACGCCTCACCGGCCCACTGCAGGTTCTGCCGCTGCGTCGCCGTCGGAGCGCCGCTGCCACTCCAGTGATACTGGATCACCTGGCTCACGCGCGCCGTGATGCTCGCCGGCGTCGCCTCGCCGCGACGTGAGACGGTCTGGTCGCCGCTGAGTGGGATGCGCAGCTCACCGAGCCGCTGCTCGAGCGTCCGCGCGGTTGCCGCGAGGGTGCGCGTGTCGGTCGGCGCGGCGTCCAGCGCACGCTTGAGCGCCGTCAGCCGCGTCTGCGCGTCACCGAGTGCGGCCACGGCACCCAGCACCGCCCGCTGCAGGCGCGCCGTCTCGGTGCGGAATTGCAGCGTGGTCGCGTCGCGCGACGTCGTCCCCGCCAGCGCCGCGGGCGGCTCCGCGACGAACGGCTGCGTGCCGATCTCCTTCAGCTGCCCATCCACTCGCAGCGCCAGTGCGACCGTGTAGCTGCCGGGTGCCGCCACCGGCCCGTCCGGGCCCTCGTCATCGCTGCCGGGCGCACGCGCCGGTGCGAGCTGCGGCGCCGACCAGCGGAGGTCCCACGCCACGCGACTGAAACCCGCCTTCACCGGACCACTCAGCCGCCGGACCACCACCCCCGCCGCATCCCGCACCGTCAGCACCGCCTCTGGCGCCTCCTCGCGATCCTCGGCTCGCAGCGCGTCGTATCCTGGAAACGGCACGTCCGTGGCCGTGCGAACCAGCACTTTCTCCCGCTCCTGCCGCTGCGCCTTCCGCGTGCGGATTTCCTTCGGCAACCAGTACGTGAACACCGCACCGTGTGGCGGATTGGCGGCCGTGTAGTGCTGCGCGCCGAAAAAGCCGGGGCCCTTGCCGCCCATGTACGGCTCGGCCGGCAGGAACATCGCCGTGGGGCGCACCGGCAGCAGCGTCGCGCTCCCGTCGGTCATCGCGGTCATGGCTGCGGCGTCACGGGCGGCGGTGCGCAGCGGCGTCAGGTCGTCCAGCACGTAGAACCCGCGCCCGAACGTCGCCGCCACCAGGTCACCCTCGCGCTCCTGCACCACCAGATGCCGCACCTGGATCGTCGGCATGCCACCCTTCAGCGCACGCCACCGCGTGCCACCGTCCAGCGACACCCACGCCCCGAACTCCGTGCCGGCATACAGCAACCCCTGCACCACGGGGTCCTCGGCAATCGTGTACACCGACCCGCGCGCCGGCAGGTTGGATGCAATGCTGCGCCAGCGCCGGCCACGATCGGATGACTGCATCAGGTACGGTGCGAAGTCCCCGGATCGGTGGTTGTTGAACACTGCATACACTGCGTTCGCATCGTGCCGGCTGGCCAGCACCTGGACTACGTAGGTCGTGTCGGGCACGCCGGTGAAGGTGGACACCTTGCGCCACGTGCTGCCCGCATCCTCGCTCACCTGCACCAGCCCGTCGTCCGTGCCCACGTACAGCAGTCCCTCCACCACCGGCGACTCGCTGACGGTGACGAGCGTGCCGAAGAAGCTCGTGCCGTTGTTGCGCGCGATCGCGTCCACGCTCTGCTGTCGGCCGAGGAGGCGCAGCTGCGAGCGATCGATGTTGCGGGTCAGGTCGCCCGATTTCATCGTCCACGATTCGCCGCGATCGTCGGAGCGCCAGAGCCGCTGCGAGCCGTAGTAGATGCGTTTCGGGTCGTGCGGCGAGATCAGCAGCGGGCTGTCCCAGTACCAGCGATTCGGTACCTCGCCCGGTCCCACCTGCGGCTGGATGCCAGTGTTCTCCCCCGTGCGCCGATCGTGGCGCACCAGGCCACCGTTCTGCCATTCGCCGTAGACCGTGTTCGGGTCGGTCGGGTCGATCTGCACCGAGAAACCATCGCCGAACACCACCATCTGCCAGTCGGTGTTGGACACACCGTGCACCGTGTTGTTACGCACCGGGCCGCCGAAGGTGGCGTTGTCCTGGGTGCCGCCGTACACGCGATAGAACGGCTCGCTGTCGTCCACGGCCACCTTGTAGAACTGCGCCAGCGGCAGATTCGGGAAGAACTTCCACGACGCCGCCCGATCGAACGATTCGTACAACCCGCCGTCGCAGCCCACGAGGTAGTGGTTGGCATCGGTGGGGTCGATCCAGATCACGTGGTTGTCCACGTGCTTGTACTGCTCGCCCAGCCGGCGGAAGGTGCGTCCCGCGTCGTCGCTCACGAGGTTGTACGTGTCCATCAGGTAGACGCGATCGACGGTGTGCGGATCGGCGATGATTTCCACGTAGTACAGACCACTGGTGCTCGTGCTGCCCATGCGCGTCCAGCTCGCGCCGATGTCGGTGGAGCGGTACACACCGCCACGATCGTTGGCCGCCTCCATCACCGCATAGACCACATCCGGATCCTTCGGGCTGATGGCGAGGCCGATGCGCCCCAGTTCCTCGCCTGGCAGTCCGGTGACCTTCTGCCACGTCGCACCGCCATCGGTGGAGCGGTGGATCGCGCTCTCTGGCCCGCCGCTCACCTGCCCCCACACGCGGCGCTGCCGCACCTGCGTGCTGGCGATGAGGATCTTCGGATTGCGCGGGTCCATCTGCACATCGTTCACGCCCACCCACTCGCCACCACCCAGAATGCGCGTCCACGTCGTGCCGCCGTCGGTGGTCTTGTAGAGGCCTCGCTCACCCCCCGAACTCCATACCGGTCCCTGCGCGGCGACGTAGACGATGTCGCTGTTCGTCGGATCGATCACGATGCGGCCGATGTGCTCCGAGGTCTTGAGCCCCATGTTCGTCCACGTCGCACCGTCATCCACCGACTTGTACACGCCGTCACCATACGCCACGGCGCGCTGGTAGTTGTTCTCGCCCGTGCCCACCCACACGGTGTGCGGATTGGCGGGATCGACCACCACCGTCCCGATCGAGTAGCTGGTCTGGCCGTCGAAGACCGGCGTGAACGTCGTGCCGGCGTTGGTGGTCTTCCAGACACCGCCGCTCGCCGCCGCCAGGTACCAGGTGCGCGGGGCCTTGGGGTGGATGGCGATGTCGCTGATGCGCCCCGACATCGTCGCCGGCCCGAGGCTGCGCCACGACAGCCCCGCCAGCGAGGGGCCCGCCGACGCGGAATCCGCCGCCGTCGGCCGCGTCACGGGCTTCGTCGCCGGCCGCCGGAGTGAGTCCGCCGCCGCGCCGCGCCCCTGCGCCAGCAGCAGAGCGGTCTCCGGAACGAGGGTCGGCGCCACACACGTCAGCAGCGCGAGGAGTCCAGCGGCAACGGAAAGTCGGGGAGTCGTCATGGTCTGTGGGCGGTGGTCATCGAGGGCAAGGCGCAGCTGTCGTGCAGGGACTCGGAGGCATTGCACGGTCCGCGGTCCGTCACCTCTGTTCACCCGAAGGACTGGAGCAACGGAGGGCGGGAGGTGCGCGCGACGCACATCGCAGCGGTGCAACGGCTGCACGGCTGGACAGGGGGGCCGGGTCGCCTGACTCCAGGCCAGAAAAAGGATGGTCCACGACACTGACCGTGGCAACGGGCGCAGACTCCCTCCCTCCATTGCTCGAGTCCTCCGTGTGAAAAGAGTTGACGATGCCCGTCTTCAGCTGACGCCGGAGCGCTGCGCAGGGCCCTCCGCGCCTCCGCCCCTCTGCGTGAACAGAGTCGGCATTGCCTCTCACCACACAAAAAACATCAGGCCACCCGCAGCATGCGCCGGGGTGGCCTGATGTCATCAACAGAGAGGCGCCGGTCGGAATCGAACCGACGATGCCAGATTTGCAGTCTGGAGCCTTACCACTTGGCGACGGCGCCCTTGCTGTTGGCGGACTCACTGCTCCGCCCCTTCACCTGCCGGTGCCACCCGCCCAGCGTCACACCGCACTCCAACATAACCACGTCCCGTACCGCGCGGCGCAGAAGCCGCCGTCGGCGTCCGGTCGATCACGACACCCATGCCACGGCGCGATATCCTTCCACGCTGCCCGCAGCGCGCCGCCGTCCGTCTCCCCGAACCCGCCACGTCGCCACACCACGCGATGCCGCCGAAACCCATGCTGCTTGCGGTCGCCGGAATGGTCGGCACGGGCAAGACCACCCTCACCCGCGCACTCGGCCGACGCTTCGGACTGCAGATGGCGCTCGAATCGGTGGACGACGAGAACCCGTGGCTCACGCCGTACTACGGTCCCGAGCCCGACGCACGGCAGACCTACGCCCTGCGCCTGCAGCTGCACTTCCTCGCCACGCGTTTCCATGCCATGCGGCAGATGCGCGCCCTTGGCGGCGGCTGGATCCTCGACCGCACCTGGTACGAGGATGCCGAGATCTTCGCCCGCGGACTGTTCGAGCAGGGCGTCATGACGCGGCACGAGCGTGATCTCTACGAGCGCCTCTATGCCGAGCTCCTGACGGGCCCGGCCGCCCGGCCGCCGCGGCTGCTCATCTACCTGCACGGCTCCCTCGACCTCGTGGTTGCCCGCATCGGCCAGCGCGGCCGCGAGGCCGAGCGCGACATGCCACCGAGCTACTGGAAGACGCTGCACGGCCGCTACGCCACCTGGATCGGCCGGTTCCGCCGGTGCCCGGTTCTGGAGCTGAACATCGCCGACTACGATCTGCTCCGCGACCCGGCCGCCATCGACGAGATCGCCGCCGCCGTCCGCCGCCGGCTCGAGCCGGAGCTTCCCCAGACCGAGCTCTTCCCCGCCGGGTTCTGACTTTTACCCGAGGCAGCGCCGTGCCCGCGTATCCGGAGCGCAGAAGGCGGAAAGCTTCGGCTGTGCTGCGCGCCAATCCGTGGCGGCGCGTGGCCACCCGGTCACTGCGGCGCTACCTGGCCGCACGCTTGAAAGACGAGCTCTACCGTAACAGATTTGTTCCGTTCCATCACGCTTCGAAGAACAGATCGGGAACTGCATGGCAGAAATTGGCTCGCCAATCGATTAGTTTTGCAATTCTTGCACGATTTGATGAACACCCACGCAGTACGCCGTCAGAGCGCCC
>Ga0105045_10000385_pt1 | contig 30974 bp, 26 predicted proteins | sample MAT02_FD_78089 | JGI IMG/M metagenome (GOLD analysis project Ga0105045, IMG submission 78089) | Freshwater microbial communities from Lake Fryxell liftoff mats and glacier meltwater in Antarctica - MAT-02 (megahit assembly) | ecosystem: Environmental > Aquatic > Freshwater > Ice > Liftoff... | reverse complement strand
TCATGTTGTGTATCAACGTAAATACGTCGTTTCAGATTTTTATGAATCATTTTTTGATGTTAAATAGACCCGCGCTGTAGGGGCAATTCATGAATTGCCCCTACGACAGATGTGGTTTTTCACATCACCCATATTTTGTCTTTCCTGTCAATGCGTAAGTCCTATAAGTAATCAAGCGGACATGATAAGTAAGTGGGTCAAATTAAATATAAAACCTCACCCTGCCTCCGGCTTCCCTCTCCTTACTAAGGAGAGGGATTGAGGGTGAGGTTTGATCTTATATTCAATTACGCCTACCCACTTATCACTGGGCGGGAAGAACTTATTTATTGCTTATTGGAAGCGAATTCCGAAATAGGCAATTTAAGAGTTGTATTTAAATCATGTAACTTAATCTAATGCAAATAATGCAAACAGACTACACAAATTGCAAATTGAGTATTTAAAGGAAATAGTGTTTTAGCATGATTCGTCTGTAATATTCAGCCAATTTATTCAGATAATCATACAAAAAATAGATGCTGCATCTTTCAATTCCCATAAATCTAACTAATAAGCAGTACTTTGTACATTAGAATCTCTCCTATGATCGCCCTAACAAAGACATTAGTAAAAACAGTATCTGAACCACAAAAGCTAGATAGTATTGACTTACATGACTCGAAGCGAGCTAATTTTTTACAAGAAGTAATAGAAGGCTTAGAAGACGGTATATTAATTTTAAGCCAAACGGGTGAAGTAGTTCATGCTAATGCATCTGCTAGTCGCCTTTGTTGTCAATTCAATCAAGGCAACTTCAACCAAAATTTTGTACCACCACTCATCTGGAATGTTTGTGAATCGTTATTCAATAGTCGGTATTTGTTTTCTGATAAACTTCTAATTCTGTCAGACGAAATCGTGCTTGATAAGTCCAATATTTTTCGGATTAGGGTGAGGCTGCTAGATTTAGAGGGGTTTGAAGTGCCTTGCTTATTGGTGACTATAGAAAATCAATATGAATCTGTGAAAAATGTAGCACTCACTGAAGTTAAAAAATTTGATCTGACGCCGCGAGAAGCTGAAATTTGGTTTCTCTATAGAAGCAACTACAGCTACAAAGAAATTGCTACTAAGCTTTACATCACCATAAATACCGTGAAGAAGCACATGAAAAATATTCACACCAAGCGCCAAGCAAACATGTCTTATGATTGAATCGTAGCATTTTATTGAATAAGAATTCTCCCTTGTAGAATTCTTATTCAATGAGTGGGTAATTAAACCCCTGGATTCAGACGCTTTTTTGTTCAGAATTCATGGTTTTATTCTTTCTTGATAAAAATTTATTTGTAAAATGCAATAGATTATTAGCAATCAACCTAGTATTCACAAACAAGTATTTCATGAATCAATGTTCGTAGCCTTTTGTAGAAAAGCAATACTAGCCCTACTAGCCCTCCCTCTCATGCAGGGGTAGTTAATTTTAACGTGTTCTTTTCTAATTTTTATGCAACTTTTAACTATGGAGAATCAGGACTTTTTTGCAGGCGTAATAAGGTATTGTAAACCTGCCGTTTTAAGACATCGTTATTTTGTAGTTCTATAGTGATTTTGTTGAACTGCTCAAATCTCAAACCCTTTTCTTCGACAACTTTTTGAGCGTAGTTACAGTAATCCACTGCGATATCTTGAGCCTTCTTTGGAAGACCATTTATGCTGTTAGAATCGTTACAAACAATCTGGGGAATTTCTCCATTGCCAATAAGTTTTTTAATTTCTTCAAAGGCATTTTGACGCGCTGGCTCCATTGCTAGCACAGCTTTAGCATAGCTGTTGATTTCAATATTGTTAACTATTGGTGCTGGAGTTTGACCATAAGCTTTTGAACTCAATGAAAAAGCGTTGGAAATTAAACCCACAGTGGCGATCGCACCGAAAAAGAATGATTGGTAAAGAATTCGCTTTTGGCTAGATCGGGAAAAACAATCAGAAATTTTATTCATATAGTGTGTGACACAAAACTACATCAGGGATATGATAAGGACTTTGAATTATTTTCGGAGTTGGAAGTTCCAGGAACTGCTCAACATATCAAGCTTTTATATTTGATTGTCAATTCCCTCGGCATACTTGACAAAGTTCGATGATTTTAGTCTGGAGTGTTGGTATTTCTGCTGCTCCTTGCTTGAGACTCACTTCTAATTCCAGTAGTAGGGGTAAGCAAGAGATTAACTGTTGCACAGAAAGAAGCTTGATTTCTTGCTGTAGGAAGTAGATCCGTTTGGGATTACCGATATCAGCAGCAATAGCGATCGCTTGTTGATTGCGCTCCCCACTTTCCATCATAATCTTCACCCACAGCCATGTACGAAATTGTCCAATCAGCGTGGCAACTATCCGTAATCCCGGCTCGGAAGCATTGCTCAAATCTGCCAGTGTCGTCAAAGCTTTAGGTGTATCTCCTGTTCTGATTGCTGCTGCTAATTGTAAACTATTTTGAGTAGTATTTCTTACTAACTTGGTAACGGTATCTGTGTCTAAAGGCTTGTTACTACCTTGGGCATATAGCCGCAGTTTCTCTAACTCATTGTAGAGCAGTCGTGTATCATTTCCTACAGATTCTGCCAACAACTGGGCAGTATTGGCAGTTAGTTTTACGCCCACAGTCTGAGCTGCTTGATTAACAGATTGCACCAGCAATTCGGTTTTCCAAGGGGGAATGAGGGGAAATTCTCGGAATTCGGTAGCAAATTGTTTTAATAATTTTGTGGATTTGAGGCGTTCATCTGGCTTGTTGCGGCTGGTGAGCAATAAAAATGAGTTTTCAGGAATGACTCTTAGCGATCGCACCAGTTCTGCTAACACATTCTCTGGACACTGCTGGCAAAGAGTAGTATTTATCAGCCATACCAAGCGCCCACCAGCCCCAAAAGTGGGTGTCATGACCTGATTTAACCCCTGGATAGCAGCATCAGCTTGGTCTGGGGTGAATGCAGTGTAATTAAAACTTATCCATTGTTGATCGAGGACGCGATCGCGCAGCATAGCGATCGCCTTTTCTATAGCAAAATCATCCTCACCCCAGTAAACATAAATTGGCATAGACTAACCTCGTAGTATATCGGGGAATGGAGAATGGGACATTGGGCATTGATGAAGAGTTAATATTTATAACTCCTAACTCCCCACTCCCAAAATTAAATACTTTTAAAATCATTCTGTTAATTAAGGTAATTTTCCCTAAAATCTATCAAGTGAGAGCATGAGGCTATGAAGATTGGACGACAACTATCAAACTTACTTAAATCGGTTAGCACGGCTAACGCTGCCAGAAGCCCACAGATCCCAAGTCCAGCATATCCAGGAATCTTCTAAATTTCAGCCACATTCTGGGCTGAGACAAGCAGCGTCCTTTCCTGGCTATACGCTAATTACCCCGCCAGCAGGAGAAGAATCGCAAAATTCTGCCTTCTATGCCAAATTACAGACTTACCAACAGGAACTTTTGCAGTTGCCTGTAAGCCGTGATTTGATTGTGCCTTTACCTCCTGCTAGTTTCCACATGACTTTAGCGGATTTAATTTGGGACAATGCTTACCTTGACGCCTGCGAAAAAAATCCCAAATTTGACGAAGAGTTACACTCTTGTTTAGCCGAAACCTTTCAGCAATATCAACAATTGATGACAAACAGGAGTCATCCGATTAAATGGCAAATGCTGGGACTAATACTGATGCCAAGAGCTGTAGCCGTTTGTTTAGTACCGAAGGATGAAGGCTGCTACGAGGAAATTATTAAATTTCGCCGAACAATTTATCAAAATCCCAAGTTAATTGCTTTGGGTATTGAGCAGCATTATCACTTCACAGCCCATGTTACATTAGCTTATTTTGGGGAGGTTTCATCTGATTTAGACCGCACAAGTTTCAGCACAATGCTTTCTCAATTGAATGATCAATGGCTGTTAAATTTGCCAGAATTTTTGATAAATCGTGTTGAATTGCGAAAGTTTGACAACATGACACGCTATTATCGTGAAACAGACTGGCCGATTTTAGATTTTTAAGTCATTAGTTAGTAGTCAGTCAGGGCTATTTCCTTCTAGACATAAGCTGCCCAGAACTAAAGTTCTGGGCTAATAGCTAAAGTCCGTTAAAACGGACTATAGCGGTTCTCGTTCACGTGAGGTACACCCGTAGGGGCAATTCATGAATTGCCCCTACACATTGCGATATAATTTTGTACCGCATCTGAGTGGGAACCGCTATATAATCTTTTCTCAGTCGTCTAAGGAAGCATCAACTAATATAGTTAGTAGGGGATTGGTAAATTGACCCTGATGAGCGATTCATTGCTGCTTATCCTGCGGGACAACAACCTTTACCTTTTGAGGAAATTGAGTCTGTTTTACCAGTGCCAGAGTTCTGTAGATTTTTAATAAACTAATCTAGTCAATCAAATATCAATAAAAAAAGATTAAAGTAATATTTAATCATATCTTAATCGTTTGTTTATTCATTCTTAACCATAAAAAATGTAGTTTGTTTAAAGGCTGTGATTACAGCAGTAAAATATTCCTTTAATTCACAGGTAATATGATTTTTTCGACCACCATCTTGAATCGTGTCGTTGCTACTTCAGTGGTGACAACTTTTGTTGCAGTTAGTCCATTTTTTGGTGCGATCGCACAAGCTGAAACTCTCAATGGTGCAGGAGCAACTTTTCCAGCTCCGCTTTACGAACGCTATGCTCGTGAAGTTAGAAAGAAATATCCAGACTTGAGAATTAACTACCAAGCAATTGGTAGCGGTGGCGGTATTCGTCAATTTATTGCTGGAACCGTTGACTTTGGTGGTAGTGATGCTGCGATGAAAGATGATGAAATCGCTAAAGTCAAGAAAGGTGTAATTTTAGTACCCACAGCAGGCGGTGCTGTTTCTGTAGTTTACAATGTTCCAGGCGTTAGTGAACTCAAATTGTCCCGCAAGGTACTACCAGAAATTTTCTCAGGTCAAATTACCAATTGGAACGATGCCAAAATTAAAGCTGATAATCCGGGTGTGAATCTACCAGATCAAACAATTAAATTTGCTGTTCGCGCTGATAGTAGCGGTACAACTTTCATTTTCACTAACCACTTGAGTGCGATAAGTGGTTATTTTAAAGGCAGAGTTGGAGCTACCACTGCTCCTAAATGGAATTTGCCAAACGTCCTCAAAGGCAAAGGCAATGCTGGCGTAGCTGCTTCAGTAGCTCGAACTCGTGGTTCTATCGGTTACGTTGAATATAGCTACGCTGTCCAAAATAACCTGAAATCAGCACTGCTACAAAATAAGAAAGGAGAATTTGTTGCTCCTTCTTTGCAATCTGCAAATGCAGCCTTGGCAAATGTGAGTTTCCCAGACAACTACCGCGTTTTTGTAGGAGATCCAGACCAGGGTTATCCTATCGTTGGTCTTACTTGGATGATGGTCTACAAACAGTATGCTAATGCTTCCAAAGCTGATGCTGTCAAAAAATGGGTTAACTGGGTACTGAAAGATGGTCAACAATACAATGATGACCTCTACTACACCAGAATTCCATCTGCGGTGGCAAATCGGGTGCTTCAGACAGTGAATAGCTCTGTCAAACCTTAATTTGTAGTCTTACTACTTTCTTCTTTTAGTTAGGATGGGCAAACAGCCCAGCCTACTGAATACTGCTCAGTTAAGGATTGTTAGCGTTAATCTTAGTGGAAATGCGAGATTTCACCTTTCTACTAAGATTTTAAGTTGGTGGATTTTCTAAACCGAGCAGTATTGTCACCCCACTGATACTAAAAAATCTATTTTATTGATTTGTAATGGCAAATTCATCTCATTCAAATCTAGATGATGAAAATCTCAATTTAACAGCTATCAGCGGCACAAATCTCTCATTTGACCAAGCTTTTACACGGCTAGTATACTTTTTTGCCGTGATTACCGTTACAGTGCTACTTGTGATGATTTGGGTAATTTTCTCCGAAGCTTTGCCAGCCATTAAGCAGTTTGGACTGGGGTTTTTGTGGGGTCAAGATTGGGATACAGGTAATCAGATTTTTGGTGCACTACCTTATATTTATGGAACTTTAGTAAGTAGTGCGATCGCAATTTTATTAGCTGTACCAGTAGGAATTGCTATAGCCTTAGTGACCAGTGAAAATTTCTTACCTTTATCGCTGCGAACAATCTTATCATTTGTTGTAGAACTAATTGCCGCAATTCCCAGTGTAATCATTGGTTTGTGGGCTATTTTTATCTTTATTCCAGTTTTGGAACCTTTAGAAAATTGGCTAGGCAACACTTTTAGAATCATACCACTGTTTAATACCCAAGACGTTTCCGGCACAAATATGTTGACTGCCGGAATTATTCTAGCCATCATGATTCTGCCTACAATGGCAGCAATTACTCGTGATGTATTACTGGCTATACCTAAAGAATTACGTAGCGCATCTATGGCTTTGGGTGGTACCCGTTGGGAAACAATTTTTCGAGTCTTGCTACCAGCTGGATTTTCGGGAATAGTAAGTGCAGCAATGCTCGCCTTAGGACGGGCTTTAGGTGAAACAATGGCTGTGACTATGGTGATTGGTAACTCGGCTCAAATCAGTGCATCTTTACTTGATCCAGCTTATACAATTCCCTCTGTATTAGCTAATGAATTTGCAGAAGCCGAGCCGGGATTGCATATTGGTGCTTTAACCTATTTGGGATTGATTTTGTTTGGGTTAACTCTAGCTGTAAATATTAGTGCTGTGTTATTGCTGAGGTGGGTTGGCAGAAAAAATAATTAGTAGGTCGATGATCGTAAAATTACTCGTTAAGGTTAGCATTGGGCATTGTAAATAAATTAAACTTGTGAGAAATATGAGTAATTATATACAGTCGGAAATTGATGAATCTCTAGCGGCAGAATTATGCAGTCCTTTACCACCAGAGCGAGTCATATTTGCATATACAATGAATGCGATCGCCTTTGGTTTTACAGGAATAGCTCTCATTCCTTTATTCTCAATCTTGTGGGAAATTCTGGTTCGGGGAATATCTGGAATCAAACCCGAAATCTTTGTCAAAACAGTCATTGATAATGGGTTTGCTAATGCTATCCTGGGAACCATAATCATGGTTGGAATTGGTGCTGTCTTAAGCATTCCCACAGGGATAATGACAGGAATTTTCTTGGCGGAATTTGGTCAAACCAGCCCAATTGCTGGTATTGTTCGGTTTATCGCCAGTATTCTCACAGGCGTGCCTTCAATAGTTGTAGGCATATTCGCGTATGGTGTCATCGTTTTGGTAACTAAAAGTTTTAGTGCGATCGCAGGTGGTTTTGCTTTAGCTGTGATTATGCTACCTGTAATAGTACTCACAACCGAAGAATCTCTAAAACTTATTCCCATATCTCAACGCCTCGCCTCGGCTGCTTTGGGGGGAACTCGCTTCCAAACTACCCTTCGCATTGTTGTGGCTGCTGCAATCCCCGGAATTACTACGGGTATTTTATTGGCTGTAGCTCGTGCTGCTGGTGAAACAGCACCCTTAATTTTTACTGCTTTATTTAGTCTAGATTGGTCAGAAGGATTAGGATTGTTAAGTCCAACAGCTTCCTTACCAGTATTAATTTTTAACCTCTATAACGACCCCGACCCAGAAAAAAGCCAATTAGTATGGACTACTTCTATAATTTTACTCAGCTTAATTTTATCTGTAAGTATTCTCTCGCGTTTAGTTATTAGACAGAGAAGAATAAAGTAAAAATAAACCAGGAGTCAGAATTTAGAATTTCTGAATGCTCCACTCATAAAGGGATGAAGTAATAACCGGAAGAATATTTGAATTTTGTTTTGCCTACAATGGGCAAGGTTTTAAACCAATATTTATTAACTAATCGGACTCCCATTCATGCTGAATTCTGACTCCTGACTTCTGAATTCTTCTTCATAAATTTTTGTTTTGTTTCGTACCTGTGGCAACTATGAATAACCTAACTCCAGCTATCCAAGTTAAAAATATCAGCTTTTATTATGGCACAACAAAGGCGATTGAAAAGGTGTCAATGGATATTTATAAGAACCACGTAACCGCAATTATTGGCCCTAGTGGTTGTGGAAAATCTACTTTTATCAAAATTCTTAATCGCATTGGCGAATTAGAAGGGACTGTAAAAGTTGAAGGAGAAGTAGAATTTTTTGGTCAGAATATTTATGCTCCTCGTGTCAATTTAAATCGGTTACGCCGTCAAATTGGTATGGTATTCCAAAAACCGAATCCTTTTCCGATTAGCATTTACGAAAATGTTGCCTACGGCATGAAAATAGCAGGTAGGTATTCAAAAGCAGAATTAGATGAGATTGTCGAATCTGCACTCAAAAGCGCTGCTCTCTGGAATGAAGTCAAAGATAAGCTGGATAAATCAGCTTTAGGGCTTTCTGGTGGTCAACAACAAAGATTATGTATTGCCCGTGCTTTAGCAGTCAAGCCAAAAGTTCTGCTGATGGATGAGCCTTGCTCGGCTCTTGACCCCATCGCCACTATGAAAGTTGAAGAACTGCTCCATAGTTTGCAGTCTGAGTTGACAATTGCGATCGTTACCCACAATATGCAGCAAGCCGCTCGCGTCTCTGATTTTACGGCTTTCTTTAGCACCGATGAAAGTCGGATTGGTCAAATGGTTGAATTTGGCGCTACAGAGCAAATTTTTAACAATCCACTAGACCCGCGCACCTGCGACTACATTTCAGGGCGTTTTGGTTAAGGTATGTCCTATAGCGGTTCTCGGTTGAGTGAGGTACATCCGTAGGGGCACGGCAGTGCCGTGCCCTTACACTTTGCGATTAATCTTGTACCGCATCTGAATGTGAACCGCTATAGCGTAAATTAATGATTTTTGTGGAACTATAGGAATCCGATTTGATTTATGAAAAAATCTAAGTATGTGTAGGGTGTCAAGGCTAAAATAGTACATTAAGCGTAGGTTGGGTTGAGCAACGCGAAACCCAACATTCATCGGGGTGTTGGGTCTCATGCTTCGACCCAACCTACAAAATTTATTCCACAAATTTAGGCTTGCCACGCCACTACGTATATTTCAAAAATCAAATATGAGTCCTATATCTCGCGCTAGAGGATACTCATAAAGTGTAGTTTAAAAAAGTTACTAATTTATCTTTATAAATAAACTAACTCCTCACTACCAATGAGGGGTATATCATATTAATATTTTTATTTATACATAGCTATTTTAAGTCGAACCAGCCCAAATCCTTTTTAATAGGAAAGGATGGCATATAGGTTAAGGTGCCAAAGGTGGGTATAAAAAGTCTGTAAGAAATAAATTTTGGAACACAGTCTTAATATAAATGTCTACTAACAGTTTATTTGCTGTATGACTACAGTATAGCTACGTAGTTTCCATGAATATCTCCTTTTGGGAGTAACATAGTGAAACAGCGGCGCTGATTTGTAATACCTTACTTCGTCAACTTTTATTTCACACGTTTGGGAATATGAGTAAACTAATTCCAGCCATCAGAGTCAAAAACTTCAGCTTCTATTACGACACTCAAAAGATAGTTGAAGGTGTGTCAATGGATATTTACCAAAACCAAGTCACGGCAATTATTGGTTCTAGTGGTTGTGGCAAGTCTACTTTTCTTAAATCGTTAAATCGCATGAGTGAATTAGAAGGAGATCTCAAGGTTGAAGGAAAAATAGAATTTTTTGGACAAAGTATTTATGAGCGTCGGGTCAACACCAATCGCTTACGTCGCCAAGTTAGTATGATTTTTCCCAAGCCAAATCTTTTTCCCATGAGCGTTTACGATAATGTTGCTTATGGCGTGAAATTAGTTGGATGGCATCCGAAAGTAGAATTAGATGGAATTGTTGAATCTGCCATCAAAGCTGCCGAACTTTGGGATGAAGTGAAAAATAAGCTGCACAAATCTGCTTTAGAGCTTTCTGGTGGTCAACAACAAAGACTATGTATTGCCCGTGCTTTAGCAGTCAAACCGAACGTTCTATTAATGGATGAACCTTGTTCAGGTCTTGATCCTGTCGGTAGTATGAAAGTTGAGCATCTGATCCATAACTTGCGCTCTGAAGTGACAATTGTGATGGTTAGTCACAATATGCAGCAAGTTACTCGCCTATCTGATTTTACAGCTTTCTTTTATAGTAATGAAAATCGCATTACTCAAATGGTTGAATTTGGTACTACAAGTAAAATCTTTACTAACCCCGTGGATTCTCGCACCCGTGACTATGTTTTCGCCCGCGTTAGTTGAAGTTTTTTTAAAATTATAGCGATTCAGATATCTACCACATAGTTTTGCCTAAATTAGGGGTTAAATTTAATTTCTGCTTGTTTTGAGTTTTTCTTGTGTTGGGCAATCCGAAGTGATGTTGACAGTACTTTTTTATATTGTATATTTAGAGGCAAGTATCTGCTCTAGACTACCTTAATCACAAAATGAAATGTCCTCGGTGCGAATCTACTTTATATCGGAAAAATGGTCGTCGGAATGGCAAGCAGAATTACCTCTGCAAAAATTGTGGTAAACAATTTATTGAGCCTGCATTTCCTCGTTCGCTGGAAGGTGAGTTGCTTCCTAACAGCAATGGACATACTAAAGTATCTATGATCGAAACTACGGAAGTTCCTTTAGTAAAGGACTTGCCAGAAGAAAAAATCACAGAGACAAGTCTTGGCTCTTTTAGTCTTACATTAGCTGAAGAACTGCTGCAAACTATATTATCACCTAATTGGCTAGAATCTGCGGCGTTTACTAAATTGCTACTAAAAATCCAGCAATCAAACGAAATTAAATCTAAGTTAGAAACAGGAATATGTCTTCTACTTTTGGATGCAGAAAACTTAAAGTTAGATGTTAATTCAGAATTATTTTTAGCCAGTGTATGTAAGTATCCTCTCCAAGTTAAAATCGCATTTGCTAACTGGAGAAATCCCAGTATTGGCAAGCAAGATATTGAACTATATAACCGTGGTTATCAACTTGTCCATGTGCCTGGTGGTAAAGACAGTGCTGATGCAAAAATGATCGCACTTGGTGCTTGTGTCTTACGCTCTTATCCAACAGTTAAAGAAATTTTAGTCTGTTCTGGTGATGGCATTTTAAACCACCTCTGTAACCAACTCCAAAATCAGGGGTTAATCGTTCATTGGGTACGTAGACAAGGACAAAATTTGCAAATAGAAAACCGGAATACTGGCAAATTAACTCATTATTCCTTACCAATGGCAACAGAAGTTCCATCTTTTGAAGAAGTGGTTGATAAAATTCAAGATTTAATTAAAACTGAACAGGAATCAATAAATGCTCGATTAAATAGTTTAGTGGCCGTTGCGACTTTATTTCAAGAAAGATGCGATATAAATATTAAAAATAATCCAACCCAAGCAGAAAGTGACAAAATAATCCCTGTTTTAGATAATTCTTTAACAGAATCTCTTCATCAAGAAAAAAAAGAAGCTTTTGCGAAAGTTCCTAATGGAAAAGCATTAGATAAATTACTATTGAAAATTATTCAAGATATACAAACAAAGTCTCCTAAAACTAAATTATCTGTGCCTAAGCTAGGTTCAGAGTTACAGAAAATAACCGGAGAATCTCCTAATTCAATTATCAAAAAATTAAAGTTAGGTTCTAGTTTTACTAAATATTTAGAATCATCTCCCACATTTACATTGAAGGCAAGTGGCAAGGAATATGAGGTAACACTGGTACTGTGTAAGTAGATACTTTCTATATGTCTACGTATAACCTTGGTCTATAATTCAGTATTATGTAAAAAGATATAAATAAATGTAAATAATCTAATGCAGGATAAAGTGGTTGTTGTTGTCGGTGCTACTGGTGGTATTGGTTCAGCGTTAACACACAAACTTGCGCCTACTGGAGTCCGGTTGGTACTGGCTGCGAGAGATGCGGTTCGTTTAACAACACTGGCAGCTGATTTACCAGGGCAAGTTTTGAGCGTTCCTACCGATATTACTGACCCCCAACAGGTAGATACTTTGATAGAAAAGACCATCGCTGAGTTTGGTCAAATCGATATTTTAGTGAATGCAGCTGGTGCCGGTATACTTAAGCCTTACAACAGCCTCGAACCCGCTGATTTAGACAAGATGCTAGATGTCAACTTAAAAGGCAGCTTTTACACCACTCAGGCGGCTGCTGAAGAGATGCAAAAGCGCAAGTCTGGTCACATCTGCAACGTGGTTGGAATTCTGGGCAAGCATTCGATGGGGATGGCAGCGGCTTATTCTGCTTCTAAGTTTGGTGTTGTCGGTTTCAGCAAATGCATGGCAGAGGAACTCAAGCGTTTTGGTATCAAGTTCACGCTATTCTACTTTGGTGGGGTAGATTCTCCTTTCTGGGATAACGTCAATTTAAAAGTAGACCGGAAAAAAATGCTTAGTCCTGAAACTGCTGCCAATGCGATTTTCTTTGCCCTTTCTGCCGAACCGCAAGCTGTACCAATGGAAATTAATATTCAACCTGATAGTCATCTGTTCTTTTAGAGTGGGAGTACGCCTAGATAATTCTTGCTTAGGAAGGACGTGAAAATCTAGCAAAAATGGCAGTATTTACAGATATATAAGCTGTTATGCTGTATTTTCAGTATCTATGAAAATTGATCACGTTCATTTCTATGTAGAAGACGCCAAAGTATGGCGGGATTGGTTTGTACACCATCTTGGTTTTCAACCAGTAGCCGATCGCAGCAATTCATTTCACACTTGTACAGAAGTGGTAAAAAGTGGTGCCGTCTGCTTTTGGCTATCTTCACCACTCTTACCCACAAGTCCAGTAGCTGAGTTTCTGCGTGAATATCCACCTGGTGTGGCAGATGTCGCTTTTGCTGTCGAAGATGTAGAAGCTGCGATCGCACTAGCTCAAAAACATGGTGCTACAATCCTACAACCCATCCAGGAACGCCAGTTGGGTACGGAATTCCTCAAGTGTGGCAAAATTGCCGCCTGGGGTGGACTGACTCATACGTTGATAGAAAGGCGCTACGGAGAAATGGGGGAAAGCCTTTGGCAGAGGGAAGAGATTTGTGATAACTTCCCCTCTCCTTCAATTACCGCCATAGATCACATAGTGTTAAACGTGGCAGTTGGTGAATTGGAAAATGCTGTCGCTTGGTACGAAAATATCCTAGATTTTCAACCCCAGCAGGCTTTTAAAATTAAAACCAATCGTTCTGCTTTACACAGTCAAGTGATGGTTTCGCGCAACGGCAGCGTCCAATTGCCAATTAATGAACCAGCTTCCAAAAATTCCCAAATTCAGGAATTTTTAGATGTTAATCGCGGGCCGGGAATTCAACATATTGCCTTGCGGACGACTAATCTTGTGAGTGCGATCGCTAAATTTCGCGCTAGTGGTTTATCCTTACTCTCAGTTCCCCAACCCTACTACTCACAACTAAAACAGCGTCCAGGATTGCCTCTATTACCCTTAGAACTGGAAGCGATCGCTCAACAGGAAATTATGGTGGACTGGCAAGAATATACTCCTTTAGAGGGTGTAAATACTGCACCCTTATTACTACAAATTTTTACCCAACCAATATTTGAACAGCCGACATTTTTCTTTGAGTTTATAGAACGCCGTTTCCAAGCTCAAGGTTTTGGCGAAGGTAACTTTCGCGCCTTATTTGAAGCCATTGAAAGCGAACAAATCAAACGCGGTACGCTGCAATAAAATGCTGATACTCAATTTATCTCTCGAAAAATAGCCATACATCTGAGATAAACTTAATAAAAATTAACATTTTCCGCCGATGCTAAGACTGATTACTGACTTCGACGGCCCAATTATTGATGTTTCCGAACGGTACTACCGTGTTTATCAATTCTGCTTAGAGAAAACCCGTCGCCCAAACCAAGCAGTGCAAGAACTTCCGAAAGCGGAATTTTGGCAGTTAAAGCGATCGCGTGTTCCCGAAAAACAAATTGCGTTGAATTCAGGATTAGACGAAGCCCAAACACAAGAATTTACCCAATTGCGGCGACAAACAGCCCATACAGAGCCTTATTTCAACTATGACACCCTCGCGCCTGGTGCTGTGGATGCACTGTTAAAAATTCAACAAGCTGGAATTGATTTAGCAGTTATGACTATGCGCCGAGTTGGGGAACTAGATTATGCCTTCAAAAAACACGATTTAGGAAGATTTTTCCCAGAAAATCGTTGTTATTGCTTGAGTAACGACTACATTAAAACTCGTGATATTGAAGATAAGCCCTTGTTGATGGCTAGGGCATTAAAAGAACTGCCTCCGGCTACTGATACCTGGATGGTGGGAGATACGGAAGCCGATATCACCGCAGCTAAAAATTATGGCATTAAGGTGATGGCTGTGGAATCTGGCATCCGCGATCGCACCCAATTGGAACTTTACCATCCCGACTTAATCGTTAAGGATTTTAGCACTGCTATAGATTTAGTCTTAAAACCTAAACACCTTGTCTAGAAAGGTTCTCTAGCTGCAACAGATTGAATTAAAATAGGAGTCAAAATAGGTATTCTGACTCCTGACTCTCAAATTTTAAAAAGAACACACATAAACCATGTCTTCTTTATGGAAACTTGCTTACGGGTAGCAGTTTACCGTAGAAAGCTACTAACCAACCATAACAATATAAACGTTAGTACACTAGAAAACTGATTCGGTGACAAATTGAGGAATGATATTTGTGGTAATAGCCAGCCAGCAACTAGTCCCCCAGCGATTAAGCCAATTATTAAACTGACCAGGGTGAATAAAACTGCTCGGCCAAATTTGCTTTCCTTGCGATTGAGGAAGTAAATACTAGTGCCTACCCCAACTACCAATGCCAACTGCAAAACCTGATTGCCTCCCTCTGGGTAAAACACACTGATAGAACTCAAGCCAAGAAACCAAGCTCCTGGTAAGAATATATCAGCAGGTGTTGGCTGATCCAGCATCCGTTGCAGCCATGCAGGTGACTGCTCACGAGGCGTTGGACTTTCTTTAGGAAGCGATTGCACTCGCAACTCTGGAAACCGAATACGCTCAGGGACTTTAATTTTACCTTCTTGGCGCATCCGTAAGCGATCCATTAAAATCGCATCGTAAGCAGCTTCAATTACTTCTAAATGCTTGGCATCGCCACTATATTGCTCGAATAGGCGATTACGAGCATCCTGAATTTCATCGAAGCTAGCCTCTTCTGATACCCCAAGTTTTTCGTAGGGATTTTGATCGCTCATGGGAGTTTGTTAGTTCAGCCTCAGTCAGCGGCAGTCTTTTGTCGAATAAAAAACAACTTTAGGTTTTGTTTTAATCGAAACGAAAGTCTCGACCTATTTTATGCCCTAACAGGATAGTAGCACGGGTTAGTTTAATCGACTTTGTAATTTCAACTATAGCCACTTTAACATATCGCTATAACTCCGTGTATACCCTCATGTCGTTGTCTAATTCTGGCTCTAATCTAGAATTTGAACGGAGAGTACCTAAAACACATAGTTTTTATGAAAATATCAATTTTAATGTTTCAAATTTGGCAACTTACTGTGCCCTAATAGAATTTTTTTAATTATACTGAATAATCGCTTGTGGTATATATCCGCATATCGATTTAAAATTGAGACGTTTTAAGTTACCACCTAACTGGGATCAATAACGTGTCTTGGTGTTAGGAACTGTTGCGGCTAAAGTCAGAGCGCTTATATACTGTGGCTAACAGAAATTTAGCGTTCTCATTGCCCACAATCCTGATTAGAGTATTTCTTTTTGAATAATCAGGAATCTCAGACCGTAGACATGTAGATTCTTAGTTAGTGCCAAAGTGGCAACTGCGTTTTTACGCAACCCTTTTGTTAATCTTACGGATTTTTGTGCAAAGTAATGGTCATGGCTCCTGCCAAGATTCTTGTAGTTGACGACGACCCTGCGGTTCGGAATTTAATCCAACGCTTTCTGATTAAGCAGAACTATCAGGTGGAGGCTGCCGAAGATGGAAAGACAGCCTTAACTCTATTTGAGCAATTTAACCCCGATCTGGTGATTCTAGATGTGAATCTACCAGATGTAACTGGGTTTAACCTCTGCCAAGAGATGCAAAGTCGTAATGGTGTTTTTGTTTTGATGTTGACTAGCCGTGCTGACGAAGCTGACAAAATTCGCGGCTTTGCTAAAGGTGCTGATGATTATCTCACCAAGCCTTTTGGGCTAGGTGAGTTAGAAGTCAGAGTCGGAGCTATTTTGAGGCGTCAACGAGTGATAACTACTGCCGAGCAAAAACGCTTGGTATTTGAAAAACTGATGATTGACCCAGTGCGGCGGGAGGTGGCACTTAATAACCAAGCAGTACCTTTAACTGCTCTGGAATTTGACTTGTTGCATTTTTTAGCTAGTCATCCAGGTCGAGTTTGGCGGCGTGCGGAGCTAATCCAGGAGGTATGGGACTATGAATATGTCGGCGACCAACGGGTTGTAGATGTCCATATCGGGCAAATTCGCAAGAAGATTGAAATTGATGCTAGTCAGCCAGCATTAATTCAAACTGTACGTGGCGTAGGGTATAAGTTTGAATCTCCTCCTCACCCCCAGCACTTGGAAGCTAAGTCTTGAGTTTATAGTCTAGAGTTTTTTAACTCTTGACTATAAACTCTTGGGGGAGGGATTAGTGAATTTCTTTGGCTTTAGTAAAAAACAAATTTAGACGATCAAAATAAGTAGATATTGCTCAGATACAGACCAGGCAGTTATTTGAGATGTTTATTTATGCGTTTAAGACAGTGGATAGTGGAGAGAGTCCACTGGAAAATATTTTCTTTGCATCTGACCGTTTTGGTAGATATAACGGTGCTGAGGGTGGAGTTCGTAGGAGCGCCCAGCTATCATTGGTGTCAACTTAAGCGAGAAGTAACATCTTAAGTGGAAAACGACCGACGAGAAAAGGAAACGTTGTAAAATATTATAGCGTTTCTCGTTTACGTGAGGTACACGCGTAGGGGCACGGCAGTGCCGTGCCCCTACACTTCGCAATATGTTGTATTGCATGTGAATGGGAACCGCTATAACAATTATTTACCACTATAGAAAAAGGCAATTTCTTTTTCTTTTAGGGGTGCGAAACCAGCATCTACAAGTAATTGGTCGAGTTCTGCTTGGGGAATGTGTTTTGCACCAATTCGCACAATGCGCGATCGCATAGTATTAGATACGCCACTGCGCTGTCTATTGCCTTCTAGCGCCATGACTTTACCATAAAGTTCTAGCTTGGCAGGCGGAATGGGAGAACCATCAAAATCAATTCCCTGTGCGATCGCTTCATCAATAGCATCAGCACCTGTGGTAGTTTGATTTCCTGGGTTAGTTTCGGTAGGCATGGTGATTTGCTCTTTTTCGCTATGGGTAGATTTTACCAGCCTTGTTGACACCAAAGTTGGTCGAACTCACCTTCACTTAGACTAATTACGAGCTTGTCGCGTCACCAAACCACCAACAAATGCCCCTAAGATAGTGCCTGTCCATAGTCCTGTTGTGCTACCTTGCCATATTGCTCCTGGTGTCATCCAAGCATTGCACATCTCCTTTAAACCCCAAGGTTGGTTTTGGCACTTTTGGCTATGAAGCATTATGGTAATTTGCCCACTGGTGTAAGCACCAAAAAAACCTGCTGATAGCGCCAAAAAAGTGCAAATTAAAATTCTATTTTTTCTCATTCCCCATTCCCCACTCCCAATCAACCTGTATTTCTCATCCCGGCTGCAATACCATTAATAGTTAACAATGCTCCTCGCAATAACTCGCCTTTGCTGTAACGAGAGTGGATGAGTCCAGAAGTAGCAGTAGTATTTAGGGACTGCCGTAGGCGCTTGAGTAGTGAAACTTGGATAAATCCCAAGGGAACAATTGTGCCATTGCGTAACTGCACAGATCGTTGCAATACGGGATCACCATCTAACAGTTGATTGTGATCGGTGATTTTTAATACCAAATCTCTTGTGAGATAGAACTCGCTGGCAATTTGATCAAAAACCTTGGCAAAACGAAGTTGATCTTCTGGTTTTGATAATTCCTGGACGTAGTGATGTGCCATTTGCATATCTACTTTTGCTAAGGTCATCTCGGCCTTAGAAATCACCATCTTGAAAAAGGGCCACTTAACGTAAAAGTAGCGGAGCAATTTCAAGTGTTCTTCTGGTTCTTCGTTCAAGAATTCTTGTAAAGCTGTACCAACGCCGTACCAGGAAGGAAGTAAAAAGCGGGTTTGTGTCCAGCTAAATACCCAAGGAATAGCTCGCAGACTGCTTAAATCTTTCTTACCAGATGGACGACGGGCTGGACGGGAACTAATTTGCAGTTGGCTAATTTCTTCAATGGGAGTTACTTCGTGGAAGAAGTCAACAAAATCAGGCTGTTCGTAAATTAAAGCACGATAATGTTGACGCGATCGCGCTGCTAATTCTTCCATAATCTCATTCCAGGGTTCAATATCATCAAACCCTGTCCGCAGCAGGCTGGCTTGAATCACAGCAGTGGTGATGGTTTCCATGTGGTACAATGCCAAGTCCAACAAGGAGTATTTGGAAGCCAAAACTTCTCCTTGTTCGGTAATCTTAATTCGCCCATTGATACTATGACCCGGTTGAGCCAAAATCGCCTCGTAAGCAGGGCCGCCACCCCGTCCCACAGAACCGCCGCGTCCGTGGAAAATCCGTAAATTTATATCGTAGTTTTCTGCTATTTGTTGCAGTGATTTTTGAGCTTTATGAATTTCCCAGTTACTGCTTAAAAATCCAGAGTCTTTGTTGCTATCAGAATACCCCAGCATCACTTCTTGTAAGTTAGGGGTGAGGGGGGAGGAAGAATTTTCATCGGTATCCTCTGCTTTTGTCTGTTCGTAGCCGCCAGCTAACAAAGCGCGATATAACGGGAGTTCAAACAGTTTCCGCATGACGCTTCTGGAGCGTTGTAAGTCTTCTACTGTCTCAAATAGGGGGACAACTTGAATTGTTCCGACAGCAATGGCGGGGTCAAAAAGTCTGGCTTCTTTGGCTAAAAGTAATACTTCCAGCACGTCGCTTACGTCGCGGCACATGCTGATAATGTAAGTTTGGCAGATATTTAGACCAAATTCTTGTTGGAGCGATCGCACGACGCGAAAGGTTTCAATTACATCGTTGGTTTTTTCGGAAAATGGCAATTCTGCTGGAATTAACGGCCGCCGGGTTTGCAGTTCTCCAGTGAGCCAAGCAACTCTTTGCTCCTCGGATAGTTCGTTGTAAGGTTGAGGTAATATTTGCAGGTATTCGAGTATCTCATTCAGCGCATCGGCGTGGCGGGATGACTCTTGGCGGATATCTAACTGTGTCAAGTTAAAACCGAAAATTTCTACCTGACAGATCAGATTTTCTAATTCTCGACAACTTAAACCTGTTTCTGTCAAGTTGCGCTGAATCATCCGCAGTTCTGCTAAAAAATCGGCTCCCGAACGATACAGGGGGCTATCTTGATTTTTTGGCGTTTCCCGATTGTACAAAGCTAAATTGCGATCGCTAGTATTTTCTAGCCGTTTCAGCACATAAGCCAGTTTGAGCCGATAGGGTTCTTGTCGATAACGCAGCGCTAGTGCGTCATATACCTCACTCAACTGGGACTGATCTAACTCTAGAGATTCCAGCAAATCTGGTAAGACATCACTCCAGTGCATCGACACACTCAATAATTCAATCAGATTTTTCACTGACTGAATATATTTCCCTAGCACCATTTTGCGCTGATAGCAAGCTGTTTGCCAGGTAACTTCTGGTGTGACTGATGGGTTCCCATCCCTGTCTGAGCCTACCCAGGAACCGAAAGAGCAAAAGTTTTTACTGGGAGGTTCTAGCCAAGGAAAGGTATTAGATAGGGTGTGTTTGAAACGTTTATAAAGTTGAGGAATGCCATCAAATAAAACTTCTTGGAAGTAGTGCAGTGCATAATCTACTTCATCTAGCACAGTGGGTTTGAACTGGTGAAGTTCGTCTGTACGCCACCAGAGGCGAATTTCTTCGAGCAATTGTTCGCGCACATCTGCTGCTTCCCAAGCATATCCCCCAGATGTACCACCAGAATGGTTTTCCAAAGCATCCAGTTTTTGCAAGAGTTGTACCACCTGGCGCTGCTTATCTCGGATGGTATGACGAACAATTTCCGTCGGGTGCGCTGTGAAGACTAAGCGTACATCCAGATGTGCAATTAGACGTTGAATTTGCTGGGGTGGTACATTCAGTTTGAATAAATAGGGAAACAAGGCAGCAAAAGTACCTTTTGGTTTGACTTGCGCTTTTTCTAGATAATTCTTTGTTAGCAAGTCTGCTGCTATTCCCTTGCTAACAGGCGCGTCATCTTCTCTTTGATTGGACGAATAGTTGACATTGGATGCTCTTTCTGCATCTGTAGCCTCTGTTTCTGCCTCATAGCGACTCAATTGCTGCCGTTGTTCGTATTCCTGTTCTATGATGTTAATCAACTGAAAATAGAGAGCGAAAGCACGAGCCGCACGAATTGCTTCGTTGATATTTAGTTGTTCAATCAATTTTACGGCTGAGGATGCTTGGTCATTTGTTGCTTGTCCTTCTGGGGAACACAAATCGCGCAACTGCCGCAACAATTCTACCATGTTTTGACCGCATTCTTGCCGGAGAACTGACTCCCACAATTCTTCCACTACCTGGAGACGATGGCGCAAAAATAATTCCGACACCGGGTATATATCCGCCGTTTGAGACGAAGAGTATAAAAGGGAACCCATATTCTCTATTCTTGTAAAGCTATCTTTGTGTTTACGCTTCTAGGTTTTGCACTTAATGCTCACCGGGTTGTTCCTGAGCAAATAATTATTTGGTGTATATCTTCTCATCATGATTGGTTTCGTGTTCATCTGGGAAGTCGAGGTTGGGTAGGCGATCGCCTCGCAATAATTCTTCACTGGCTTCCCCTATGGCTTCTAGTGCTCTTACTGTAGTTTTTCCGGTAATGAGCAGCAGTAATATAGACGCTGTACCTATTTGTAAAAGGAAAGATTGGGGAATGCTAAAGAAATCCAGATTGGATGCGGGGTTAGTTGAGGGTTGTTGGTTGGTAGGAGGCATTGCTAATTCTTGGTTATGGGAATATGAGTAGAGACGCGATTCATCGCGTCTGTACAGGAGTTAGGAGTAGACACGCGATTCATCGCGTCTGTCAAGGAGTTAGAAGTTATGATTACTCCAAAGATCATCAAGAGACGGAGTTTAACTGAGATAAGCTTGTTGTTTGTTTTGCCCATCAGGGCCGTTAGCGCAGTAGGACGTAAGTTCAGCTTTAAAGGACAAGTCATCAGCCAGTCATATAGAATTATTCTGACTGTACAGACGCGATTAATCGCGTCTCTCCTAACTCCTAACTTCTTAATTCTGACTCCCTATTAGTAAAATAAACGCAAAACTCAACATTAGTCAGACTTGCAACCTATACAAGACTATCTTGGCCGATTTTATGAGCTACGAAGGTAACAAAATTGTTAAAAAAAAACGTCAGAGTGTGATAGACCTATGGTTCTAGTTTACAAGTGCAGGCACTATCCCCCAACAATCGCTTCCTGTAAAGTTAACTGAGCATGAAAACAGTATTACCAGATCGCCAGCAATCATTAGTGCAGTGGGTAAGCCAAGCAACAGGGATCAACACTTTCGGGGTGAAAGTCCGCTTACGGGGAAATAACCTTCATATTCTTTGTGAAGGTACTGAATGTCCGCAGCGTTGGCATACTTTGTCTGACTTGCTGCAAGCACTACAGCAAACCGACTTGGATATTCTCACAAGCAACGAAGAACCGTCAATATATCAAGTATTTGTCTATGGCCGAAGAAAAGGGGAACAGCGTCCCAAATGGTGCCATCGGGTTTACTTGAATCAAATAGATAAGCATCTAGAGCAGGTGGAGCAAGCGCTGCTAGAAGATTCGGAAAAATCAAAACAGTCGGCTGGGGCGCTGATTGTGTCTAACGAAAGTTTGGCACGCCAAGGCAATCCAGAAGCCATTGCTCGGTATCTGAGCGAAACTCTGAGTACGTTAGGTGTATCGGTACAGGCAAAGATTAAGCCATATAAGCCAAAAAACTCTCAGCCAGAAGAAGATCGCCTGTGGATATTTTGCCAGTCAAGCTATAGCCCTGATGCATCGTTGCTTGCTGAACCAATAGCACAGAAGTTGCGTTATCTCAAGCTTTCCGGCTACCAAGATGCAGTAGTTGTTTCACAGGTGAGTGGCGAAACTGCCCCTGATTGGCTGCTGCGGGTGGATTTGACGCCACCAGAGGTAATGCTGAAGGAGTGGGCGCGTTGGGGAGATGTCCAAGCGATCGCGCGATTATTAACTGAGGTATTGTCAGGGTTAAAAATTGCTATCCAAGTTTCTCTGAAAGAATCAACCCTACATATTTTTTGTAGCCCAGCTTTTGATCCCTTAGGAAGTACGCCAATCCCCGACAAGGAAGTGTGCTTAGAGGCTATTTTACCCCAGCTAGAAGCGATCGCTCCTCAAGGCATTCTCGCCGCCACCGTATACGGACAAAAAGCAGGCGACAAGGAACCAACTTGGATTGATTGGCTAGCTTTACCTGCTGCAAAGTATCCCGCCTTTGCCACATCACCGCTAGATTTGGCGAATACTGGCGATGAACCAGCCATCATATTTTTACTGGAGCGTTTACTCAATCCTGACCTGGATTGGCGTTTATTGACAGGTGGAGTTCGCGTCCTCCTGCTCAACAAAAACGATTTATTGCACATCTTATGTGATGCACCTGTTTGTCCAGGGCGTCAACAAGTAGCAACTAAAGTTACGCAGTTTATCCGCCAGTTAAAAATTACCGGTATTATGGGGGTACGTGTCTACGGCCGCCGGGCTGGGAATAAAGAGCCTTTTTGGCATTATGGCGTTGATCTTGAACATCGCCAACGTTTAGTACCAGAAGCAACCCCAGAATTTGCTGCTACTTCTAAATACGTTAATGAACTGGTAACTTCTGAGACTAGTGAGCCAATTTTGCGCCCCGACTTAACAACAGAAGAAGTTCAAAGTTTTGTAACAGAAGTTGCACGAGAGTGGATGACAACGGCGAGTGCAACCGCGAAAAAATTCCTGTTGCAAAGCCAGCTATTTACTGAAAGCCACCAGTCAGCAGAGCAAAGCCCTGATGTTCAAGGACTTAAAGTTGCTTTAATTTGGGGGACACTGGGATTATTACTTACCCTTCAAACTGATTGGGTGTTGGGTCGAATTATTGCAAGTACTATGCCGACGCCAAAAGTAGCCAGTGTCTTGCCTTCATCATCTTCTGGTGAAAAGGCATCTTTGATATCTGGGAAAACTCAGAGTGATAAAACGACATTTTTTACCAGCACTTCCAAGACAAAATCTTCTCCAAATCAGAGTTCTGTATTTAATGCTTCTGAGTTTACCCAAACTGATGATATCCCGGCAAATAATTTGGCAGCCGCACCACTGAAGGAAAAAGCAACCGCTACCGCTATTCTTTTAGCAGCGCGATCGCAGATGCCAAGTTTCAATGTTAGGCAGTTAGACGAACAACTAGCATTGTATAAACAGCGTTTGGCTAGAACTGGTACTCCACCGGATGTGTTGATTATTGGCTCCTCCCGCGCCCTAAGAGGAGTAGATCCCGCAGCACTTTCTAAAGCTTTAGCGACTCAGGGCTATCCAAATATTGACGTGTTTAACTTTGGGATCAATGGTGCTACCGCACAAGTTGTAGACTTTGTGATTCGCCATGTACTGGAACCATCAGAACTGCCTAAAATAATTCTCTGGGCAGATGGGGCCCGTGCTTTCAACGGTGGACGCGAGGATATTACCTTTAAATCCATCGCTGCATCGGCTGGTTATAAACTAGCATTCCAAAAAGCCCAAACAACTGCCAATAGCAGTGATTTGCCCGAAAATCAGGTAAATTCGGGAGAAGAAAAGATAAAAGAAGAGAAACCGGAGATTAGCGCCTATGAAGCTGTCAATCAGTCGTTAAATCAGGCTCTAGCATCTCTTTCTGCTAGCTATCCAAACCGCGACCAAATTAAAAGTTTACTGCAAAAACAACTGCTTATACTTGGTCGCAATCAAACAGTTGGCTCACAAAAACAGCTAACAGACGGTACTTCCGATGAGAGTACTTCCCAGCAAGCAGTTGATTTTGATGGCTTTCTACCTTTGTCTATTCGCTTCAATCCTGCTAGATACTATCAAAAACATTCTAGAGTTACCGGAAATTACGACAACGACTATAAATCTTTCCAAATAGAAGGACAACAAGATACTGCCTTTCAAGAAGTGCTTCAGTTTGCCCAGTCTCAGAAAATTTCTTTAGTGTTTGTCAACATGCCTCTCACGGGAGATTATTTAGATCCAGTGCGTAAACAACATGAGCAAGAATTTCAGGAATATATGTTGCGTCTAGCTACTAGTCCCAACTTTATTTATCGAGATTTGAGCCAACAGTGGCCAAAATCAAATGACTACTTTTCTGATCCTAGCCACCTCAACCGCTTTGGTGCATACGAAGTCTCCAAAAAGCTGGCTAATGATCCGATGATTCCCTGGCCAGCGAAGTAGCGAGCAGGGTGCAGGGTGCAGGGGCAGGGGGAAATAAGCAATGCCCAATACTTCTCTACGAGAGGCTGCGCGTAGCTTGCTTCCCCGCAGGGGTACGCTCAGTACAAGTGCCCAATGCCCCATGCCCAATGCCCAATGACAAATGCCCAATGCCCAATGCCCCATGCCCAATGCCCAATGACAAATGCCCCATGCCCAATGACAAATGACAAATAACTAAAAAATGAACTTTATATCAATTTTTTATGGGCTGTTTTTGTTGAGTGTGTTAGGAATTTATTGGTCTTTAGCACAACAGAAATTGCGATTGTGGACGCTGCTAATTGCTAGCTTGGTTTTCTACGCATCTTTGCAGCTCCAGTACATACCATTACTATTAGCATTGACATATATTAATTTCCGTGTGGGGCTAGAGATTGGTAAAAATACTTCACCAGGAAAACATTCTCTTGACTGGCAAATTTCTAATGAAGAGTGGCAATTTGCCCAAGGTGACTGGAATCGCCGTCGTTTAAAAGTTTTGTGGCTGGGGATAGTTCTAAATGTTTTACTGTTATTAGGTTATAAGTATTTTACCCCTTTATTCAAGTTTGTTTTTAATGTGCAAACAAACTCACCCGATAGCTCTTTTAAATTAATTGCACCTTTGGGAATTTCATTTTTTACCTTTGAATGCATTGCCTATTTAATAGATATTTATCGCGGTGCCCCTGCTACTGAGCAGTTTCTCAAATTTGCTGCCTACAAATTATTCTTCGTAAAACTGATTTCAGGGCCGATTACGCGCTACCACAACTTAGCAAATCAATTCAATACACTAGAATTACCCAATAGCGATAGAGTCGCCCAGGCGCTATGGTTGATTGCTAGAGGCGCAGTCAAAAAAGGTATTTTTGCAGACCACCTTGGTATTTTCGTCGATTTATGTTTTGGTAATCTACAACGGGCGGGTAGTGCCGATCTCTGGTTAGCTACATTTGCCTACGGTTTGCAGTTATATCTAGATTTCAACGGTTACGTAGACATCGCCCGTGGTAGTGCTATGCTTTTCGGCTTGGTTCTACCTGAGAATTTCGATTTTCCCTACTTCAGCACCAATATTTCAGAATTTTGGCGGCGCTGGCATATCACTCTAGGAGATTGGCTACGTAACTATGTCTACTTTCCTTTAGGTGGTTCCCGTCAGGGTTTAGTGCGTACCTGCTGGAATTTATTTATTGTGATGCTAATCGCTGGTATCTGGCACGGTGCTGCTTTGGGTTATGTAGTTTGGGGCATATTGCACGGTTTAGCCTTGGTGGTTCATCGACTTACAGATACTATGAGCGATCGCTTTGAAAAACTAGAACAATTCTGGCAAAATCCTCTAGGTATCTTTGTAGCTTGGTTATTGACTCAACTGATGGTTTTTACCTCTTGGATTTGGTTCCGCCTACCTAATCTCGAAGACTCTTCTTTGGTAATTCGGCATCTTTGGGGTTATCCGGCTGATGCCCAGTTTGCTCAAAAGGTCTATGTGGATGCCTTAAATATGAGCCAATACCAACTCACTTGGGTACTTCTAGGTTTAGCTGCCCTTATGGCTGTAGTCTATGCCTTCAACCGAATACTGAAGTTAGAGTTAAACTGGCCCCTTAAGCTTGTCTTCGTCCCCCTATGTTTCTACGCTGTTTGGTTATTAGCTCCTGAAGGCAGTTTGCCCTACATCTACTTTGATTTTTAATAAAACATTACACAATGTACAACTTATTATTTCGTTACAAATCAACAAAACTTAAAATTTTTGCAACAGGCTATTTGTAAAGGAATGTAAAGGGAAATAAATAGGCGATCGCGTCATTGAAAGTTATAGCTAGTTTGGTGTTGAAACAACTTACAAAGCCTCGATCCATTACTTTTATAAATATTGTTTTTTATAGTAGAAAAAGTTTACAGTTCGATGAACTTTTTAAAGAATTTTGTTACAGAATATTAAGTCGCAGATCGCGTCAAAGTAAATTCATGTAGACTTTATTTAAACAGGCAAAAACAAAATCTGCTTGTTCCATTTTTAATAAAAAACAGCACTTATAAAATAATGACCACAACCTTACAACGGCGCTCTGACGCTAACGTATGGGATCGCTTTTGCGAGTGGATCACCAGCACCGACAACCGTATATATATCGGTTGGTTTGGTGTATTGATGATCCCAACCCTGCTAGCTGCTACTGCTTGCTTCGTAATCGCCTTCATCGCAGCACCTCCAGTAGACATCGACGGTATTCGTGAACCCGTTGCAGGTTCTTTGATCTACGGAAATAACATCATCTCTGGTGCAGTTGTTCCTTCCTCCAACGCTATTGGCTTGCACTTCTACCCCATTTGGGAAGCAGCTTCCTTAGATGAGTGGTTGTACAACGGCGGCCCTTACCAGTTGGTAATTTTCCACTTCTTGATCGGTTGCGCTTGCTACCTTGGTCGTCAGTGGGAACTTTCTTACCGCTTAGGTATGCGTCCTTGGATCTGCGTAGCTTACAGCGCACCTTTGGCTTCTGCTTGTGCAGTATTCTTGATCTACCCAATCGGTCAAGGTTCTTTCTCTGATGGTATGCCTTTGGGTATCTCTGGAACCTTCAACTTCATGATTGTGTTCCAAGCAGAACATAACATCTTGATGCACCCCTTCCACATGTTAGGTGTGGCTGGTGTATTCGGCGGTTCATTGTTCTCTGCAATGCACGGTTCCTTAGTTACCTCTTCTTTAGTGCGTGAAACCACCGAAACCGAGTCCCTTAACTACGGTTACAAATTCGGTCAAGAACAAGAAACCTACAACATCGTTGCAGCCCACGGCTACTTCGGTCGTTTAATCTTCCAATACGCTTCCTTCAACAACAGCCGTTCACTGCACTTCTTCCTAGCAGCTTGGCCTGTCGTCGGTATCTGGTTCACCGCTTTGGGTATCAGCACGATGGCATTCAACCTGAACGGTTTCAACTTCAACCAATCAGTAATTGATTCCCAAGGTCGCGTCATCAGCACCTGGGCAGACGTAATCAACCGCGCTAACTTGGGTATGGAAGTAATGCACGAGCGTAACGCTCACAACTTCCCCCTAGATTTAGCTGCTGGTAAAATTACTCCTGTAGCAATGACTGCTCCTGCTATCAACGGTTAATTCTGAAGATTTAGCTAAATAAAAAGCGCCCTCCAGAAATGGGGGGCGCTTTTTTTGTTAGATTCAAGCTACAACTCCTGCGGATGAGGAATCAGGTAATGGCTGCTTCTGTGGAACATGGCTTAAATAATAGCGCTTTTATCCCTCCTTTAGAAAGTGGCGATCGCTTAACCCGCCACGAATTCGAGCGTCGTTATACAGCAATGCCCAATAAAAAAGCAGAATTAATCGAAGGAGTCGTCTACGTGGCATCACCCCTGCGTTTTAGAAGTCATGGCCAACCTCATGGACAGTTAATTACCTGGTTGGGAGTTTATCAAGTTTGCACTCCAGGTTTAGCGCTAGGTGACAATGCTACCGTGCGCTTAGATTTAGACAATGAACCACAGCCTGATGTTTTGCTGTTGATAGATAAACCAAACAGGGGACAGGCACAAATCAGTGAAGATGATTACGTAGAAGGCGCACCGGAATTAGTCGCAGAAGTAGCAGCCAGTAGTGCATCTATTGATTTATACGATAAAAAACGCGCTTACCGCCGCAACGGAGTGCAGGAATACATTGTCTGGCAGACTTTGGAAAATAAACTCGACTGGTTCTGTTTGCAAAATGGTGAATATTTACCACTGGTGGCGGATGCAGATGGTGTGATTAAAAGTACAGTATTTCCAGGTTTGTGGTTAGCTGTCACCTCACTCCTTACAGGGGACATGACGACAGTTTTAGCAGTGCTGCAACAAGGGTTAAATTCAAAAGAACACACGGAGTTTGTTGGGCGATTATCTGGGTAAAAATTAATACGACTAATTTTAAATATACAAATATTTACACAGATAAAATTTTAAGAAAATATCTGGTGTATTTGGGTACAATTACTAAATTGTTACTCATTTATATTAGTAATTGCATTGGTATAAATAAAAATAATTATTAAAATTGTCAGCAGTGAGTAAACTAATTACTGACCGTTAAGTAGAGCGGCGTGAATAATTCAAGGTTTGTAGTGAAAGCGAGTGCGTTCACTACGAAATAATCTCAAGATTTTTACATTAGTTAATATAGTTTGGATTATTCTCACCGACTTACTTATCCCAAGAGTTTATATTTATTGTGTTTCCACTGACTACAAATCTCAGATTTTAGTTTTTGCCTCAATTTAATATAAAATCTAAAACTTAAAATCCAAAATCAACATGGCAGACCTAACTCCTAATTCTAGTTTTAGTTTGACACTGCGCTTGCAGATTCCCAATCGTATAGGGATGTTGGCATCAATAACCCAGGCGATCGCAACTACTGGCGGTAATCTTGGTCAAATTGATTTAATCGATCAAACCCGCAAAGAATCCACCCGCGATCTGACTGTGGATGCTGCTAGTACCGAACATGCTGAAACCATTGTGCAAGCAGTAAAAGCATTGCCAGACATCAAGTTACTCAGCGTCTACGATCGCACCTTTAATTTGCATCGTGGTGGCAAAATCAGCATTACTAGCAGAATTCCCTTAAAAAGTGTGTCTGATTTAGCAATGGCTTACACACCTGGAGTTGGTCGAATTTGTACAGCGATCGCTCAAGATCCAGAGGAAGTTTACAAATTAACCATCAAACAAAACACTGTTGCCATTGTTACCGATGGTAGCGCCGTTTTGGGATTGGGAAATCTCGGCCCAGCTGCTGCTCTGCCAGTCATGGAAGGGAAAGCAATGCTGTTCAAGGAATTTGCGGGGCTAGATGCTTTTCCCATTTGTCTGGCCACCCAAGATACAGAAGAAATTATCCAGACAGTCAAGAATATCGCGCCAGTTTTTGGGGGTGTGAATTTAGAGGATATCGCTGCACCTCGCTGCTTTGAAATTGAAAGAAGATTACGCCAAGAGTTAGATATCCCCGTTTTTCACGATGACCAGCATGGTACGGCGATTGTCACTTTGGCAGCGTTGTTTAATTCTTTGAAACTGGTAAATAAGTCAATGGCCCAAATCCACATCGTGATTAATGGTGCTGGGGCGGCTGGAGTAGCGATCGCTCGGTTACTCCGGAAAGCTGGGGCAGAAAAAATCTGGATGTGCGACTCTAAAGGGATTATCTCTACTAGTCGTACCGATTTGACAGAAGAAAAACTCGAATTTGCCGTGAAAGCTCAGGGTACATTAGCGGGTGCAATGCAAGGGGCAGATGTGTTTATTGGTGTTAGCGCACCGGGAGTATTGACACCAGAAATGGTGCATTCGATGGCGAAAGACGCAATTGTGTTTGCAATGGCAAATCCCATCCCAGAGATTCAGCCAGAATTAATCAGTAAAGATGTGGCTGTGATCGCTACGGGTCGAAGTGATTACCCCAATCAAATCAATAACGTTTTAGCCTTTCCTGGGGTATTCCGTGGTGCTTTAGATTGTCGGGCCCATACAATTACCATCAAAATGTACCTAGAAGCCGCAAATGCGATCGCTTCTTTAGTCAAGCCTTCAGACTTGAATCGGGAACATATTATCCCTTCCGTCTTTGATGAGCGCGTCGTCACGGCTGTTGCTGCTGCTGTGCAACAAGCAGCGCGTCAAGAAGGTATCGCTCGGAATTAATTAAAATAATGACTCTTATGGGATGGGCATCTCGTCATTGCTGTCAAGTTAAGAAAAATAGAGTCTTGTCAAGTGGGTAAAACTCAATGATTAAACTCAACACAATGGTGTTGAGTTTAATCATGAGTAAGCCACAGAAGAAACAAGGAAAGCCAGACTTTCGATAACAATTAATGTAGTAATCCTCAGTCTTGTTAAGACGAAAGTTGTAGAACATGCTTTATCGCATGAACTCAAAACTATTTAAAACAGATCCAGTCGCCTTCTACTTGAGCGATCGCACCACCAGGAAATGGATCAGTTTGCGATCGGTTGGGCGCTATAATTAAAGCCGTTAATTTCTCGATATGTTCAAAACTGGGGGCATCAGTCAGTATTTGCTGCAATACTTGACGCATCACGCGACGTTGCAACGCCAATGGTGCTTTCTGCAATACTCGACGATTTAACCGTAAGGGAACAACAGGAGTAGGGAAATCTTCTTCATCTCCCATATCCGATACCATCACCTCTTCCCGTAACTGCTGGGCAGCTTTTTCTAAATATTCCACTTCTGCTTG
>Ga0105045_10000384_pt1 | contig 31033 bp, 18 predicted proteins | sample MAT02_FD_78089 | JGI IMG/M metagenome (GOLD analysis project Ga0105045, IMG submission 78089) | Freshwater microbial communities from Lake Fryxell liftoff mats and glacier meltwater in Antarctica - MAT-02 (megahit assembly) | ecosystem: Environmental > Aquatic > Freshwater > Ice > Liftoff... | reverse complement strand
CAAAAAATACATTAGACGCTTTAAAAGAAGTTTATTTAATAGCTAAAAACAACACAGTCAACAAATCAGTTAAACTCGAGGTAAAACCAGGTTTAAGTGAAATAGTACTGACCTCTAAGAATGACAAGGAAGAAGAATCTCAAGTCAGATTAGATATTAATAATTATGAAGGCTCAACAGACGACTGGCAACAATCTTTCAATGCTGACTACTTAATTGACTATTTATCATTACTAGAGGCAGATACCTTTCTTTGGGAGGCTAACCCTGGAAAACCTTCTGTGCTATCTCCAAAAGATGATAAGAAGACTCAATTATATTTACTTAGCGGATTAAAATAATTTTTTATAATTAAAATGAAAGAATTAATAAACCATTACCATAAGATAAAAAAAAATGTTAAAACTATTAAAATTAGTGTGACTAATATTAAGAAAAACAATAAAGAAGATTTATCTTACGTTTTAACAATGAAAAAAGTACTAGAACAATTAGAAAAACTCTTTATAGAGAATAAGATAGATTACACAAATACAGAGCTTAAACCAAATACCTTACTTTAAAAAGAAAAAACTTCTTTAATAGATATTACATTCCAAACTTTAAACTTATTATATTTTAACAATGACTATAGGAAAGCAAATAAAAGAGATTAGAGAGAAAAAAAAAAATCAGTCAAAAAGAGCTGACAAAGAGAATAAACTCTTTACTTGCCTCAAAAGAAGTTACTACAAGAATATCACAAACGACTATCTCAAGGATAGAAAGTGATAAACATTATATTAGTGGAAAAAATTTATCACTATTCGCAACAGCTTTAAAATTTGAAATAAAGCTAATCCCCATTTTAAAAAAATAATATTTCAATTATGCAGAAAAATTTAAATGGTAGTTCAGAAGGCGATTTTACTCTTAATAATAGAGTAATGCCTGAAATTAAAGCAACAAACCAAGACTTTTTAAGTGATGTTTTATTAAATACAGAAACTGGGTATAACCTTTTTGTAGGAGAGCCAAGATGGGATATGGCTTATGATAGAGAAGTAGAGACAAAAGAAGATTTTAAAGAGAGAGTAGCAATCAGACCTTCTCTGTTTCAAACCCCTGGAATAGTTAGAGACCAAGAGGAAAATATGTATAGTGATGCTGACCCAGTTGGACATTTAAGACTTGTTAGTATGATTGCAAATGATTACAGTAATGTTTGCAGGTTTAATGACCTCAACATGATTAAAGTTTTAAATGCTGTAGAAATGCAAAGCATGCCTAAAATTCTTTCTTTAGCAGGTCTCTTTCACGATTATCACGAAGGGAATCCAGAAATTGGTGATAGAGTTCAGAAAGACAAATCTTTTAAATTACAAGAGCTTTTATCAATGTATACCTCTACACTAGAGGAGATTAAAAATGAGTATAGGCATAGCTTAGATGAAACAGAAAGCCCTCTTAGAGAAAAAAGAGAAGCAGGAATGAATAGAATATTTGATGAAGTTTTTATAGTACTAGCTTCAGACCCAAAACTAGAAGAAAAATATAATATTTCTTTACAAGATAAAATAGAATATTTTGAAAATTCAGGATTAAGTCAGCAAAAAACAGAAGAGGCTATTAAGTTGTTATCGGAATCTCAAAAATATAAATATATTGAGATGGCAAAGATGCTGGAAAACCTACACCAAGTAAGTTTTTTAATGGCGGCACTTTCAATGGAAGAAATTAGCCCTCAAGATTATAAAACTAAAGCTCTTAAATTAGAAGCTACAGCAAAGACTTTAGTTGCATTACTGAAATCTTTAGAAGAAAATGATGATATTTATGTTGCAAGATTTATAACTAAAAATATGGAAGAAATAAACAATAATTTAAGTCTTTCAGAAGATCCTAAAGTCCAGTTAGAGCTTTTAAAAGCTGGTAGAAATATTATAAACCCTAAAGGTCTATTTGGAGATGTCTAAAATAATTATAAGTGGTTCTCACTCCACAGGAAAAACCACACTTGTGAATGAGCTTAAAAAAGCCTTTCCAATTATGAAGATACTTCCTGAAACGGCAAGAAAGGTTATTACAAAAATAAATATCTTGCCTATAGAAGCTGAAAAAGATATTAATAAAAAACTTATATTACAAAGAGAAATCTTAAAAAATCAAATCGGAATAGAGCAAAAAAATAAAGAGGTTAGTTATATTGGAGACAGAGGAATTTTTGACCCTTTGGCTTATTGTTTTGACTTAAAAAAGAAAGATAGAGACGAGATGCTAGATACTGGATTAAAACATTACCTTCAAAATCCATACTCGCATATATTTTTCTTATTACCTGTTTTAGAAGTTGAAGATGATGGAACGAGAATATTAGATAAAAACTTTCAGTTAAAAATTTCAAAAGAAATAGAAAACCTTTACAGAAAATTTAAAGTAAAATATATAAAAATTAAAACTATTTCTTTAGAAGAAAGAATATCTTTAGTAAAAAAAATAATAGAAAAAGATGAATAAAAATAATTTAAAAATAACGATAGGCTCTTTTTTTATAGATAAAAAAGTAGTTGAAATATATATTTTAATTGATAAATACTATATAAAGACTTATGAAAGATAAAAATACATTACAACAAGATATAAAAAATAATCCTAATTCCTCTAGATTACAGAATCTTTTAGCTAAAATGGATTCTAGGATTTTAGATTTAATGAAAGAACCTAGCTCTGAAAATTTAAAAAGAGCCTTGCTTACAATAGCTCGTAAAAAAGAAATACAAAAAGCAATAGAATTAAGTAACGTCGCCTCAGGTTAAATTAAATAAAAATTCCAATGAAGACAAATATTATATATAATCAAGACTGTTTAGAATTATTAAAAAAGATTCCCAATGAATCTATAGATTTGGTAGTTACCGACCCACCATACAAGATAATAGCTGGAGGGGTAAGAGTTATTGAAGAAGGGGAAGAGACAAAAGGGGTTCTCAATAGAAGAGGTTCCTCTATAAAAAACCCTAAAAGTGTACTTGATAGAGGTAGGATAGTTGTTAGCGATGGGACAAACTGTAGCAATAAATGGATTAAAAAAACAAGACAAGAAGATACTTATAAAGGTGATGGAACAGATGCGAATGAAGCTAGATACAATAATTTAAACACACCTTCAGCCGTTAAAAATGGAATGATGTTTGAGCATAATGAAATTAAATTTTCTGAATGGCTACCTGAAGTTTATAGAGTTTTAAAGAAATGCACACACTGTTATATTATGGTAAATAGTAGGAACCTAAATGAGCTACAAAACGAGAGTGATAAGGTAGGGTTTGTTTTTCAAAACCTTCTTGTTTGGCATAAAACTAACAGCCAAACCCCTAATAAATACTATATGCAAAATGCAGAATTTATATTAATGCTGTCAAAAAGACCTGCTAAAAATATAAATAATATGGGGACAAAGACGGTTCTTTCTATTCCTAATATTATTGGAAATAAAATGCATCCAACTGAGAAGCCTGTAGATTTAATTAAAATTTTAATTGAAAACTCTTCTCAAAAAAACGAAATAGTTTTAGACATCTTTATGGGGGTTGGTTCAACAGCTAGAGCTTCTAAGATACTAGAAAGACGATACATAGGTTCTGAGATAGACGAAGCCTATTACACAAAATCTTTAGAGTTATTAGATGAAAGCCAAAGATTTAGAATGAAAAAAAGTGAGAGGGCTTGTTTACTTGAGTTTAAGTAACATTTTAAAAATTTAAAAATTTAATTTTATGACAGGAAGAAAACTAATAAATTGTGCAGTCAAAACAATAAGAAAAAAAGAAAGAAGAAAAGAAAGAAGAAAAGAAAGAAAGAAACTTTTATTTTTATTAAACGAAAGGAAAGTAAAACTTGTTGCTTTAATTTTTGTTAAATTAGACTTAACCTTTTTAAGTTTAAAGGATATTGGCGATATAGTAGGGTATAGAACAAGACAAGCCGTAGACTGCTCAATTAAATCTCTAATTAAAGAGAGAATAATACAAAAAAAAACAAGGACATATAGAGGGGCTAAAAATTTCTATCTTTCTCCAAAAGAAGTTACAGATGTAGAGGGTACAAAACACCCCAATATCTTTAGAAATATCACAGAAAAAACTTATTTTATAAGTATAGATAATATTGAAGACTCTCAAGGTGCTAAAAAAATACACAACCTCCTTTTCTATCAAGACGCTTTAAGTATATTAGAACAGATAGAATTTTTTACTAAAGAATCTGAATAACTAATCCTATATTACACAAACCTTCTTAACCCCCTAAAGACTAGAGAGGTAATTTAGCTTTGACAAAAAACTGTATTTAACATATATTTATTTTAATGTCCAATGCTTTAGAAAAAAACCCTATAAGGTCTATATTAGAGAATAAAACAACACCTTACGCTTCTCTTAATAGACCTTTTAGCACTTCAATATCTGAATCTTCTCGTGAGAGAGCTTCTATACCTCAAAAAAACTATAGGGAGCTACTAGATAAAGAAACTATTTTCAAGAAAGGAGAAGAAGTTTTTAATGGTAAAGCCGCTGATATACACAAAGGCTCTTTTTCAGATGAAAATGTAGAGGTTAAAATTGGAGGAGATTTTTACAAAATATCTGAGATTAGAGACCCTTTAAAATTTAAAAATATTTTTAAAGAAAAACAAAAGCTTGTTCAAAATGATCAGTATTTGAATATGCAACAGAAGGTAGATTACGAACCAGTCTCTGACTTTTATAAAAGTCAGGTAGAAAATGCCAAATCTTTTTTAAACGACGAGATTACTACAGAACTAAATAAAAACCTTACAAAAGAAGACAGCTTATCAGGAATATTAAAAGGATACAGTGATGAATTAGACTATGTACTTGATAAAAAAACTAATAAACCTAGTGCTGGTAAATGGATACCTCAACTTACTCTTGGTGGTGTGGATGAATTAAATAACTTTGTTTCTTACAACTTACAAGGAACAGACGAACAGGGCTTTAATAATATTAAAGACTACTCTCTAGATATAAAAATACTAGACTCAAACATTCTTAACGGAAAAGAAGGGGAAGGAGAAGAAGGTTCTTTTTTAGGGGCTTTAAAACCTAATGGTTTTGTAGATGATAGAATATTAAGAGATGATAATGGAAATATAAGAACTGATATTAAAGAAAGAGTTTCTTTAATGCCTAACGATAATTATTCTAGTGATAAACAAATAGCTAATTTACTTTTTGGAACAGATGATTTTCAAGTTGGGGGGTTTAGAGATTTTTATGAAACAAGCAAAGATAGCTTTTTAAACGATGTTTCAAGAACAAAAACTTCAGACAATAAAGAAAAAGCTTCAAGGTTTGGAGCAGACGTTTTTGGTAACACCTTAGAGCTTTTTTCTAGAGGCTTTCAATCAGCAGAGTCTTCGTTTGTAAATCTTGTTGGACAAGCTTCAAAACTAAATGAGGCACTCGGTAACACAATTCAAGAAAAACTAGGGGTTCCTACAAGCAATTTAGGGATAATAAGTGATAAAGCTGTAGAGCTTAATCAGGTTACAGCTATGGAAGATTCTGGAAGATTTGCAACCCCTTTTGTCTTAGCTTATGAAAGAGTTACTGGGGATAAAGAAGCTAGGGAAAAATTTTATAATAAATTTGGCTTAAACGATGAGGCTGTAAAAGTAAGAATAACTGGCAATCAAAACTGGGAAGAGAGTTTTATAAGAGATAAAGTAAGAAAAGAACTTAACCCTAATGATAAGTTAGTAACTGACACCTCTAAAATAGCTTTTAATTTGGGACTTCTTTATTCAATGGGAGTTTTTAAAGGAGGTGCAGGGGCATTAAAAGGAGGTGTTTCAATGGTTGGTAAAAATGCATCTTTAGGTGGTAGGATACTTAAAAATCCTACAACAATAAGACAATTAGTTTCAATAGGTATAAATAGTGGAAAATCTACTATAACAAAAGGTAGACTTGCTTTGACCTCAGCTGGGAAAAATCCAATAGGATGGATTAAAAATAGTGCTGGTGCTATAGCTAGCGGAGCTAAAAAGACAACGACAGAAATAGGTAAAGCTATTCCTACTATTATAATAGGAGGTAAGGCGATGGGGGAAGTAGATTCAGGGTATTACGAAATCTTTAATAACTTAGCAGAAAGAGAAAACTACCCTCTTATATCTGATACAGCAAAAGGGGCTTTAGATGTGAGAGAGCAAGCACTAGAAACTAGTAGTAACTTAATGAGAGTAGTTGCGACTGAAGCTATAATGAAGCCTTTTGGGCAAGCAGATAACTGGGTTTCTAAAGGTGCTTATGCGATGGCTTCAACTTTTGACCCTGAATCTCAAAGACTAAGACTAGAGAATCCTGATAGAGAGGTTAATGGAATTAAATATAATGGTTTTATTAAAAAAACCCAACTTCCTGATGGAAGTGTAGTATTAGATGATAAAGATTCCAGAGGTGTTTTAGTAGATGGACTATTTCAAACAGTAGCCCCTATGGTAGCCTCTGCCGTAATATCTCAAACAGTTGCAAGGTCAATATCAGCTTCAGTCAGAAAGGGGAATGAATTTATCCCTAAATCATTTAATTTAAAAGAAGGGGGAATTGATAATATAGCTAACTATGCTGGTGGTCTAGCTGGATTAGAGATATATAATGCACTTGCTTATCAGCAAGTAAGTGGAAGAGAAGATATGAATCAGATTGAAAAATTAAAATATGTGGCTACTTACGCTGCATATGAAAAAATTGGTTCAGTAGTAGAGGATGGTTTTGGTAAAGCTCAAATGAGATATAATCTAAATGAAATAGCAAAAGATGAGACAGTCAATCAAATAATGAGAAAAGGTATCACTCAAGCTTTAAGTAGAAGTGGAGAGGATGGGGTAGATTTAGCTATGGATACCTTGTTAAGAGGCAGTGGAAAACTTAACGATACTAACACTTTAAAAAGAGTATCTGACTTACTTTCTAACCCTAATGCAAGGAATGCTATGTCTTGGTATTTGGGAGGCTCTTTCCTTGGAGAAGGTACTGCAGAATCTTTACAAAATATACTAGAAACTAGAATGTATGACGGAGGTATAGCTGGGGAAAATCCTGATGTAAATATGAGGTTAGCTGAAGCGGCTACTGTAGGAGTAATTAGCGGTGGATTAATGGGGGTATTCTTAAAAGGAGGTGGAAGAGCTGTTTCATATCTGACTGAGGATGCTAGGAATATAAAGTCTGATTTAAAAGATATTTTCAGACCAACAGTTAAAGAGCAAAGAATAAATAAGAAAAGAATAGATACTTTCCAAGAAGTAGTTGATGATGAAGTTAATACAATCTTTGGGACTAATTACAAAATTTTATCAGCAGTACCAGTAGCAAGTGGTATAACTAGAGGAGATATTAAATATGGAAATTCAAAACAAGCTCAAAATATTACTTCTATTCTTAATATAGAAAATGAAAATGATTTTCTTAATGTAGAGACAATGAGCCAAATTTCAAATAACTTTGAAGCTAAGCAATCTATTTCAAATACTGGAACATATTTAATTCCAGTTGATGATACTCTTTTTGCTGTTGACTTAGTTAGAGGAGAGCAAGCTACTTTTGTTATTAGAGATAAAAAGGGTAGAAGTATAGACGACTTATCTAAAATAGATTTAGATAGTAATGATATTGAAATAGGAGTAATGACACCTTACCAACATTTTGTTAAGATGTCTTTTAATGATATAATTGAGACAAACGATACAGATGATAAGTTAAAGTTTAACAATTTTAGACATAACAATGGTGATAATTATGAAATAAACGAGGCTAATTCAGAAGGATTCTATTCTGGCAATATTATAGTTAAAGATGGCAAGTATATTTTAGATAATGCGACATCCCTAAAAGAGCTATTAACAGATATAAACGAATTTACAACAGGAAAAGAAACCTCGGACAATGTAGTACCTAACCCTTCTCTTGAATTAACAGTGATAAGGGGTAACGAAGATACTGATAATAATCAAAATACTGGTACCGTGAGCCAACAAGTTATAGATGTTGTAGCTACTAAAATTAGTGACTTAGATGAAGATAATAAAGAATTACAAGGAGTAGATGATTATACAAAAACAATATTACCTCAGATAGACACGGATAACATTCCTTTATTGACTAACGAAGAAATAACTGGAAATGAAATAGTTATTGACTTAATGTTTAAAGAAGAAGTGGTTATAGAAGAGCCAAAAAACGAAGAAGAAGCTATTCAAAAAATACTACAATTATCTAGAGACGCTGTTATTAGAAGTGAAGATATTTACTTAATAGATAGGTTTAATCAAGTATCTGATACAATCTTTGATTCAATAAAGGAAACAGACCTCTCTAAAGGAATAAACGACACGACACTTGCCATTAATAAAATTTACAATGATAAGTTAGTAGAGGATTATATAAATTACTTTTATGAAAGTGATAAAGTATTCAAAAAAGAAATAGATACAATTTACAATCAATTCAAAAATTTAAAAATATTAAAAAATATATATGACACAAGCACAATTCAGGAGGATAAGCGAAAGGATGAGGAAGGAATCAGTCCAAAGACAAGTCAAGCCGAACCTGCTAGAGGGGAAGTTGATACAGGAAAACCAAAAGCAGATGAAAAAACTGATACAGGAAATAATGAACAGCGACCAAGAACAGAGCAAGAAGTTGATACAGGACTTCAAAAAGATGATAAAACAGAACCTACTACCGCCAATAAAGATGAAGGATTAAAACCTGCACCTATAGAAGATGTACCTACAGAAAAAGAAGCTCCTATAAAAGAAGCCCCTATAAAAGAGGTACCTAAGAAAGAAGAGGCACCTATAAAAGAAAAAAGTATAACTAGTAAGGTTGAGGAAGGAGATATTGATATATTTAAAGAGCTAATTCCAATATTAGACAGTGAAAAGATTAACACTAAAATATTTAATGTAAACCTTTTTGAAAATACAATTTTTAAAAATACTTTAAAAAATAGTTCTAAATTAAAAAAACAAATAGAAAAAATAGGTTCTTTATCTGAGCCTGAACTTTTTTTAGTAAGGAACATTCTAAACAGTGTTACTTATGGTACAGATAATAATTTAGATAAAGATAGTATAAAAACAGATACGACTGGCTATATAGAAGATGCTTTAGACATTATTGACTTAGACATATCAATAGAAGATTTTGGCTTTAATGACTCTATTAATAAGAGACTGAACGTTATTAATAACTTTGGATTAGAGGCTACAATAGCAAGGATTGACGATATTTTTAATGAAATAGAGACAGGCGACGGGAATGTAGAAGATGCGGCTGAGAGATTTAATAATGCTAAAAAAATAGTAAAAGAAATTTTTGAACAAAAACAAATAGCTAGAAATGAAATTCTTTCTATTTTATATATTACTAATAAAGACTTTGCTAATTTTGCAAACAAATGGTTGGAAAAAGAAAAGACAGTTATTGGTTATATACCTAACACCCTTGCAATACAGTATTCTGATTTTATAAATTTTGTTAAAAATTTTGAACAAGAACCTTTATCGGTTAAAAAAGCTAAGGAAAAGAAAAAGAATTTTGAGAAAGAACAAACAGATGATATTTTAAGAGACGAGAATGACTTATTAGATAAGCAAATATTAAGCTTTTCTCTTAATTCTATTCAAAATTCTAAAACTTTAAGGCGTAACTTAATATTGCAAAATATAATTTTTAATGCTAAAAACGTAGAAAAAAAATATATAGATACTTCAGAAATAAAGAAAAATAAAATTAAAAATTTAATACCCACTTCTCTAGAAACCCAAGGGGAGTATGATTTTGATGATACTTATAATAGGGCATTAGAAAACGTAGAAACATACAACGAATTAATCTTATCCTTCATAGATTCTGATGAACTATCTGATTTTGATATTACACAAAAAGAATATGTAAAAACTATTTTTGATTCTTTTTATATTGAAGAATATCAGATAAAAGAAACATTAGAAGACTTTAAATTTACATCTCCTTCCAGAGAAGAAATATCAAGATTAGAGGAAGACATTAGACGTATAGTAAGCGAGAATACAGAGATACTACAAGAGTATGAGAAAAACAGTTCTTTTATATTAAATACAAACTACCTACTTGATGATGGTTTTAGAGACTATGTTGATGCAATAGTCGTTCCTAGTGAAGTTCAAAAAGAAGGAGGAAAGACCTATGTAAAAGATAAATACCCCTCTTTCTATGATTTTGTAGTGAGCGATAGAGCTACCGTAATAGGTTCACAAGAAGTAAGTGTAATTAGAGCTAGAGAAATATTAGATAAAAGTAGTTTAGTCTCTTCTATTCTTAAAGATTTAAGCGATAATAGTAACGAAGGAGATGAAATATTTAATATCTTAAAAAATAATATTAAAAGCCAAAACCCTACTAATAAAGAAATTGCTGAAAATATAGTTAACTTAATAGAACCAAACGATTCTGAAATTGCTTTTGGGGATATTGCCAGCGGAATAAAAGCTAAATATAATAATATTAACTTAGAAGAGTTTGCTAAAATCAAAAAAGATTTAATTAAGATTTTAGAAAAAAACTTAGAGGTTGATTCTAGTAACTTGTTTGCTAGTAATTCTTTAATCGAATCCATTAAAAGAAATATAAATAATAGTAATAATATCCAAAAAGAAGCAAGTGCAGTTGTAAATACAGTTACATCATCAGATTCACTATTTAGAAAAACTTTTGGATTTGCTAGTATGAGACAGGGAAGAGCCTCAATTATAGCTCTACATAGTAGTTTAGTTAATCCAACATCCATAAGGAAGTCAGTGGAAGGCATGATAACGTTAGGACATGAAGCAGGACATGTATTCGCTTCATCTCTAGAGGATACTCAAGAAAGACAAATATTTTTAAATACAGTAATGAAGTCTTTTCAAAATATAGATTTTGATATAAATGCTGGAACTAAAGAAAGCTTTGATAAAGCCTTGATAAATGCAGAAGAGCTAGCAGTTGAATACTTTAGTAGAGAATATTCTTTAGCTAAGGCAGTGGAGGCACAAGAAGCTGTAGACAGAGCAAAAACTTTATGGGAAGAGTTTAAAGAGTTTTTATCAAATATTATAAAATCTATAAAATTCTTTATAGATACTGGTAAGTTTGGAAAAATAACATTTAAAGAAAGAAAAAATTTCTTGCCTGTTATTCAAGAATTAAAAAAGATTAGAGATGATTTTGTTAAAAAATCAGGACTAAATACTAGAGAGGTTCAACCTTATGTAGATAGATTTATAAAGTGGGTAGATACTCCTGTCAAATTACCTAAAGTAGAAAAAGAGATAGTTGAAAAGGTTGATTGGGACACTGTAAGAGTAAGGAAGTCCACAGCCGAAGCTATTAGTAAGATACCTTTAGACTTACAAGAGGTCTTAACAGTTAAAGATAATGATTACAGAGAATATACTATTAGTTATCAATCTAAGCCAGTGGCTAGTTTTTCTTTTTCTAATAAAGGAGGGAAAGAGATTGAAGTAGAATATCTTAACTTAGATAAAGATTTTGAAAGAAATGAATTATCAGCTACAGCCTTGAAGAATGTAGTAAACTCTTTATACGAAAATAATGAAGCCAGTAGAGTTACTGCAAATATTTTAAGTCAATCATCAGCAAAAAGTTTAATAGGCGAGATGGGAAACCCTATAGAAATAAGGGATGGTAAAGGAAATATAAAAAATATTAGAGATTTAGATAAAGAAATAAATAAACTACCAACAAATATAAATAAAAAAGAAGAAACCAATAGTGTAAAATTGACATGGGATGTTTCTAAGTATTCCTATGATTCCTCTAGTGCTGATAAAGATTCTAATATTCCAGATATAAATCTTAGAACTAATAATGCAAAAGATGTTTATGGTTTTTCTTATTTAGATAAAAATGGAAAACCACAGATAGTAATAAACGAACAATTATTAGATGGAAATACACCAATACATGAATACGCTCATTTATATGTTAATGAGCTTCAAAGATATTCTACAACTGAGAGAGCTTCAGAATTAGTTTGGGCGAAAGAAAGTAAAGATATTTTTCAAGAAATGAGAGAAGTTGTAATAGAAGAAGGCGATTACTTAAAAAGGGTTAAAGATAACGAAGAATATTCTAACCTTACTGAAGATGAAAAGATTAAAGAGGCATTAGTAACAGCCATTGGAGATAAAGGAGAAAAAATATTAAGCTCTTCTTTAAAAAGCAGGTTTAAAAGAGTTCTAGATAAGATGTTTAATTTCTTTAGTAAGGTTTTTGGATTAGAAAAAGACCCAAAGAGAATATCAAGTATGAATTTAGACGAGCTTTCTAATCATTTAGCTAATGATATATTGACTGGAAAAGCTAATTTGGTTGCATCTAATATTGAAGCTGTTATCTCAGAGATAGCTAAAGATTATAAACCTTTGGTTAACTTGCGAGTAGTAGATAGTTTAGCGAGTGAGGAAGTTGTTAATAGTCTTTCTTTAAATCAAAAAAATGAATTTTATAAAAAAAAGTTTGGAGAAAAAGCATCAAGGGAGATTAGGAAAAGAATGCCAGTTGCCTTTGATAATCAAGAAGAATTATCAGAATTTTTAAAAATAAAAATCCCTGTTAAAGAACATACTTTTACTATTATTGAAGGAATAGGTAACTCACTTGAAAAATCTTTTTTAGAGCTTTCTAGTAAAGAAGGTGTTGCAGATACAATCGGAATAAAAAGCCCTGTAGAGTTATTAGAAAAAGAAGGATATACTTTTAATAATTTAGAAAATTACAAAGAAGGAGAAGCTTTTAGAGGTTATTATAGCGGAGGTGATAATGTAATAGGAAGTAGTATTATTTGTACTTATAGAGACTTAGAGTCAAGATTTGAAGAGAATTTTATGATGTTTGTTGTTAAAGACGATGCTAAGGAAACATTAAGAGCTTCACAATTGACACAGAGTAATTTAAGTAAATCTTGGAAAGATTTTCTGAAAGAAAATGGCAGGTTAAAAAAAGATGGTAGTTATAATTTAGATGGGTTAAAGAATACAAGAGAAGACCCTTTTAGTACAAGTGTATTATCTATACAGATAAACAGGAGAAATAGTTCTCTAATTATAGTAAGCAGATATAATCATACTATAGAAGAAGGAAATAGTAATCCAGATGCAACTTTTTCTAATAATTTAAACTCTTTAGTAGGGGGTTTAGAAGCTTCTTTATCTGAATATTTAAATATAGAATTTTCACAAAACAACGAGTTAGAACTTCCTGGTAATGTGGTACAAGATGCAGAACAAAGATTCTTTAAATTTAGTAGAGAAGTGAATGGAACTTATTATGGAAAGGGTTTTTACCTTAAAGGAGGCGTTGCAAGTGTTTTAGACTCAAGCAAAGAAAGAATGGTAAATGGAAGTGTTTTAGATTTACAAGGAAAATTTAGGAGTGTAATAGATACTTCTGATTCTATAAGGGCGAGAAGTCTTGAAAATCAGGCTAGAATGCCTTTCAAGGAAGATGAAATTAAAAAAGTAATATTTTTAAAAGGAGAAAATATAAAAATTCTCACTAACTCAGGAGAGGAATTACTATTAGTTATAGAGGAAGGCATCCTCAAAAAAGTAGAAGGAATGTCTGAAGAAAGAAAAATTAACATTCTTTTAAATAGCTATGGAGCAGAAATGAATAAAGAAAATGGAGAAATATCTTTGGGAGATATATCCTCTAGTATATCCTCTAGCATTTCTTTTAACATTTTTGGTAGTATTATTGAAAATTTAGAAGATAGGATAGTTAAAATAAGAGGCTCTGTAGATTTTGAAAACTCCCAAATCACCTCAATGCCTAACCTAAGGTATATAGGAGAGAATGCAAGGGTTAGAAGAGGCTCCACAATCACATCGCTACCTAAGTTAGAGTATATAGGAGGTCAAGCATTTTTTGAAGACTCTCAAATCACCTCAATGCCTAGCTTAAGGTATATAGGAGGTGCTGTATTTTTTGAAGGCTCCCAAATCAAATCAATGCCTAACTTAAGGTATATAGGAGGAGAGGTATTCCTTAGAAACGCCCAAATCACCTCAATGCCTAACTTAAGGTATATAGGAGGAGAGGTAGGTTTTCGAAACTCCCTAATCACATCACTACCTAGTTTAGTGTACCTAGGAGATAGTGCATACTTTCAAGACTCCCTAATCACCTCAATGCCTAACCTAAGGTATATAGGAGGTCAAGCATTTTTTGAAAACTCCCAAATCACCTCAATGCCTAATTTAGAGTATATAGGAGAGATTGCAAATTTTCAAGACTCCCAAGTCGCCTCAATGCCTAACCTAAGGTATATAGGTGGTATTGTATACTTTCGAAACTCCCTAATCACCTCATTACCTAGCCTAAAATATTTAGGAGATGGTGAATTTTTTCAATACTCCCTAATCACCTCATTACCTAACTTAGAGTATATAAAGCACGGTGCAGATTTTCGAAGCTCCCTAATCACCTCAATACCTAACTTAAGGTATATAGGAGATAGTGCGTCTTTTCAAGACTCCCTAATCACCTCAATGCCTAAGTTAGAGTATATAGGGGGTACTGCACATCTTCGAAACTCCCTAATCACCTCATTACCTAGCCTAAAAAGTATAGGAGGGTTTAGTGAACTACCTGACAATAATAAAGGTTTAGGATTAAAGCTTGAAGAATTGCAGGGCAAAAGTATTAATTATATAAAAGAATTTCAGGATAAAAACAGTAATTATAAACAAGGATTTCAAGATGCCAGTCGTGATTATGTAGAAGAGTTTGAGGCTTATCAAGAAGGTACAAATATAAATTACAGGGCTTTAGATAAAACCATCAAAGAAGTAGACTTAAATACCAATAGAAATGAAGAGGGTAAAAAAGCTATAGAAATATTAAGAAAGTTTTATGGAGATAAAATTGAAATCAGCGTTATTAATAATGAAGATGTAATTGATACATTATCTGAGATAGAAAATAATACAGATAATATAGAAAGTCAAAATGTTTTAAACGATAATGACAAAGCAACCTTAATCAAAGGAATAAAGCCTATATTAGACCCACTAAAGGTAGAGGCTAAGAACACAGTAAGTTTTGTTAATACTATAATAGAAAACCCTAATGCAATAGGAGCATACAAAGACAATTTAATTAAGTTAATTAATAATCAAAGTTTTACTCAAGCAGAAAAAACCTTAAAACACGAGGCTTTCCATTTAGCCTTTTCAACACTGCCAGAAAGAAAGCAAAATTTCTATACAGACGAAGTAATAAATAGCATAGGAATTAAAAATTTAAAAGATTTATTTTCTAATTATGAAGGTATAGTTACGAAGAAAGACGGAATGTTTTTACTGTCTAAGTCAAATATTAAAAGTCCTTTTGCAAAAACTTATGCTGCTAATAATATAATTGACTTTGCTAAAAACAAGATTAATACAGAAGAAGATTTGAAAGAATTAGTTAATCAAGAAAATAAAAAAATTGATATAGAACTAAGTATAGAATTGAATGTAGATTTAGCTTATGAAAGACAGTTAAAGCAATTAGAAAATAGAGTTAAAGAAGGAAGGAATGAGCAGGATAAAAGAGCTTTAGGGTACGCAAAAGACAACCCAGATAAGGCTAAAAAAGAGATTAAAAATAAAATAGAGGAAGAAAGGAAAAGGGTGTTAACTGAGTGGGAAACATACATCACTAAGGAAAATGAGGTATATGCTAAAGACCCTTTTATACGCTCTATAATATGGCAAGGGATAACTAAAAATATTAAGTTTAATAATGAAGATAATGCCCCTGAACTTAATGCAGGAGCTTTGGCTAGTGTAATGGAAGACATAGAGAGCAATCCTAGACAAATAAATTTTTTAAAGACTTATGGTAAAGCATTAGTCAAAGCAGAAAGAGAAAACAGTAAAGAGTCTTTTAAGATTAGTGGTAAAGATATACAGGACGGAGAATGGATAATGATACCTAGCAAGGTTAATGATTCTGAAAACTTTGATAGCAATGTTAAAAAGCTAAAGGCATTAAGCAATAATAATTGGTGTACTGCTAATTATATGGCTAAATCATACTTATCAACAGGAGATTTTTGGCTATACCTATTACCTAATAGTGAAAAAGCTAGCGTAGCAATTAGATTTGATGGAGATGAGATAGCAGAAATACAAGGTAAGAGAAATAAAGGTAAAATTCCACTAGAGTTTTTACCAGAAATTAAGAAACTAATTGAACATAAAAAGTGGAGCGGAGCGGAAAAACAAATCGAAGAAGCTGTAAGTAGAGAGCAAAGTGCTTTAAAATTTATAGAAGAAACTAAACATTTAACAGATAAAGAATTTTTAGTTAAATATTTCATAGAGGGTAGCATAGTAGGAGATACGATAGAAGGAACCTTAAAGGCAATTGAAGAGACAGATGATGTCTTACTCGGAGAAAGAGATTTTACTGAAGTATTAGAGGGTATTACCAAGATTACAAAGCATGTAGGTTTTAAAGACTCCATAATAACCTCAATGCCTAACCTAAGGTATATAGGAGGACAAGCAAACCTTGAAAAATCTCAAATCACATCACTCCCTAAGTTAGAGTATATAGGAAATGGTGCATACTTTCGAGACTCCATAATAACCTCAATGCCTAACCTAAGGTATATAGGAGGTTTTGCAAGGTTTGAACACTCCCTAATCACCTCAATGCCTAACCTAAGGCATATAGGAGGTAATGTATACTTTGAAGGATCCATAATCACAACAATACCTAACCTAAGGCATATAGGAGATAGTGCAAATTTTCAATACTCCCAAATCAAATCAACACCTAAGTTAGAGCATATAGGAGGGCAAGCAAATTTTCTAAACTCCCAAATCACCTCACTACCTAACCTAAGGTATATAGGAGGACAAGCAAACCTTGAAAAATCTCAAATCACCTCAATGCCTAACCTAAGGTATATAGGAGCAGATTTATATCTTAGAAACTCCCAAATCACCTCAATGCCTAACCTAAGGTATATAGGAAGCTTTGCAAATTTTGAAAACTCCCAAATCAAATCAATGCCTAGTTTAGAGTATATAAGGCAGGGTGCAAATTTTGAAAACTCCCAAATCACCTCACTACCTAATTTAGAGCATATAGGACGTACTGCAGATTTTCGAAACTCCATAATCACAACAATGCCTAACCTAAGGCATATAGGAGGTTTTACATATTTTGAAAACTCCCAAATCACCTCAATGCCTAAGTTAGAGCATATAGGGGGTTTTACAGATTTTGGAAACTCCCAAATAACACTCCCTAGTCTGAAGTATATAGCAGGGAGTAGTGAACTGCCTGACAATAATACAGAGTTAGGATTAAAACTTGAAGAAGTACGAAAGAAAAGGGATGATTACCTACAAGAACTTCAGGATAGAAAGTTCCAAAATAAAAGTGATGATTATCTACAAGAATTTCAGGATGCCAGTCGTGATTACAAACAAGAGTTTGAATCTTATCAAGACGAGGGTAGGTATAAACAAGCATTCTATAATGATTCTAATTTAGAATTACTAGCAGAGGAATACTTAGCAAATCAGTTTGAAAATAAAAAGATACCTGGAAAGGAAGCTAATATAATTAAAAAAATCCTTGGAGAACTAAGAGACATATTCCTAAGATTAATCAATAGATTTGATGAAATAGAGGGTCTTTTTAATAAAATACTAGAAGGAAGGTTAGAAGCACAAAGTACTTTAAAATCCCCATTAAATCAAGCACAGAGATTTAAAGACATAACTAGCACTCAACCTCAGGAAAATAATAATGAGAGTTCAAGTAGAGAAGTTAAAATTAAGAATAAATTTCAAGGCTCTTTAAAAAGACTGTCACAAGAAAGTCAAAATGTTTTAGTGCAAAGAATAATAAGAGTAATAGATGGAGATGCTATTGACTATGAGACTAAATCTAAAATAACAAATGATAAAATAGAAGTATTAAAAAATATTATTCAAAATGATGAAATAGGCAAAGGCAGTCTTAATAAATCTGTAAATGGTATAAACCCTATAAGAGTTGTACTAAGAACTACAGATAGAAACTCTGATGAATCTATAAGATTAAACGAAGATTTAATTAGAAATGGGGCAATAAATCTTGGACAAAACCAAACGATTGAACTCACAAATGTTGCTGGGTTAACGGTTAGAACCAAAGCATTGCACTTAAATGTTTCTAATAAGTTTGCTTTAGAGTTAATACAAAATGGAGTGCAATCGGAGGGGATGCCAAGCCCTAAGAAGTATAAAGCTATCGGGGTGGCTAGGATGATAATTGAAACACTTAAATCTAAAATACCTGTTCCTGATAAGAATCTTGAACTTAAGGATGTAGATGTTATAAGGACTAGGTTTATTGGAGAAGTAGGTATTAAAAATTTAGATTTAGATGCAGACTTCCTAAGGTGGTATGATTTTGTCAACGAGGAAATGAATAAATTAGCACAAAAAGATGGATATGAATTACCTAATTATATTAACCTAAAGAATTCTCTATCTGCAGCTAAAAAAGAGTATAGTAAAAAGACTGATATGGAAATAATTAAGTCAGTAACTGGATGGGAACTAGGCTTAGAAGGAATGTGGAAGTTTGAAATGACTGATAATATAGACTTTAAAGACGAATTTATAGAAAGCGAAAAAGGAGAAGGACTATTAACTGAAGTTTTTAATATAGACCCATTCCTATTAGTATCATACCCTTCTTTATCAGAAATAAGAGTAAGCTTTGCTCCTTTAGAAAATGTAAACTCAATAGGGTATTATAATGCTGAAGAGAAGTTAATATTCTTAAACACAAAAGCAGAAGAATTTAACAATAAAAGCAATAAAAAAAATGAAATTAATCTATATAGCACTATATTACACGAAATTCAACATGCTATCCAAGACATAGAGAATTTTGCTAGAGGAGGTTCAAGTAGTTCTATTGGTATGATAAAGTCTGAAGTATTAAAAGAAACGGAAAGAGGTTTAGAAAGTTTAAAGGATGATAGGGACAGGTATAAAGAGATATATACAGATAACTATAATTTATATAAAAGAATAGACCCTGACTTTAAAGAGTTAGAAGATAAATATAGAAATATAACAATTACCCGTGAAGAAGAGTCAAGACTATTATCTTTACATAATAAATTTGGGCTGATAAAAGACAGAAAAATAATTAACTCTATAAATAAAGAAATAATAGAGTACCAATTAAAACTTGATTCTTGGAGTAAGACAGGTAAAGATGGAGATGATGATTATTTAAATTATTATAGGTTAGCAGGAGAAATAGAAGCTAGAGATGTAGAAAAGACTTTTGAGAACAAAATGACAGTAGCAGAGTTAAGGGACAGGGTTGCATTTGACAAAAAAAATACAGGAATAAAAAGAGAGAATGCTTTAATTTTAATCGAAAACGATTTCGGTATAGAAGGTTCTTACCCTAGACTGAGCCAAGCAATACCTTTCATCCCTACTTTCTTAAAAAGTATATCAAAATTATCTGTTAAAAGTAATGAAACAATAGGATTATTAATTAACAGGGTTTTAGACGAACAGTTTGATATGCCTGAGGCAAGCACTAATCAAATTAGAAATCAAGTAAAGAAAGGCAATGTTACTTTAGATAATATATTAAAAGTTGTGATTAGAAATGAAGTTAGAAGTGAGCCAGATATTTTAGATTTCTACATGGAATTAGCAAGAAGTGGGCTAGTATCATACAAACTAAATGACCCAAAATCTACATACATAGCTCAAACTGGAAGAGTTCGTATACCAGTGAAAGTTGGCAAAACAACAGCTGACATATACCTTAGACCAAATAAAGCTGAGGTATTAGGGATAAAATATAAAAATAAAAATTCATACTTGGCAGAGCAGAGAACTAAAGAAATTCAGAAACCTAAAGCTGAAGACTTTTTAAATAGTATTTATGAATTAAATACCTTAGACCCTTTAAAATTAGAAAATAATTTACCTGAGTTACAATCTCTTCTTACAGATTCTTTAAAAAGATTAGAGGCTAAAACTATTGACGTTAAACAGTTTGATACAGATACACCTACTTTTAGTGATTCAGAGTTAAGAGAAGTTAGATTTAGAGAAGGGCAATCTAAAAGTACTTCAGAGTTAGATGCAGGGGCTACACCTGAAGAAATAGAAATGCTCAACGATATTAATAATGCAGTTAAAGAATCACGAGAAGAAACAATAGAATTTGCAGAAGTGCAAGAAGATGTTTTTGAATCAGATATTAGAGCTTTTGCGGATGAGCTTGCCAAGGACAATCAAGATGAGGTGAACAATATTCAAATGGAAAAATCAATGGAAAGGTTTAAAAAAGCTTACGAAGTATATAAGCTACCACTGGAAGAAGCGATGGTAGAGTTAAAAACTTTTGAAAAAATAATGGAGATTGCATCAAAGCCATTAAAAGGAGGGAAAGCTTTACTAGAAGCCGCCTTTGCTTCTTCTATAGATGTATTGGCTGGAGGAGATAGATATATTCCAAATAAAAACTTTAAGTTTTTAAATAAAGAAATGGAAACAGAATTAAATTCTTTTGATGCTTCTATTGGATTATTTGAAAAATTAGAAAGAATTTTGTTTGATATAGAAAAGAATGATAATAACTTTGAAAGGGCTGGTAAAAAAATGTCCAAACTTTTAAAAAAGAAAACTCAAAGAGAAGCTGATGAGATTGCTTGGTTTATGAGATTAGATGAAAAAACTGGGGGAATTGATATACTTCAAACTCAAGACGTTATAACTAGAAGACTAACAGAAGGGGAGGCAATAGCTATAAGAGAAGAGAAAAATAGGAAAGACATTGACAGTGATTATCTTTCTATTACAGAAAGAAATGATACAAAAGACTTATATACTATTATTTTAAAAAGATTTCCAAAGAAATATAATGAGGTAAAAAATAAATACGATTCAGGTGGTTACTCTCAAGAATCAATAAACTTGGCTAAGGACTTAAAAAGGTTTGACAACCTAATATCTGATTTCGCACTAGAATCTAAACTTATAACCGTACAACAGAGAGCTGGACAGATTGATTATCGTCCAATGCCTTACAGTGCTATAGCTACCCCTGATGTTAAAGGTTTGTCTGAAACAGATAGAGCTATAGAAGATATTGTAGGGAATAGAACACTAACTACTGAAGAATATTTTGGAGAGAATAAAGATATTAAAATTATAAAGATAAAAAATGTTTATGAAAAGTATAAAAAACATTTAGATATTCTTAGGCAAAAATATAAAAATAGTAACTATATTAGAAGTTTAATAGGTGCTAATATTGTTATGACAAAGAAAGATATGGATAATGTTGAAATTAAGTATAAACAGTTAGCTTCAGAAATTTATTATAAAAATATAGTTAATAAAGCACAAGAAATTTTAAACAGTGACGAGGCTACAATAGATGAAAAAAACGCAACCAAACTTGAATTACTAGAGTTATTTAAAGAAGCAAAAGAAGATTCTGACCTAGATTTAGAAAACAAAAACTATATCTTAGAAGAGAAAACCGTTCAAAGAAATGAACTAGAGTTCGTAATTAAAAATTTTAATTCTATTATTCAGTTATCTTCTGGATTAACTGTATACCTACCTCAAGATATTCATACTGTTTTATTTTTAGGTGGAATTACAGATGCTCCACCATTAGGAGAAAATTTGATAAAAAAAATAGGGGGGTTAGCTTCTAGTAAAGTAGGGTTAAAAAACAAAGAATCCTCTTTGAGAAAGAGTTTAAGGGATATGCCTATTGCGGCAAACCTTAATGCTATGTTAAGTATAACAACTAATAGTGTGTTTGCCTCTGTTAGAGTTGGTGTTAAAGCAGTTGCAGAGGAAATATTCACTACAATCAATACATTACCACCAAGAATTATGGCTGGAGTAATTAGTGATATAATCAGGTCACCTAAAATTGCTTCAGGAGAAGGCGTATCTTATACAATGTCTTCACTTAAATCTATACACACACACTTTACATCCTCTAGCTTAGCGGCAAATGAAGCGATTAGAAAAACTTATGGATTTGGGGCTGAGCTAGGACAGATGGGGCTATTCGAAACTAATCCAATATTGTCAGGCGGAGATGGTTTATCATCCCAGTTTAATAATAAAGTTTTAACCAAAGGTGTAGAAGGAATGCAGATATGGCAACAGTCTTTATTCTATTTAATTACATCAGCAACTCAGCAAATATCTACACTAAGATATGGTCCACAATTAGCTGCAATCTTATGGAATAAATATAGAGTGTTACCAAAAGATGCAACAAACAAGCAAATGGCTGAAGGACTAGCAAACTTAAAAAATAATGCAGCTAATCCTAGTGAAGCCACAACCCCTTTAGTTTGGAAGTCTATGAAAAGAATGTTAGCTGGAATGCCTTTAATATCTACAACAGCAGGATTACTAACAGGAGCTGGAATTGCATCCAATACAATATTATTGCCTCTAACTTGGATGGTAGCTTCCATAAATAGGACAGGTAAGAAATTTACTCAAATGGAGGAAAGTCTTAAAATAATAGAAAAAATTCACAAAGAAAACCCATCTCTAAGCTTTTTAGAAATATCATCATCAAATAAAAAATATAGTGTAGATTATGATAATGCTTTAAAAGATTGGTTAGCAGGTTTTCTTGCAATTCTATGGAATCTATTAATGATTACCGCAGGAGCTGAAGCTTTAACTAGACTTCTAACTGGTAGTTCTTTATCTGAACTACCTAAAGGCGAGGCTACTACAGGTTCTGATAGAAGCGTTTGGTTTAAAGACCCAGTAGCGATAAGTTATGATAAAGAGACAGGTAATATGATATTACTTAACTACCCAGAAATAGCTGGTATAGATGCCAATTTTTATTTCTATTTGAAAGATTTAATTTCTGACCCAGTAGCCTTTATTGCAGGTAAAGAAGAAATAGATAGATATTTAACCCCTGAGCAAAAAGCTGGAGCATTTTTAAGTCGTCCATTAAATGCTGTAGATAGTTATATTGCGGCTATAGGTCAAGCTACGGGGGTAGAGGATAGTAAATTTGTAACAGAAAGTGGAGGGGCTACTGGATTTGCTGGAGGTTTTTCAATGTTAATGCCATACACTCAAGGATTACTAGGAAACCCTTTCGGATTAGTCAAAGAACAAACCAGTAAATCTTTAGACGAAAAAGGCAATATAAAAGAATCCCCTACCTCACTTTCACAAAAAGAATCTATTTTTAGAAATTTATTAGGAGGTCAAGTTCTAAACATACCTAACTACAAAAACAATTTAGAAAAGACATTGACAAATGCAGGGAAGTATATAAACCAATCAGAGAAAGACTTTAAAGCTGGAAATATCAATGAAAAACAACATAAGAATCAAATCGCTAACAAGTTAAAACAAGTTGAAAATATTAAGTTATCAGACTTACAAAAAGACTCTAAAATAAATAAAGATAGTTTTGAAATTGATGACCTAAAACAAATGACACCTTCAACTGTAGGAGGCGGATTTATTCCAAGTAGCTCTGCATATAGACCTAGCTCTGGCTCTTCATCTTCTAAAATATCAAAGTCTATTAATAGTAGGATTGCAGGTTTAAGAAAAAAGCAAAGCAGTAGAAGAAAAAGTAAAACAAATACCTTGACAAAAAACAAGAAGAAATCCACAAAGAGATTAAGCGAAGTAAGGGCTAGGTTAAAAAAAATAAAAGCAAGGTCAAAGAGAACTTAATTATAAAATTAATGATAGATTCAAGCTTAAACGAATATATTAAAAAAGAGATAGCTAATAAATCTATAGAAGATAAAGAGTTGTTAGATTTTTTATCTGAAAAAATCAAGACAGACCCTCCAATGGTTAAAAAGATATTACTTTTTAAGTTTTTATATAAGCAAGGAAGACCTACTATTTATCGTAAAGATATTACTAGCATTGCTAATGATATTTATTATATTTTCATAACAGAATTAAAAATATTAATTTCATAATAATGTTAGCAGATATATATACCACCACAACGCCTTCTTTTATTAAACCTAGGAATGAAAGAGTATTATTAAATTTAGATGGAGCCTGTCATTCTTATTTAGCTCGACAAGCTCAAGAGGCATGGCTTTATTACCATAGTAATTTTGCTGTCTGCTCTGGTAGAGGAACATCAGCAGTTAAAGAAGAATTAGAAGATTTAATAGATGAAACAAGAGCTTTAATATTAAGCAAGTTAGATTTAACAAATGATTTTGAAGTTGTATTTACGAACAATGCAACTGAAGCTTTGAACATGGCTTATTCACTAGTTGGTAACTATGTAGAGCAGACTTGTGAAGAATCTTGGGAGATTGCTGTGCATCCTTTAGCTCACAAGTCTTTACTTGCTCCAGCACAAAAACTTGCCATAGAATACGACGTGAAATGGAGGCAACTAAAAATTAAAAGAAGTAATTTAAATAATAACTTAGAGTTACCTAGTACCTTTTATGATAAAAATGGCAATGTAACTTGCGACTTAGTTTATGGTCTGCCGTATGTAGATAATGTTTATGGTATAAATCATTGGTCATCGTATATATACGAGACACTACCTAATATTAGATTTCAAAAAATGCCTTACAAAAAAAGACATTTAATTTTAGATGCCACACAAGCGTTGCCTTACTTATTTTCTAATGATAGCAGAAGTGAAGACAATGTTTATTTTAATGATAAAACTTGCTTTGCTAAGGCACCTTTAGATTCTGCATCGGCAATCGCCTTTTCAGCTCACAAATTTCATTGCCCACATCTAGGAGTATTATTAATTAGAAAAGAATATTTAAAAAACCAAGATTTTTTTAAATTAAACAACATTACTTCAGGCGGTGGAAATTTGGCTTTTGTAAATGGCACTTTTAAGTCAGAAAATGGATTTAAAGGACTAGAAGCTGGATTGAAAGATGATGCCGCTATAATTGCATTTGGTGCGTTTTTAGACCATTTATGTAAAAATCCTTTCTATAAAATTAAAGATTTAAATAAAGTTGGAAGGTCTTTAAAAAAAATAGTAAGAGATGTCTCAAATAATTATATATTCCCAGCTGACATACCTCAAGCATTTGCTAATGTATACCCTTACTCTTCTAATAATATACTACCACTACTGACTCATAAACTTTTCGACACATCAATGATTTCCGCTTTTTTCGCAGAAAGAAAAATAGAAACAAGAGCAGGGAAGTTTTGTGCAGATTTCTTTTTTAACGAATATCAAAAAGAAGAGATGTTAAGGCTTTCTTATGATTACTCTTTTTTGATTAATTTAGAAAAAAATTTAAAAGAATTTGAAGAAAATTTAGGCTCTATTATATTAGAACTTGGTGAGATGCATTTCGCTCAAAAAGGTAACCCTACGTCTTTTAGTATAGAATAAAAATTCTTTAAAACATTATTATTAAATAAACCAGATTCTTCAAAACTACTTTTATAACTTTGGACATCTATTAAGGTAGGATTATTTTTAAAAAAATCTTCTTTAAAAGTAGCGTCTTTCATAAACTTATTTAACCAATGCTTGTTTATAACTTTCATTGTTTTAATCGGCTGTATTTTATCTAAATCATTACCTAAACTATTATCTAAAGGAAAGGCTTCATAATAATAAAAAGGCTTAACCATTACAAGTCCTCCCTCTTTTTGGAAGTATTTTATTTTATTTAATTCTAACATATTCATACTTGATACTAGATACGCTAAATAATCTAGAGGTGTGCCTGTTTTAAATACCATTTCTCTCAGAGATATACTACCAAAAAGATGATTAAAAAAAACAATTTGCTCTTCTGTTGGTTTAACTTTTTCTATATCTATTAACCAGTTTAAAAGAATATCAGCTGGAGAGGTCTCTTCGTCAAAAGGTATAGTAAATATATCATACTCTTTATACACCCCATTTGCTCTATAAAATTTAGACCCTTTTTTAACAACTAAACTTTCTAAATGTGGAAATATCTTGTATATACTTCCTATATTATATAGAGGATTAACATCATCATAAGCATTTTTACTTACCCACTTATTTAGATAGGCGTTTATTTCCATTGTATTTTATTATTATTTTTTAAAATAAAAAAGGTTTTAAGCTATTAAAAAATAACTTAGCTTTATCTGTCATTCGTTCTTTAACAGCGTTTCTATTAGATTCACTAAAAGGTTTATAGCCTAAGTCTACTACAGTATCTTTATATATTTTTACATAAATACCACCCTTTGCTTTTGGATAGAATAAAGAGTATATCTCAAGTTGTCCACTATTAAGATAGCTAGCAATAGTAACTGTAGAAGTAGGGTTTAATTGTGTTTTCCAATCTATAATATAATCATTATTAAAGTTTAAATCAACACTACCAGTTAAGTATATTTTATATAACTCTCCCTCATATGTTTCTTCAAAAAGAAATATTTTATGATATTCTTCAACTCCTAAAAAAGTATCTTCATTTTCAATGAAGTCCTTATTTAAGGCTTGAAGCCTAGTGCTAATAAATTCAGGCAAACACTTTTTTTCAAGAATATATTCCTCAATGTTTTTATGTGCTAATGTTCCGTTAGACATAGCTTTAGTAGATATATTAAACATTCCAAAATACTTTCCAACATAGTTAGAAGCATTGTTAAGGCTTATACTTCTTAAATGTGTTTGTCTGAATTTTATTTCTCTTGGCATATTTTGTTTTTTATTTAGATTTTTTCGATGCTTCAAGGGTAACTTTGAAGTCATCAGTTTCTAGATTTGTTGGCTTATTTTCTTTTTTGTTTATGGCATCAAGGAACTCTTGCTTCATTCCTTCAGCTAAAATTTTTGCCCTTCTTTCCACTTCTTCATTAAGTCCTTTTTCTTTGATGAATTTATCAAGGATGGAATTAAAAATATCGTGATGCTGGTAGATTTTGTATAGAGATATTAAAGCTTCTGTCTCTACTTCTACTGGCATAGAGTAGTTAGGAGCTTTCTTACCGAAGTATCTACTCATATCAAAAAATACTTCCCCATCTAAAGTTACTTGAACATCTTCTTTTCTGATAGCGAAAGCCCCTTTGTTTTTTAGTAAAGGGTTCTCGTCAAAAGGTTGGGTAGTGACCAACTGCCTTAATGAAGATTGGTTTTCATCTGAAGAACTTTCTTCCTCTTCATAAATTGCTTTTTTTCCGAAATTTCCGAACATAAGATATATAATTTAAATTTAATAGTAATTGATTTATTCTTGTTTCAATTTGAAACCATAACTTTCCATTTTACTTTTAACGGTAGGGTTTAATGGGTTTTCCTTCCCAATTAAAAAACTAACTTACATCAAAAAATCCGTTATCTTGAAGATACTTTTTGAAAACATTTGAGTGTTCGATTGTTTTTATTTCTTCAATATTATTTGCTTCTAACAACTCTTTAACTTCCTCAAGTTGTTTAATGGTAAAAGGTTTAAAACCTAAATCAGTTATCTTTTTATCCAAATCAGTGCTATTTGTTACATAGCAAAGCTTACTTAATATTATCTGTTTATCTGGAAGTTCTAAAATCTTTTTTAGAAAGCCTGATATAAATATATCTATATTATTAAAGCTATCTAGCTCATCAGGATATGCTCTCCTTAGCTTAGTTACCACTATACTATTTTGTAAGATAGGGTAATATTTTAAATTTTTAGGGGCTTCAGGTTGATGTACTTGGACATGAGGGACAGATGGACTAATAACTTGAGGGTTACTCTTATAATCTTCTTCTTTAATCCCTTCTTCTAGGTCCACTGTAAAGAAAGAGCTAGCATTAAGAACAGACTTAACAGCAGAAACGAAAGCTCGTTTTACTGCCATTTTTAATATGGTATTTTTTTTATCACCTGCGTTAACGGGCAACTTGTATTTGGTAACGCTAAGGCTTGTTTCATAAAATTTAGTGACTTTTTTTACACTTTTAATGGCTGTACCATTTTCCACCGCACCTATCAAAGCATCCCAATGCTCTTGTGGCTTACCATAAATAGAGTCTTGTTCTAAAGTTTTAAAAACACCCTTATTATATACGAATTCAGGCACCGAAATTATTGATGACCTTTGTTCCTTCTGAAGAGTGGATTTACTTACACTACTTGGAATGTCTTTTTCTTCCTTCCATTCAAATCCAAATTTCTCTTCTAGAGAATTACAATTCCCTAGCCACTCGCCTAAGAATTTATCATTGTCATAGACGATAGCCTTAGCAGTCACATCTACTAGATTAGCAGAAGGGTCGCTCAAGTCTTTTTCTATTTCTATTCTGACAGTTAAGCCAAAAATCTGAGATAAATACTCTGCACCAGATAAAGTTAATATCTTCTTTTCTTCTTTATCTTTGGTACCTTTGATACCTTTGATACTATTGATACCATAGTAGTGGTCAGTATCTTTTAGGGTTCCATCTTCAATGAGACCCTGAATAGCATCTCTTATGATTTTTTTTTCTTCTATTAGTTTTTTGTTTAAAGTTACAGACATATTTATTTAGTTAATTTATATAATAGCATTATAACACTTTTTTATTTTTATGTCAAGCTCAAAATAGCGATATGATGATTATATGTGAATCAGTTCTTATTTTTTTCTCTTTCATTCTTTTCCTTTTAATATCTCTAGCACAGGTTTTTTAGAGTCATAGACCACTTGGCTTTTAAGATGTTTTAAATAAATTTCGTTTAAAAGTTTTAGAGTTTCGTCAAAACTTACATTTTCATTTATATGTTTGTCTATAAGGGTTCGTAGCAAAGAGTCTCTAAGTGTTAAAGGCACCCCTCTGTATCTTTCTTCACGCATTCTATCAAACATATTATCTTCCCAGTTACTTTGTGATGGGGATTGAAAACTAAAATCGACACGCATAAGCTTATAACTTTCGTCTACCTTATTTTTAATGTTATTAGCGAGTCTTTCAGTAGCGGCAATTCTCGACTCTTCTAAGTGTTTTTTACCGTCCGCATTAAGTACTTCTAAAAATGGCATAACTGCTTCTAGCTTACCAGTTATAAGGTTTTCAACTTTACAAAAGAATCCTAAAAGAGTCAAAAATCTCTGCTGTTTGTTTAAATTTTCAAACCTGTCTATGGCAAGTCCAGGTTGTTCGAAATAAGGAACTATAGCTTTTTTGCCACATCTGTCTAGGATTCCTTCTGAGTTTTTAGATAAATCAGGACCGAGGGAATACTGATACCTAGTCCTTGTGTCTCTGCAGTCTGCTAAGCTCTCAAAGCAGGCTTGTAATAGTTGGTTTTGTTTTGACATAAGATTATTGATTATTAAGATTTGTTAAAAGATTTTCTATTAGAGTAATGTCTTTTAATACCCATATTTTGATTGGACGACAAGGTTCATACCATTGTTCCTCTAAACCTCCATAACAGCTAAAGCCTCCACCCTTAATAACTCTTTTAATTATTGATAAGACTTCTAACTCTTTTAAAATTTTATTTGCACTGTATAGCGAAATTTTGTTATTTGAAGCTACTTCATTTGTAAAAAAATAAAGCCAAAAATCACACGGATTAGTAAAAGACATAACTTCGCTAATTTCTTTTGAATATTCGTTATAGCCTTCTATAAGGCTTTCTAAAACTTTTTGCTTATTAATTTTGTATTTTGGTGTAGACATATTATATAAAAATTATTTCCAAGCCTCTAAAGCTAATTTAAGATTGTCAACTCCCATTTTTTTTATGGCAACTTTTAAAAATGAATCATCTAGGCAATAAATATTTGAGCTTCTATAATTTTTAGAGTTTAGGAACTCAAACCCTAAATCGTCATTAATAAAATAAATGTTATATCTTCTTTGGCTTTCATTCTCCCAATCAATCAATCTCCCATCATTAAGTTCAGTAGCTATGTTTTGCAATTCTATTTTGGCTTTTAGTATTGAAACGGCAATTTCTGCGTTTTCTTTTGTATAGCAGTTGTGGTTATTGAATCTATCCAAATCAATACTGTCTCCATTCCAAGTCATCTTTTCGCAAGAAATACTATAGTCATTATTTATCCAGTAATAAGTTTCACACCTTTTTAGCTCCACCGTCATGTGCAAAACATTAGGGTCTTGAACGGGTTTTTTGGGTTGTTTTACTTTTGGCTTTTTTTGCACTTTTATATCTTTGGTTAACAAATCATTTACGACATTAACTATAAGAGAGCATTGAATACCTTTGTAATACTCTTCACTACTATCTTCACTTTTTAGTACATCATAATCAAAAATCAACTCACCATTCAAATATAATTTGTAATTTGTATTATCGCCATTTACTTTTTTAGTTGCGGAAAGTTCGCTTGCCTTTGCATTTAAAAAATCGGGGATGATTATTTTTTTAGACATATATATTTTATTTATTTAAAAGCTTTTCTAGTTCTTCAATAGGAAGATTTTTAAGAGCATCCTCTTGTTTATCCTCAATTAAGGACATAATTTTTTCTTGCTTTGCTTTTTTTTCTTTTAAATTTTTAAGAAGCTCTTGCTCTGCAACCTTAGACTTTAAAATATATAAGGCTAAATCAAACATAAGTTTTAATGTTTTATTCTCCTGAGTTTTTTCTACTAAGAAAGTTTTAGTTTCTGTAGTTTCTAGTTGCTTTTCTAGACTAACAGCTAAAATATCCAATTCTTTAATTGAAATATCCCAAAGTTGCTCTGTAGATAATAAGCCTTTAGTAGTAAAAAATCTTAATTTTAGTTTTGATGCTTGTTCAAAAATTGACATATATATATATTATTTATTTAAAAAAAGTGGAAGCTCTTTGGTTTACCAACCATGACTTAAAAATTAAGTTTTATTATTCTTTTATATGTACCTTTTAATCTTAAAATTAAATTATCTCTAACAGTAGAATTAAAACCTAAACCGTAAAGACCTTTATTTGGTTCAATCATAT
>Ga0105045_10000383_pt1 | contig 31038 bp, 20 predicted proteins | sample MAT02_FD_78089 | JGI IMG/M metagenome (GOLD analysis project Ga0105045, IMG submission 78089) | Freshwater microbial communities from Lake Fryxell liftoff mats and glacier meltwater in Antarctica - MAT-02 (megahit assembly) | ecosystem: Environmental > Aquatic > Freshwater > Ice > Liftoff... | reverse complement strand
CGGCCAGTAGTCGAACTTGTGAAAGTTCTGGCTTTGCTGGATCGTCCGAAGTCTCACGACTTTGACTACTGTCGATCGACAAACCGCTCACACCCCAAATCCGCAGCGTGCTGGGATGCGATGGATCTGTTGACCTATCCACGGTTGCCAGCCGTGACCCATCGGGCGAGAAGGTGATACAGCGACCTGGATCTAATACTCCGATATGGCCGAGCAGGATGGATTTCAATTTGCCATCTCGATCCCACAGGCGGACGCTCATGTCGCCGCTGGTGGTGGCGATCACGTCGCCCTTTGGACTCCACGCGATCGAGGTGACATGGCTTTGATGAGCGGCGAGTTCGATCGTCCAACTGCGTAGGCCGGGGATCGGCGTGGGGCTGGTAACGTTGGCTTGCGGACCCAGCGGTACGTTGCGTGGAGTAAGCACGGGTTGCTCCGCAAATCTCGGCGCGGGCGAAGCGTCAAGCTGTCGCAGCACGCGGAATCCGACGTTGGGTTGCACCCAATCCCTCCCGAGAAAGCGGGCACTGATAGTCGTTGCTACCGAATTGTAGCCGTAATGCGCCCCTGCCACTCCTCGCTCAACGCCGTTGTCGTTCGTGTACCACTCCCACACGTTACCGAGGACGTCGTGGAGGCCGAAGGGATTGGCGAGCTTCGTCGCGACGGGTTGGACTGGGATCGGTTTGCCAGCGACGTTCTCGCTGGTCCAGGCATAGTCGAGGACACCTTGAGCGGTGTTGGCGAAGGCGTAGTTCCCTGCGCCTCCGGCGCGGCTGGCGAGTTCCCATTCCAGCTCGGTCGGCAGGCGATAAAGAGATTTTTGATTTGAGATTTCAGATTTCAGATTTGGAATTTCGGATTGGGTGTTCAGCCAATCACAAAACGCTTTGGCATCGGCGGGGCTGATGAAGTTCACAGGGAGGTCGTCAGAGATCGGGTAGCCGGGGGTCTTCCAGGTGGCGTTGGGGTCGGGTTGGGATTGCAGATTGTGGCCGTTCTTCAATCGCTCGGCGTCGGTTTGATAGGCGGTGGCGGTGACGAACTGTTGGAACTGGCCGACGGTGACTTCTGTGGCTCCCAGGTAGTACGGCGTAGAGACTCGTTGCAGGGCGAGTCGCGGCTCTGGCGGTGGTAACCATGGGAATGTGATAGACGTCACGTTGACGGTCGCTTCGCTGGGCGGGATCAGCCGGAACTTCATGCCGATGGCGTTGGTAATCTCGGGTTCGACTTTCAGGTGCTTGGCCCACTCGGCCTGCTTCTGCTTGGCGTCGTCAGCGGAGAACGGAGTGATCGCCGGCGCGGGTGCATCCTTACCCAACCCGTTCCACTCCACGGTGCTCGTGCTCCCCTCAAACTTCCCCGGCCAGTCCGACAACGCGGGGTAGGTCTGACCATCGACTTCGAGAAGTACATCGGGGCGTAGTTCACGGAACTTAGCAACTCCATTTGCCGTGTATTTTCGCGAGGACTCACCAAAAACGATTTTCAGCGATTCCAGGTCGGGTAACCGAACGATGTCAAGGAGAACTTGATCGGTAGGTGCGCCGTTGTTTCCAGAGAAGTTAAGATTCGTGAGGTCACGACAGCGCTGTAATGACGCATAGCCGCTCTCAGTCAATCCAGTATCCCAACCAGCCCATCCCATGCACTCGAAGCTCCTCAGTTTCGGGCCGAGTGCGGCGAGCAATTCAACCGCTTCGTCGGACGTCGGCGAATTCAGACTGATATGTTCCAGTTGGGGCAGTGAACGTAACACGTCCACTCCCTCGGCAGTCACCTGATTAGCGCTACATCTAACCGAACGGAGAAGCCGCAGTGGCTTGAGCGGGGACAGCGTTCGTGCTCCGTCGTCGGTACCGCCGATGCCGAGATAGATTTGATGAAGATTCGGGCAGTGGAGGGCCACTTTGGCGAGCCCCTCGTCGGTCACCTTTGTGAATCCTACATCGACAAACTGCAACTCGCTGCACGCCGCCAGATTTTCCAGCCCGGCATCCTCAATTTGAGTGGAATTGAGGTCCAGACGTTGCAGATGCGGCCAGTTGCCGAGCTGCTTCAGGGCGTCCGAGTTCACTGCGGTATAAGCCAAATTCAATGTTTTGAGAGCACGCATCGAGGATAGAACTTGCAGACCAGTCGATGTAATTCGTCGATTCGAAAATAGATCAAGCTCCGTAATTTCCGCACAGCCAGCGAGAACCCCGAGTTCATCATCCGTCAGGTCTACGTTTTGGAAATTTGCTGTGAGGATGTAAAACGGCTCAAGGGGCAGCGGTTCCTTCAACTCACCTAGCGGTTGCCGATCCTTGTTGCCGAGGATCATTTTGCCCTTACCCAACCGCAATAAACGCTCTGCCGCTTTGCGTTCGGCGGCAAAGTTGATGGGAAGATCGATGGGAAGATCGATTGGAAGATCGATTGGAAGATCGATTCGAAGATCGGTGACCTCAGGTGAAATTTGAGATGCAGGATTTGCGATTTGCGAGGAAGGAGAGGGAAGCGTGGCAGGCTGATGTTCTTTGCTTGCAAGGTCCTCGGTTTCAATGCTCCTGCGGCTGTTGAGCAGGAACACTGCGGCGATCGCTACGGCAGCGATCGATCCGATCAGAAGCAGCCTGCGGCTCTTGCCCCCTATCGTCGTGGAAGGCGATGCGGCCACGGTCGATTTGATTGCAGCAGGTACATTCTGCGGCGACGAGCCGCCGGACGGCATGGCTGATGCGGAAGACGCCGCGTCACCGGAGAGATGACTGCAATCCACGCAGGTTACGTGGCCGCTGTTCAGTAACTCCGACTGACACTTGGCAAGCAAGTCTGCCAGCTCTTTGGATGTCTGAAACCGATCCTCGGGTTTCTTTTTGAGCAATCGATCGATAACCACCGCAAGCCAATCGGGAATCTCGGGCACAATTTCCTGCAGGGGACGCGGGGTATCGTCGGCTACGCGTCGAAGGACCGCCAGGGTCGTGGGGGCTCGAAACGGGGGACGACCGCAAGCCATCTGATACAGTACGCTGCCCAGGCTGAATAGATCGGTACGTTGATCCATCGCTTGCCCTAACGCCTGCTCGGGAGCCATGTACAAGGGAGTACCTGAGATCATGCCCGATCGAGTCAAACTGGCATCGTCGGCGGCTCGCGCCAGTCCAAAGTCGGTGATCTTGATCTTCTGCTCTACCCCCGCCTCGATTAGAATGTTCCCCGGTTTTATATCACGATGGATTAGCCCCTGAGCATGTGCGGCGGCTAGGCCGCTGGCCATTTGGCGAGCGAAATGCAGCAGTTCCCGAACATCAATGGGTCCAAAATCATCTAGCTTATGTTGCAATGTCGCGCCGTCGACAAACTCCATAACCAAGTAGGGAAGTGGTTGTTCCTCGACGCTGTAAACTTGAACAATGTTGTCGTTCTTGATGGCTGCGGCCGAGCGTGCTTCGCGCAAAAATCGTTTGCGCGGTGGCGAGGTCGATGCCATCTGCTGGTCCATGGTCTTGATCGCGACTAGGCGGTGCAGTTTTTCATCGAAGGCCTTGAAGACGACGCCAAATCCGCCTCGACCAAGCACTTCCAAAACTTCGTAATGCCCAAGAGTTCCCAAAGACCCCGGCTTGGTGCTGGGCTCTAAAAAGCTTAAATCCGGGGATTGATCGCTTTCCAATTCGTCGTCATCGGCACCCAAGTCGAAGGCATCAGGACTCGTTTTGTCGTTGCCGAATTGCATGGTGGGCTGGATTCCATCAACACGCTTTGGCGGAATTTGCTCCAACGCAGGATTGATGAGAAAATCACTGGCGGCTGCATGCGATGCGAGCAACGATGCGACGCTTGCTCGCAAGCTTGTGTTCGCACCGCAGGCAACGTTGAGAAATGCCTGGCGTTTATCAGCGTCGCTGATTTCCAGGGCTTTTTGAAAAATCTCTCGTTCGTTCATGGAGGCCTGTCCCACTAGGTTTAAAAGAAGCGTTATTCCCTGCAACATCATGCGACGGAAGCCGGCGAATCCCGCCAAGAATTGTAACCCGAATTTTAAAAAGAATCGGATTTAGGATCGGGCCGCGGCCATCTCGCGGTGAAGCCAAGCCCGGGAGTAGGTCCAAACACGCTCAGCAGTGCGAGTTGAAATTTGCATGGCCTTGGCCGCTTCGCCGACGGTTAGCCCCACAAAATATCGCAATTTGACGAGCTCCGCACCACGCTCGTCGATCGCCGCCAGTTTATCGAGCGCTTCGTCGAGAGCGAGTAAGTCTTCGCTCGTTTCCAGGGCAACGATTTCTGACTCGACGAATTCCGTCCTAACCAGACCTCCGCCGTGTTTGAGGCGTTTTTTGTACCGAACGTGCTCGACCAAAATCCTCCGCATCGCCTCTGCTGCAGCAGCCACGAAATGGCCACGATGGTCCCACGATTTTGGACTGGCATGCGGTTCACCCACCAGACGCAGATAGGCCTCATGCACCAGCGCCGTGGCCTGCAAGCTGTGTCCGGACTTCTCTCGGTTCAACTTCGCAGTCGCGAGCCGACGAAGCTCATCGTAGACTAACGGTAATAGCCGAGCGGAAGCTGAATAATCTCCGGCTTCGATCTTCATTAGTATTTGAGTGACTTCTGTCATCGAACAAATCCTTCGACCATTTATTTATCGGACTATCAATAGCTTAGCAGCGTTCGATCAATCAGAAGCGTTTGGGGAAACCCACGAACTTCCATACAAACGATTTTATGGGTTCGAATTAACGATAATCGCCGATCGTCTCTGGAGATTTTTTACTGGTAATTCCAGACAGCAATGGTTGACGTTAATATAGATTTGGACGCTCGCTTAACATTTGTCTGAAACGGGAACGAATCATGCTACCTGAACGTCGTTTATTTTTGCAGACCGTGGCGGCTTCAGCGACGGTGGCTTCACTTTTGGAGATAACGGATTTGGAGATAACGAAGATGGCGAACGCAGGGGAGCCTTCGGTGATGTCGTTTCGGGAGCACTTGCTACGGTGTCTCGGGGGCGATTGGCCGGAGCCTTGCCCGCTTCAGTCGACTCTGAACAAGACGGAGCAAAAGGATGGATACCGGCTGGAATGGGTCACCTATGAAGTCGAACCGGGTGACCGCGTTTCGACTATCGTACTGGTGCCCGACGGTGTCACCGGGGCGTCGCCCGCGCCAGCGGTTTGTGTCTGGCATGAGCATGCCGGTCGCTGGGCGATGGGAAAAGCCGAACCAGCGGGCCTAGCGGGTGATGAGATGCATCACACGGGTGTCGCGTTGGCCAAGCTAGGATACGTGGTGATCTGTCCGGATGCATTATGCTTCGGTGAGCGAATGGATCCTGAGAAGAAACTGGATGGACCAGGGTTCGAGCGATTTGAGTTTTTGCGATATGTAGTGGCCGGCAAATGCCTGGCGTGGAAGCACATCCTGGACATGCGTCGCGCGGTAGACTATTTGGTGTCTCGCTCGGAAGTACGAGTCGATCGAATCGGATGTTACGGCCATTCAATGGGATCGACGCATACCTGGCTCGTGGGACCGTGGGAGCCGAGGATCAAGTGCTTGGTCGGTAACTGTTGCTTGCCGACCTACAAGGGCATTCATCGCACCAAAATTTTGCACTGTTTTCCCAATTTTATACCCGGACTGTATCAGTACGGCGACACTCCAGAGATTGCCAGTCTGATTGCTCCGCGCCCTTTTCACCTAAACCTGGGTGAAACCGACAGTGGCTCTCCGATCGAAGAAGCTCGCGACGGTCTCAGTCGGATTGAGGCTGCATATGCGTCTCAGAACGCTACTCATAATTTCACCTCGTTCGTACAGCCGGACACGGGCCACGTTCTCTCGCCCGAGATGTGGAAACTGACTCAAGCTTTTTTTGCGAAACACTTGATGTGATGTAGTGTCGTGCAATCGCGACATCTTCCTGCTCCAGCGCCGTTCGCCTAACCGTTGTTTCCTCCTTGATAACTACTTTATACCATCGTAGAACATTCGAGATTAATTGTTCTTCAATGTTTATTTTTCTTAGAAACTATGATTATGCCTATAGGATCTTTCGGTCATCAATCCTTCCGCCAAAGTTGTTGCGTTTTCCTTTGGGTCAGCTGCAGCATGGTCCTGGCTCAAGATCGAGGCACTATCGCGCCATCGACCGATGTTCCGTCTCATATATTCGATTATATGAATCGACCTGAACCCGATTTTGCTTGGTCTCTCGCGGAAACAACCGCTCTTCTGGGAAGCAAGATCTACCGACTCGAACTGACTTCTCAGAAATGGCAGGAAATCATTTGGAAGCATTCACTGATCGTCTACGAACCCAGTGTGCTTAAATACAAAGATCACATGCTGCTGTTTGTGACAGGCGGCAGTATCGGAAACATCCCCCAGGAAAAAGACATGATTATGGGGCGGATGATCGCAGAGTATTGCGGGGCGCGAATTGCGACACTGCATCAGGTTCCCAACCAGCCGCTCATGAATAATCGCAAGGAGGATGATCTGATTACGGAGACTTGGCTTAAGTATCTTGAAACTAAAGACCCAACTTGGCCACTCCTGTTTCCGATGGTCAAAAGTGCGGTCAAAGCCATGGACGCCTTAGACGCTTTTTCACAACAGCAGTTCGGCCAGCCGATCGAAGGCTTTGTGATTTCGGGTGCTTCCAAACGTGGTTGGACAAGTTGGTTAACGCCGGTCGTCGACAAACGAATTGTCGCAACGGCACCGATCGTCATCGACATGTTGAACTTTCCCCTTCAAATCACAACTCAGAAAAAAAATTGGGGCTCTTATAGCGAACAGATTATCGACTACACGAGCAAAGGACTCGTCCCAGAGGGTGGGATTCCGCGCAGCGGCCCCGAGTCTGAGCTTTGGGAAATGATGGATCCGTATACGTATCGAAAACAGTTATCGCTTCCAAAACTGTTGGTCGTAGGCGCCAATGACCCTTACTGGAATGTCGATGCGATGAGTTTGTATTGGTCGGACTTGATCGGGAGCAAGCATATCATGCGCGTTGCGAACGCCGGCCATAGCCTGGACGCAGGACGCGAGCGTGCCATGCGGACAATCGGCGTTTTCTTTCGACACGCAGTATCGGGGAAAGCGTTACCTGAACTGTCATGGGAACCGGCAATCTCCGATACGAGTGTTGGCCTGTCGATGACTGCCTCACCAACGCCAACCGGATCGCGACTTTGGGTCGCAACATCGCAGGACAATGACTTTCGCGATGAGAAGTGGGTGGCACAACCGTTGACAACAGCACAACCGATGACAACAGGGGCAGCCGGCTTTTCTGGTGAAGTTAACCGATTGGGAACGGAACGCGTTGCGGTATTTGGCGAATTCGATTACGAGTTTGAGGGCATTGACTATTCACTTTCAACGCTCGTTTATTGGAAGTAACGCTGCTGCAAATAGCGTGAACGCGTTATGGACAACCATGGCCCCCGCGACCATTAACGCTTCGTCGAAGTAACGAACGTTGGCAAAGAATCTTGAGGACATCCACAAATTAGGACTAGATCGGTGTGTAAAGATCAGTGCCAGGCACGAATAATAATCTCATCTCTCTAATTAATTTAAGTTTATTTCATTGACGTTATTGTTACTGGCAGATATGTTAATTTTAGGTGGATTAACATTGTTCTGGGAATTTTTCGCGGAGTTCAAGTATGTCAGTGCGCCGATTTGTTCGAAAAGGTTTTACGTTGGTGGAGTTGCTGGTGGTCATTGCGATCATCGGAATTTTGGCTGGACTGCTGTTGCCAGCAATTCAACAGGCTCGAGAAGCTGCTCGACGGATGAATTGCTCTAGTAACATGAGGCAATTAGCCGTGGCAGCGCATAATTACCACGACACATTCAAGACTTTACCATCGGGTTTCGTTTCGAGCCACCCAGCCGGGGCGCCAAATACATACACCCAACTTGGGCACTGGTCGTGGGGGGCATTGATTCTGCCTCAGATTGAACAGTCAGCCATCTACAACACAATAGGTGGAGGTCGTTTAAATATGGAAGCGGTACTTTCAACGCCACTAGGTTTGGCAGCGTTAACGGCTCCACTTCCAGCCTTTGCGTGTCCTTCGGATGTTGGCCCATCCCTAAACAATTTTACCGAAGCGTTGGCGTTTAATGCGGATCCCGCAGCCGCTCAATATCGTAAGGTTGTAACATCCAACGGTACCGACCGGATTGCGATTGCCAAATCCAACTACTTGATGTCTGGGTGCAGCAGCGTTAGCACAACACCACTTGCCTCGCCACCATTGGGCGGAGCAAATTTTGGTCCCGCTACGGGTGTGGGTTGGATTAATTCGCGTTGTCGATTGAGTGATATTACCGACGGCACGAGCAACACGATTTTATTTGGCGAACGAGCTTTCAGATACAACGGTTTAACAGTAGGTGCTGGTAATGCTTTAGGATTCAGCTCGAACGTAGCCATTTCCATTAGAGCAGGAGCGTCGAGTGTCCTTGGTCTTGCATACAATGGAATCAACTGGAGCGCCAACAACCAAGTTCACCAGTCGAGAGGCTACAGCAGCAATCACACTGGTGGAGCTACGTTTGCATTCAATGACGGTTCCGTTCAATTCATCAGTAACAATATTGACTACAATGGAGTAACGATCCCAAGTGGTGTGCTTCAAAATGGCCTTTGGATTGATAGTGTTTTCGAGCGGCTCATTGGCAAGGCCGACGGGGCCGTTATTGGCGAATGGGAATAGTGCTTTTGTTTGGTTGTGATGATTTCCCCCCGATTATCTGAGGAGCGGTTGAATGGCTTTCTGTAGAGCGTACTTTGGCTTATTTGTGATCTTGTTTCTAATTGGATGTTCGCAAAGCAGTCGTCCTCCTTTGGGACGCGTCAGCGGGACGATCACTTTAGATAGTCAACCGCTCGAAGGTGTCATCATCAATTTCCGGCCTGATAAGGGAAGGACTGCGACATCCCAGACAGACTCTGAAGGTCATTACGAATTAGAGTACGAGTACCAAGTAAAAGGCGCTTTGGTTGGTCCGTCAACGGTGAGCTTTGTCTGGCCAACAGGCGCGGAAGACAAGTCAGAAATACCAGCAAAGTACGCGGCGGAGTCGGAGATCAAGTACGAGGTCAAAGCAGGAAACAACACTTTCGACTTCGATATCAAACCCTAATAGTTTCTTGAAAGAGAACACAGTGATTCGATTCCTGAGCGCGTTGGGCTGTTTCTGGGTTGCCAGCTATTGTTGCCTAGGGGGAGAAAAAGAAAGTGCGTTTCGTGTTTTGCCGTATGTACAAAATCCAGCGTCGGACAGTATTACTATCAAGTGGATTTCCTACGACAACCAAACTGGGAAGGTGAGAATTTCGGGTGACGGAGGCGATCGGGAGTTTGAAAGCACGCCCATGCTGGCTACTTCGTTGGCCTACCACCCTAGTGAATCCAATGTCACGGACCGACAACGGGCATTACCGTACGTTCATTCGGTAAGGGTTTCTGAATTAGTGTCTGGTAAGGTTTATCAGTACGCCGTAACTCAGTCGAACGAAGTCGTGTCGAGCTCCTTCGGTCCGCTTCCCGCGGATTCCGAAAGCGTTCGTTTTATCGTGTTCGCGGATAGTGAAACGGAGCCCGAATCATCCACGCTGGACCCCGTTGATTGGCCGAAACCTGTTGGCTCAAATCGCCCAGCGGATATCAAAAAATACTTGGCGGACCAGACTACTGGATTTCGAGAGAATTTGTCCGTCGTCGAGAGTCGCAAACCTAACTTCCTTTGCATTTCGGGCGATTTGGTCGAGGCAGGTGGCGAGCAACGAGATTGGGACGAACTTTGGAGCCATTTGGCGGGCGAACGAGGCAAACTCGCGTCCGGCATTCCTATCTTTCCGGCACTAGGCAACCACGAAAATTATGGCGGTCCAGGTGTTTTTGGCGGATACTCAGCAGATGCTGCCAACGCAGCTGTGGATAAGTATCTGACTTATTTTGACGTCCCTAGCAATTCGGCGGCTAACCTGAAGCATCGTGGTCGCTACTACCGTATCGACTACGGCCCTATCACTTTGATTACGGTCGACTCGAGTGATGGCGGGCCCGAAAATACGATTTCCGATACCAATCACAACTTGACCGGTAGCAATGCTCCTGACTTCAATCCTGGCTCTGAGCAATACCGGTGGTTAGAGGCGGAGTTGGCGGACGCGCAAACACGAAGTCGATTCACGTTTGTCCAGTTCCATCACACACCCTACGGTTCAGGACCTCACAGCGTACCATTTGGGAGAGAAGGATTTTCCGGACAATCGGGAATTGCGATGCGTTCGATTGTCCCATTGCTAATGCGATACGGAGTCGATGCAGTTTTCTCCGGTCACGACGAAATGCTGGAGAAGTCGCAGCTGGAGGGCAAGGAACGCATTAATGATTCGAGCGAGAAGCCGCACTCGATTGTCTTTTATGATGTGGGTATTGGGGGAGATGGACTGCGTGGCCCGGTACCCAATTTCGACAATCCCTCGCGAGTTTTCTTAGCTCACGACGACGCGATGGAAGTATGGAATGGCAAGCAATTGATTTCAGGAGGTAAGCACTACGGTCATCTCGAGGTAAACGTCTTTCCCAACGCCAATGGTCGCTGGTCCGCAAACATCGACATGGTACATGCATTCCCGCTAACCAACGAAGATGGAAAAGTAATAGGTTGGGAGCGACGTTTGTATCCGGGCTCGGTATCGCTGGAACAATAAAATCGCAGTAGAACTAATGCGAGGAAACTCCGCGACCAGCACGGAGGTTGCTACAACGGCGATACCAATCAGCACGAATGCCAAGACTGAGACATGAGGGCCATCCATTCATTGAGAACTCAGACATTAGCGGTTATGGCTATCTCGCTATGGCGTTCATAAGTCCGGTCGGAGACAACTCCGGAAGCGAACTGGTTCACAGCTATATTGTAAAGCCTTGTCCCGCAGGGAGTCGGATAGTTGCCAGTAACGCATGCTTGGCAAAGGTGATCTTGCGGAAGCTGGATTGCTCGGGCAATCGAAGAGACGGGCAAATACCGCAGCGAATCACAACCTAATTGAGCGGCCATGCGTTCCTCGGACGCGCGCGTCAACTGACCGTGGTCCAGGAACTTGGGAGCAAACAGCTCATCGATGGTTGACATGTCAATACCGTAAAAACAGGGAGCAATGATCGGAGGACATGCTACTCGAACGTGGATTTCCTTTGCTCCGCCCATATCGCGAATCCGATTGAGAAGAACTTTCATCGTGGTCGATCGTACAATCGAATCCTCGACCAAGAAGACTCGTTTGCCTTCGAGAACTTCACGCAGCGGCGTATACTTGCTAGCCGCCTTCGCCTTGCGAGCTCGTCCACCTTCTATGAAAGTTCTTCCACTGTAGCGATTGCGAATGAGTCCTTCTCGAGACGGGATTCCTAACTGGAATGCCATCGAATCTGCGGCAGCTTTACTCGTATCAGGAACCGGGACAACGATTGTGTCGGAATCTAATGGAACGATTCCTTCTTCACGTTCTCGTTTGGCAAGTTCGACGCCAAGCTCGGTTCTTGACAAGTAGACGCTTCGGTCATCTAAGGTACTCGCTACGTTTGCGAAATAGATCCACTCGAAAAAGCAATGCTTTGGCGTAGGCGGAACGCTGTCAGTGTAGCGTTCGATACGAATGCCCTGAGGGGTTACCAGGATTGCATGCCCGGGTGGTAAGGAATGGATTGAATCGCGTGAAAAAGAGAGATTCAGCAAAGCAACACTTTCGCTAGCTGCGGCAAAAAGAGGTCCTTCGATCGCATAACACATCGGCTTGATACCCAAGGGGTCTCGTGCAACTAACATCTCGCCTTTCGCGTTCAGAAGCGCAAGTGAATAGGCGCCATCGAAATGCCTGGATGCGTCGCGAAATACTTCGATAAGAGACTTGTTGTTGGACACAACATCCGAGAGCTGTTTTCCAAGTTCGTGCATAATAATCTCAGTGTCAGTGTCCCTGGCCAAATGGTGATCCCCGTCACGCGTCAGTCCATCGCGAAGTTCGCCATAGTTTGCTAATTGGCCGTTGAAGCAGAAGCTGAACCACTTATGTTTGTGAATATGTTGTCGTTCAAACGGCTGAGCGTACGAGCGATCATCCTGCCCGCAAGTTGCGTATCGAACGTGGCCGATTGCGGCACTTCCTGCATACTGTTGCATCAAGGCTTCGTTTTTGCCGCGATGTGACAATCGAAAGACTTCGCTGACGGAGCCAATGTCTTTCATGGTGTCCAGGATCAACGAGCGTGATGCGTTGTAAGAAGTCATCCCTGCGGCGAGTTGCCCGCGGTTCTGAATGTCTTGAAGCATGCGTGGCAAGAGTCGTGATATCTCGTTAGGCCCACCCTCGGTGCACATCGGACTTTCATCCATGCCGGGCAGATGATAGATCGCTGCAACGCCACACTCGTGATACAATTCGCTCATCGTGACAACTGGTTTCGGTAACGAGTATCGGGGGCTTAAATTGGGGACATGTTTTCGGACATATGATCTGATGCTTATCGATACGCCCCGCAGGACAAACACCAATAAGGAATTTGGAGCGGTCTTATTCCACGAGGGAGCTCACACCATCCTGGCTAAAGTGTACCGTTTGCTGGTCACTTGGCCAATCGACGTTGGCTGCATTGAACCTTTGAAGTTAGGAAGGCAAGCCAGAGATTTTGGCCCAAGTGTCTCGCAAGGTTACGATCCGGTTGAAAACCGGGTTTCCTGGCGTGGAATCCTCGGTATCCGCACAAAAGTAGCCGTTGCGTTCAAACTGTACCCGCGTTCCTGGTGTGGCCGCCGCAACCGTTGGCTCGACCTTGGCCAACACGGTCTTGATGCTTTCGGGGTTGATATTGTCCAGAAACGTCTTCCCTTCCGGAGCATCTTCGGGATCTGGGCTCATGAATAGCCGATCGTAGAGTCGCACTTGAACATCGGCAGCCGTCTTGACTGATACCCAGTGGATGGTGCCTTTGACCTTTCGCGTGCTCGCCGACTCGCTTCCTGAGCGAGTATCTGGGTCATAAGTACATTTCAGCATCACAATATTCCCGTCGGCATCCTTGACAACTTCGTCACATCGGATGATGTAGGCGTACCGCAATCGCACTTCTCCACCTGGTTTCAGACGGAAGTACTTCGACGGAGGCGTCTCCATGAAATCTTCGCGTTCAATGTAAAGTTCATTAGAAAAAGGAAGCTCACGACTGCCATCCTCAGGACGTTCAGGATTGTTGACGGCGGTCATCGTTTCCAAGTTATCGGATGGATAGTTTGTCAAGATAATTTTGATCGGATCCAAAACGGCCATGACGCGCGGTGCGACCGCATTTAAGTGATCTCGAATCGCGTTTTCTAAGATAATGACATCGATGGTACTGTTGAATCTCGCAACACCGATCTTCTCGCAGAATACGCGCAAACTTTTAGGAGTATAGCCGCGACGGCGGAGACCGCTGATCGTTGGCATACGTGGGTCATCCCAGCCGCTTACGAGTTTCTTCTCAACAAGTTCCAGAAGCTTTCGTTTACTCATCACGGTATAGGTCAGATTCATCCTAGCAAACTCCATCTGCCGAGGATGAAAGATCCCTAATTCCTCGCAATACCAATCGTAGAGAGGCCGGTGGTTCTCGAACTCAAGCGTACAGATGGAGTGCGTAATACCTTCGATCGAATCGCTTTGGCCATGTGCCCAATCGTACATCGGATAGATGCACCAATCGTTTCCGGTTCGATGGTGATGGCTGTGCATGATGCGATAAATGACCGGGTCGCGGAGGTTCAAGTTAGCCGACGCCATGTCGATTTTGGCGCGCAGAGTACATGCTCCTTCGGGAAACGCACCGTTCTTCATTCGCTCGAACAGATCCAGGTTTTCAGCGACGGTTCGATCACGGAAGGGGCTGTTTCGGCCGGGCATCGTTAGGGTCCCACGATACTCACGCATTTGTTCAGCGCTCAAATCGCATACAAAAGCTCGGCCGGCTTTGATAAGGGTCTTTGCCCATTCATAGAGCTTAGGAAAGTAATCGGACGCATAGTGGAGGTTGTTCCATTGGAAACCCAACCATTGGACGTCCGCCATAATCGACTGGACATATTCGTCGCTTTCCTTAGCGGGGTTTGTGTCATCAAAACGGAGGTTGCAGGTGCCGTGGTATTTCTGGGCGAGGCCGAAATTCAGGCAGATACTCTTGGCATGTCCGATATGCAGGTAGCCGTTTGGCTCTGGGGGAAATCGGGTCGCCACGGCTTTCCCAGACAGTTTCGGTTTGTGGAAGTCTTTCTCGATTTCTTGTTCAATAAAGTTTGCCGGTGGCAGGTGCGAGCCCTCATCGGGCGTTATGTCGATATTCCAGGTGTCGTCGCGCATTCAGTTCCTTCCATCTACTTCAAAATAGGGAGCAGAGCGATTTTAAATTAAGGAGCAGAGCGATTTCAAAATAAGGAGCAGAGCGAAGTAGCTCGAGTCCAAACTGAAAATCATGTGAGCATCTTAGCGACGATTTCAAATCGTTGCTAACGCTGAATTCCGCGTCTAGTCGGTTGTTGGAGGCTGAAAAAACCCCCAGACGCAAAATGCATCCTTATCGGGTGGTGTGTCCAAGCGGAAAAACCCGACGATTCGGAATCCACTGCGATAAAAAACTGACTCATCGTTGAAAATCGCCTAAGTCTCACGATTTGCCCTATCTGTCCCGTGTCATAATGTGAAGTCTCGGTATAGTAGTTAGGCTTGTCGCGGTCAAAATCGATTTGGCAATGTGGTTCTTTCCGCCTAGTATTTTCGCCCATTAGCGGTTCGTCAAAGCCGATTAGCAATTTAAAAATCCAATAGAAGTCAGGCAACAGCCGATCCATGACAGAATCCCGTAGCCCCGAAAAGCGTCCCGCTAGCAGCCGCCCCTCCGATCCCAAGGCCAATAATTGGATCGGCTACACGGCGTTGGCAGTACTTATGGTTTTCCTGATTGGCGGATTCCTTTTTGACTCGACTGTCAATCTCGAATATCCGCGTTTGGTAGAACTCGTAAAGCAGACGAAGTACGAATCCGTAGGGACTAGCCAGCCTGATGAAAAGGCGGAGAACAAGCCGGGAAAAATCGTCCTGCCAGCCTTGATGGGTTCTAAAAATGTTCGCGAGTTAAGCCGACTTCGCGAAGTTCGCATCGATAACAGTTACATTAACGCCAAGGTTCGACTCCGAGAGCTTGATAGCAGTGGGAAAGAGGTATCCGACACGAAGGATCGAGCTATCGCGATTCGGGTAGCCAATGATGGAAACACGGACACCAACCGAGAACTAAGGCAACTTCTGACAGACGCCAACGTCGATTGGGCCAACGGGGAAGGCCCAGGCGTGTTTGCCCAGTACTTGCCGCTTCTATTGATTATGATCATCCCGCTCGCCTTAGTTGCATTCATGATGCGTCGAATGGGGGGTATTGGTGGCCCTATGCAGTTTGGCAGATCGCGTGGCAAGCTTTACTCGCAAGATGATAAGACGGTTACGTTTAGTGACGTCGCCGGAATCGATGAGGCTGTTGAGGAAGTGAGCGAAGTAGTCGACTTCCTTCAACACCCGCAAAAGTATCAAAAGCTTGGTGGACGGATTCCCAGGGGTGTCCTACTGGTCGGACCTCCCGGCACGGGCAAAACGTTACTTGCCAAGGCAATTGCAGGCGAGGCTGGAGTGCCATTTTACTCGCTTTCCGGAAGCGACTTCGTAGAGATGTTCGTTGGAGTGGGTGCTGCGAGAGTTCGCGATATGTTCCAACAAGCGACCGCGAAGGCTCCTAGTATTATTTTCATCGACGAGCTGGATGCACTTGGTAAGAGCCGCGCTGGAAATGTCCCGGGATCACATGACGAACGTGAGCAAACGCTCAATGCGTTGTTGGTAGAGATGGATGGCTTTGGTGCTAATAACGGTGTCATCGTTATCGCTGCAACCAATAGACCAGAAACCTTGGACCCCGCTCTACTGCGTCCCGGTCGATTCGATCGCAACGTCTTAGTCGATCGACCTGACAAAGCTGGCCGTGAAGAAATACTAAAAGTCCACGTCAAAAACGTAAAACTTGGAGCAGATGTCGAGCTCCGAAACGTGGCTTCGATAACCCCTGGCTTCGTTGGTGCAGACCTAGCAAACCTTGTTAACGAAGCAGCCTTGCTCGCTGCTCGAAAAGGAAAAACATCGGTTGGACAAGAAGAATTCAATGATGGTGTCGAACGAGTAACAGCAGGATTGGAAAAGAAAAAGCGGCTGATGAATGAATCCGAGAAACGACGTGTGGCTTACCATGAAGCAGGGCACGCCTTAGTAGCCTACTCGTACCGGATACCGACCCTGTCCATAAAGTCTCCATCATACCGCGCGGTGTCGCAGCCCTCGGGTACACCATGCAAAGACCTGAAGGAGACCGCTACCTGATGACCCAGGTAGAGCTGGAAGCGAATATGCAAGTCCTCTTGGCTGGCACGATTACCGAAGAAATTGTATTCCGAGACATTAGCACGGGTGCTCAAAACGATCTCGAGCGAGCGACGCGAATCGCCCGTGGTATGGTCATGGAGTACGGAATGAGTCGACTCGGTCGCATCAACTTTCGGGAAAGCGGCCGCTCGCCCTTTCTAATGAGTGGCGGAGGGGATTCGTTTACTCGCGATTACTCTGAGCAAACCGCTCGTGAAATCGACCAAGAGGTTAAGAGAATTCTTGATGAATCAGTCGTCAAAACTCGTGCTATTCTAAGCGAGCGTCGAGCGGCGCTTGATGCCGTTGCAAATCGACTCATTGAAGTCGAAGTAGTCGATTCTGCAGACCTTAAAATGCTAGTCGACGCAACCCTTTCCGGGCCGCGATTCGTACATGGAACCACAACAATAGTTAGAAAACCCGACAGCCCCGTAATAGAAACCCCCTCAACAAAGACCGGTCTGGGATAGTCTCTAGGCGATCACTCAAAAATAGTGGTTGGAGCTGGGACGAAGAAAATCTTGTTTTTTCTGAGCCGCGTGCGATACCTCCGGGTTCCCCCCGATTAAACATCCCATCAAGATATTCGCCGCGAGTCACCCGTGAATAGGGCCATCGGCCCAGTTGTCTGCTTGAAAGGCAGTGCGTTCTCGACATGTTTCGGAAGCTATCCCGCTACACCGACTCTGGGGCGATGATCAACTGCGAAAGTGCGGTTCGCAAGTCGCGGACCTTCAAAGGCATCGGCAGGAGAATATGATTGTGGCTCGTGTTGGCACCTCGAACGATGTAATCCTGCTTAGGATCGACCAGTAGCACCGCTGGCAAATGGGAGGTGAAAGGTTGTTTCGTAAATTGATTGAACGCATCCAGTGCTTCAGAGCCGAGATCCACGGCACTCATCACGACGCAATCGGCACCTGGTGGTTCGTCCGGAGCGAATCGCAACATAGCCGTTTCGGGGTTACTAAATACTAAGACTCGATAACCTCGGCTCTTGAGTTTTTCTCGCAATAGATTCTGTAACTCGACACGACTCTCAACGATCAGGACAGTCTTTCCAATACCTTCTTTAGCCATCTCGGGATCTATCATAAGCCGGTTGTTGTCTTCGACCTTAGCTTTATCTAACGTACCTGCTTCCATTTTCGCAAGGATTGCTTGAACCTCCGTGTAGACAGCACTAATCGTGTGATATCGTTTCTCTGGATCGAATTCGAGTGCTTTGTTGCAGATCGCCGCAACCTGTGGCGGGCAATCGGGAACCAAAGTGCTCAATGGAGTAATGTCTGTAAACCGACTCACGTTCAATCTCGCCAATCGATCGCGTGTTTCAGTCAGGGGTGGCACACCAGACAGGATGTGTTGCATGATGGCACCCACGAAAAAGATGTCACTACGAGGATCTCCCTTACGAACGCCCGTTCCACGTTCCAAAGCTGCATAGTCGATCGCGCGAGCACTAGGGCAATCCGCTAGTGCTTCTGGAGTCGAAGTATCTGCCATTGCCGCCAATCCAAAGTCCACCAACTTACATCGACCAGTAGATGTCACCAACACGTTCGTCAACTTCAAGTCTCGATGCGTTACGCCTCGCGTAAATGCAAAATCTAGCCCCGCACAGATATCTTGCGTGACCCTCATTGTTTCTAACGGACTAAAGCTCTTTCGGATTTTCAAGATCTCTCGAAGCGTCTCACCTTCAATAAACTCCATCACCAAATAAGGAGTTCGAGGATCATTTTGGATTTCATAGATCGTAACGATGTTAGGATGCCGAAGTTCCAAACCCATGCGACCTTCGCGGAGGAACTGCTCTACCTGAACCACCTGATCTCGGTGGCGCCGCCTCAGCACTTTCACCGCGACGACTCGGTTTGTCTCACGGTGGACCGCTCGAAAAACGCGGGCAAATGTACCGGCACCAATCATGTACAAGACCTTGTAGGGTCCGTAATAGTAGCCAAGCCGTTCACCAGTGAGGATGCGATCTAACTGAAAATTCGTCAACAAATTCTTACGAAGTAAAATTGACTTGAAGGACTCCAAGTCGGGTTGAGACGAACGCATCTCCACCCAGGCCGCTTCCAACTGATAAGAAGTGGCCAGCCCAAAGTCGACAATTCGTTGTGAAAGGCTGCTCGGGGTGAATTCCATAAACTAACAAAGCCGTGTCGAAGAGTAAAAATTAGAGCAAGTAATCCGGAGATCACTCCAGATTTCTTCTTCTCTCCATCTTAACCAATAACAGCGATTAGTAAAAAAAGAAACCGGACGATTCGCCTCCATAACAGTCAGCTCTGTTGTGGTGAATCGTCCGGATTTCGAGTTCGCTCACCATTTAGCTAATGGCAAGCTTCAACTGTTGGGAGTCAAATCGTAAAGGTCCAATCCTGGCGAGTGGCGATCGTTACAGGATTGGGTGGAGTAAGTGACTTCCAGGAGTTTCTTGTGAATTCAGGATTTTCGCATCTAAGATACGCCGGTAATACAACGATGAGGGGGGCTTCCATGTTCGAGACGGAGTCCAACGTCGATTGACTTGGAAACTTATTTCCCCCAATTTTCGGCTGTCTTACTAAGCTGCTTCTTCATCGGAATCTGCGGGATTGGAACCACCTTCATTTTCGCCGGTCCATTCCCGAAGTTGTTCCTGGTATAGATCTCGTTCTCGGCGAGTGGCTTCCAAATCAAAGACCAAGTACTTCATATCTAACCGCAATTGGCCAAGAGCTTCCTGAACCAACTGGAGTATTTTGCGGCGACGATTCGTGCTATCGACGACTTTTTGAAACGCAGGTTGAAGCGACAGTTTTAGAGCTGCGGGTAGTGCTTCGATAGCACGGGACAGATCCACCAATTCCACTGGCGTGTCGTTCGTTTGGACATCGGAAGATTGGGCGGAAGCACTCATTTTTCAATTCCTAGCAGTGTGAATGGGAAGTTTTGGAGGGAACTGTTCCAGCGTCGCTGATGTTTGATTACTAAAGCATGGCGGATGCCAGAGCCCCCATTTGTCCTCTCAGCATGCATCCTAAAGTGTTGAAAGTCAACAACTTAGGACAATCCAGAAAGATAGTAGAGTTTTCTTAGTCGGTACAGTTTGTTGCAGATTGTCAACATGGATTAGTATAGCGAAACATGCCTAAGTCCTGCTAAAAGAAAGACTTAGAAACGATTCGTAGCTGATTTCGCTTGGTTTTTGGACGACGTTGTATTTGAACATCAACGTTGAAAAAAATCTACTTTTTTTATGGTTCTCCTCAAGTCACTTACGTTTGCTGCAATTCAATCCCGCTTTTCGGGAATCGGCAAGTTCGTTTTGATGGTGTCTATTGGAATGTTCTCGTTAGTCATTGATGCCGATAAGGCTAAGTCTCAGTATCAAGACGATTTTGAAGGCGGTCGCGCAAGACTTCGGAAATGGCGAGACGATTGCGACGGCCGTGTCGTGCAATCTCAGTTGACGAATTCGTTGCCAAACAGTGGCGTCTCATGCGAAATGATTGACGTCCAATGCGGTTACGGAACTTATATGTATTTGGAGTATCCGCTCACAGGGTCCGCGATCCTTGAAGAGCTGCAACTCGGACTTTCGATTCGTTCTGCCCCCAGCGGATTAAGACCTGCGTTTAGAGTTGTCTTTCCACGCACAGCTCACCCGGCAACCAGTGATCCGTTAACGACACTCCTTTTTGGAACATCGAGTAAGGGCGGTGGTGAATTCTCTCGAGTAGAGATACGTGGTGTCATGGAACTACTCTCCAATCAGGAACGAATTTTGAGAACTCAATTTGGAACTGCTGTCGACTTGCGTAACGCGTATATCGATGCGGTTGTGATTGACGTTTACAATGGCGCAGGCAATACGAAGCTTCAAATCGATGACCTACGAATCGACGGCTTAGTCCCGGCTGCCTCGGTAATCGCGCGAGACATGATCGCGCGAGACATGATCGAAGAACAGCGGAACAATTCCGATCCTATTCGCCAGCGATTGCTAACCAACGGTGCATTACCCGATACGGCGGCACCTGGGTTAGCACTCGCAGCACGAGCTCGCGATTTGCGAGCTTCAGTACCACGTTGGATTCAGTACCGCGGTGAGAGCATCGATTGGTTGGCGTCGATTGGATTCAACGGACTGGTTCTCAACGCGCCACCATCTGCACAGTTTCTTGCAGATGCGACTAGGTTGAATCTCGCGTTAATCGCACCCCCACCGAATACGATGCCTCGTGAATCAGAGCGGGCCGCATACGCACCGGTACAAGCGTGGTCGATCGGTTGGCTACTAGATGCCTCGCAAATGGAAGAGACGCGAGCAAGGTCCACACAACTGCTAAACTTTCCCCAATCGATGCAACGTCCAACACTCGCCGAAGCGATGGAGTCTTTTGGAACCTACGGCCGCATGGCAGACATCTTGGCCATTCCAACTCCAGTCGCATCATCGCTTCGAAGTCAGCGCGAAGCGGAACAATTATTACGAGCGAGCCTAAGTTCGACTCGTGGTCGTACGCTTCCTCTAACGACCTTGGTCCTAGAGCCGACTCAGGAATGGCATACGCAATACGATCGCATTGCCAACAGTCTCCGGTCCAATGCTTTGCTCTCTTCTACCTTCGATACGGCACTCGCACGATCAAAGGTTCTAAGAAGCATCGCAAACGAGAGTCGCGGTTGGTACTTCCGTTCGCTATATCCTCTGGATGATGCGACCTCAAGTAACCTGGATGGTGGAATGCAACGAGCCGAAAGTTACAAGGCGATGGTTGCCGAAATAGACCTGATTTCGCCTTGGCTACAAAGTGGCGAGCCATCTACGCCAATCCCGTTAGCACCCTCGCTAAACTACCTCGCTCACCGGATTACGATGCCACGTTCGCAGTTGGTAATTCTCTCTTACAACGCAGACTATGATTCGATGGTACTTGCTGCTCCAGATCAGGCAGTTTTAGAGGTAACGCTCCCTCGGCAGGAACAGACGGTTGCTGCCTATCGTATTACTCGTGCGCGACTGGAGTCGGTTCCGATCCAGCCATCGCCGGACGGTTGGAGACTCACCCTTTCAGAGCCTTCTTCAATCGAAATGATCGTCTTGACCGAAGACCCGCGAGCCATCGCGTACATGCAAGCCAAGATTCGCGATACAGCTCTAACGTTGTGCGAGTCACGACTTTCGATGGCGGAACAGGCGCTCCAAACGGTCCAGATGGCGATGGTTGCCGAGCAAGTTCTCCCCAATGATCCTGCTTGGCGAGAAGTAAGCCAAGCGGAATCGGACCTTCGTGCTGCGACCCAGCACTTAACGAGAAACGATCTCCATCGAACCATGGTGAGTGCTGATGCAGCCTGGCGACGCGGACAACGCATCTTACGAGCATCTTGGGATCGTGCACGAGAGAGCTTCGCGGTTCCCCAAAGCGCCGTATTATTGACTTCTGCCATGTCGCTTCCCCTCCACTGGGAAACGCAGCGGGCACTAAAGGATCGCAGTTGGCAATCATTACGTCTTCCAGGAAACAGTATAGAGGATCAGCGAAGCATGATCGATGCTGGATGGTCCGTGTATCGACGACTCGAGGATCGAGTGAAAAGTGACTGGCGCGTTGTTGCTAACGTAGGTCCTGATAACTCAGCAGCAATCGTAGTCGACTCCAAATCAATTGATGGATCGGTCCTCGTCGGCGGATACGCTGGAACTTCCATGCTGCTCTCGAGCCCTCGCATCGATCTTCCTTCCGATTCGTTGGTACACATTCAAATGCTTGTTCGTGTAGCCGAGTGTAGTTCGTTGCCTCAAAGTGGGATTCTTGTCTACGATAGCACTGCCGGCTCCGGGCTCGGACAAATAGTTAATTTGCAATCCAGCGACACGGCAACATGGCAGCGCGTCAGTCTCTATCGCATGACATCAGCGAAAGAAGGAATTCAAATTCAAATCGAACTGCGAGGGGAAGTGCAAGCAGCCATTGATCAAATACAGGTTGATTCCCTTATGCTCAGTCCCTACCCGCAGTTCCCAACACGATCGATCAATCCCGTGGAGTTGCTTCCGGAAGCTCGAGATTAACGACCAACCTCTGGCCACGACTCGGTTCGCGGTCGTAGAGTACGCTTAAACGCATTGATCTAGTCTAGCTAATCAACAATGTTTAAACTTAGAGATTTCGCTATGAGGGTGGTAATCTATTCCGGGTTGGCAAGCCGTGACGACGACCGAATGAAACCTTTGGAGTGCGACGACCTTTTGCCGATACCCATAACACCACGGATTGGGAGAGGGTCGAAAGTAAAGCTCGAGTTTGCTATCGATCCTACGACATGTGGGGTCATGGCATGACGATGGAGCGGCATGCCATGACCTTTTTTTTTGCTTAGTTCTTAGTTCTTAGTGCACTGCAACGAGGACGTTATTTAATTCGGACTTAGATCTAGGTTAGATCCATGCGAACATGCTGGATGTCATGCGTAACGAGCCATTCAAGGAAGAGTTCTTGATCTTCGCTTATTTCGATTTCTGCTTTGGATTCTGCATCTAAAGGCGAGACGATTCTCACGACACCGTCTTCTAGCCATACTTTGGCGTCTTGGCTCCTGATCCAATAGTCTTTGGGGCCTAAAAGTGGCGCCCCTTCCGCATCGCCGGGGGTCATAAAGTAGACCACTTCCAGGCGGAATCGTTCGGGCATTTTCAGCGGCGCGATATGCGGTTGGTCGACAGCGACGACTTGAAGCATTATTGGGTTCCGATCTAAATCTATGAGTAGCGTTTCATCTTCTTGGCAAAGAAGCGGCGTCCATAAAAACACCGCCAGGAAGTAAACCCGCAAAAGCTACACGATTTACTGGGATCCATGATTTACAGAAATATATAACCTTCTTCACCATGTTCTTGAACGTCGAGCCCTTGGCGTTCGTCACTGGTTGCGACTCGCAGGCCAATGGTTAAGTCGACCAGTTTTAAAAGGATTGCCGAACCGACGGCTGCAAAGAGGATCGTCACGAAAGTGGCCCCTATTTGAGCTGTTAGCAAAGGGCCTCCTTCTAGAAGTCCTAGCGGTTTCCCATTGTTAACGTTCAAGCAGGCTCTGGTAGCGAAGACTCCAGTCAGTAAAGCGCCCAACGTCCCGCCAACTCCGTGTATGCCAAACGCATCCAGCGAGTCGTCGTACTTGAAAGTTGCCTTCAAGAAACTACAAGCCAAGTAGCAGACTCCACCCGCGATGGCACCCATCGCAAGGGCTGCCATCGGTTGAACATATCCGGCCGCAGGTGTAATACAGACCAAACCTGCAACCACGCCAGAGCTTGTACCCAAAAGGGTTGGCTTACCGCGATTGATCCATTCCACCATAGCCCAAGCGAGACCTCCGGCAGAAGCCGCAAAGTGAGTCACGGCAAATGCGCTGGTTGCCAATTCATCCGAAGCCAAAGCGCTTCCCGCGTTGAATCCGAACCACCCAAACCACAACATTGAGGCCCCGAGGGCCGTATAAGTCAAATTGTGTGGTGGCATCGGTTCTCGTCCGTATCCCAGTCTTGGTCCGATCATCAAGCAAGCGACGAGAGCAGAAATCCCCGAGATGATATGCACGACCGTGCCTCCCGCGAAATCAAGCGCGCCGATCGGATTGCGGCTTGAGTTGGCTGTTTCCGGTTTGAATGCAAGTAGTCCGCCATCCCAAACCCAGTGCGCCATCGGACAGTAGACTAACGTTCCCCAAAGGACCATGAAGACTATCATTGCGCTAAACTTCATGCGTTCAGCGAAGGCGCCACAGATAATTGCCGGAGTAATGATAAAGAACATGCCTTGGAATATCATATGAGAATACATCGTGATCGGCGTATCTACTCCATCGATCTGAAAGAAGGGAGTGTCCGTCGATTGCGTTGCTTCGTTCCAGGTCCTTTGAACGCCTTGCATAAAGAGATGGTCGGTACCGCCGATAAATCTATCCAAAAATCCGCCATTACCAAATGCTAAGGAGTAGCCGTACAAAGCCCAGACTACGGTCATCAAGCACATTAGCGACATACACTGCATGATAACACTCAGAACGTTCTTCTTCCGGACGAGACCGCAGTAAAACAAGGCCAATCCTGGGGCCGTCATAAAGAGCACCAAAGCGCTGCTCATCAGCATCCAGCCGTTGTGGCCGGCAATGGCTGCCGCTTTGGTATCGGATGCCCATTTGGGTTCCACAGCGGAAGGCTGGAGCACCGTACCGGGGGCCACTAAAGCGTCTGAGGCAGCGGAAACCTCTTGACCATATAAAAAGGAACTACCGACATCAAAATCACCAGATGATGCGATGCCGAAGTAGAATAGGATCGGCAAAAACAAGAGAGCCTTGAGGCTAGGCATACTCGTCATTCTCCAAAGTAGAGGCTGTCTGGCTTATAGACCAACCATGTAACAAAATCAAAACTAAGATCTCATCAATCAGTTTGCCCAGGCCACGAAAAAATGCCTAGGGGCCCTTCGAGTAAATTTTAAGCTACGAACGACGGCAAGAAACAATAATTAGTCGCTACTTATCAATTACCAAGAGAATGGCTACTCCAGCGATAATGCGATAGATCGCAAAGGGTACGAATCCTCGCTGCCGCACCCACGCCATAAACCAGGCGATGACAGCTAGGGCGACCACGAAGCTTACGATGAAGCCAACCGCCAGAACTCCCCAGTTTTTCCCCGACATTGCAATGGGAGACTCCATCAAGAACTTCCCAAGCTTGAAGCCAGTCGCTGCAAACATGACTGGGATCGAGAGGAAGAAGCTAAATTCCAACGCAGTCCCCCGTGAAAGCCCCATGAGTTGGCCTCCAGCAATCGTCGCCATACTTCGGCTCGTTCCTGGAAAAGCAGCTGCAAAAATCTGCATTCCGCCGATCACGATCGCCTGTCGAAGGTCAATCTTCTCGAGTGTATTGGTTTTGCCATGGTCTCCGTAGATGCGATCAATAATCCACATCGCAACGCCGCCGATCAGCAAAGCCCACCCCATGACATGAAGGCTTTCTAGATTCTCGCCAATCTGTTTGTCGATCAAGTAACATGGAATTGCTGTAACAAAGAACGCGACAAGAACTAAAACCATTGGATGTTGCCATCGATTGGAGGCGGGCGACTCAGTCATAGCTGACTCACTTTGTGGTTCCGGCTTGGAAGCAAAAAAATCGCGAACGAAACCTAGCAATCGCATACGGAAGTAGACCACTACCGAGAAAATCGCCCCCAACTGGATGACGATCGCAAACATTTTCCAGTATTCGCTATCGCGTGGCAGTCCCAATAATTCTTGGGTAAATCGGATGTGGGCTGTCGAGCTAACCGGAAGAAACTCCGTCAGGCCTTCTACAATTCCAATCAAGATTGCGTTGATATAGTCGTTCATGGGCAACAGTATGTTTCCGACACATTAAAAATTCGAGATGAAAAGGCGATTTTTTTGAGTTTCCGTCGCTGTTAGGTTCAGGTTGACCGGTTTGCGCAATGGTTCGACTTGAGGAACCATGCCCGAGCGACTATCATTGTGTCCCTGCGTGGTGCAGGAAGCCTTTCATTTCTTGAGTTTTTTATTCTGGCAACATAATGCGGCACTTGATTTCCGCGGTAGTTCAAAACGTTCCAGGCGTGTTAGCTCACGTTTCTGGGATGCTTGCTTCTCGCGGCTACAACATCGACTCGCTCGCCGTGGGCGAGACCGAAAATCCTTCTCTATCTCGAATGACCTTTGTGGTTTTTGGTGATGATAAGGTGGTCGAGCAAGTACGTAAGCAACTCGAGAAAATTGTTACGGTCGTCCATGTGCACGATATTTCCTCGCAAAACTATGTCGAACGCGACCTGATGCTCGTGAAGGTGTCGGCTGAGATCGGTACCAAGCGTACCGAAATTCGTGAGCTGGTCGATATATTTCGTGGCCGTATTGTCGATGTCGGTTATGCCGATGTGATGATTGAGATCTCGGGGCAGGAAAGCAAAGTCCAAGCCTTTATCGAGCGAATTCGTCCTTTCGGCATTCTGGAACTGGTGCGAACAGGTCGTATTGCGATGGTCCGTGGTATTCACACGCCATTGCAAGAGCTACCAACATCATCAGGCGAGATCGAATACGTCGCTTAGCTTCTCCGGACGGTCTGCTGAACCTGTCCCGGCTTGCTCGGGGTTTGACAAGCAGACACCCGACCCCACTTTAATAATACTGTCTCCTTAACAATACTGTCTCTTTTAAATACTGTCTCTTTTAAACCACTCCCTGTTTCTGAATTAGGCAATTGAATCGACTATGGCCGCTACTATTTACTATGACAACGACGCAGATCTTTCTCATCTCAAGGGCAAGACCATCGCCATTTTGGGTTATGGTTCTCAAGGACACGCCCAGGCGCAGAATCTTCGCGATAGCGGTTGCAATGTGGTTATCGGGCAAAGGCCTGGTGGAAAGAATTACGACCTCGCGATTAGCCATAAGTTCGAGCCGATGTCGATCGAGGACGCAACCAAGAAGGCAGACATCATCAATATCTTGTTGCCTGACGAAGTCCAGGGCGATACGTATAAGGCGTCGATCCTTCCCAACTTATCAGCTGGGAATATCCTGATGTGCTCGCATGGTTTTAACATGCATTTCGGTCAGATCGAACCGCCCAAAGGTGTTGAAGCCATGTTGATCGCTCCCAAGGGTCCTGGCCACCTTGTTCGTAGTGAGTATGAAAAAGGTGGTGGGGTTCCTGGACTATTGGCACTTTGGCCCGGTGCAAGCGAAAAGACCAAGCAAATGGGGCTAGCTTATGCCAAGGGAATCGGCGCTACGCGAGGCGGTGTGATCGAAACCACTTTTGCTGAAGAAACAGAAACAGATTTGTTCGGCGAACAAGTGGTCTTGTGCGGCGGTGTTAGTGAGTTGGTGAAAGCCGGCTTCGATACGCTCGTCAACGCGGGTTACCAACCCGAGATGGCTTACTTCGAATGCATGCATGAACTCAAGCTCATTGTCGACTTGTTCTATCAAGGCGGTTTGAGCTACATGCGCTACAGCATTTCCAACACAGCCGAGTACGGCGATTACACGCGAGGTAAGCGTTTGATCACCGACGAGACCCGTGCGGAAATGAAGAAGATCCTCACCGAAATCCAAACCGGACAGTTCGCTCGCGATTGGATTCTTGAAAACCGAGCGGGTGCACCATCCTTTAAGGCTACGCGTCGCTTGGAACGGAATCACCCAATTGAAAAGACTGGCCAGAAGCTGCGAGCGTTGATGAAGTGGATCGACGCAAAAATCGTCGACTAGTGCCAAGAACCGGTCGTTATCTTGGTTCTGGGGGGTAAAGTAGGCAACCGCAACTAGTACAGAGGACCGGTTCATTCATCAACAATCGGTCCAGCGTACGTGGCGAAAGACTTGTATTACAGCTGCTACAGGACTTGCCCTCCAATACTGCCAACGCGTCTTCTTTTCTTAGAGCGACCAGTCGTCGATACTGTGACGCGAGGTCTCCTTCGAGACGGACTTCCGTTGCGATGAGATCCTCGGTGATCCGAGCCAAATCGGCTTCCAACGAGACTAGTCGAGCTTTAGTGTTCGCTGCGAGCTTTTCAGCTTCGGCTTTGGTTTGCTTGCACCGCAGTTCAAACTCCGGAGTACGAGCTACCAGTTCGTCTATCTGTTCAAGCAGTTCAAGTATCTCGTCGGACAAGACTGCGTTCGCTTGGGTATCGGCTGCAATTTGATCCTTGAGTGCTTGATACTCTCGATCGGTCTTGCACATGTTCATTTTGCCTTCGACGTTGAAGATCTTCGCTTCACGTTCGCGGAGCTGAAGCTGCTTCCGGTCGGCATCCATTCGAGTCTTCTTGACCAGCTCGCGATGTGTATGCTCGTCGGCCACCGATGACTCGTAATGGTTCTGAGATACCTTCACCATTCGTGGGCCGCGTTCAAGCTGGCTACGAATGTCGGCTTGCTGCGTCAGGATGCGATGCAGCCGGCGGAGGATTTCTATCACTTCACTCATTGGTATCCGCGTATCTGCACTAAAGCAAGAAGGCTTGGGCATGAAGGAAAACGTCCTTTGGAGGTCCCTCCAACTGTACAATCGCGATTATAGTCGGGATCGACGTAAGCGAAAGGACTGAAGTTTTGACCAGCCGCACCACCTTGAGACTACTGAGGGATTGGTCGAAAGCCTTGGATTTTGCCACGGGGAGCTAGGCCTTCAATATCAACCGGTAAGTCTAAGATATGCGTGCCTATGTTGCCCGCTTGGTCAAAGGCTTCGAGGCGAATGTAAACTCGACGAGGTAAGTTTAAATCCGCTTTCCACAGGTATCTGCCCGAGTTTTCGTGTCCACTGACAATGGTTACCCACGGTCCTGTGGGAAGTTCACTGTAGGAGAGTTTGGTAGGTCGATCGCTAAAGTGTTCATCTTGGGCATTGAACTCAATGACAAGCGAACCGCTTTCATTCCCTCGACCGTAGAGTGCTGAAACAAGCCTTGCGGTTGGCAATTGTGTATCGACCGAGATCCAAGCGTCCGCATTGTCGCCATTTCGCGGCCGATTCGCAGTCAATCCGTTAGTGCCTACAAGTACCATCCGAAACCCAAACAGTCCCTCGGTTTCTACGGTTATCTCAAAAGGGCTCTTTCCGTCAGGATCGGTTCCCCAGAGCTCCCAGATTTGGCCTTCATCGGAGGTACCCCACAGCTCCACCGAAGTGACTGGAGACGAGCCGTGTTGATCGACGGAGTAGTCTAAACTGAACGCTTTCGAGCTGCTGTGGTAGGGTTTTTGATCGATCGATCGGGTGGTACCAAAAGGCGATTGGATTGGAGAGGCTTGCAGCGACGTTTCACTAGAGTAATTGGTCGAATAGTCGGTGAAAGCACTCTTCTTGAGATCGGAAACTGGACCTGGATCGCCAAGAAGCAATGGTGTGTTAGCGAGATCTTGTGAGACATTCGTGGTGGCGAGTAGACCTGGCCCTATTCCAGTTTTCGAAGAGGAGAGATCCGAGCTAATCGGGCCTTCCTTACGAATCGGCTGGAATTCGTAAGGACGCTGTTCCTTGCCAAAACCACCCTTGCTCGTGCCTGCTGCAAGGCTATCCTGAGTCGAATGAAGTTGCGGTGTGACTGGCTCGAGTCCGTTACCAAGCCTAGCCGCCGATGGGGCACCGCCACCAGCCATGGAAGAAGTCGAGGTCGGTTTAGGCGATGGAGGCGGCGAATTCCTGCCACTTGCCAATTGCATCCCGGAAAGGGCAGAGGCGGTTCGCGGTAATTGCGGCAAACGAGTTACTTCTGACTCATTCCCAGCTGCATCCTTCACGATCAACCTCACCACCAATTGCCGAGCGGCCCCGGGGACATCCAATATCCCGCGCCCGGTTATCTCGCTTGAGTTAACGCGATTGGTGTCAAAACTAGCCGCTGTCCAACTGCCGGTCGATTCCGTCTGGAACTCAAGTCGAATGGCATCCAGTCGCGGGTTGTTCTCAATAACTTGAAAATTTGCTACCAACCGACCTTGAGGGTCAATATCAATCTCAAGGCTGACCTCGGGGCTTGTCGTGTCTACGAGGACTCGCAGCGGCGCAGAACCTGGGTCGTAGGCTTGTCCAAAGTTATCGATAGTCTTGATTCGAAAAAGATAGAGCCCATCCCCTTGAGCTGTAAAACGGAACTGACGCGATTTAACTCCATCACGCGCATAGGGAGCCCATGTCAGACCATCGTCGCTTGATGTCTCCAGAAGTACCGCCGAAGGAGTCGCACCGTCGTTGTCGATATGAAAAGGAATCGTAAATTCACTTTTCGACCAGTAGATCGTTTCAGCTTGTTGAGCCGACGCAGGGGACGCTTCCAAAGTGCAAAAAAGCCCACCCAAGCATGTACTGGCAGCACCAATTCCCCTGAGCAAGCGGCTTCTAACCGTTGAGATGGCTTGGGGTTGGTGGAAGCGAATGAAGTTTCCAAGAACATTGATTGGTCGATTGTTCACTGCCGCGTGTTCGCCCTCGGGTTAAAAGAGGATCCAGCGTTTTTTGGCATGCAGCAGACCAAAAAAAATCGCATTCATGTCGCATCGGCTTCCAGGTTGTGATTGATCTTTCTCCACTGACTGGAAGACAGTGCTAATGATTGCAGAACTCAATCTACCGCACGACTTACTCGTGACATATCGACAAAGTCATGCCCGTTGCTTGACTTAACATCGCCAGACCGACCAGCTTTCGCAGATTAACATTCTGGTTTGGCGTTTAGACCGCCACCGCTAAATTGAGATTTCGATTTCATGGGCGAATCGGCCGCATGCTTTAAAACAATCGGTCGACTTGTAGCTCGCGGAAACTGGAATAACTTCCGAATACCAACACGCAGCGCAAGCTAGTGAATCGGCTCAGTCGTCAAGATTCATAGCTCGCGATGCGTGATGGTATTGGAACTTTGGTCTATCCGACCAGGCGACTAACATCGG
>Ga0105045_10000382_pt1 | contig 31075 bp, 32 predicted proteins | sample MAT02_FD_78089 | JGI IMG/M metagenome (GOLD analysis project Ga0105045, IMG submission 78089) | Freshwater microbial communities from Lake Fryxell liftoff mats and glacier meltwater in Antarctica - MAT-02 (megahit assembly) | ecosystem: Environmental > Aquatic > Freshwater > Ice > Liftoff... | reverse complement strand
CGGACGCGCTGCGGAGTGGCCTCTTCGGCAAGATCCGCGTCGACGACCGCAAGCAGCCCGTCGACATCCTCCACCGTGAGCGTCTTGGGCAACGGGCGGCCGGGCTTCACGCCGGCGATGAGCAGAGCGGGGTTGTCGGCCCGGATCCCTTCCGCCGTGAGGAAGCCAAAGAAGCGGCGCAGCGCCGATCGCTTTCGTGAAACGCTGGCCGGCGCAAGATCGCGCCAGCCGGCGAACAGGGATTCGATCTGCCCGGCGCTCGCCCCGGCGAGCCCACCGCCCAGCATTTGCGAAGCCCCCGCGAGGTCGCGTCCGTAGGCCGAAAGGGTGTTGGCCGCAGAGCCGCGCTCGGCCGCCAGCATGTCCAGAAACAGGGCAATAGCGCGGTCGTCCGGCAGCTGGTCGCAAAGCGGCATCAGGCGTTGAAAGCCAGCCGCAGCCCGGGCTCGGGCCAGCGGCACAGCGCCAGCTTGCCGGTGGTGGAAAGGCAGATGGCTGCATCCCGCATGTCCGCTCCACCAAAAGCGATGTTGGTGGTGAGAAGGTCCGGGAATTCGAACTGCTCGATCGCACCGGTGGCCGGGTCTGCAACACCGATTCCGGGCTGCGCTATCAGCGTGGCCTGGGCGATCCGCCCGCCTGCCAGCACCGCCATCGAATCAAGCAGCACCCGCGCCGGATAGCGCGCAACAACCCGGCCCGGGAGCGCGGCCAGCGGCGAAGGCGCAACCTCGCCCGGCGCCGTGATGTCGAACGCCAGAATATCGCCGATGAAGGACAGGGCGGTATAAATCGTCTTCCCGTCGGGCGAAAGACTAACACCGTTCATGTTGGGGCCGTGCACCGCGCAGCGGATGTGCCTGCCGTCGGGCGTTGCGTAATACAGCCCGCCATGGTCGGTGTGGTGGGCGAAATGCTTGCCCAGGTCGGTGAACCAGAAGCCACCGTAGGCATCGAACACGATATCGTTCGGGCCGGAAAGCCGGTGGCCATCGCACGCGGCATACAACCGCTCGACCTTGCCGGTCGAAAGGTCGATCCGCTCGATCCGGCCGGTCTCATAGTCAGATGCAGCGCCGCCCGGGATCAGCAGCTCGCCCATGCGGCCCCAGGTGAACCCGCCGTTGTTGCAGACATAAAGCGCACCATCTGGGCCGATCGCGGCGCCGTTCGGCCCGCCACCGGGCATCGCGACAGTTTCGCGGCGCCCGTCGCGCTGCACCCGGGTTATGCGCCCGGCGTAGATTTCCACAACGATGATCGAGCCGTCGTCCATCATCACGGGCCCCTCGGGAAACTCCAGCCCCTCGGTAATGATCTGATACTCCATGGTTGGTCTTCCCCGCGACATCCGCCTTTTGCTTCACCATGTTCCACGCCACGCCTCGCAGCACAAGAAAGCGCGTGACAGGTCCGGCGATGTTCGCTTAATGTTCCGAATATGGCCCCGGAAGTCCTCTTCGTACTCGTCGCCCTGGGCTGTTTCCTGATAGCGGCGATCGGGGGTTGGCTGATGTGGGGCAAGCCTTTGGGCACTACGAGATCCGAACTTGCTGAGCGACGCGAGGCACTGGGCCGCGCTGTCGCAGAAGTCGCGCATTTCAAATCACGCTTCGAGGAAGCCGCACCGTCTGTCGCCCGGGCTGCAGACCTGGCGGCCAAGGTAAGCGCGCTCAGTGCATCAGCCGAAGAGCGTTATCGGGCACACGGAGCCGCGATAACCGAACGGGAACGGGTGCAGACTGAAGCCATTGCAGAGCGAGACAAGGTTCACGCCCGACAACTGGAAGAGATTCGGGCCCAGTTTGCGCCACTGGCCACCGAGGCGCTGGAAAAGGCACAGAAGCAATTTGTTGAACAAGCAGATGAAACGCTCAAATTTCACCGCTCGGAAGCGGAGAAAGGCGTCGTTCAGAGCAGGCTGGCCATCGGTGAACTTCTGCGGCCCATGGGAGAGACGTTGGCCAAATATGAAGTCGAACTGAAAAGGATCGAAGAAGGTCGCGTTGGGGGATATGAGGCACTTCGAACGATGCTGACAGGTCTGTCAGAAGAACAGACCCGTGGTCGCCAGGCGGTAACCCGGCTCGAAACCGCTTTGCGCTCTTCGGGAAAGGTGGCCGGACGGTGGGGCGAAGAGCAATGCCGAAATGTTCTGGAAGCTGCGGGGCTGGTGGAAGGCGTCGACTTCGAGGTTCAAACTTCACAAGGACGCGAAGACAGCAGCCAGAGACCCGATTTTGTGATCAACCTTCCCGGCGATCGCTCCCTGGTTGTCGATGTGAAATGCTCACTGGATGCGTTCATGTCTGCGGTGGAATCCGAAGATATCCCGCAAAGAGAGAAATTTCTTCAGGCGCACGCCAGATCGGTCCGCAACCATGCCACGGGCCTGGCCGCAAAAGACTATTCAAAGGGAATGTCTTCTGCGGTTGATTTTGTGGTCATGTTTGTACCTGGAGAGAATTTTCTTGCTGCCGCGCTTGAGCAAGACAGATCGCTATTGAACGATTTTTTCGGAAAACGGGTCGTTCTGGCTGGACCGGTCAACCTGATAGCCGTTGCCCGAACAGTGGCAGCAATGCGCGATCAGGCTCGGCTAGCACGAGAGGCTGCTGAAATCGCAAAACTCGGCCGAGAGCTTTACGACAGCCTTCGCATCATGGGCGGAAATGTCTCTTCAATTCAGAAATCACTGGATTCCACCGTTGGCAATTTCAACAGATTTGTGTCTCAGCTTGATAGCCGCGTGATGTTGCGAGCCCGTCGTTTCCACGATCTCGGAGCCACGACCGGGCTTGAGCAGCTGCCAGAGTTGCCAGCAATCGACCGGCTTCCCCAACCCGCAACGTCAAGCGAACTGGGACCGGACGCAACCTCTGTCGGCGACCAACGCCAGCTCGGGAATGACGACCCCAAGATTTAGCGCATGTTTCGTTCAGATGGAATCGCCCGCATCGAAAACCGATCCGCAAAACAAAAGGATAGAGCGCCCGTTCTGATGCCATCGGAACGAGACCTGCTCTGGCAACTGTTGAACCCATGTGGGGTGCTGCTATAGCCGCGCCTCTTGAAAGGCCAGATCATGCGCACCGCAACCGTCAACCGCAAGACCAGCGAGACCGAAGTCTCCGTGACCGTGAACCTCGATGGCACGGGCCAGCGCAGCATCTCGACCGGGATCGGCTTCTACGATCACATGCTGGAGCAGCTTGCCCGCCACGGCCTTTTCGATCTCGATATCCGCACCGTGGGCGACCTTCACATCGATGCCCACCACACAGTCGAGGACACGGCAATCGCCCTGGGTGAGGCCTTCGCAAAGGCGCTGGGCGACAGGGCCGGCATCACCCGCTACGGCCATGCCTATGTGCCAATGGACGAAACACTGTCGCGCGTCGCGCTCGACATTTCAGGCCGGCCCTTCCTTGTCTGGAAGGTGGCCTTCACCCAGCCGCGCCTCGGCGAAATGGATACCGAGCTGTTCTGGCACGTCTTCCACAGCTTTGGGGGTGCCGCTGGAATCACGCTGCACGCCGAAATACTCACCGGCACCAACAACCACCACATTGCCGAAAGCTGCTTCAAGGCTCTCGCCCGCGCGTTGAAGCAGGCTGTGGCAATCGATCCGCGCCAGGCCGGCAGCATTCCCTCCACCAAGGGCACGCTGGTCTGACCGATGGCCGTTGTGGTAATCGATTATGGTGCCGGCAACCTGCGGTCGGTGTCCAAGGCGCTCGAAGCCGCCGGGGCGGCTGGCGTGCATGTGTCGGCAGACCCGGCCGAACTGGCAGCCGCAGACCGGATCGTCTTGCCCGGTGTCGGCGCCTTCGGTGCCTGTGCGTCGGCGTTGCGCGCGATCCCCGGCCTGGAAGCATCCCTGAACCAAGCCGTCATGACCCGGGGCGTACCATTCCTGGGCATCTGTGTCGGCATGCAGCTCATGGCGGATGAAGGCCATGAATTCGGCGTTCACAAAGGCCTCGGCTGGGTTCGCGGGACGGTAAAACGCATGGCCCCAAGGGATAGCGCAGGCCACAGCCTGAAGATCCCGCAGATCGGCTGGAACGAAGTGCAACCGCAAGGCGCCACGCTGGTTGCCAACGGCTACGCCTATTTCGTGCACAGCTACGCGATCGAGGCCGCCGAACCGGGCGACATCGCCGCCACCTGCGATTATGGTGCGCCCGTCGTGGCTGCCATTCAGCACGACAACATGCTGGGGGTGCAGTTCCACCCGGAAAAGAGCCAGGGCTATGGCCTTGAGCTTCTGGCCCGCTGGCTGGCCTGGAGACCCTGATGCCGTTCACGCTCTACCCCGCAATCGATCTCAAGGGCGGAAATGTCGTGCGTCTCGCCGAAGGCGACATGGACCGCGCGACCATCTACACCAGCGATCCGGCCGGCCAGGCGCGAACCTTTGCCGAAGCCGGCGCAGGTTGGCTTCACGTGGTGGACCTCGATGGCGCGTTTGCCGGCGAAGCCCGCAACGCGTCAGCCGTCGAAGCCATTCTCAGTGCCACCCCGGCCAAGGTGCAGATCGGCGGCGGCATCCGCACCATGGCCGCAATCGATCGCTGGTTCGCACTTGGCGTGGAACGCGTGATCATCGGGACGGCAGCCTTGACCGACCCCGGCCTCGTTCGTGCCGCCGCTTTCGATCATCCCGCTCGAATTGTCGTGGCCGTCGACGCGCGCGATGGCCTGGTGGCGACAAGGGGCTGGGCCGACATATCGGATATCCCAGTTGCCGACATGGGCCGCCGTTTCGAAGATGCGGGCGTTGCTGCCCTGCTGTTCACCGATGTTGGGCGCGACGGAATGCTCAGCGGCGTCAACTCCGAAGCGACAGCCGCTCTCGCCATCGCCGTGAAGCTGCCCGTCATAGCGTCGGGAGGCCTTGCAGCGCTGTCCGAAATCCGCGCGCTGCAATTGCGCGGTGGTATTGAGGGCGTAATCGCCGGGCGGTCCCTGTATGATGGGCGCATCGATCTGAAAGCCGCGCTGGAGGCCTGCCGGTGACGCTTGCCGTTCGCGTGATCCCCTGCCTCGATGTCGCCAATGGCCGGGTGGTGAAGGGTGTGAACTTCGTCGGCCTGCGGGATGCCGGGGACCCGGTGGCGGCCGCCGCACGCTACGATGCCGAAGGCGCCGATGAACTGGTGTTTCTCGACATCACGGCTAGCCACGAAGACCGGTCCACCCTGCTCGACATCGTCGCCAGAACGGCCGAGCACTGCTTCATGCCGCTGACGGTCGGCGGCGGCGTCCGCACCCCGGCCGATGTCCGCGCACTGCTGAAGGCCGGCGCGGACAAGGTTTCCGTGAACTCCGCTGCCGTCGCCCGGCCCGAACTGGTCGGCGAGCTTGCACGCACGTTCGGCGAACAGTGCATCACGGTAGCCATCGATGCCAAGGCAATGGCACCAGGTCGTTGGGAAATCTTCACCCACGGCGGGCGCCGCGCCACCGGTATCGACGCAATCGCCTTTGCCCGGCAAATGGCGTCGCTCGGCGCTGGCGAAATCCTTCTCACCTCGATGGACCGCGACGGGACGCGCAGCGGATACGATCTACCGCTGCTGCGCGCGGTCACCGCTGCCGTACCAGTTCCGGTGGTGGCGTCAGGCGGGGTCGGCGGGCTGGAGGATCTCGTGGCCGGCGTCACCGAGGGTGGCGCATCCGCCGTGCTCGCCGCCAGCCTGTTCCACTTCGGAGAAGCCAGCATAGCGGACGCCAAGCGCGCGCTTGCGGCGGCCCATGTGCCCGTGCGCCCTCCGTCCGGGATGGAGAAAGCCGCATGAGCGATATTCTCGAGCGCCTGGAAACGCTGATTGCCGAGCGAAAGCGCACCGGTTCTGCAGCCGACAGCTACGTGGCGCGCCAGCTCGCCAAGGGCCGGTTGAAACTCGCGGAAAAGCTGGGCGAGGAAGCCGTGGAAACGGTGATTGCAGCCGTTGCACAAAGCGACGAAGCACTGGTGGGCGAAGCCGCCGACCTTGTGTTCCACCTGCTGATCCTGCTGGGCGAGCGCGGGCTTTCGCTGGATGACGTTCGCACCGAACTGGAACGGCGCGAAGGGCTATCGGGTTTGGTCGAAAAGGCCGGGAGGCAGACATGAGCGTGAAGAACGGCGCACCCTATGACGACAGGAACATCTTCGCGCGGATCCTGCGCGGGGAGATCGAAGCCAAAACCGTGTTCGAAAATGAACACGCACTGGCTTTCCACGATATTCACCCGCAGGCGCCGGTGCACGTGCTGGTGATACCGAAGGGGCCTTATGTCTCGATGGCTGATTTTTCGGCAAATGCCCCGGCAGAGCATATCGCCGGCTTTTTCCGCGCGGTGGGCGAAGTCGCCAGACAGCTTGACCTGGAGGAAGATGGCTACCGTATCCTCGCCAACGCCGGCGTGAATTCCCACCAGGAAGTCCCCCATCTGCACGTGCACGTTTTCGGTGGCAAGCCATTGGGTCCGATGCTGTCGCGCGGCTGACGGGCGCTTCGATGGCCGCTTGACCGCCGCCCAAAACACCACCACCGTCGTGTGAATAAAAAAAGGGGCCCGCCCGATTGGGTCCAGGAGATTATTGATGCTTTTCTGGCGCGTGAAGCAACTCGACGACATTCTCGCAACTGCCGAACGAAAATCCCTCTCACGGACCCTTGGCGCTTTTCAACTGACCATGCTGGGGATCGGCGCGATCATCGGAACGGGCATTTTCGTCCTCACATCGGAAGCCGCAATCAAGGCCGGCCCGGCGATGATGATAAGCTTCGTGATCGCCGCCACGGTCTGCGCGCTGGCAGCGCTCTGTTATGCCGAAATGGCATCGATGGTTCCCGTCTCCGGCTCGGCCTACACCTACAGCTACGCGACGATGGGGGAACTCGTAGCCTGGATCGTCGGCTGGGCGCTGGTGCTGGAATATGCCATTGCCGCATCCGCCGTTTCGGTCGGGTGGTCGGGTTATATGGTTCGCCTCGTTGAAGAAATCTTCAACACTGTTATCCCGCCAACCTTCACCAACGGGCCGTTCGATCGAACGCCAGGCATCATCAATCTCCCGGCCATGGGCATCGCGCTTCTGGTCATGATGCTTCTCATCCGCGGAACGAAGGAAAGCGCCCGCTTCAACGCCGTGCTTGTCGCCATCAAGGTCGCAGCGCTTGTCCTGTTCATCGCGTTGGCGCTGCCGGCAATCAACGCCGAGAATTTCACGCCCTTCGCGCCCAACGGCTTTTTCGCCAAGAACGTAGTCGATCCCATCAGCGGCAACATGATCACCGTCGGCGTGGCGGCAGCAGCGGCATCCATATTCTTTGCCTATGTCGGCTTCGATGCGGTCTCGACTGCGGCTGAAGAAACCATCAACCCTCAGCGCAATATCCCCATCGGCCTCATCGGCTCGCTGGCCATCTGCACCGTTTTCTATCTGCTGGTGGCAGCCGGCGCGATCGGTTCGGTCGGCGCACAGCCCGATGGTGAGCTCGCCGCATCGAGGGAAGCGCTGGCCTTTGTCCTGCGGGAAATCGGGCACGGCTGGGCGGGAGACCTCGTGGCCATCGCGGCGGGCCTCGCACTGCCGTCCGTCGTGCTCATGATGATATTCGGGCAAACGCGGATATTCTTTGTGATGGCGCGCGACGGGCTGCTCCCCGGCGCTTTTGCGAAGCTTCACCCCAAATACGGCACCCCCCACATCGTCACCATCTGCACCGGCGTGTTCGTTGCCCTGTTCGCGGCGCTTTTCCCGGTAGGCGCGCTGGCGGATATCTCGAACTCGGGCACGTTGTTCGCTTTTGCACTGGTCGCCATCAGTGTCATGGTTCTCCGGCGCACTCAGCCGGACCGGCCCCGCAGCTTCCGCACCCCGCTGGTCTGGGTCGTCGCTCCGATGGCGACTGCAGGCTGCGTGTTTCTGTTCTTCCAGCTGTCGGGCTACACCGAGTTGATGTTCCTGGGCTGGGCTGTCATCGGCCTCGTCTTCTATCGCCTCTATGGTTATCGCAAAAGCCACGTGGCCCATCCGCACCTCGCTGATGCGGCGGAGTAGGCTTCCTGCAAAAGGGTAGTGACGCGCGCCTTGAAATCGTGGCGGGGCTGTGCCATATGCTGCGGTGCAGCGATGGCCTCCGCCCGGTTTCGGGTGTGCGAAGGAAGTTAGTCGCCGGGGCGCGTGAACGACGCGGGGGTTTCAATCCCTGAACCGTCCCTGGGCCAGTTTCATAGTATTCTGCGCTGCACCTCAGAAATGACATTCCTGCCACGCGGGATGTCTGGCCGGGTTCCATCAGCAAGATGCGATGGGCCCAATGGTTTTGCCGTGCGATTTTGCATGGCGGGGCCAGACGAAGAAAGTATCAAGTGAACGATTTCAATTCCCTGGGCCTCGCCCAGCCGTTGATCGCAGCTCTCGAGCATGCCGGCTACACCACCCCTACGCCCATCCAGCTCCAGGCGATTCCGCCCGGGCTGGAAGGAAAGGACATCCTCGGCATCGCACAGACCGGGACCGGAAAAACAGCGGCCTTCGCGCTTCCGATCCTCAACCGGCTGATCAACAACCCGGCGCCGCGCCGCAAGTGCGCAACACGGGTGCTTGTCCTTGCACCAACGCGCGAGCTCGCCACCCAGATCGCGGACAGCTTCCGCGACTATGCCCTGTACCACAAGCTCACCATCATGACCGTGTTCGGCGGTGTGCCAATCCCGCGCCAGCAAAAGCAGCTGATGTCGGGCGTCGATGTGCTCGTGGCCACGCCGGGCCGTCTGCTCGACCTCATCGACCGTCGCGCGCTGCTGCTCGACAGCGTCGAAGTGCTGGTACTCGATGAAGCCGACCAGATGCTGGATCTCGGCTTCATCCATTCGTTGAAGCGCATTGCGGGCCTGCTGCCGCGCCAGCGCCAGAGCCTGTTCTTCTCCGCCACCATGCCCTCGGCGATAGCAGAGCTGGCTGGCCGATTCCTCGTGAACCCGGTGAAGGTCGCTGTCGCCCCCGTCGCCACCACGGTCGAACGCGTCCAGCAGTTGGTCACCTTCGTCAACCAGTCGGAAAAGCAGGCGCTCCTCACGCTCACGCTGCGCCAGCCGGAATTCGGCAAGTGCCTGGTGTTCACACGCACCAAGCACGGCGCGGACCGCGTTGTAAGGCACCTCACAAGCGCCGGCATTCGTTCGGCCGCTATCCACGGCAACAAAAGTCAGCCGCAGCGCGAGCGGGCGCTCGACGCCTTCAAGCGCGGTGAAATGGGCGTGCTGGTCGCAACCGACATCGCAGCGCGCGGCATCGATATCGATGCTGTCAGCCATGTCATCAACTTCGAACTGCCCAACGTGCCGGAACAATATGTGCACCGAATCGGCCGCACCGCGCGCGCCGGGCTTGGCGGCGTTGCCGTCAGCTTCTGCGCGCCGGACGAAAAGGCCTATCTGCGGGATATCGAAAAGCTGACCCGCATGAAAATCGATCCGCAGCCCCTGCCGGCGAACTTCCTTACGGAAGCCGCGCGCCTGCCCAAGCCGGTACCGGTCTCGGAGGCCGACGAACGCCAGGATCGCGCACGTCGCGGCGAAGTGGGCACCCATAAGGATGCGCCACGCCGCTATGGCGCCAAGCCGCAAGGCGGAAGCGGAAGCGGAGGCGGACAGCGTGGCGGCTCTGTTGGCGGACACGGCGGCGGCAATCGTTTCGGCGATGCCCGGCGCCCTGCCGAAGGCCGCTCTGGAGACGCACGCTCTGCGGAATCGCGCTTCGGTGAAGCACGACCAGTCGAGCCACGCGCTGCTGACGCTCGAACTGCCGATTCAAGGCACGGCGAACGCGCAGAACACCGCCATCCCGGCGCTGGCTATGCCACTGCCGACCGCAGCGCACGCCCTGCCGGCCCCGGCGGTTCGCGTCAGGGCCGGTCCGGCGGGCCCTCCGGTGGCCATGGCGGTCGCCCGGGAGGAAGACCGCAAGGTCCGCGCCAGGCGCAAAGCTGACAGCATAGCGTTCTCGCCCCTCCCTTCGCCGGGGAGGGGCGAAGGCGCGCACGCATTCAAGCCCGGCAGGAAACTCCGCAGGGTTGTTTCGTTCCGCGCCGCGTTGCACTAGAGCATGTTCCGATCTTGTGGAATCACAAGCATCGGAAAGCCATGCGGAAAAACAAGGGCATAGAGCGGCCGTTCTGATGCAGTCAGAACGAGACTCGCTCTTGGCAGCGCGCCATGATGGTAATTCAACCCCTCCGTGCCGCGTTAGTCGCGGTTTCTCTCACGCTGGCATCCTGCACGACTGCGCCATCCGAACCGGTCGGCTGGACCCTGGCTCCGGCGCCAGCGCCTGTCCTCGCTTTCGGTTCAGCAGGAAGCGAAAGCCCCACCCACCGGCTGTCCTGCAATGCCGACGGCACGCGGCTGGTTAAATGGGCGGCCGGCGTGCCGCGTGGAACGGCAGCTGCAGCCGGGCCCTTCCCCACCCGCCTGCGCGTGTTCCTGGGCCGCATCGAGCTCGATCTCGGCGCAACTGCGACGCCCACGCAGGGCGCCCGAACGATCGTCGAGGCCGCGCTGCCCGATCCGGCCGGCTTTTTCGATGCGCTGAAAGCCAATGGTCGTCTCGTCACGGTAACCTTCGCCGGGCGGACCATGGCCCCGGTGCCCGCAGCAGACCTGGTAGACAGCTTCAAGCAGGCGTGCTCCGGCCTGTCCCGGCAGCGCTGATCCTCAAGCGAGTCTCGTTCTAGAAGGAGAAGCGCGCTGCCAGCCGGAAATCCCGGCCGGGCAGTGGCGCAAAATCCTTCAGGAAGCTGGAATGGCGCCGTGCTTCCACATCGAAGACGTTGTTCGCCGACAGAATGATGGTGGTCGCATTACCCGCGCCGAAAGGCCGCCATGCAACCGAGGCGTTCACAAGGGAATAGGCGGGCGTCTCGGTCTCGAATTCGGCGATGCGGGTCTGGCGCGTCACATGCTCCAGTTCCAGCCGGCCTCCGAACGGACCACCATTCGCTTCGATCCCGCCGATCAGGCGAAACGCCGGTATCCGCGGAATTGTGCCACCACCATCCCGCAGGTCCGCCCGCACGAAATCGGCAAGGCCGGTCAGCTCGAACCGCGTGTTACCAGACCGGAAAACGGTCACGGCTGCTTCCGCTTCCAGACCCCAATAGGTTGCGCCGCCCTGGAGATATTCGAACACTGCCAGTTCATCCTCTTCCTCGCCGGTGGGCGACAGATAGATGAAATTCGAGAAGCGGTTGTAAAATCCTGAGAGTTCCACGCGCCAGCCATCGCCCCGGCCGCGCAGCAGCGCTTCCACGCCGAGCGAGCGCTCCTTGTCGAGGTCGATGTCGCCGATCTCGAAGGTGCGCGTTGCAGCATGGGCACCATTTGCGAACAGCTCCTCGCCAGCTGGCGCGCGCTCTAGATAGGCAATGCTTCCAGCGATCCGGAACCCCTCACCCAAGGGAACGGATACGCCGCCCGAAACCGAAAAGGCGTCGAACTTGCGACTTACGCCAAGCGGGGTGGATCGCACGCTGGTATTTTCCCATCGACCGCCAACCTCTGCCGTCAAGCCGCCAAGATCGAAGCTCTGGACTGTGAACAGGCCGAATTGGTCGGTAAGGTTGAGCGGTATATAGGCCTCTTCTCCCTCCGCTTCGAACCTGCGGGACATGAACTGCGCGCCGGTTGCCCCCTTCCAGCCATTGCGGTCGGCCTGCACCAGTTCAACTCGGGCTTCCAGCGCATCGTTGAAGAAACTGGTCCCGATTTCACCGGTATCTTCGATTTCATCGTGGCGATAATCGGCCCAGCCGAAGCGAAAGTTCAGCGTCTCGAACACCCCGCCGAGCAGCACTTCGGCCCGGGCATCCAGTCGTGTCTGCTTCAGGTCGAGCCGGATGTCCTGGTGGCCGTGGCCTCCATGGTCATCATCATCGTGGTCATCATCGTGGTCATCATCGCCATTGTCATGATCGTCATCATGGCCCAGCTCCAGCGTTCCGGGTATCCCGTAATTGCTCTCCAGCCGGCTGACCGAAAAGCCGAGGCTGCCGCGGGACCCGATATAGCTCAGGCCACCCGCCACTTCCCATGTGCGCGCATCGGTATTGTCGACCCGGCCCCGGGCCAGCGAGTCCTCGGCCGCCTCGCCGCCTTCCTCGGCAGCCTCTTCGCGCAGCGCGCGGGAGAATATGAAACCGCCGGTTCGGTAATTCCCGGTCTTCAGGTAGCTGCCGTCCGCATGGGCAACGAGGCCGGTCGTGCCTAGCGGAACGTCGATCGAGCCGGCCAGTCCGCGCTCTCTGGCGGCACTGCCCAGAATGCCGGTGGCCTCTATATGGGCGAACTCGTCCGGGATCTCACGCGCGATCCGTCGGTCTGTCACATTGACTACGCCACCGATTGCGGACGAGCCGAACAGCAGGCTGGCAGGTCCGCGAATGATTTCGACCCGGTCGGCTGTCAGCGGGTTTATGGCAACGGCATGGTCTACCGACGTGTTGGAAACGTCGAAGCTGCCGATCCCGTCCGTCAGGACGCGAACGCGCTCCCCGTCGAGGCCGCGCAGGATCGGCCGCGATGCGTTGGGGCCGAACCAGCTTGCCGTCACGCCGGGCTGGCGGGCGAGCGTTTCACCGATGGTGCTGCGCGTTTCCCGGGCCAGCGCCTCCCCTTCCAGCACGCCCGCGGCCGTTGGAAGCGCAAAGCGCTCCCGCTCGTACGGGGCGGTCACGATGATATCCGTGCCGATCGCGCGGTGCACATCCTGCCCATCCGCCATATCTTCCGCTTTGGCCGGCACAGCAAAAAGCACGGCGGGGGCAAGGCAAGACGCAAGCAACAACAGGGGGCGGGATGTCGGCATCAGAATCTCCGGTATATGGTTCCGGCGCTCGCTAGATGATATATAATATCAATACAAGAGCCGGGCCATACAGGAGCCTCGGCTATCGGGGAGAGGCACTGTTCCACACCGCCTCTGCCGCCCCGGTCCAGGGGGGTCGCTTGTGGACCGCGGCTTTGGTGGTGGTGCAGAACAGTGGTCCCGGCCGTGCGGTTTACCCGCTGGCCTGCGCTCGGTAGTCCTCGCGCATCTGGTCGAGCGGAACAAGCCCGCCACGATTCTCGACGTGCCAGAAGGTCCAGCCGTTGCAGCTGGGGAGTCCTTGGACGGCAGCGCCCAATTGGTGGATGGAGCCCGAACGGCCCCCTTCCAACGCCAGTGAACCATCCGCCCGGACCCGGGCACGATGACGGCGCTGGCGGTCAACGAGGGTCGAGCCAGGCGAAAGCATGCCCGTCTCGACCAGTGCGCCGAAGGGCACACGCGGCTTTTCCCGTGCTTGACCGGTTATGGCCCGATCTTCTGGTAGCAACGGGGCGACCGCCGCAATGCGCCCTTCGGCAACGGCAGCGTAGCGCTCTTCGCGCTCGATGCCGATAAAGTGTCGGCCAAGGCGCCGGGCGACAGCGCCCGTCGTGCCGGAGCCGAAAAACGGATCGAGGACAACATCGGCCTCGTGGGTAGAGGCCAGCAGGATCCGGTGCAGCAGGGCCTCGGGCTTCTGCGTCGGATGCGCCTTCACACCGTCGATCTTCACGCGCTCCGCCCCCGAACAGATCGGAAGCGTCCAGTCGGACCGCATCTGCAAATCCTCGTTCAGCGCTTTCATCGCCTTGTAATTGAACGTCGGCCGCGCCCGGGGGGACTTTGACGCCCAGATCAGCGTTTCATGTGCGTTGGTGAAGCGGGTGCCTTTGAAGTTGGGCATCGGGTTCGCCTTGCGCCAGACAATATCATTCAAGACCCAGAACCCCAGATCCTGGAGGATCGTGCCGACCCGGAAGATATTGTGGTAGGTGCCGATGACCCACAGCCCGGCATCGGGCTTCATCAAGCGGCGCGCCTGCGTCAGCCAGGCCTTGGTAAAGCTGTCATAGTCCGCAAAGCTGCCGAACCGGTCCCAGCTGTCCGTCACGGCGTCGACATGGCTGCCGTCGGGCCTCTGCAAATCCCCTCGAAGCTGGAGATTGTAGGGCGGGTCAGCGAAAACCAGATCGACGCTGGCCTCTGGAAGACGGGCCATTTCCGCGATGCTTTCGCCAATGATAATGCGATCCTGAACCACCCAATATCCCTCGAACGTTTTGGTTTCTCGTTGGGATCATTGGTGGACTGTAAAAGATTCTATCGTCAAGTCATGGCTTTATGACAAAGTCTTGAAATTCGGACTCGGATTAATCCCGAACCACAAGCTGTAGAGTCCGTCGCCTGCGCCCAGCCACCACGGCTTGGGGCTGTTGCAAAAATGGCTCAGCGAACGAGTTTCGCGATCGGCTTGAAGGATCGGCGATGGTACGGCGTAATGCCAAGCAGCGCGAGCCCGGACATATGCGCCGCAGTTCCATAGCCCTTGTTCCGCTCCCAGCCGTAGCCGGGATGGGCTTCGGCCAGCCGCACCATCAGCGCATCCCGATGCACTTTCGCCGCAATCGCCGCTGCTGCGATGGAAGCGACACTGGCATCCCCGCGCACGATGGCCATGGCCGGAAATTCCATCTGCGGCACGATGTTTCCATCCACCAGCACCATCGCCGGAGCGCCCAGCCGGTCAGCCAGCGCGGCGACTGCGCGCGCCATCGCCAGCAAGGTCGCCACCCGGATATTCAGCCGGTCGATCTCTCCCACGCTCGCCTCCGCAATCGCAAAGTGGGCAATCTGCCGGGCAATCGATTCGCGTGCCCGGGCCGGAATCACCTTCGAATCGGCAAGTCCGGCGGGAACATCGGTGGCGCACAGGCACACCGCCGCGGCCGTTACCGGCCCGGCCCAGGGCCCGCGGCCCACTTCATCGACCCCGAACACCAGCCCGTCGTACCGGCCTTCGATCCCCCAGCCCAGCCCTGCGGGCTTCATGACGGCATTGTCATGGGTGCATTGTCATGGCTTTTTCACCATCGCTGCGCATTCACAATAGTGCGAAATTGTGGCCAATCGGGCCGTGCCCCTGCCCCAGTCCCGGCGCCGCCGTCAGCGCAGACAGCAGGTAGGCCCGCGCCCGCTCCACCGCCACAGCCAGCGGCAGGCCAGCCGCAAGCCCCGCAGCAATGGCGCTGGAAAGCGTACAGCCTGTTCCATGGTTGTGGCGGGTCGAAACGCGCGGCGCTTCAAAGCGCAATTGGCTATTGTGGGTCACCAGCCAGTCCACCACCCGCTCGCCTTCCATGTGCCCGCCCTTTGCCAGAACCGCACCCGGCCCGGCCGCCAGCAATTCCTGCGCCGCCAGAAGCATGTCCGCCTCGTCCGTCACATTGATGCCCGACAGCACCTCCAGCTCCGGCACATTGGGGGTCAGCAGTGTCGCGCGCGGCAACAGCAGGCGAACCAGCGCCGCCACCGCATCGTCCTGCAACAGGCGCGCGCCGCCCTTGGCGACCATCACGGGGTCCAGCACGATGGGAAGGGACACGCCCGCCAGCGCGCGCGCAACCGCCTCGATCGTCACGGCATCGCCCAGCATCCCGATCTTGATGGCGTCCGCCCCGATGTCGTCCAACACGGCCTTGATCTGGCCTTCCACGATTCCGGGGGGAATGCTGTGGATGCCGGCCACGCCCAGCGTGTTCTGCACGGTCACGGCCGTCACGGCGGTGGCCGCATAGCCGCCCAGCATGGTAACCGTCTTGATATCGGCCTGAATCCCGGCCCCGCCGCCCGAGTCGGAACCGGCAATGATGAGGACGCGCGGAATCATGCCGCCGCCCGCACGGCATCGCACACGGCATCCACTGTCCGGGCAACCAGCGCTTCATCCTCGGCTTCCGCCATCACCCGGATCAGCGGCTCCGTTCCGGATTTCCGCACCAGCAATCGCCCCGTGCCCTGAAGCGCCTTTTCCGCCTCGGCAATCGCCGTCTTCACACAGTCCATCTCAAGCACGCGCGGCTCCTGCCGCACATTCTTCAAAAGCTGTGGGAAGGGTTTGAAACATGCCAGCACCTCGCTGGCCTTGCGCCCATCCTGCACCAGCACAGCCAGGATCTGCAGGGCAGCCAGCAGCCCGTCCCCCGTGGTCGCATGGTCAGAAAGGATGATATGGCCCGATTGTTCGCCGCCCACGTTGCAGCCGTGCGCGCGCATCGCCTCCAGCACATGGCGGTCCCCCACCGGTGTCCGCAGCATCCGCAGGCCCTGCGCCTCCACGAACCGCTCCAGCCCCAGGTTCGACATCACGGTCGTCACCAGCGCCCCACCCTTCAGGGTGCCCGCGCCATGCTGCGCGCGGGTGATCAGCGCCATCAGCTGGTCGCCGTCCACCACACGGCCCATCTCGTCCACAACGATCAGCCGGTCCGCATCGCCATCCAGCGCCAGGCCGATATCCGCGCCGGCCTCCAGAACCCGGGCGGCAAGCGCCTGCGGATAGGTCGAGCCCACCTTGTCGTTGATGTTGAAGCCATCCGGCGCACAACCGATGGTTACCAGCTCCGCGCCAAGCTCCCACAACGCTTCAGGCGCAACCCGGTACGCAGCGCCATGCGCGCAATCCAACACCACTTTCAGCCCATCCAGCCTGAGCCGTTCGGGAAAGCTGGATTTCACGGCATGAATATAGCGGCCGCTGGCATCGTCGATCCGCCGGGCCCGGCCGATGGACCCAGACGCCGCCAAGGGCGCACCGCTTTCGATCAGCGCCTCGATCGACTCTTCCTGCATATCGGTCAATTTGTAGCCATCGGGCCCGAACAGCTTGATCCCGTTGTCGTGAAAGGGGTTGTGGCTGGCCGACAGCATCACGCCCAGGTCGGCCCGCATTTCGCGCGTCAGCAACGCCACCGCTGGGGTCGGCATCGGGCCGACCTGCACCACATCCATGCCCACAGAGGTAAACCCCGCGGTCAGCGCCTGTTCCAGCATATAGCCCGAAAGCCGCGTATCCTTCCCGATCAACACGCGGTGCTTGTGATCGCCCCGCAGGAAATAGGTGCCGGCCGCCTGCCCCACCTTCATCGCCAGCTCGGGCGTCATCATCTGCCCATTGGCCGTACCCCTGATTCCGTCAGTCCCGAAATAGCGCTTTGCCATCTGATGCCTCGCTTCTTATGGCTTCGAATAGGCCGGTGCACAGCCAGCGCGCAAGAGATGGAACGGGCGATGGAACGGGCAATGCAGCAGCGCACAGCGGGTACGCCCGGCGTAAACAGCCCCGAGCAGGCCCGCCCTTGATCGATTCCATCTGGCTGCTCTTGCTGGCAGGCGTCTGGGCGGGCGCGCAGAATGCGCTCGCCGGGGGCGGCAGCTTCGTCACGCTTCCGGCCCTAATGCTGACCGGCCTCGATGCCCGCGCCGCCAACATCACCTCCACCGTCGCCCTGTTCCCCGGACAGGTCACAACGGCGCTCGCCAACTGGCGGATGGTCGGCGCGGTGGGAAATGTGCCGTTCCGCATCTTATTCCTCATCAGCTTTGCCGGCGGAATCGCCGGTGCGATCCTGCTGCTCCTCACCCCGTCCGACATCTTCCGCGTCATGCTGCCGTGGCTGGTACTGACAGCTACCCTGTTGTTCGCCCGCGGCGCATTCGGAAGCCGCGTCACAGTGCGTGGCCTGAACCCGATGCGTGCCAAGATCGGCCAGTTCCTGGTTGCCATCTACGGTGGCTATTTCGGCGGCGGGATCGGTTTCGTCATGCTCGCCCTGTTCACTATGGCCGGAACCGCCGTCAAGGAAGCGCAAGCCAACAAGAACGCACTGGCAGCTGTCATGAACGGCGCAGGCGCCCTCGTCTTTGCACTATCGGGGGAGGCAAACTGGCGCGCCGCCCTCATCCTGGGGGCAGGCTCCATGGCCGGCGGCTGGCTGGGCGCCCATGCCATCCGCCACGTGCCTGACAAGCTGCTCAAGGGCGCAGTCGTGATCATCGGGCTCGCGCTCACCATCGGCCTGTTCTGGCGGGGGTGAAAGCGCCCACAAACTCCGCACTTTTATTGCCAAGACCGGCCAATCTACCGCAACAAATTTCAAGGTTAATGCATTCGATCCGCATGGGCGAGAGGCACTTTCCGAGAAAGGGATTATCATGGGTTTGGAAGAGTCCAAGCTGCCAAGCCGTCATGGTTCGGTCGGCCCCTCAAAGGCCCCGCATCGCAGTTATTCCTACGCGATGGGCCTTGCCGAGGAAGATATCGCCAAGCCTTTCGTGAGCGTCGTGTCGGCCGCCCGACCCCTTTAAAGCCGGGCAGATGTTGCCCGCGATGCCGGGCGCGCCGTCATGAAGCTGCTGGAAAACACCATCCGTCCACGCGACATCTGCACCAGAAAGGCGTTCGAAAACGCCGCTCGCATTGTGGCGGCCACCGGCGGCTGAAAGCCTACGAAGAGGGCGAAGTGCTGGTCATCCGCTACGAAGGCCCCAAGGGCGGCCCCGGCATGCGCGAAATGCTCAGCACCACCGCCGCCCTTTACGGTCAGGGAATGGGCGACAAGGTCGCGCTCATCACCGACGGGCCCTTCTCTGGCGCCACACGTGGCTTTGCATCGGCCATGTCGGCCCCGAAGCGACAGACTGCGGCCCGATTGCCCTGATCGAGAACGGAGACCGCGTCCGCATCGACGCCACCCAGGGCACCATCGACCTGCTCGTGCCGGATCATGTGCTCGCCACCCGCCGCGCGGCGTGGAAGCCCCGCATCAACGACTATCAGTCATGCGCCCTCTACCGCTTTGACCAGACAGTCGCCCCCGCCAGCCTCGGCGCAGTAACCCACCCCGGCGCCAAGGCCGAACGCCACATGTTTGCGGATATTTGAGAAGAGGAGGCACCGCAACCCGATCGAAACATGTAAAGAATTGTTAACCTTGGGTATCTTGCAATCGCGCGAACAGATAATGCGACCCATCAATCAACCAGAACAGGTGGTCTCAGATGGTCGTCAAGTCATTGCTCCTCGCGGGCACCCTTCTCATCGCAAGCCAGGCTTCGGCTACTGTGTTCGTGGTCGACAGCGCCGCCAACAGTTCAACCGGCGGCACCGGCCTTGTGACCTTTGCCGTTGCCGCCGGGCAGACCATCCGGGTAGCATCCAGCACGAACGATTTGTGGACCCTCGGTGCCCTCCCTCGCTTCAGCGATGCGAACGGGCTGGTGGGCAACCGCCTTGCAACGGCGCTCGATGATTCGGGGCAGTCGGTCGGCACACTGATCGGCCAGAGTTTCGGGCTCTACACCCAGGCGGGCTACACCGCGCCCTATGGCGCGCTCGTGGGAGAGATCGGCGGCGTTTACAAGCTGCTGGGCGCCAATGGCCTGCACACCGCTTGGGGAACGGGAACGCTGAAGCTCTACAACTGGGACAGCAACCGCAACGACAATGCCGGTTCCATCAGCGTCAAGGTCGCAGTCGTCCCCGAGCCCGCAACCTGGGCGATGCTGATCGCCGGCTTCGGCCTCGTGGGCGCCTCGCTCAGGCAGCGGCGCACTGCTGCACAATCCGCCTGACCGGCCTGCAGGCCTGAACAGCCTACGCATCGACGGGGCGGGTTCCCTCGCGAGCATTGCCCGGGCAAGGTCCGAAGGCTTCGCCCGCTCACCCGCCCCGTGCGATCTCCGCTGCTCGGAGAATCGCGGCCTCGATCCGGCCGTAGGTTCCGCAACGGCAGATATTGCTGATAGCGAGGCGGATATCGGCCCGGCTGGGATTAGGGTTGGTCTTCAGCAGAGACGTCGCCGCCATGATCATGCCCGATTGGCAATATCCGCACTGCGGCACCTGCTTTTCCAGCCAGGCGCGTTGCACCGGATCGGATCGATCGTCGGAAAGCCCCTCGATCGTGGTGACGAAGGTTCCTTCAAGGGCTGCAATGGAAACCTGGCACGATCGGGTCGCAACGCCATCGACATGCACGGTGCACGCCCCGCACAGCCCAACGCCGCAGCCGAACTTGGTGCCAGTCAGGTTTGATGCATCCCGCAAGGCCCACAATAGCGGCGTATCGGGGGCCAGCTGATATTCTGTAGGGTTGCCGTTGACGGTGAAGCGGGTCATCCCGGTGCCATAACCCGCCATTGGCACAGAGGGAAGCGCGACAGATGGCCTACACCACATTCGATTATACCGTGCATGGCGGCATCGCCCATGTGCAGCTGAACCGCCCGCAAGAGCTCAACACCATGAACAAGGCGTTCTGGGACGAAATTCCAGCCGTATTCGGGGAAATCGACGCCGATACCAGCGTGCGCGCGGTGGTCATCTCCTCGACCGGCAGGCATTTTACCGCCGGGCTCGATCTGAAGTGGGCGGGCGCCTCACTCGCCAACACCAGTGCGGACCTTGGCCGCGCTCGGGAAAAGTTCCGCCGCCATATCAAGTATATGCAAGAGCCGTTCAACGCAGTGGACCGCTGCCGTGTGCCCGTTATCGCCGCCATACAGGGTGGCTGCATCGGTGGCGGGGTGGATTTCATCACCGCCTGCGACATCCGGCTCGGCAGCGCTGACAGCTTCTTCACCATCCAGGAAATTAACATCGCGATCGTTGCCGATGTCGGAACCTTTCAGCGCATCCCGCACCTGCTGCCGCAGGGGCTGATCCGGGAACTGGCTTACACCGGGCGCCGCTGGCCGGCCACCGAAGCCGTCACCCAGGGCTTCGTGAACCGGGTGCTGCCGGATCATGAATCAACCATCGCCGCCGCGTTCGAGATGGCACACGAGATCGCGTCGAAGAGCCCGCTGGCAATCACTGGCATCAAGCAGGTTCTCAACGCAGGCCGCGACATGACGATCGACCAGGGCCTCGAATATGTCGCCGTCTGGAATGCAGCCATGCTCCAGGGCGACGACATGAAGCATGCAATGCTGGCCCAGATGCAAAAAGCGCAGGCCGCCTATGATGATCTGGCGGCATGAACCCGGTTTGGATGCAGATAACTCATAGTGCGGCCGGCCGCATGGCCGGCGCGACGGCGGCGGTTCCGCCGGAGCAGCAGTGTCTTGTCACAGGAACGCGGCCGGAGTCGCAGAACCGCCGCGCACGAAGGGGTGCCCCGTCTCGTTGGTTGTCCCTCGTTTAAGGTTTGCTCCAGTGTCGCACAGGGTCTTTGCGCGCTTGTCGCGAAGGCGCACCTTCGGTATGGCCGCGGCAGCACCATGAAGTCCGGAACAAGAGGAACGGGAATGACCAAGGGTTGGGCGCTGAGCCTGAAGGGCCTCGCCGTTGCGGCGGCACTGTCAATGGCAGGCGCATCTCTGGCACAGGATACAGCCCCGGCTGCGGTTTCCACCCCCGCGGCGGTTTCAACGATGCCGACCGTCGCACCGGTAGCGCCGCCTACTCCGGATGATGTCGACGCGACCGCTGCTACCGCGACGGGCGCAGGAGCAGTTGGCGCAGTCGCCGAAGCAGCAGCGCAGAACGATGCCGTCATGGGCTACACCCGCATGGCACCGACACCCGGCATAGGCCAGCCCGTGCCCAAGGGCATCAATCTCCAGCAACAGTTCACCCCCATCGGCCGGGAAGCCAAGGCGCTGACCGAGCAGATCCTGAACCCGATCATCGGTTTCATCAGCATCTTCGTGCTCGGCCTGATGTTCTGGGTCGCGTTCCGCTACCGCTCCAGCGCAGTCGAAAAGCCTTCCACCACCACCCACAACTTCACCATCGAGGTTGTATGGACCCTGGTCCCGGCGCTGGTCCTGCTCTTCATCGCCTTCCCCAGCTTCCGGCTTCTGGCCAACCAGTACAGCCCCCCCAAGGCCGACCTGACCGTCAAGGTAACCGGCTACCAGTGGTACTGGGGCTATGAATATCCTGATTACGGCGGGATCAGCTTCGATTCCGTCCCGCTTACCAAGGAAGAAGCCGCAAAGGAGGGCACGCCCTACCTGCTGGAAGTCGACAACCGCCTGGTTGTCCCCGCCGGCGCCACAGTGAAGGTCCTCGTGACCGCTGCCGACGTGCTGCACAGCTTTGCGGTTCCCAGCTTCTGGGTGAAGATGGATGCCGTACCGGGCAAGGTGAACGAAACCTGGTTCAAGGTGGACCGCCCCGGCGTCTATTATGGTCAGTGCTCCGAACTTTGCGGCACCAAGCACGGCTTCATGCCAATCGCGGTCGAAGTCCTCTCGCCGGAAGATTTCAAGCGCTGGGTGCGCATGAAGCAGGCGCAGGACGGTATCGACCCGACCGGCCCCGGTATCGCCCTGGCGACCACACCGGTCTCGCCGGCGGCTGCCGCGGCTGCAGTGCGCGCCGCCGTTACGCCCGCAACCGCACCACAGATCACGACACCCCAGGCGCTCGCGGCCCCCGCCGCTGCGCCGGCCGCCTGAGAAGGATATCCGGATGGCAAGCACCACCGACACCGTCGCCCTGAAGGCCCATGAAGATGATGCCCATGATGCGCATTACCACGGCCTAACCTTTTTCCAGCGCTGGTTCCTGTCGACCAACCACAAGGACATCGGAACGCTGTACCTGATCTTCGCAATCTTTGCGGGCATCATCGGCGGTGCGCTGTCGGGCTTCATGCGCTGGGAACTCGCAAACCCCGGCATGCAAGTCCTCCCCTGGTTCACCGAGGGCAACATCGATGCCGCATATCACCTGTGGAACGTGTTCATCACCGCGCACGGCCTGATCATGGTGTTCTTCATGGTCATGCCGGCCCTGATCGGCGGCTTTGGCAACTGGTTCGTTCCCATCATGATCGGCGCGCCCGACATGGCGTTCCCACGGATGAACAACGTTTCTTTCTGGCTGACGATAACGGCGTTCATCCTCTTGTGCTCGTCGATGTTCGTTCCCGGCCCGCCCGGATTCGATGGCGCCGGCACCGGCTGGACCATCTACCCGCCGCTTTCGACATCGGGTCACCCCGGGCCTGCGGTCGATCTTGCCATCTTCTCGCTGCATCTCGCCGGCGCAGCGTCGATCCTGGGAGCCATCAACTTCATCACCACCATCTTCAACATGCGCGCGCCGGGCATGACCCTGCACAAGATGCCGCTGTTCGTGTGGTCGATGCTGGTCACCGCGTTCCTGCTGCTCCTGTCGCTTCCGGTCCTGGCTGGCGCCATCACCATGCTGCTGACAGACCGCAACTTCGGCACCACCTTCTTCGATCCCGCCGGTGGCGGCGATCCGGTGCTCTACCAGCACCTGTTCTGGTTCTTCGGCCACCCCGAAGTGTACATCATGATTCTGCCGGCATTCGGCATCGTCAGCCAGGTAATCTCCACCTTCGCGCGCAAGCCCGTTTTCGGCTATCTCGGCATGGTCTACGCCATGGTCGCGATCGGCTTTGTCGGCTTCATCGTGTGGGCTCACCACATGTTCACCACGGGCATGAGCGTGAACACCAAGATGTACTTCACTGCTGCCACCATGATCATCGCGGTGCCCACCGGCATCAAGATCTTCTCGTGGATCGCCACCATGTGGGGCGGCAAGATGACGTTCGAAACGCCCATGCTGTGTGCGCTGGGCTTCATCTTCATGTTCACCGTGGGCGGCGTAACCGGCATCGTCCTCGCCAATGGCGGTGTCGATACCTACATGCACGATACCTATTATGTCGTTGCTCACTTCCACTATGTGCTTTCGCTGGGCTCGGTGTTCGGCCTGTTCGCAGGCTTCTACTACTGGTTCAGCAAGATGTCGGGCCGGAACTACAACGAATTCCTTGGTAAGCTGCACTTCTGGGTGTTCTTCGTTGGCGTCAACGTCCTGTTCTTCCCGATGCACTTCCTGGGCCAGGACGGGATGCCGCGCCGCATTCCGGATTACCCGGAAGCCTATGCCTACTGGAACGCGATTGCGTCGTACGGCTATGCCATCATGCTTGCGGGCATGGTTGTGTTCTTCGTGAACATCTTCTGGTCCCTGATGGCCGGCAAGAAGGCGGTCGCGAACCCCTGGGGCGAAGGCGCCACGACGCTGGAGTGGACGCTGTCCTCCCCACCGCCGTTCCACCAGTTCGAAACCGTTCCTGATCTTACCAAGGTCAAGGGCGCGCACTAAGCTGATGGCTACGAACCCCCATCCTGTTGAAAACGGAAGAGCGCCCGCGGGTGCTCTTCCCGCTTCTGGAAACGCCCCCGCAATCGGTCACGCGTTGTCGGTCTCGGAATGGCGCGATTTCTGGGCGTTGCTGAAACCGCGTGTAATGACGCTCGTGGTCTTCACAGCCGCCTGCGCCCTGTTAGTGGCCCCCGGCACGCTATCCCCCTTCCTGTCGTTCGTCGCCATCCTGTGCATCGCAGTCGGTGCCGGGGCAGCCGCCGCCTTCAACCAGTGGTGGGAAGCCGATATCGACGGCATCATGAAGCGCACGGCCGACCGGCCGCTGCCCGCCGGGCGCCTCAGCCGGGATGAAGCGCTGGGCTTCGCCATCATCCTTTCGGTTGCGTCTGTCGTCACGCTCGGCTTCGCAACCAACTGGATTGCAGCCGCCTGGCTGGCGTTCTCGATCTTCTTCTACGCTGTCGTCTACACGATCTGGCTCAAGCCCCGCACGCCGCAGAACATCGTGATCGGCGGCGCAGCCGGTGCCTTCCCGCCGATCATCGGCTGGGCCGCGGTGACCGGAGACGTGACAACACTCCCCGTGCTGCTCTTCGCGATCATCTTCGCCTGGACACCGCCGCATTTCTGGGCGCTCGCGCTGTTCGTGCGCACCGATTACGCCAAGGCCGGAATCCCGATGCTCCCCGTCACCCACGGGATCACCGAAACCCGCAAGCAGATCCTGGTCTACACGCTGGTGCTGGTCGCCGTGTCTGTCGCGCCCTGGACGCTGGGCCTGACCGGCCCGATCTACGGCATCGCCGCTGCCGTTCTGGGCGCATTGTTCCTCGCGCTATCCGTCGCAGTATTCCGCAGCAAATCAGAAGAGTCCGCAGACATGCAGGCGGAAAAGCGGCTGTTCAAATACTCCATCCTCTATCTTTTCCTCATTTTCGCGGCCCTCGTTGCCGATGGAGTTGCAGCATGAACTGGACCCCTGAGGAGGAAGCCGCCTTCGTCATCCGCCGGCGCAAGCGCAATATCGTGATCGGGATCGTACTAGCGGCCTTTGCAGCGCTGTTCTATGGCATCACCGTATCGAAGGTCATCACATGAACACGGCCCTGCCCGAACGAAGCCACCTGCGCACTGGCCTGATGGCCGCCGCCGTCGCTGTCGGAATGGTCGGCCTCGCCTATGCCTCGGTCCCGCTCTACCGCATCTTCTGCCAGGTTACCGGCTTTGGCGGCACCACCATGAAGGCCGAGGCCTCCGACGCCCCCACGGCCGAACAGGTCCAGGCTCTTGCCGGGCGAACGATCAAGGTCCGCTTTGATGGAAATGTCCGGGATCTTTCGTGGCAGTTCGCGCCATCAACGAAAACGGTCGAAATAAAGATCGGCGAGCAGAACCTCGCCTATTACCGGGCGACCAGCACGTCTGCCATTGCTACCACCGGAACGGCGACCTTCAATGTCTCGCCGGCAAGCGCGGGAAAATATTTCAACAAGATCCAGTGCTTCTGCTTCAACGAGCAGACGCTGACCCCGGGGCAATCGGTCGAAATGCCGGTCGTCTGGTTCGTAGACCCGGCCATCCTCGAAGACCCGGACACACGGGACATCGACGAAATCACGCTGTCCTACACATTTTTTCCCGTGGCTGCTCCTACCAGCCCTCCCGGCATCTACGCCACCGGCAGCGCAGAAATTCCGGCGCGCAAGTCCTGACGATATTGCCCCACCCGGGAAGCCGGGCTAGGGGCAAACCGACGAACGAACAGGTGAGACTTATGGCTTCCGGCAAGACACACGATTTCCACATTCTGCCCCCCAGCCCCTGGCCGATCATGGGGGCCGTTACCGCCATGATAATGCTGGGCGGCTTTGTCATGTGGTGGCATGAAATGGCTATGGGCACCCTCGTTTCGGGTGCCGGCTTCATCGGTGTGGTTGCCACCATGTTCTTCTGGTTTTCCGACGTGCGCGACGAAGCGAACAGCGGCGATCACACCCCCGTCGTCCAGCTGCACCACCGCTACGGCATGATCCTGTTCATCGCGTCCGAAGTTATGTTCTTCGTCGCCTGGTTCTGGGCCTTCTTCTCAGCCGCCCTGTTCCCGCATGGTGGCGAAGCCGTCGGCGGTGTCTGGCCGCCCACCGGGATCGAGCCGCTTGACCCGTTCGTCTATCCGCTCCTCAACACGCTGGTCCTGCTGCTCTCGGGCACCACGGTCACCTGGGCGCATCACGCCCTCATCCACGGCGATCGCGAAGGATTCAAGAACGGTCTCTGGCTCACTGTGATCCTCGGCTTTCTGTTCAGCCTGCTTCAGGCTTATGAGTACAGCCACGCGACCTTCGGCTTTGCCGGCAACATCTATGGCGCCACCTTCTACATGGCGACCGGTTTCCATGGCTTCCACGTTATCGTCGGCACGATCTTCCTCGCCGTTTGCCTGTGGCGCGCCTATCTCGGCGATTTCACACCCAAGCAGCATTTCGGTTTCGAGGCAGCCGCTTGGTACTGGCACTTCGTCGATGTGGTATGGCTGTTCCTGTTCCTCACCATCTACATCTGGGGCTCCAACTTCGGGGCCGCCGCGGTTGGCTAACCGCCCCGGCAACCAGCAGAACACCGGGGGCCCCGGCGCGAAAGTGCCGGGGCTTTCCCGTCCTGAAGCAGACCTGAAGCGCAGCCTGCCGCTGGTCCCCACGTTGATGGTGCTGGTGGCAGTGCCCATCCTGGTCGGCTTCGGGTTCTGGCAAGTTCACCGCGCTGACTGGAAAGAGGCGCTGCTCGGCGATCTGGCTCGCAACGCCAACGCCCCGATGCTCGACATCGGGACCGGCCCCATCCCGCCCGAAGCCCAGTTCCGCCTCGCCCGCCTGAGGCTTTCGTGCCCCGGCGGCCTTGCCGACCTTCGCGCTGGCCGCAGCCTGACCGGCAAGAGCGGCTATTCCTACCTGTCCGGCTGCCGAGCAGGTGAAACTCCTGTCACCCGTGACACGGGCTGGAGTCCGCGCCCGGAACCCCTCTCCATTCTGGGCGGCATGGCCACCTTCGAAGGGCGGCTCGTGAAAGGCGCAGGAGACAGATGGATCCTCGTGCAAAGCCAGTCCGCTCCGCCGCTCACGCCATCGGCGTCGCCGGGCCTCGACACCATCTCCAACAACCACCTCAGCTATGCGGTCCAGTGGTTCGGCTTCGCGGTCATCCTGTCTGTCATCTACGCCCTCTATGTCCGCCGATGGCGACGCGAGGCGAACCCCAACCTTGCGTCAGGTGGGGGTCAGGGCTAGTTCCGCCGCCGACATGCATTATCAAAGCACCAGGGGCACGGCCCCGATCCTGGATTTCAAGGGCGTCACGCTGGCCGGCCTCGCCACCGACGGCGGCCTTTATGTGCCCGAAAGCTGGCCGCACTTCGATGCCGCCGCAATCGAGGCAATGGCTGGCCTCTCCTATGTCGAAACCGCGTTCCGCGTCATGCAGCCCTTCGTTTCCGGCAGCCTTTCCGACGATGCGCTAAAAGCCCTTATCGCTGCCGCTTATGGCGATTTCGGCCACCCGGCCATCGCGCCGCTGGTGCAGCTCGACGAACAGCACTGGCTACTAGAGCTGTTTCACGGCCCGACGCTCGCCTTCAAGGATGTCGCGCTCCAGCTGCTCGGGAACCTGTTCGGGCATTTCCTTGGCGCAGGCGAACGCCTCACAATTGTCGGTGCCACCAGCGGAGATACGGGCTCGGCTGCGATCAAGGCCGTTGCCGGGCGGCCTGGCATCACCATCTTCATGCTCCATCCGGCGGGCCGCGTATCCGAAGTGCAGCGCCGCCAGATGACAACATTGCTCGCCGCCAATGTCCACAACATTGCAGTCGACGGTAGCTTCGATGATTGCCAGGCACTGGTGAAGCGGCTGTTCAACGATGCACCTTTTCGCGCGGAAATGACCCTGTCCGCCGTCAACAGTATCAACTGGGCCCGGCTGCTGGCCCAGATCGTCTATTATTTCTATGCTGGCGTCCGGCTTGGCGCGCCGCACCGCAAGGTCAGCTTTTCGGTTCCCACCGGCAATTTCGGCGACGTGTTCGCAGGCTATGCCGCTGCGCGCATGGGCCTGCCGGTTGGCAAACTGCTGGTCGCCACCAACGTCAACGACATCCTTGCGCGCGCGCTGAACGCGGGCGACTATTCGGTCGGCACGGTCACGCCTACGTCTACCCCCTCGATGGACATTCAGGTGTCCAGCAACTTCGAACGCCTGCTGTTCGATCTCAACAACCGGAACGGTGCAGCGCTCGCCAAAATGATGCACAATTTCGAAACCAGCGGCGTGATCGGCCTCTCTGAAGCCCAGCGGGCGGAAGCATCCACGCTGTTCCTCGCAGAAAAGGTCGATGAAGCGCGCATGATGCAGACGTTGGCCTGGGCCCATGCCGAATGCGGCCAGCTGCTCGATCCGCACACCGCCATCGGGCTGGCCGCTGCAAGGGCGCGCGCAGCAGACATGGTCGGCCCTATCGTCACGCTAGCCACCGCACACCCGGCAAAATTTCCCGGCGCTGTCGAGCGTGCATCGGGCGTGCGCCCGCACCTGCCGCGTCGCGTGCAGCACCTGTTCGACCGGGAAGAGCGCTACGATAAGCTCGCCGCAGACGCCGAAGCGCTGAAGGAATATATGCGGGCCAGAACCGCATGTTGACACCCGATGTCACCCGCCTTGCCAACGGCTTCACGGTCGCCAGCCTCACCATGCCCGGAATGGAAACGGCAGCCGTCGCGCTGAGCGCCGATGTCGGCGCGCGGCACGAAAGCGAAGCCGAAAACGGCCTTGCCCACCTGTTCGAACATATGGTCTTCAAGGGTACCCGCTCCCGCTCCGCCCGGGCTATCGCCGAAGCGATAGAGGATGTCGGCGGAAGCCTCAACGCCTGGACCTCGCGTGATTCCACCGTCTTCCACGCCCGCATCCTCGGCGCAGACTTGCCGCTCGCGGTGGAGCTTGTCGGCGAACTGGTCATGGCCCCCCGTTTCGACGAGGACGATCTCGTGAAAGAGCGCGAAGTCGTCCTGTCGGAAATCGGCGAGGCTCTGGAAACGCCCGACGACCTGGTGTTCGACAATCTGCAGTCCGTCGCCTTCCCCGGCCAGGCACTGGGCCGGTCAATTCTCGGAACCGCCATCAGCCTCGCCGGGCTCGACCGTGCGTCGCTGCTACGCTGGCGGGATGGCCGGTATCGCGGCCCCGGTCTCGTGCTGGCAGCCGCCGGCCAGGTGGATCACGACAAGCTCGTCCGGCAGGCCGAAGCGCTGTTCGGCGCACTCGCGAACGAGACCCATATCGAGCCTGAACCCGCGCGCTGGGGCGGCGGCGTGCTGCCGGATGCCAAACACGGAGAGCAACTGCATGTCGCGCTTGCCTTTTCCGGGCCAGACGCGCGCGCACCGGGCTATTATGCAGCCCAGCTGTTCGCAACAGCGCTCGGCGGCGGCATGTCCTCCCGCCTGTTCCAGGAATTACGCGAAGAACGCGGCCTTGCCTATTCGGTCAGCGCGTCGCATTCGCCGCATAGCGATATAGGCGTGCTCAGCCTCTACTTCGCCTCGCGCCCCAAGGACGGCCCGGCCGCGCTGGCCCTGCTGCGCGACGTTTCGCAAGCCACAGCCGATACGCTGGATGCCGCCGAACTGGCTCGTGCAAAGGCGCAGATCAAGGCAGGCATCCTGATGGGACTGGAAGGCTGTGGCGGCCAATCCGATTGGCTGGGCCGCAGCATCCTCACCTTCGGGCGCATCCTGCCCCCCGCCGAAGCCGTCGCAGCGATCGAAGCCGCAACGCTTGACGAAGTCCGCAGGGTCGGGGCGGACATGCTGGCGTCGGCCCCGGCGCTTGCCGCCGTTGGCCCCAAGGCCGACCGCCTGGCCGCCTGAACAACCACTGTGCGCGATCCTCAACTCGCAACGCTGGTCGCCGAACCCTCGGCCGATTTCGCGCTCCTCGATTCCGGCCATGGCCGAAAGCTCGAACGCTGCGGGCCATACCGCTTCATCCGCCCCGAACCGCAAGCCATGTGGGCGCCTGCCCAGCCGGATTGGGAAGCAGACGGCGAATTCGTCGGCGGTTCGGACGAGGAGGGCGGTGGCCGCTGGCGCCTTGCCGAGGCCGTGCCACCAAGCTGGCCCATCACCCAGGCCGGCGTGAAGCTGCATGCGCAATGCACGCCCTTCCGCCATCTCGGCTTCTTTCCGGACATGGCACCCCATTGGGATGCACTCGCCGCAGTGTGCAAAACCGTGTCCGGTGGCGCGGACGTGCTAAACCTGTTCGGCTACACCGGGGTCGCATCGCTTGTTGCTGCAAAAGCAGGCGCGCGCGTCGTCCATGTCGATGCCAGCAAGAAGGCCGTGGAACAGGCCCGCGCCAACGCACAGCTGTCCGGCCTCTCCGAAAAGCCGATCCGCTGGCTTACGGAAGATGCCCGCAAGTTCGTCGCGCGCGAAGTCCGGCGCGGACGTCGCTACGATGCCATCCTGCTCGATCCGCCGAAATTCGGCCGCGGGCCGGACGGCGAGGTATGGGACCTGACAGACCATCTCCCGGCCCTGCTCGCCGACTGCGCGCAATTGCTGGACGCCAGCAGCAAGCTGATGGTCCTCACCACCTACGCCATCCGCCTTTCAGCCCTTGCGCTTGATGGGCTGATACAGCCGGTGGTTGTTCACCTGCCCGGTGGCGTCCGCTGCGGGGAAATGGCGATCCGCGACGAAGCGCGCGGCACGCTTCTGCCCACCGCCATCTTTGCCTGCTGGCGGCCCGACACCCCATAGTCGAGGGCAGAAACGTTTCGTCGCAAGGCGCTCGCAACGTAAAGCCGGCTATGCCAAGGAATGCCGCAAGGGCGTGGTTCGAACATGGAGAGACAGGTCATGAAGGCATTGGTTCTGCTGACATTGGCTGCAATGGCCGTTCCCGCAGCAGCGCAGGTCCACATGCTGCAAACCACCCCGCATCCCGAAGATCCTCTGGCCGGGCCGCAACTCACCGATCCCATCATCGATGCG